>Ga0316613_10000086_pt1 | contig 130719 bp, 160 predicted proteins | sample OWC_soil_day10_C_2_FD_207647 | JGI IMG/M metagenome (GOLD analysis project Ga0316613, IMG submission 207647) | Wetland soil microbial communities from Old Woman Creek delta, Ohio, United States - OWC_soil_day10_CT_b | ecosystem: Environmental > Terrestrial > Soil > Wetlands | place: USA: Ohio...
ATCTTGTAATGCCAATAATGTATCAGCAACTAATATAACAACTATATTGGCTGGAACACTAATATTTAGTCGACTGGAAATTATGCCTACAGCACCATTTTTAACAGCTTGATCAATAAAATCATGACCATCAAATTTTTCGCCAACTAAAGGAATAAATAAATCCCCTGACTTAACCGTGCGTGTATCAGTACAAATTCCAGTAAACTTTTCTGCATCTACTGAACCGTATGCCTTACCATTTGTGGCCAAACAAACCTCATTAATTGTAAACTCTGCCATTATATCATCTCCCTGATGATTTCCCTAACTACTTTTTTATCATCAAAGGAAATGGTTCTGTCACGTAAAATTTGGTAATCTTCATGGCCTTTGCCGGCAATAATCACGATATCATCCTTCTTGGCCATCTGTAAGGCCCGGGCAATAGCCTGCCGTCTATCACTAATTTTTTCGTAAATTTTCCCCTCACTAAGCCCAATTTTAATTCCTGTTTCTATCTCACTCAAAATGGCTTCTGGATCTTCACTCCGCGGATTATCAGATGTAGCAATTACAATATTACCATACTCTGCTGCTAGCCTTCCCATAATAGGTCTCTTAGTTCGATCACGATCACCACCGCAGCCAAATACCACTATCATACAACCCTTGGCAATCTGCTGGGCTGTCTTAAGAATATTTTCTAAGCCATCTGGTGTATGTGCATAATCCACAATGACACTAAAAGACTGACCAGCATGAACAAGCTCAAATCTGCCTGGCACACTTTGGAATTTTTCAAGAGCAATCTTGATGATTTCACTATCTATGCCTTCAGCTAGAGCTGCACCAACAGCCGATAATACATTATATACATTGAACAATCCTGTAATTTTAAGTTGCAAGGCTATGTGCCCAAAGGAACCAACAATATCAAACTGCGTTCCAGTCGCCTGTATATCTGCATGCTCTGCCTTTAAATCAGCATCTGTATTGATACCATAGGTAATTTTTCTACATACTGTGTTACTTAAGATATAATCAGCTGCTCCGTCGTCTGTATTAATTATAGCCGCTTTACCATTTTTATAATTACCTGCTTCCCCAAGTAATTGAAACAATTTAGCTTTAGCTGCTAGATAATTTTCAAAAGTCACATGAAAATCTAAATGATCACGAGTCATATTAGTAAAAATACCTATATCAAATTCACACCCCGCCACCCGCTCAAGGGCTAAAGCATGAGATGATACTTCCATTACGACATAATCCATACTACTCGCTACCATCTCAGCGAGCAGGCTCTGCAAATCAATCACATCAGGAGTGGTATTCTTGGTTGGCACAACACGTTCGCCAATACTATTTTGAATAGTGCCAATTACCCCTACTTTGAATCCTGCTTCCTGCAGTATACTTCTCAGTAAATATGTAGTGGTTGTTTTTCCATTAGTCCCTGTAACCCCAATCATGCGCAATTTACGACTGGGATAATCAAAAAAGTAGGGGGTAATAACTTTTATAGCATCCCGAGTAGCACTTACGGTAATCACTGTCAATCCCTGAGGGATATTTTCAACATCCTTTTCTACGATTATCGCTACTGCACCTTGGGTATAAGCTTGCATAATATGCTTGTGACCGTCATTATGAAAGCCTGACAAGCATACAAATAATGTTCCTGGCACAACCCGCCGGGAATCATGAGCTAATGCCTCAATGGAAATATTAGTTTCTCCTTGCACCTGGGCATTTGGTAATAAAACTACTAACTCTTGTAATGTTTTTGCCACGTAAAATTCCTCCTATATCTCAAATAATAGTACTATTAGTACTATTATTACTATAATTACCAATTTTATCACAATAAGCAACAGATTACTATATAGTTGATTTCATAGTGGTAATTAAATGCTAACAACAAAACGTTAGCTATATTTACTGAACTAACAATTCTTAACAGCAATCGTCAAGGATGGAGAGGGCTCCGTAGCGTTACGTTGGAAGCAAGCGATGGACAATATCCCATCGTTGACAGATCAGCAATAGAGCGATCAAATTCTTTAATGCAACTTATATAACTATTCAAAAAATATAGTGACAGTTGTTCCTGGCAGGACCTTGATCCCTGGTAATGGCTGTTGTTTAACACTTTTCAAACCTACACCTGTCGGCTTAATACTAAGTCCCATCTCAGCCAGCATATCTGCTACCTCACGTAGTGACCTTCCGCTACAATCAGGCACCGTAATTTCACCTACCCCATATCGTGGTGTCATAGTATATAATAGCACACTAGAATCTTTAGGAATACGACTGCCTGATTTAGGAATTTGATCAACCACACGTTCACCAGTTTCTTCGATCCTAGCCTGTAAGCCAGCTTTATGCAGTTCTTGCATCGCCTCAGTGACCAATAAATTTATGACACTTGGTACTACTCGATAAACTTCTTGCTTTTCATTGTCAGCATTTTTAAAAACATGTGGCGTTACTTTGAGATATTGCAAAATATCTTTCATAACAGCTGCAAAAGCAGGGGCAGCAATCACACCACCATAATACATTCCAATAGGTTCATCGATAATAACCAGCATAGCAATCTGAGGATTGTCAGCAGGTGTAAATCCAGCAAAAGATGCGATGTACTTACCTGCCATATATCCACCCTCCCCTACCTTTTGTGCTGTACCAGTCTTGCCGGCAATACGAAAGCCCTCAAGATATGCACCCTTACCTGTGCCATTTTCTACAACACTTTCTAACACTTTTTTAACCTCTTGAGCAGTTTGCTTATCAATAACTTGACTGACTATATCAGGCTGAAACCCTCGAATGATTTCACCATCTTTAGTTCTTACCTCCCGGACAATCTGGGGTCTAAGCCGTTGACCATCATTAGCTACAGCTGACAATGCTGTTATTAATTGTATTGGAGTTACAGCGATACTCTGCCCCATAGACATCGTAGCAATATCAAGAGGTTGAACCTTTGATTTTTTTATAATAATCCCTTTAGCTTCGCCAGCTAGATCTATATTAGTTAGTTGGCCCATACCAAAAGCATCTAAATATTTATAAAAAGAATCACTGCCAAGTTTGAGACCAGCATTAACAAACCCAACATTACATGAATTTTCTACAACTTCCTGAAAGGTTTGACTGCCATGCCCTCCAGCTTTCCAGCAATGAATATGACGTCCCTGAACCTCTACTGCTCCTGGATCAAAAAAGCGATCATTAAGACTTACTACCTTTTCACCCAAGACTGCTGATGTCGTAATAATTTTAAAAGTCGACCCTGGTTCATAAGTATTCGCCACAGCAATATTACGCCATAATTTAGGCGAATATTCGGCAAATCGATTAGGATTATAATCAGGCCGATTAGCCATTGCCAATATTTCACCAGTATTAGGATCCATCGCTATTATAGTAGTTGCTTTAGCCCCAGTCTCCTGCATAACCCGTTCAAGCCCACGTTCAACAATTTGTTGAATAACAATATCTATCGTTAAATAAATATTATGTCCATCTATTGGTTTGATAAAACGATGAGATGCAGATGGTATTTCCCGTCCCCGAGCATCATACTCAACTACAATACTGCCATTACGACCTTTTAAATAGTTATCAAAAGTTAACTCTACGCCATCGAGCCCCTGGCTGTCTATACCCGTAAATCCTAAAATATGAGCTGCTAAATTATCATGAGGATAATAGCGACGACTTTCCTGGGTCAAACCGATACCTGATAAATTGAGCATTTTTACGTCTCTGGCTACATGATTATCAACTTTACGTTTTATCCAAGTAAATGCTTGACGTTTTTTTAATTTTTTAGCCAAGTTATCCCTATCTAACGCCAAAATAGACACTAGGTTACCAATGAGTCCAGTGATATCAATGTTTCCAGTGTTAGATAGGGATAAAAAGTGCTTATAAGTGCTTATTGGCTACATTGTTCCTTCAGCCATACATCGAGTTCCTGCTTAACTACACGCCACTCTCTGCCGATCTTGAATGCAGGGAAACCTGGGGATTTAATTAAGGCATACAGGGTAGACTTGTTAATACGAAGTACCTTTGCAGTCTCTTCTACGGTTAACACTGGGCTTTCCATATTATATCACCTCGATTCAATGTATTGTATGATTACAGAAAATATTCTTAAAATATTTCAAAGAAACTATTTATTTCACAGAAATTGTGTTGACACCTAGGAAACCATTTGGTATAATAGCATCAAGAAAATAAACGAAGGAACGGTGAACGTCATGAACGTCATTGAATTCGGAAAGAAACTAAGAGAACTAAGAATAATGAAAGGTGTGCAGCAGAAGGAAATCTCTAATGCCCTAGGGATCAGCAGACCTGGGTACGCAAAATTGGAGAATGGAGGCAATGTAAACCTGCCATCCAGAGAAAACATTGAGATTATCGCTAGAGTCCTTGGGGTTAAACCAGAAATATTAATCGGTGATAACTCAGCATTCTTTGAGCGTTTCACAGAAGAAGAAGCTGCTGCAATGCAATCTGAGGAATCTACTGCTTATATAAAGGTTGCAATTGCTAAAATGCTGAAAGACAAAGCAGATGCAGAAGCTGCACTGAATGCTAAATTTAAAATTGATATGTATTACAAAAGAGTCTAGTGTAAAAGCTAGGCTTTATTTATTGATGCATCATATGAAAATTCTCCATGATACTTAGTCTCAGCAGACTTACGTAGGTCTATTGCTTCTTGTATATTGCTGGATGCACCTAGATATATACTTTTGCCATTTATCATTATCTGTGCTACCCATTGATTCATCTTCTTATGCCATGTAACTCCTTTAAATCCAGAAGTATTGTTAGATTTAATAGACTGATTTAATTGATTTTCACTTCTTGTGCAAACTCTTAGGTTATTATCAAGGTTGTTAAGTGTACAGTGATCTTTATGGTCTACCTCCATCCCTTTAGGAGCATTGGTTATTAGGCGATGCAACAAAATTCTATCGCCACTCATTGCATACCCACTGTTGTTTAAACGCCACTTATATTGCTTAACAACATCTAAGTGCTTAGTGTTTATTATGGTTCTGCCTGTCTCATTATCACCACGCCCAACTAATACAATTTCAGTAATATCACCATCAATTATATATTCATTGTGATCATGAATTGTCTTTTCTAGTAGTTTACCATATTGATACATTTGACTATAATGCGTATTACATAAGTCCATCCCGTATTTACCTCCCTTTCCTCGGACACCTTTGGTACTTCCACAGTACTCACAATGTTTTATCATTAATATATCACCGCTTTCAAAAATTTCTTATTGCCTCTCCAGACTTCCTATGCGAGTCCTGGAGAGGCTTCTTTGTGTCTGGTTTTCTTTGGTTTACTAAATTGGCATAGGAAATCATCGCTTCCACTGTTTTCTCTCTGGCTTTCTATAGACTACACCGTTCACACTGATTTCTTCTAGGTTATATCCAAAATCAGTGTTCTTTGCTACGAACATATAGCTCCCCCCGACTACAATGAGATCCTTGAATTGATTCCAATGCTCTTCAAAGGCACTACATCGGAATTCACCATAGTCAGACTTGAGTGTCACCCAACCCATAGTCTTTCCATTGCTGACTACTTTGGAGTATACATTGGTTAACTTGCCTACCTTGACATTCGGTGCGATACCTTCGGAATATCCAAGGACTTCGATTTCGCCTATGGTGTTATTGAAGCTACTAAGTTCATCACGGACAGCTAATGCTTTCCTTAGTTTTTCCTCCAGTTTTGCAATGTCATCTTTGCGATTCTGGAGTTTCTTTACATTGTCTGAGTATACTTTAGTAGCGGTGTTTGTTCTGGATGCTAGGTCTTCAGTGAGTGCTTTGATACTGTCGTGATTCTTAACAATCGCAGCTTGTGCCTTGGCAATTCCTTGTTCAACTTGGAGTACATCGGTCAGCATGTCCATCCTTGATCTTCCAAAACAGTCCATTGCTCCACCTTTGATGAGTGCAGTGGATACACCTTTATTGTTCTTGGATACCACGGATTCATAGGAAGTAACATCGTCTAGCTTTAGATTACCGCCGATGCCTTTGATGTAGTGAAGTCCCATACGGATCGCATTGCCCTCAATGATAAACTCTGGATTACACTTTGAAATATCTGGTGGTAACAATGCAATACTCATCTTCTTAAGTTCCTTGATGAATACTAAGATTTTCTCTTGGTCAAAATCCTCATTATTCATTGATGCACACATATATTCCAATGGATAATTCGCCTTAAGGTATGACGTTTGGTACGCGATAAGACCATAAGCTGCAGAATGAGCCTTATTGAAGCAGTATGCAGCGAATTCTACTATTTGCTTTGTGATCTTCTCCATGACATCACGAGGTATCCCATTGGTTACCCCACGTTCAATCATTGTATCAATCGCAGGAGTCATCTCATCGATCTTCTTTTTACCTATGATACGGCGTAATACATCAGCTTCACCCAATGAATATCCACAGAGAGACTTAGCTATTTCAAGGATTTGCTCTTGGTATAATATGATTGAATACGTCGGCTCAAGAATTGCACGTAGCTTATCATGGAGATACACAGGTTCAATTTCCCCAGACCTTACTTTGACATACGTGGCAACCATTGTATCCCCAGTTTCTTCTACGATAGCATTGAGACACCCTGGCCTATACAATGCGACCAAAGGAATAAGGTCATTGAAGTGACTAGGTTTAATATCCTTGACTAGTTGTGTCATACCTGGGCTGCCAATTTGGAAGCATCCTTTGGTTTTACCTTCGCATAACATATCGAATGTCAGTGGGTCATCCAATGGAATTTTTTCGATGTCAATGTTCTGCCCTGTCTTTTCTATGCAATCAGCTATAACATCCAATGTTTTAAGGCCAAGCACATCTGCCTTCATTAGTCCCATGTCTTCAAGCAATGGGTATGCAGTGGATACGATGTAACATGGTTTGTTAGTCTTGGAATCATTCTGACGTTCCACAGATGAATACTTTGAAATATCATCGTTTCTATCTAGGACAAGTACACAACTCGCATGTTTTCCGAAACCACTAATGATCCCTACGAATCGTAATGCTAGATCAATAAGTTCTGAGTTGTCATTGTCCCTAAGGTGTTCTACGATCCATCGCTTTTGTTCATAGGTGCTTAGTTGTTCTTCGTCTTCATCATCGGATTCATATTTTGACGCACCTTTGAGTAAGTCGCCTAGTGATTCCTGTGACCATCCCAATGCTGCCCCTGCTCGTCTTATGGCTCCTTTGGCTCCAATGGTTTGAAATGTGCGAACTTGGTATACTTCACCATATGTTTCTTGGATCATATCAATGATTTTTCCACGGTGTCTACGGCTTACATCGCAATCTATATCTGGCGGTGCAATCCGTTCGTTGTGAGCAAACCTCTCGAATGTCAGATCGTACTTGATACTATCCAATGCAGTCATTCCCATGAGGTATGCGATCATAGATGCCACAACACTTCCTCTGCCTCTACCAATGGGAATCCCTTGATCCCTTGCGAATCTTAGGTAACTATTGGTGATCAAGAAGTAACTACAGTAATCCTGTTTTTCTAGGACTTCCAGTTCATACTTGATGCGTTCACCGTATGCCACTATATCCACATCGGAGCCTACGATTAACTTGTTCCATCCTTCGATACACTGTTGTCTAACCTCAGCAAGCGGTGATTCACATGGATAGCTAGGGTAATTCTTAGATCCGAAGTCAATAGTTACATTGGATCTGTCAGAGAGCACCTGTGTATTAGCAATGGCTTGTTCTACGATATCACATGGGAGATAGCTTAGGTTCCCACGTATTTCATCGGCACTTTGGATATATAATGTTTCATTGAGGTGCTCATCGCCTTCTTGGACTTTCGATGTATTCTTGAAATGTTTATGAAGGTCAGCGTCACCCTTAAATGCAAAGTGAGCATCAGTAGCTACAATGAGTTTTATACCGTATTCCTTAGCTAATTCAATGAGTATTCTATTGTATTCGTGTTGTTCTTCGCACTGGTATGTATGTACTTCAAGGAATATATCATCGACTCCGAAGATACTTATGAATTGCTCAAGTAGTTTAGTGTTAATACTATAGCTAACCACCTTCCCCTCAGTATCTTTCACTGGAACCCTTAGCCACGATCCAAGACAGGCTGACCCCAAAAGAAGCCCTTTGGAATATTTACGGATTAGATCAATATCGACACGACCTTTGAAGTAGAAGTTATCTGGGTATTCACCCTTGTTTCCATGGGATTCAGTGGTGAGCCTGTAGAGGTTTTGGAGTCCTTCGTTGTCCTTTGCCCAGAATGTTATGTGTCGAAGGTCTCTTTGTTTAATACTGAGATCGCTTGTTAAGTATCCCTCCATAGCTGGAATTAACTTTATTCCAACTTTCTTGGACTTTTTGTATGCTTCTGCTATTCCTGAGCAAGTTCCATGGTCTGAGATCGCCCATGATGTCGCGCCGATTTCCTTAAGTCTAAGCAAGATATTATCTATGCGATTTATTGAGTCTTGCATAGAGTAGTTTGAGTAGTCAGTATGGACATGGCATGGAGCATATGACATTATTTATTCCTCCTCGTATTCCCTAGTTTCCTTTGGTTTCCCAAGCAGACATAGTTAACCCTTGACCATCCCTCGGAAATCATTGAGTCCAAAGTGTCTCATGCAGAAAGCATCGTCATCACTGACATTACCAACGACTACATAGTATTGCCCCTGCCATCCATCCATGAGTATTCTTTGATTATCTACGATAGCTTGCTTCACTGCATCAGTGTCCCACGCAAGAGTATCACCGATATCTACGATTCCACCACTGTAATATTTCCCTGTGTCTTTGTAGAAATCAACTTGGATTTTCATTGGACACCTCCGTACACCCTGCTTCCCTTAGTTTTGCCTTGAGATCATCGAAACTAAGGTTGTCAAAGAACTCATCGACCTCGCAGTTTCCTTTGGTTTCCTCAATAGGCATAGTAAAGCTATCCGCGCATACACTGCATTCGCATTGAACCTCAGTACCTCTATAGACTACTCCATGAATAACCTTGCCACACCACTTGCATTTAACGCGATAAACTTTGATCATCTTAGTTTTCCTCCTTAATTCACAGATTTATATGTTCTTCCACAGTGCTTGCAGTACCTTAGTTCAACATTGAAAGTCCTAACGTAAGGATAGCTGTCGATAACCACATACTCGCAGTAGCTATGGTTACATTGTTCTCTTAGAAATCCAAGCATTCTCTGTTCCTCCTCATATTCCCATGTCTACCTGTGTAACAACCCACAGTCCTTCAGCGTAATACAGTGTATCCATCGCGGACTGTGAGATTACCTTGAATATTACATTGTTCTTGTCAATGAACAGTATCATAGGTCGTCGCCGTCCTCGCAGAAACATAGTTCATAACATTGCCCACAACGACCACATCGGAAATCATCTAGTGAATCAATACCATATAGCCACGGTATCACATCGCTTAATTCCATGTTGTCAAGTTTATCCTGTTGTTCGTCGGTTAGTTTCATTGTTATTCCTCCGATCTCATTATTTCGAAATATCTATCGCTGTGCTTCCTCATGTACAGCCACGCCTGCAATCTTCGTTTTACTAATGTAAATTTAAAGTTTTCATCTTTGAAACTAGCAAATACCCTGTGTCTATGTTTCATCATTTCCTCGCCTCCTTAGTTTCCTTATGATTCTATGATAAACCATTTAGTTTCCTATGTCAACATATTTATTTCATAAATAAACGAAAAAAGCGAGGACACCACGTTTAGCTTACGCTAAATCCATGATATCCTCGCACGTTCATTACATTCACTAGAGCCTTACCATTCAACTATGGTTCTAACATAGGTCGCCCCGTATTTCTGTGATACTGGAGAGTAATGCAGTATGACCTCGTTTTTCCCTTGCTGATACCCAAGGTCAACATAGGCTTCTTTGTCCAGCACTGTGACTCCTGCTTTCACTTTGTGATTTTTCTCCGTATGCACAGAGTAAAATGAGTTGGTCACAGGACTCGTGGTTTCTTTGATTACTAAGTCACCTTTATCTGCCTTGGTGAGTTCCTGAGCACGAGCCTCCGCTTGCCCCTGCGTGGCAGTAACATAGACAATCTGTGGAGCCCCTTGTTTAACTTCTGTAATCTTCTCGGTGATTGTCTTGATTTCCGCAGGAGTAGCATCAGGTTTCAATGTCGCCATAGCCTTAGCCACTTCGTTATAATCCACGGAAGCCACTGTTGCCATAGGGACGTTCTTGGAGCTTCGGTATTCATAGTAACCCACGCACAAAACTGCGATTACCAAGAGTAACCCTAGTAGAAACTTCCATTCTCTCTTGAAAAACTCTAGTATCATAATTACCTCCTTTCTAGCAGCGTCATACAGAGGATTAATTCTGCACCTGCTTAGTATTGCCTTGGCTAAACCCTAGAACGTCTCTATTGGACTCCTAGGGTGGTCATACGCGATTCCACGGCTTTCACAAGGTTCTCGTGGGCTTCCACGATCTCAGGGATAAGCCTTGGATACTTCTTTAGCATCTTGTCACGGTTATCATTGATTATTGCGAGAAGGTCTATGAGTTTCATAGGGCACACGCACGAATTGTCTGCAGTATTTTCTCCGCATACTCTGGATCAGTGGCATATATGGGAGCCAATGTTCTAACAAAGGATTCAAGGTCATCTCTGTAGTCAAGGCACTCTGCATAGCATGGCTCCTCAGTAATTAGGATACACCAGTCTCTCACAGCCTCGTCCATTGAATCGTATGATTTAAACGCAGCTTCGATGGTTACCCACTGACCGTCATAGCATTCTTGGGTTTCCACGGTTACCGAGGCATCACCATCGACTGCCTTGCGTCCAAAGATATTGAAGCCTCCATTGCCTAATCCGTAGGTTCCCCATTGGGACTCTAAGGCTCCTTGGGCTACACAACATTGCCAAGGTAGGCTGAATGACGCACAGACCTCCTTAGCAGGTTCTATGATCATCTCTAAATATTCATCAGGTGTCATTGTTATCATCCTTTCGTTTTGTTGATTTCTGTGCTATCCACAGAGGGAATGACATATCATGGATTCCATGGTTATTTTCGATATGATGGCGTCTACATAGCACAAGCATGTTTCTAATGTCATCTGGGGAAGTCACAGGAGTGTCCTTGAGTATCGCTGAGTACCCGTAGAAATCAAAGAGTTCACAGAGTTCCTTGACTTTCTCATAGTCCGCTATGTTCGCCAAAGACCACTCAATGCAAAAGTGGTGCACCTGGAGTTCTTCCAATGCACCACATATGAAACACTTATAATGCCCATCGCTCCTGAGCTTTTCTTTGGAATGTCGGAATTCTGATGATTCCTTGCGATCCTCGTGTCCTGGGATTACTATAGATTCAGTAAATGTATGTTTCTCTAGGTGTTCTGCGACACTCATGGCTTCACCAAGTGGCTTGCATAGTACGCGAACATTACTGCAGATACCACGCAAGTCCCTGCGCCACCAATGACCCATAGTTTCATTTTGTCTTCCAATGTTTCCATCTTGAGTGCCATGTGTTCCTTGGATACATATTTTTCATCGAGTTTGCCAATGAACTCATTGATTTTAGCTTGGCCTTCTAAGATGTGTTTGATATCTGTGGGAAGTCCTGAGAATGTATCAAAGATTTTCTCAATGTCAGCTTTGTTTTGTCTTATGGATTCATCGTGTGCATAGAAGTGTTGTGAGCATTGGTTATCCTCTGGTGGCACTAGGCATCTCTCCTTTGTTACTATTAAATGCAGAGTCTATCCCATGTTTAATACTGAGTTGTCCGAAGACAAATGTGGCAATGTCAGTGAGTTCTTTGATGACAAAGTGACCTCCGTAGATTCCATTGTAGAGTTGCTCGGAGATGCCTAGGAAAGCAAAAAGACCAACATAGAGGGCTATGTCAGTCTTTAGGTATGCTATGAATTTGTCCATGGTTACCTCCTTAAAATGCCCACGATTTACCACCGCATTCTTGGTATCCATCTTCCCATACGTGGTAATCAAGGGTTATATTGTTCCTTAGTACTCTGTCAGTCGATGAATAGTACTTAGTAGTTCCATCAAAGAACATTGTTACAGTGCCAGTCTTAGATACCATGTAAATCCGAAACGCATAGTTGTGACCACTGATAGTACTAGGGATGGCAAAGGTGGCAGTGTGTCTTCCTAGTGCCTGTGCTGATGAGGTGTACCCAGTTTCCCATGTACTATCAGTGTCATCTGCGTCCTTCCATTGTATCTCTGTGACCACCGCAGACCCTGTCCCACTGGTTACATAGTCTACTGAGACACTAGCATTGCCACCATCGATGACACCATAGAATGTCTTAGCATACGATGTGCCAACGGCTGTAATGTTGCCAGTGATGTCAGCGGTTGAACTTTGTAACGCTGTTCCAGTAGCCACCGCAGGTACATAGATTTCTCCTACGACTGCCATGTTGTTGTCACCAAGATTTTCATTTCCATCATTGGATAACCCAGTTTTACTACGAACTCTATAGGACACATAGGCATGTTTGTTTATCAATGGGTCTTTCAGTGGCATACTGCGTGGCACAAAGATTCCATTGAGTGGCATATGTCCTGGAATGTGAGAACTAGGAATAAGCATTGCAGACTGTCCTAGTGTCCCTGTGTAGTGCCTACCGTGGTGCGTCTGTGCTGACTTTGTATTCCACCATGTTGCACCACTGGTATCATAGTCACTAATGTAAAGTCCATTGTAACCAAGGGATGTTGTACTAGTCCAATCAGTGGAGTTTTGCATAGTTCTCTTATAGGTAACACCATCGTCTGTCAGGTTCAATCCGTTGTATATCGTGGAAGCATTGGTGTTACTTGGGAAATTCATAGTTCCTGAGAATGTTGCATCGGCTCCAATGAAGCACTCGGCATTCAATGTTCCCTTGATGGTACAATCAGAATCAAACACAGATTGCCCTGTGATATGAACATACTTAGAATCAATGGTTATTCCCGATGGCTCGATGTTTAATAATGACTTCACTGTTCCATCGGATGCTCTGAATTGTAGGTTATCTAAGGTTTGGCTTATTGCAGTGTATGTGCATTCTGCCAATGGTTTCCCAAGTTCCGTAATTACTGAGTTCAACCCTGTGCTAGTTTGAGTTATCTGAGACTGTATCCCCGTACTCATGTATCCCTGTGGAATACCGTTGATAACTTTGGTATATATTTCAGCATAAGGAGCAGTGGCATCTTGGGTTGTAAATCTTTCCAACGCTGTGCCTTTGCCTAATCCTGGGGTTCCTATGAGGGCATAAGGTAACCTACCGTAAACATCGAATCCTACTCCGCTACTTCCGCATCTAATCAGAGCATTAATTAGGTTTTCCGACCATCCAACGGCATCATAAGATGACAAGATTACTATGTCGTCATTGGTAGCTGCGTTTAATGCTGTTGCTAGAGCTTCCCTAGCATTGTTGTCTCCATAAGTATCAAAGGTGGTATCATAATGCACAACTAAGGTATCTTTGTATACTACGGTTAATCTAAGTCCCCTACCACTTGTATCATACATAGTAGTACCATTGATTTTCAGTAATCTATTAGCATCTCTGTTTAAACCTGTGCCTTTCACATAAATACCATTAGATATATCATAGTTCTCCAGTGAAGTCGTAGTGAATCCCTTGGCGGTCTGTAATGCCTTAGTAATCGCATGATACTGCCCTGCTGCATCTGGTTCCCCTGCGAGTACACTGGTAATCGACGAGAGTCCTTCGGATAAATCAGTAGCATCTATGGCGACCTGAGCCTTTGCTACGGCCTCTTGTATTTCTGTGTCCATCATAGTTAATGACAGGTTTTCCAAGACTAATAACTCAGGATCAATAGTTGATTTGACCACTTTTTGATATGTGGTAGACATTGTACCTTCGCCAAAAATATCCAGATAACAGAGTTTAACTTCATAGATACCTGCAGCAACTTTCATTGTATACATATTGTTAGGACTAAAGTATGCTTGGTTATTAATGTAGACATCGATACCTGTGCAGTACGTTGGTAATGCCGAACATGACACAGTTAATTCACTAGCTGCATCGGTAACCAGGACGTTCGTTGGAGCACTAGGGGGCACTTTGTTATACTCAAATACACAAGGCAAACTATAGTATCCTGCGGTATTGTGAGCATATAGATACACTGTGGAATGTCTCGTAGGTGGAACCATAAATGCTTGAGTAGACGATGTTTTCACGAGGAGACCTGTGGTTGATCCTGGGTTTTGATCAAGTCTTAACTCCGCATAATCACAGTCTTTATCCAACGCATCCCAGTTCCATTCACAGGTGTTCGTAATATCAACAGTGAGCCCAGTGGGTGTCGATGGTGCTGTGGTTTTCCCTTGAACAACTACGGACACCGTAGGCGCAGTATCGAAGGTGGCCTTGCGTCCTAATGAATTCACCGCGACCACTTTGAATGTTGCGGTGGTATCTTTGGTCATGTTGGAGATAAGGAGTTTTTCATAGGCTTTACCCATAAGCTTCCATGTGGTGTCCGAAGACAACATATAGACCTCAGCTTCTCTATAGAAAGTGTCTATGTTGTCCCATGTCACCTCGACATCATTAGCAATTACTCCGCTACCAAGGTCTCTCCAGCTTTCTATGATATCAAGGTTAGTTACATCCGATACATCCTCGGTTATCGCAGATTCTATGGGAGTGTATGTTTTAATCTGGACTTCATCAGTGATATCACCGTAGATGCTTGAATTATACTGTTGTGCCTTGATACTCCATGTGCCATTCTGCTGCTGTATCTCAAGGATTCTCCATGGCATATCTTCGATTAAATGTGTGTTAACACCGTCTACAACCTTATCATAGGTTAGATTAATGACATCTCCAGGCTGCAAATGCATAGCGAAGAATGTGGTCTTGAAGTTTATCGTGAGCGAACATAGTTTATTCTTGAGCTTGTAAAGCCTTCCCAAGCGTATAGCTTGGGATTGCGATGTACACCCTGAGAGTGTTAGTTCCTTTTGTATTACTTTGCCTCGCCCTATTGGAGAAGGTTGTTGATCTATGGTATCCTCTACTAAACACCGTACCTGTGTCCAATTCTGTGATGGATCAAAGTAGCCAATGCTATATTGGTTAGGTGTTTCATCGATGCTAAGTTGTTTAAAGGATACTGAGTTTTCTATGATGCTGTCGTTTGTAAATGTATACGATGATGTCTCAGACTTCTCTATGCGAAGGCTAATTTGTCCATTAGCGAATACTAAGAATCCACCGAAGTTTGCGAAAATATCATCAAGCATCTCTGAAATGCTTTGTTTTTGATCTAAGATTATATTCAGTGAATATCTTGGTTCTTGGTGAGTAAATCCATCTGAATCCTTATAACTCACTAGCTCATCACAGTAATCCGCAGCCTCTTTAAAAGACTCTTCATCGAGCATCTCTGCGATTCCAGGGACAAACTTAGCTACACCGTACCTCTTAGATAACAGAAGATCTCTTGTGATCATCGCAGGGTTCGATGATACTGCATAGGTATTTGTCCTTGTGTCTTCTATGATCTTGCCTTGGCATATATAGGTAATCGTAGGATTCCCACCAGATAACCTATCGGACTGAGCAAGGATGACACGGAGATATGACATGTTCTTGTAGCCACCAACGGTTGTATAGTTACTAGGTGGTTCCTGAGTTGGACTGCCGTTATGAAAGGTATACGAGCAATCTGTGAGCCCTTTGACTCCTATGGATTTCAATGAGTTATAGCAAGGTACTGTAGCGGAATACGCTATCGCAGGTTCACCAGTCTCAGGGTCGCCATCTGAACTCTCGACCACAGTCCAATCATCGCCGATACTAATGAGTTCTGTGGTTAAATTAGCGCATCCCACGGGATCAACGACAACCCATCCATTCCCAAGCCTTCCTATGTATGCGATGAGCTTCCCAACATCAACATTGTAATCAAAGTATGTGATGTCATCCTGTGTCTTGTGTAGCTTAATATTTGTAGCAACACCGTTAGCATAGAGCCTGAGATTTCCATCGGTGAGCCTAATGGTCGCATCAGGATAATCTATGTTCTTTATCTTCATTACCGCACCCTTGGTAACCATTAGATCATTCGCGAGGACTCCATAGACTCCTGAGACTGTTCCTTCGCCTACTAGGATATCCTTGGTAATCTTCTTGCCTGTCTTGTTAGTCTTGTGCCACAATTGATTACCAGAGTATTTCCTAGTTCCGTATATTAGGTTTATCATTGATTCCGAGGATATCGTATTGGTTAATTGGTCAAACCTTGAATACGATGTAGCTGTTGATTTATGCGTGGCAGACCAAATATTACTACCAAGGCTCATTCCCATGAGTCCACCTTGGATGCCACCGACACCTCCAGCTATACCAAAGGGGTTCCATTCTCCTGCCCCTAGGAAGAATCCAGCGATGGAAAACAAAGCTTTGCCCGTTGAAGATTTGCCCATTAGCTCACCTTCTTATTTTTAATGTTTCCACCAGCATCAAACGAAATAAAAGACATCTCATTAGTAAGATGTCTCCATGATTTTTTGTTTCTTATAGCATTTATGTTTCTTCTGCCTACCCCTACTTTGTCGGCGATGTCTCTATCTCTGTATCCATTTAATAACATATCTATGATCTCTTTGGCTTGTTTACCTGTTAACTTTGAAGCATACGCTTCCTCACCGATAGGTTGGTTTTTATGAATCTCACTTAATTTTGCTTTAGTAGCTTCGGAAGACTTTGTGCCAAGCCTCGCCTGTCTAATATTCTCTCTATGTTCATCTGAGAATTTCATACCAATTCTGGCTTTACTTATTTTATCCCTAACTTCTTGTGTTTGCTTAGTTACGCCACAGATGTCGGTCATGTTATACCCTTTGTTTTTATTTAAACTATCAAGTTTATTTATCCAGCAAGATTCTTTACTGTTTAAATTTTCTTCTGAACATTCGTCTAAGATATCAAATAAAAAATTATCGCCTCCATGTTTATTCCATGAATTCTGAAGGTGATAATTAAAATGTCTATTTGACCTCAATTCTTGACTATGTTGTTTCCATCTTCTTTCGATATCAATACTCTGACCAACATATATTTTGCCATTAACTAAGTTTTCTATCTTGTATATTCCAATAGTCAATCTTCATCACTCCTTATATTCTTAGGCATAACAAAGGACGCACCTTTGTACGCCCTAAGAACCTTATGGAATTCACGTCCTTACCACTAATTCCCATGGAATCCCAGGACACCCACTGAAGTTCTTTTGATTGTTGTATTGATCTCCGCAGAACTTGAATGTCTTATTGCAACCTTGGACTACCGTGTATGTCCCAGTAGGCTCAATAAAAAAAGGAACCTCAGTTTTCACTGTGCTCCCTGCGGATTCTATGATTCCTATGGATTGACCATTGATTGTTATGTATCCATGTTTCCAGTAGTTTTCTGTCCATGGTTCATCTGTGATATCTCTCTCGATATGTATTATAGTGCCTTCGACTGCAACGACTGTTCCTGTAGCGGTAGCCTTAGTTGCACCGCAATCATCAGCATCTCCAAAAACTGCATTGCATGGCAGCATTAGTGTTCTTCCGCATGTGTAGTTTGACATTGGATCTCTAACCGCTACAGAGAACTCTGATTTACCATCGTCTAAACTTGGTTCATCCATCTGTCCACTAAATACTACCTCGTATAACGAAGAATCACTGAGACTATCTGGGTATATGATACGTCCGATTTCCAAGGTTTGGCCTCGGAAATCACTGCCTGACAATAGGTAAATCTTAAATGCATCGGTAACATCGGATATTGTGATGTCAACATTGTCTCTCTTGTTATCTACGGTATTCTTGATAACCCCGATTTCCACAGGAAACGCAGTATATGTATTGTTATCAAAAGTAATATCTATGTCACACAGGGAAAATCGGAGGGTAGTCGTAGGGAGATATATGGTTACCAGTGGAATGAACATTATGGATTCTTCGTCACCACTGTGTTCCGATGGAAACGAAGGGGACTCGAAGTAATTCTCCGAGTCCCTAGTGAGTGTCAAAGTTTCCTTAGCTTTCATGAATTTTACTGGGAGTATTCTCATTAATTCACCACCTTAATTCTGATACCCAAGGTTACTCACCTCCGTTGTACATAATTGCATAGGCTGAACCACAGATTACTTTGTCCGTCCCATTGATAAACCTAAGTGCAAACTCCGTAATTACATCATGGAAACTACATTGCCCATCCACGAATACCTGCGGATCACCCAAGGTCACAACTTCGTATTCATCCTTTACTACAATGTCATCCACGACTTCCGCAGCAACCACAGCCCTTGTCACAGCATACATCTGAATCTCCAAGTCTGATTCGTGGTAAAGTTTAAAGGTTTTAGCAGGCACATCCAAGGCTATAGGTTTAGTTTGGCAGAAGCCTCCTGGCAGCACTTCGATAATCTTCATGCCAGTGTTGGCACTATGACCTTCCACAGTTAGATCCAAATCATCCTCATTGAAAAACTCGTCAGCATAAGCGTAAGTGCATCCATTGAGTTTAGTAAGGTATTCAAACTTAGCCACAGCAACATCCATTGCATTTGTGAGTTGTACTGTTTCCTCATAGGGTTCTTCGAGGTCAGGCACAGATTCATATTCGTCCTTGACTACCTCTGTGACTACGGTATCCACCATGATCTCATACGTGCCAGCTACGGAATCTTCATAGCTGACAATGTTTCCCTCTGTGTCAAACACAGGTTTCAAGTACACACCTTCGACTGCTACAAGGGTTTCTCTGGGTTCGATGGACATCACCATTTCACCATTGACTTCTGACCAAACCTCAGTATCAACCATAGCTGTAATGTACTTCTGTTCATATGACTTTTGTACAGCGACTTTCACAATAGTATCTTTGGTTTCGTAGATATGCAAAGGCTCTTGCGGAACCATGCGAGTCTTAGTAACAGTCTTTGTTAACTTAGTATCATCAGGAACATAAATGGAAAAACTGAGGTTGCCCTCAGTCTCCACTTGTTCCAATGTAATTCTGTCAAATATAAGCTTCATTGGAACCTCCTTATTTAATTAGTGGTCTGCCTGGAATTTGATAGTCTGCTATAGCATTAGTGAATCCATAAGTATTTACATCATTGGAATATCTTCCTTGCAATCGCAACATCACTTCCCCATTTGAAGTTCTTATTAATCCATAAGTGAAACTCAAATGAGGTACGGCGGTTGTAATTTTATCTCCTACTGCACTTGGAAGGTATTGAGTAGAGCCATTAACTCCTAGTGAACCATCATCAGTATAATTGTTTACGCTTTTAAATGAATAATTATATCCATATCCAAGAGCCACATCATCCTGCAACAGTTGATAATCGTATACTCCTGTAGATTTAGGAAGAAAAGGAGTAATTGATTTCATAGTAGCATTTGTAGATAACTTCCCTGTACCACCAGTAGTCACAAACAACTTATCTGATAATGCCAAAACTGTAGAACTCGTAGCAGTATTTCCTTGATACGGAGTATATTCATAGTAACAAGCGAATCCATTGAGATCACCTGCGGAAATCTGTATTTGCTTACACTCATTGACGAAAGTAAACAATGAATCCTTGAAGCTGAAGTAGCCGATGCTATGGTCAGGGTTCGTGGTGTCTTGATAGGAATATGCGTAGGATACTGTGGGGTTGCTGATGGCGAAGGAGTCTACGGTGTATGCGTATTTGTCTAGCATTTCATAGGTAACTTGGTATTGCGCTGTGGGGTCGTAGTTGACAGGAGAGGCTCCAAAATATCCATCACCACGAATTGTTTTAGATGATGTATCTGATATAAAGGTGAAATTAGAAGAAACTTTATTAACACCACTTTGTTTTACCCTCTTTGATAAAGGATAGCTACTAGAATTTATAATCCAAGTGGATATACCTGAACTATAAATAATAGTAGGGACTTCCATCCACTGAACACCACTTAACTGCTCTACTTGTGCAATCCCTTGCGGAATATAGACTACACTGCCACTACTAAGTATTGGTTTTGTTTGATCTCCGTTGACACAGCCAACATGAGGAATTGCTGTGGCTAACTTATAGCAGAGTGTATAATTTGTCCAGCCAGTGTATGATGCTGTGGGAAGTGTACTTGTTATTCCTGTTCCATCCGTAATTTTCTTCCAATATTTCGTTCCGCTGACATAAGCTGTACCATCACTTGCACACATTTTCCAACCATAAAAGTAAGCTTTCCATTCAAGTACAGTTGCTGAGATTGAGTCTATGAATCCTGTGTCTGTATTTGATGCTGAAATTAATAGAGAGTTTACATCAATATTTGTTAAATCTGCCGATGATGTTGTTGTGGTATTATATGTCAAAGGAATGCCATTGTATTTAGTAACTATGGGTTTGGAGTATAGTAGCATATTAGAATCTATTGTGGATGCCATTACACACACCCTCTTAAAACCAGTATAATTTCCAAGAACTACCCACGCCAAATCTCCTGTTAACTGAACATCTTTAGCCCACTTCTGAACAAACACTGACTGTCCCCCAGGCATAGCATAGACAACTTCTGAGTCAGCGAGTTTTAGCGGTGTGTGAAATTGGGATTTAACTTGGAGTTCAAAGGTTTGATCTGCGGATGCTAGGGTTAACATGGGGTTGGTGAAAGTAAATGTGCCAGAGGCAGTAGATTGAAATTCTAGGTAAATGTAATTTGTATCACTGCTTGTTGTAAATGTTATTCCTGTTGACCCTGATGTTAGCCCATTTTTAAATACCCAATTACTAGTTGTTGGAGATTCCCAAAGATTAACATATTGATTACTAATTAAAGCAGAAAAACTAATCTTATATTGTGTATTAGATTTAACATTAAGAGTAATCTTACTAATCTGATTAGCTGCCGTAGCATTTAAAGTCAATGTATATCCGCTAGCCGCAGCATTAGCATGTAGTGAAAATTCTCCACTGTCAAAAGCAGGTATCAAGTTTTTTCCCTTAGTAGTCCCCAAAATATTTGACTTGAATTGCACAGAATCAACATAAGGGAACATCCTGCCAATAACTTCTGAGTCTGTAATTGTGGTTCCAATTGCTGAATAGAGCAATGCTCCTGTGCTGTAACCGAAGGTTTGGGCTAGGGAGTCGGTGAGTTCGTAGAGCCTTGCGCCATCAAAGTATCCATATTGACCAGCAACACCATTAACTACACAACCACATTCAATACTAGATACCCCATAATATTTCTTATAGCTGGTGGAAAATGTTGCCCCTGTTATAAGATTTCCATTTAATATTGAAGCATTTATTACTGATCCACACACAGCACTAACAGCAACTAAATAGTACTTAGTGCTTTCAACTGTAACTGTTTTGTAATATTCTTCTGATGTTTGACCAGTAGCGATTGTTATTTTTATACGATTTGCTCCATATACAACATTAGAACTATTCAATTCTACAGTCCCGCCATTTTTTAGTGTCCAAGATGGCAATGTCTCAAATCCGCCATCCTTGCCAAGCAGATTAATCAAAGTCCGTCCATTGATAGCCACAGCACACTCAGCATTAATGACATCTTTTACAGATGTAGCTACATAAGGCAATCCCTGTCCTGCTGGATAGTTCGCAGAATAAGTGATTACTAATGAGTCCGTAGTTGTCGTAGGTGCTGTAGTAATAGTGTAGGTAGCTGTTTTAGTGCCAAGCCCACTCCATGTTCCTGCGACTCCTGTTGCTGTTACTGTTGGGCCTGAGGTAGAGGCTGTGGTTTCAACAATATAAATCCATCCAGAGGAGTAACTATTGTTATCAAAGTCTGAGCTTATAGTTATTTTATTAGTGGTCACATCAATAGCTGTTATTGTTTTAGTAGCCGATCCAGCAGTACCATTAATATTATAATGTAGGAAAGTATCCCCAACTGATAATTTAGATGTACTGTCCACAATAAAATTTCTAATATCAACCCATTGTACTATCTTAGCCAACGCTGTATCAGCATCAATCACCCCTGAGATAATCCCATCGACACTAGTGATATCTACTTTGTTACCCACAGCCCATGCATTTTTCTCGACTGTCAAGCCACAAGTATCCGTGAATAATTTGGATTGGATAGTGGCACTTGCAGGGTAGTGTGTTCTAACTAAAAACCATACCTTGCCATTAGCATCTACATAATCAGCAAAACCACTTGTTAAACTTAACTCAATAGGTGTCATATTTACAGAATCAGTCTGTGCAACTTGATTATTAGACCATGTAGTCCCCTTCCAAATTGAAATATTTACTGCCCTGTCCATAACTCCTGTATTATCACTTTCTGCCCTGCCATCCCATCCAAATTTGAGTGATTTTAAGGAAGGTGCTATGCCAGCTACGGAGGTGTAGAGTTCGGTAAGGTCGAATGAGAAGTAATGTTCTTCATAATTTCCAATGGTTGTTGATGTTGTAGCTACTGTATTACCATCTTTAGTCGCTAAAGATACATAGGAACCTGCATTGCCCTCATATCCAGAAGTAAGACTAGTGGGATTATCATTTGTTGCCGATGAATCTCTATACATCTTATGCTTCGCTGTACTAGGCTTAAACACGATACTAACATAAGGACTTACAGTTTTCACTACTGTTTCTGAGGTTTGCTGATCAGACTTTGTTCTCCGCAATGGCTCCACTTGGCGTTTTGTATTGGGCTCGAAGGTTGTCGAGGTTGATCCTAACTCTAATTGTGGCATAATCATGGGAATTTCAGATGGAAGAATATCTGTTCCAGCAGTTTTCCTTAAATATACACCGACTTTTGCACAATTAGACAATGTAGTTATTGTTTGTGTCTGTGCCCATGACGCAGAACTAAGCGTTGCGCTGTCTATACTAAATTGAACCATTGCACATTCGTATCCACTAGCTACACTGTATGTAACTTGCTTGCTTGCTTGGGCAGTGATGAAATCAGAGATAAGTCGCAATCTTGTTGTGGAACTAGCCTCAGAGTATGTAGTTCCAATAGAACTACCTATGCTTCCCTGTTCCCAATCTTCAGCATTAGTAGGACACATATTCTTATTGGCATTCCCCATGTATCCCTTGAAGCCAAACCAATCCTTCTGAAGCATTGTGCCATACTTAGTAGTCAATGCCCCTGAGATTAGCTTGTTGAGCGAGGATTGCAGATACTGGTCATAGTTGAATCCTGTGAGGGAGACAAGGTGGCGTAGGTCGCCTCCTTGAATATCTTTGGCATCAATGATATTACTGTAGAGTCCTTGGGGGTGGTCGGATTTAAGGTATGACGTTCCTATTTCTGTGCCAAGTGTACTACCAGTGTTTACAACAGTTACTTTATTACTACCATCTTTTGATATTATTTTAAATGAATAATTGGAATTAGTAGTTAATACAAATAAATCCCCAACTTGATAATTAGCGTAGTCTGAGGAAGATGCAGTATATTGTTGACTTTGCCCTAACGCTATATTGCCTATCCCAGATCCTAAGCTAGTAGTAAAGTAATTCCTTGCCCCATTGGTATTAGCAACGCTATATCCTCCGCTATTCCTCCGCTTAATCCTAAACAATGGAATTGCATAAACATAGCCATCCACAGTCCCTAACGCTGTTTTGTCCCCTGCTGATCCTGTGCCAGCTATGTATAAGCCTGAGTCTGTGGATGATTTTGCGTAGGTGTAGGAGGTCAGTGTTCCATCGGACATCATTGCTTTTACCTGCGATCCGTGGTTTATTCCTTCGGGATACGTCGAGAAATCAACGGCATCCACGACTCTTAGTCTCGTGGTTGTACCGTTGTAGCATTCGAGGAATACTAAGTTATCACTAGTTCCTGTCAATGGAGCAGCAGGAAGACTCGCTGTAGTCTGAGGAACCGCCAATGCCCATCCATTGATTACTGCGTTAAACCCTGCAACAGTGATAGCATTGAGTGATATCGTACTTCCTGGATTTACCGTAGAAAGACTCTGAACTCCAGAGGGTACAAAGGTTCTCACTGCAACAGGGTTATCCGCAGAAGTGTATGTGTTCGATACATTATAGGTATTATTGGTTACCTGTGGTTTCTTTGTTATACTCATGCGCCTCTCACCCACATTCTAAAAGTATTGGCAGCAGTGGTTGTTACCGAGGTAAACTGTGGAAATGCCTCGTCCAACACTTCGCCAGCTTTGATAGTCATTGTGAGACCTGAGACAGTCAATGTCATATCAGTAGCACCGTCATTCATAAGCAACACGGAATACATAGGGGTATTATAGGTGCGTGTAGTGACCCCAGATGTTTGTATGTAATCCCTGACTTTGTTAGGAAGCTGTGTATACAGTGGAGTCCCTGAGTCATTCTTGATCTCTACCTCTGGAATACTGGAGACTACTACAGATCCAATGGAGTTTGTGCCTGGGGGTAACGGTGGTAAACTCAGAACATCTACATCGTTTAACCCTGTTACTGAGACCGCCAATGGATTGCCTGAGTCATTCTTAACTTCAACTTCTGGTAAACTTGTGATAGCAACGAACCCAGGGAAGCTCGCGGTGAAACACTCAGTACCGTCAGGTTGACGATTGACTACGGTGATGCTACCGTTAGAATTCACTAGCATTACATCGGTTCCATCAGTGAGTTTCACTTGGCCTATAAGGTTAGAACCCACAGGCAACGGTGGTAACTCAGATACGGTGACATCCTTAGAACCTGTAATGCTCACCGCGAGTCCACCGTCATTACCTAGTGCTGGCTCAAATTTATCTGTGGTTACATTGAAATACTGGGGGATCGGCTTACCATTGAGGTCTGTGAGTATCGTATTGCTTGCATAGGACATTCTTTGGCCTCCTTATATTCTTTCTAGGACTACCTCTGCGGTGTACGCGACGTATTCTTGGATCTGCCGTTTCACCACAGTATCTAAGACATCATTGGCAAAACGAACGGTTTCTTGGACTCCATTGATCATGTAGTAAAACGCAGTTGCGTCCCCTGCACGAGCGTTAAAAAAGTCTTCGAGGTACTGTCGATCAGCTTCGAGTCCTACAAAGTTGAACGTCCATTTAACCTCTGGTTTCACACGCTTGCGTTGCTTCTGCTTAACCCCTGACGCAAAGGTGACTTCCGTTGTATACCACTTAGTTGATTGCTTGATTTCTCCATAGGGTTTAATGGTTAACATTGCTAGGCTCATGGTTCGCCTCCTTTCGACGAAATCCCATGACAAAGTAAGGGAGCCACTGAATCCCACGATATACGCAGGACTTAGTGACTCCATAGATTACAGGGATTTCTTGAGTTAATATCTTGTTGTATCTTAGATACACCGCTACATGGTGTTCGTTCATTACCTTTGTAAGTACTATGTCTCCAAAGGTTAAATCATTGACATCTTCGACCTTCTCAAAGTTTGCTAATAGGTATCTCAGCATCCTCAGTGGTTTTTTCTTTGATGTTTCTACGGTTCCAATAGGTAGCCCATCGTCTATCACGTATCCAAAGATCTCCTTGTAGAACAGAGTGCAAAGTCCTGCACAATCACAGGCGTCTTTGTCACTCCTTCCGTATTCGTGGACAATTCCAATGAATTTATTTAAGTCTTCCAAAAGTTCACCTCCTGTAAGCCTCGTAGCGAAGATTTAACGTAGTACATAATGCAATCCTATGCATCACTACGCTATTCCTCTGTATCACGCTGTAAACGTGGTTAAACTTGATTTAGACGAATTTCCAAAGTTTCTATGTATAATTATGGAAGAGTTGTGGTATACTGTAGGTAACAATGAATACGGAGGGATAACTATGTTGAAACGTGTGATAACGATGATTTGTGCGGTGATGTTTTGGACAAGCGTGGGGATGGCTGCGGAGAACTGGGAGTACTGCGGAATGCATAATGACACTCCAAGATATATAGATACTTCGAGCGTAAAAGTGTTTACCATAGGAACTAATGAAATTATCAAAGCAAAATTTAAGTCCATTAAGAGTGATACTAAGTACTCAATTGACTACTACAAGGTGGACAAGGATTCCAAGAACTATATGCTCTATCAATGGGAAAACTTTGAAAATGATAAGTTAGTGTATCAGTATATTTCTAAGAACCCATCATGGAATACATATGATATTGACAACATTATAGTCAATGAAATACTTAAGAGAGCCAACTAAGGCTCTCTTTGTTTATATATTGTAGTTATTACGCTTCATCCGAGTAATCTGTGCGTATAGATCATCATCGGACTGTGCCATCGTAATCGGCTGAAGTGCAGTGATACCACCTTGGTTACTACCTTTCTGAATCATCGTCATCAACATTTGATTCTGAGTTCTCATGAGCGCATTTTGTTCATCGAGTTTACTTAGGTGTTCTGCGTTAATACTCGCGAGTTGCTGAGTTGCTGATGCTTGACTTGCGATGGACATTGTTTTCTCAGATACGTTTGCGGTGACCTGAGTACCTTTGCTGATTTTACTATTGGCATAACCAAGTAATCCTTGTTGTCTCTTGTCACCCTTAGCGAGTTTTGCAAGGTTAATTATAGTTTCCTCTTCATCGGTCTCTCCAATAAGTGCATTGGTAGGTCTATTAACTAATCCACCGTCAGCAAATGCTGTTGAAGGGAAATATTGCGATGCATTGCTTGCACTATTGGTAAGGTTGGCAACGCTAGTATTGGTTGTTCCACCACTTACACCAAAGAGTCCCAAAATACTACTGAGTAATCCAGGGGTGCTATTCTGAATCTTAAAGAGTGCCTTTAGCGCATCATTGGCAAGTCCCTGCCATAAGTTATTCCATACGGACTTCAATGAATTACCTTGGATCAACACTTCCTGAGTTATACCATAGAGACCATCTTTGATCTTGGAATTCTTATCATACTCAAGTTGTTTGATGGCATTAGCATTGTTAGCAGTAATGGCACGTTGTTTATTCGCAGCATCCTGAGCTAGCGTAAGATTTCTTTGGATACTCGCACGTTTCTCTGCGTCTTTTTCGTTATCCAAAGCAGTCTCATAATCTTTGACTTCCTTATCGAGTCGCTTTTGAATATCTGCGTATACTTTGTCATCCTCTTGTCTCGCATGGAGTCTTATAGCATTCAAAGTTATATCATTATTTGGATCAAATTTATTCGTAGAGTTCGCCAAAAGAATATCTTCAGTTACCTTGTTGCGATCTAGTCTGGCTTTCTCAAGTTCCTCTTCTTTGAATGGTGACGATAACTCTCTGATATCATTGGATATCTTAGTTTTCTCTTTGCGAGCCTTGCTTGCGTCTTCTTCCCAAGCATAGAAAGCTGCGGTTTCTGCTTTGATATCAGCATGAGCATCCATGACATCCCTGCGTTGAATCTTAAGTCCTGCCTTAGTAACCTTATTCATTGCATCCCAGTCAGCCTTAGAAGGAACGCCGAATTCCCTAAGTAATTCCTCAGAATTCCCTATTTTTTCATCGAGTTCCTTACCTAACTTTTCTGCCATGAAATTACTGTACCACTCTTGGTTATTCAGTTCTTGCCTACGATTTTGCATAAGTGATAATCGTTGTACTACAGTTTCCGCAGTTTTACCTTCGATTTTCTCATTAGTGTTTAGAGTATCTATGGAGTCTGCATAAGCATCGGTTGCGAGTTTTGCCTTGTGAAGTGCTAAGGTTACATCGTCTTTATAGGCATCTCTCTCGATTTTCCGTGATGGATCTGAGGGAAGTACACCACCATTGGTAGTGTCTTTGACTTTCTTAGGGTTTCCGCTTGGTTCATAGTTATCTCCACCTGCACCGATTTCCTTGAAGTTAACATTGCCAGCAGTGATACCTTTGCGTTCTCCCTCGGCTTTCGCAAGGTCAGCTTTGTATCTATCTAGTGGTTCATTAACTATTGCCTTACCAGCATCCCTTGACTCCTCAGCTTTACTAGCTAGTTCTGCGATGTTTCTTTGGTATGTAGCGATAACACTAGGATCGCTACCGCCATCTGCAATGTATTTGTCTAGTCTCGCCTGGGTTGACTCTTGTCCCCTTTCGAGTCCAGCAGTATTCCATTCTTGCATTGTTAACATCGCTGCTTTCCATACGCCAAGCAATGCAATCTTTTTACTTATTGAATCTTTAAATGCATCAACTTCGTCATAATACGCAGCTATACAGTTTTGTAACCAGTATATCTTATTATCCAAGTCGGTTTTCATTGCATTTTTCATGTCATTCAATGAAATTTTCTTAGTATCTTGTGCCTTTGTAAATGTATTCTTTTCTATTTCAATTTGCTCTACAGACCACCCACTTTGCCTAATTCTTTCCATAGCAGCTTCACCGAGAACCTTGGTTAATTCTTGTTCAGTCGCTGTTATGTCTTGGTTTATCAATATTTTCTTTTCAGCAGATTTAGATTCATCCTGAGACTGTAGTAAAAGTTTCTCCCTAGATGAAAACATAGCGTCTACGAATTCGCCTTGTTTCTTCATTTGTTCCATTTGTTGCTCTTGTACCGCTATAGCATCTTGTTTTGTTTGTATAGCGTCTCTATCAGCATTATTAGCTTTTCCTATGCTTTCAGCGTATGTTCCAATAACCGTCGCTGCTACACCAAGGAGTGCCATGATAATATTTGTTTTACTAAGGAATGCCGATGCTCTACCGAATGCCGTGGTTGCCACTGCTGCTTCCGTTGCTGCTATAGCTACACTATTGTAAACCTTCGCCAATAACCCTGCAGTTATTGATAAAACTGTAAGTGTCACTACGGTATCTGTAACTGCCTTTGGGACACTTTTTAAACCCATGACTAAGTTATCTACACCTGCGAGTTGTTCTTTCCAATACTTAGTTAAACCATTGTTACCACCATCTACTGCGAGCCCTTGGAGGTCTGCGGTTAGGCGTTGAATTCTTCTGGCAATTGTGTCAATCTGTATTTGTACTTGGTCTGCTGCGAATCCCGTAGAGTTTACAGCTTCTCCCCAAGTTGCAATAAATGTCTTATAGTCCCCAAGCATTGCTGCAGTTTTAGCCCATTGAAACTTTCCTCCGCTGACCGCTTTGAACAAATCCTCAAGGTTCTTCTCTGAACCTTGTGCAAGCACAGCGATGTCAAGAAGAACGTCTTGAGCTTTCCTAAGCTCTACTGTGCCATCTTTGCCGACCTTCTTAGTAGCAACACCAAGGGCTTCTATTTCATCAGTAGCTTTTTTACTATGAATACTACCGAGTACGGACTTAAACATATTACCGATATTTTCACCTGATAACTGAGTGCCCCTTGTTGTCGTAGCTATCATAGCATTAAGAAATTCAAAATCTACACCTGCTAACCTTGCGACTGACCCTGTACGAGATATAGCAGCAAAAAGATCCTGTGCTGTTGTACCTGCAGTATGTGCTAATTTTGTTACGACATCTATGACCTTTCCTGAGTATGCCATAGCTTCCGTAGTATCCTTGGCTACCATGCCATATTGAAACATCGCTGCCTCAACACCTCTATTAGCATCTATAAGGCTCATATTATCCGCAACTGCAACTATGGCAGACTGGTGTGTTAATGCGTTTACAATGTTTAAATCCTTATACATTCTGCCCCATGATGTCCCAGCCTTAACAATGTTTTCAACGCTCTCTCCGTATGTTGCTGCGATATCTATGAATTTCTGTGCTTCAACATTGATGGCTTGTTGATTACCATGTAAATCTTTACTAACCTGTTGCATCCCTGCCATCGCTTGGTCTACCTTTTTAATAGCTTCAAAGCTCTGCATAGGAATACTAAAAATTCCAGCAAGTAACAGTCCGCTGCTCAACCATTCTAAATGGCTCTTAATACGCCTACCAAAACCATCAAGCATTGTGGTGGATCTTGCAATAGAGTTTGTATATTCATTCTGAGTTGCGACAAGCCTCCTAAGATCAGCTTGTGCTCTGTTGTACGCAGTAATGTCTCCAGATGTCCCAGATTTCTTTTGAGCAACATATAATCTCTCAGCTTCATCTGCTGCCTTGCGGATTTGTGTTTGTAAATTAATGTAGGACTGTGGAGTCATTTGTTCTTTTAGTTGTGCGGAGAATCCTTGAGATCCCCTAAGTTGATCTTTATAATATTGATCCTGTGCAGCAACATTGGTTCTTTCCTTAGCAGAACTTATAAGCCCCACGTTTGCATATTGTTCCTTCATCTGAGCTACAAAGTTAGCATCATAAGCACCCTTGGCTCTGTCAGCGTATGCTTTGTTTCTCGCAGTTTCCCAAGATTGTACAACTTTGGCTTGCTCTTGAAGTGCCTTTGAATTATCACGGATTGCGGTAGCTTGATCCTTGAGTCTTTGGTTTTCCGAAGCTACTGCAGTACGTTCTTTGGCTTGACTAATGGAATTCTGTAATGCCTTGTAATTCTTTAGCTCTGCTTGGGCTTGCTTAAGACCTTCTTGTAATTCCTTAAGGGATTTAAGTTCACCATAGAAAAGTGTAGATTTATCATCGCTTTTCTTAGCAGTTGCTACAGCTTCTTTGAAATCTTGGACTTGCCGAGTAGCTTGAGTAACCTGAGTTGTGTCTATCACGATTTTACTTGAGATAATACCTGGAGTATCTGCCAATGTTCACCACCGTCCTTTCTATGCCAAAAACCCAAGTTCCTTGAGCCTATCAACGGCATCTTTGCCTTCCAGTGCCTTCTTGGGTTTATCCTCAGCAATATCATCATTGACTTCAGCGAATGCCTGGAATAACTTTTCAATCTGTGGAATCGTGAGTTTGCCAATGGATTCTGTGGTTTCGCTCGTGTTCTGTATTAGGCTTGCACAGAGAACCCAGAAGTCAAAATCTTCTCCTCCACTTTCCGCTTTTTTACGAGGAGACCACTGAGTCCCTGGAACATATGAAGGACTTCTTCGATTTGACGAATGGTGATCCATGAATCCGTAGTTTCCCATGGCTCTTTCAGTGCAATTTCAAGTAACTCTTGCATAGCATTGAATGCCTCAGTGTCCATGATTTCTTCGCCATCTTCGTTTAGCATTAAATTACCTTGTTCATCCAATAGTGGAGATGGATAATTGCTAATGATATATTCAATGTTTATTTTCTTGAATAGCTCTTGGACTTTTAGGTAGTCTCTTGATAACATCGCATGTACATAGTGCTTCTTCTTGGTATCTTTATCTAGTACGTATTCTAAGGTTCCTAAGTATTCCTCGGTTCTCGTATCAGTTGCCATTGTATACCTCCTATTTCTTTGCTTATTCAAGAGCTCAACCTAAGTTAAACCCTTGAATAAGCAAAGGGAACCTTTCGGCTCCCAGTGAGTTACACTGCTAACTGAGACATCTGTAGAAGAATTCCGTCAGTCCTTGTCGTATCATAAAATACTTCAAAGTCTAACTTCTGAGCATCTGCGGATTGACGTTTGTGATTCAATGTTAGCTTGCCATCGCTTTTTGCTCGGTGAATTACAGTATGAATAGTGTTCTTCACACCATCGCCCATGTCAATAGCCTTAGAAATATGGCGAATACTTACGAACCCAGGTACTCCAGCGTTAGTCACTGTAGCAGCACGAGAAACTGTGTCAGTATACAGTGCATTTACGCTGATATACTTGTTAGTCACCGATGCACCCAATGTTATTACACCTGCTGCGGTCATTGTAAATTCTGTAGCTGACGGTGCAGTCGCCTTGTACTTTAGGGGTGTAGGATTAACTAAACCTAAAGCATCATCAGAGATAATCACTACGGCACTCGTAGGAATCAATGTAGTCAATGATCCTGGTACTGTAAACGCTGTTCCTGTGGCGATCAAAGTAGCAGGAGTATTGCTGATGAGAGTGCCATTGTTTGACATTGTTGCGCCTTTGACAAAACTCAGCCAATCGAGAGAAAATCTGGCTTCAGTAAATGACACCTTGCATTCTTGATCTTTATCAATGATATACACAGGATAAGGACTGTCTGACCCGTAGATTTTTTCTAGGGAACCTGAGAATTCCAAAGTCATATCTTGGAGAGTCCCCAGTGGTACTGTTTGTGTCACTCCATTGTTGACTACGTTCAAATATGCGGTTCCTACGCCGTTTAAGCAAATAGGATTAGCGTTGTTTCCCATTGTATCTACCTCTTTCTTTGTTTATTTTAGATATAACAAAGGAGACCACCGTTTCCGGTGGTCTCCTTAAGACTCTACGAACTGTTTTATTCTCATTGAATAACAATATATTTCTGGAAGCGGAACACTGCGTTGTCCAGAGTAATAACACTGTGCGTCTTCAAAGTTTGCCTTAAGAATTCTCTTAACTGCTTTGAATACCTGAGATGCCTGATGATAATTCACCGCATAGATATTGATCTCAATGTTTGGTCTGGATACTAGGAAATTCCCAGTTTCACTATATGATTCCAAGAACGACATATCGATGAACGGCAGATCACCGGGGACAATCAAAGTCGGGTCAGCGAAACTACGTCTCACATTAGCGTCTGCTAGTGCTATATCTTGGTCTTCTGGCATCATCGGAGATGCGAAGGTTACTTCGGGAACCCCTAGTAATCCCATGAGCTCAGAGTCCCCCGTGAAAACCGAGAACAATTCATTGAGTTTGTCAAATGAATCCATAGGCATCACCGTCCTTCATATGTATATCTGTAGACTCATTGTTAACTGCTGTTGTACATAGGACGCTACGGCTTGCTGTATATGCATGATTAGCTCTGGGATTTCCTTCATGATTTCCTCTTGAATCACATGACTCGGCAAAAATGCTTTGTATCCTGGGTAATTACCAGATTTCCCGATGTCATGCTCAAGTCTTAGTCCTTCGGCTTTACCAGTGGATTGATATGTAGTACCATCAGGTCTATATACTGTTTCACCTTTGGCACGACCTACGAATTCATTGCCGTCGTTGTCACGACGAGGATTCCATCGGTCTGAGTTCTTATACTCTGCAAAGTATGGACTCGAAGTATCAATGAGATGACCACTTCCAAATTCCTTGATGAACGCAGCTTCTCCACTGGCATTTATAGTGGCAATCACAATGCTTCCAACGATGGTCGGAAGGCCACTATAGATTTCCTCTTTACCAATAATGGCTGACATGGAATTCCATCGATTCTTTACGTTAGCACATATGATATCAGTGTGAATCTTAATAACTCCTGCGATTATCTGCTCTATCATCTTGTTACCCTAGAGTCAACCATAGTCTGCACTTGGAGTAGCCCTGGGTAACTCGATGTATTCATTGCGATAATCTGCATCGCTTCGCTATTAAACCTTATGCGATCCGAGAGTTTTACTTGCGATAACAGAGGCATCAGGAATCGTCGAGTGGACTCCTTGAGCAACCCTGCGTCATACTGTATCATACGACCCGTAATGTCCTCGAAGAAACTAGGAACCGCGAGGGATACCTCGACTTCCGTAAGGTAGTCTTGGGTTGATCCTGTGTAGTGCTTGGAGACTCGGAAGATGTCTATGGTGGCATTGGTCTTCTGTAGTTGGCACATTATAGTCCCAGTGGACGATGTTCTCATTGCAGTAACAAAGTATGAAACACTGTCAATAACAAAGATATCACCATCAGATGCTAAGGTATCACTTTGAAGCAATGCCTTGAATACATTGTTGAGCGCAGCTCTCGATGTTCCTTTGCTAAACCTTGATAAATTAAGATATTCTTCACGCTTGCCTATGATTGTACCAAGTATCTTAGATCCTTTGAAATATGCTTCGATTCCCATGATTACATCATATCCTTGTATTTTTTTAATAACCTACGGACATCAGAAGGTACAAAACTGTCATCCCAAAATACTACGGATACATCGAGATCCTGTAATTGCTTAGATCCACTAAAACTCCCTGCTTGCGTGATATTCTGTGCAATCATAGCTACTGCGTGTTTAAGGTCTTCTGGTGCTTCTGCGAAACCAGAGGTATAACTAATATCAACCTTGGATATCGGAATGCCAAACATCTGTGTATCCATACCTACGAACTCAAAGTATCCGTAGTCATCTAAGATAATGTCAGTAGCTGCATAGGGGTACTTTGAGAATCCAAGAGGAGTTCTTGCGTATCCTTGGACATCAGTGATAACTATATCTATATGGTTCTTTAGCTTACCTTTACGCTTACGATTGAGCGCGTGGGATTCAACATAGGATTTAGCTAAGATGTCCTTGTTGATAAATGAGTCAACAATGGCTTCAGCCACAGTTACTTCATAGTCGGTAACATTGGTTATCATTAGACAGTATAGTGGAATCTCAAGTTCATCCAGGTATTTACCCATGTTATTCCACCTCGATCCCAGATTCCTTAATAAGTGCATAGATTTTAGCGGATACCAATGCTTCACCGTTTACAAAGTTAACATATGAATTTCCAATATGTGCAGAGGTTATCTTCTTATCTTTCAAAGTGACTTTAAGTTCTTCCAGTGCTTCTTCAGTTGTTTCTTTGATCATCTTAATTTTCGCCATCGTATTCCTCCTTAGAATAAATTAGGGAGTCCGAAGACTCCCAGTGGATTACTTAGTGAATTGACGAGTGATTAACTTATGACCATAAGTTGCATTTCTAAGGATAATATTGTCGAACATTACAGCAATCTTATCGCTAGTTAATTGGTTATTGATCGCCATATCGAATACCATAGGAGTGCTTTGTCCAATGTATCTACGTTCGATCTGACGTTTGTTCAATAGAACGATAGGGTGATCATCAGATCCATTGGCTGTATTGTCTTCAATAACCAATTCATTGTCAACAACAATACCTACAAGTCCTTTAGCAGTCATAATGGCAGGGATCTCAAAGCCAGGAACAATCTGTACAGTATAGTTTACAATATTGGTATTTCTAGCTCTTTCCTCTTTGATCCATTTATCCATTGTCATGCCATTCATAGCGAAGAACAGGTCACTACCAGCACCAGTGTTTTGCTTGGTATTAACATCCATTTTGGCTACTTCAGTTTCCATAATGTCAGTAAGTGTCAAAGTACTAGCTTTAGGGATAACTACTTTAGTTTGGATCTGAGTCATAAGACCAACATATTCTTGTGTTGTAGGAGTAGCTAGGTCAGTATCAGTACCATACCAGAATTTATTATTTTGGAAACTAGCGATTTCCGCAGCCCAATCACCGATATCCTTAGTAACAAAGTCAGGCAATACACCTTGCTGTCTAGCGGTGATTGTATTGAAGAAGGGGTAAGAATATGTGCTAGTGACACATTTGATCATCGCAGATTTCGCTACACGACCATAGTCTTCATCGCGAGTCTTGTATGTTAAAGTTGTAGGCGATGAGAACTGAGTGTTATTAGGTTTCTTAGTTTGATCAATAAACATTGTAGGTTGTCCAGTGGCTTCCAGTGCAGGAACAATGTTAAAGATACTTAGGTAATTCTTTTGGTAATCGTATATAGTGTCCTCGAACACCTGTAGGTGCATATTGTGACCTTCGTTTAACGTTGGATTCGTAAGAGCAGCAGCGCGAAGCTGAACTCTCTCTTGTACTGCATTGAAATACTTATTGAATCCATCGGAGCCATACGCTGCAAATTCCATTTTTTTCATGTGTTATATCATCCTTTTCATTGTTTATTTTTTTATGCGTAATAAAAGGACACTCAATGGTGTCCATAGGGATTACTTTAATTCAGCTTGGAATACTAGGTTGAACCTTGCTCTGGCTTTTTCCTCGATTGACATTGAGGACGCATTGATTTTTGCCAAGCTATCCATTGCATCTGCGCCAAACTTAGGATTCGTAGTTTGGGCACTAGGTGTCGCTGATGGTGCAGGGATTGCCGATGCTTCAATCTTGGGTGCTTTAGATAATTCCTCGATTTTAGCTAAGAGTTCAGCATTGGATGCTTCGAGTTTCTCTAGTTTAGCTTTGGCTTCCTCATCAACCACTGGAGCTACTGGTACTGCGGATGCTAGGATTTTTGCGTCCTGCTCTGCTAACTTTGCAGTCATTGTTGCCATCATTTTTTCTAGTGATGCGTCTAACATTTCTTGTGTTAATTCCATATGATTATCTACCTCTTTCATCGTTTTATTTCTGGTTGCTACCAGTTGTGTAATAAAGGTGTCATTGTATGCAGCTACTTCACTCCAACATACGCAGAGTCCAGTGAATTCTAATGATGTAATATGTTCATACCCATCAGCTTCTATGGACGACCCAAGGGGATATACCTCTACTGAGAAACCTAGTGCCTTAGATGCATTTTGGATCATAAATGCTACATCTGGAAAATTGTCTTTCCATATGATTCCACTGCACATTAAGTAATCACCATCGACCCAAACCTTATGTACTGCACCGATAACGAAGCGTTCATCATGTCCTGTTAGTGCATATGCAGGATTACTAAACCAATCACTAGACCATTCGCAGTTTAATGGCATATTTACCATGCTTTCCATATTAGCTTCAATGGCACTGCGTTCCCATACTGTTTGTACTGTGCCACCGCCAGGGACTCCATCGGACGGTACGCCAATTTTGGTTACTGCGCCTTCCCAAAGCATTTGATTACTATGTTTTTGTGATGTTGTGAAGGTTAAATTTTGAATACTGTATTGTAGCTTATCTATGTTTACCCACCTCCTTTCTTAATGGCCTCACCATTATCTTTAGTATCGCCTTGTCCATTGAATCCCCCCGTTTGAGCTGGAAAATCCATATTGATCATGGCCTTAGCTTGGAACACTGAGACATCAGCGTAAGGGCTTTTCACAGGTTCATACCCAAGTTCTTTCAATGCTTGATTCTGGGTAATAATACCATTGAGATAATCATTGTTTATCCTGTCAGACTTGGCTTTCTTTTGAGCCTCAGTTTCAGCATAGTCATACTTAAAGCGCAAAAAAGAATAACCAAGTGTATCTAACACATGGTTATTAATGGCTTTGGCTATGAGGTTTGCATAGGGCTTTATTGCATTCTGAAGGATATACTCTGACTCTTGATCAGTGGTATTCTTGTCGTTCGTTGGTTGACCAATGAGAACTTTCTCAGGAAGACTGAAGCCCTTCGCAGTCAATATCAGTAGAAACTTTTGCCACTCGACGAACAATGCATCACTGTTTATTGCCCCGATTTGGCATGAGCTTACACCATCTCCTGCGACTACTGGGATTGCACCTGTGCCTTGGATTTCCTCTTGCATGTACTTACGAAACTCAAGGACTTTATCAGCTCCTACGTCCTTCCCTAGATTCAATAGGAATTTCGATGTATCTGAGGCAGCTACGTCATTCGCAGTATCGTTAGAGTCAATGAAGAACTGGAAGTACTTAAATATCTTTTCCACAGGACTAAGTCCATAAGGAGTATGAGTAAAATAGTTCATTTGGATATAAGCTATGTCGTCAGAAGTGAACCATTTTTTCTCTAAGTAATTCGTGGCTTGTTCATAGCGAAGACCTTGTGGATTAGTGTAATCAAATGGCTCAAGGATTCCCATTGTTGTTCCATCGACTGGATATAAATACAGAGGTTTCAATGGATTACCTGACTTACATTTATTTATTACTCCAGCATCGAGTACTAAGATATCTTCAAGAATCATATCAATAAGTGCATCGAAGTCCTGGATGATATTAGGTTGACTTAGAATATTCTTAAGCACTTGGCGTTCCCTTAGATACTTCTTCTTGTCCGATGGATCTGCGTTAACTATGGAATAATCAAGGTTTTTTATGCCTTTCTTAATATGTTCTATGGCAATCCTTATCATTCCACTACTTGCCATGTTTCTCAGAATTTTACCTTTGGATAAATTACGGTTTCCACTTTGGTATTTCCTTGGCATCATACGCTGATACGGTGATAGCGTAGTTTGATCTGCGGAAGGAACAGGGACATTCTTAGGCCTAGCGAACCATCGTTTTATCTTATCAAACATCGATTCACCTCCTTACTTCTTTAATGTGATTGGCTACTTAGATGGGCGAGGTGTTGCGGTGGATGTTCCTGATTGCGCTGGAGTTGCTGTGGATAGTGAGCCTTGAGATGGTGTTGCGGTTGACATTGAATCACCTCCTTAGTAATCTTTGAAATATGTTAGAATTACTCTGTTGCTTCTTAGGTGATGGCAGGGATGCAAAAGAAAAAGATTGCAGTGAGGTTCCCATGAATCCAGTAACTGCAATCCATAATGCATCGAGGGTATTATCTGATTTCCCTTTGGGAAATCTACGCATTTCATCGAGTAACCTACGTTGATCCTTGCGAACTTTGATCCATCCGCTTCTCATTGGTATAATTAATGATCTAATCTTGGTCTGCTTTGAACCAAACTGTTTTACCTTGATGCCCTCGAATGGTAAGTATAATCCAGCGTTAAGGCATCGGCGTTCCATATTATCCTTGACAGCCAATAGCTGGAAAACAACATCTTCTATGGCTATCCTACGAATCTTGCCATCCCTGTGATACTGGATTCCATAGATTATCATTTGTTCACTCAATGTATCTATTGTTGCTTTCTTGGCAAATACATCGAGTACATAGAAGTAGTTGTCCACGCCTTTCCCAACGACTACAATAGCTCCATCGTCACTCTTACGGTTCGCGGTGGCAGCAGCGTCTACTCCGATGTAGATATCAGTGAGTTCTGGGAGTTCATCAATTTCATAGGTGTTCCTGTCAATCCAATCTTCTTTGAACTCCCTTGTGGCATCGGTTACTGGGTCATTCTGCATCTCTGTTCCCCATGCTTCTTCACCGATCTTTTGGCGTTCTTTCATGAGGTGCAAATATGTGTCTGCGTATCTATCCCAAAGTACCTCAGTGCCTTCCAGCATTTCTTCTTTGTTATCAAAGTAGAAATCATCGGCATCCTTGATGCGTCTGTGATTACTAAGGTTATTCCTAATGTCAGTCCATTGATCCCATAGGTGCGATGTTGAATATTCTTTGATCGCTTGGTATTTCTTCGTGTAGTAATCAGAGAATTGTTCATCGTTCATCATACGAGCCAATAGACAAGCATCGTTTAATAAGGTTCCTATGACAAACACATGGCAGAACTTAGAGCCACACTTGTAGAGAACCTTGGTGTACCAATCGTAGAGTTTTTTGCGTTGGTCATCGTTATCACTATTTTCATTGTTTAAAATGTCATCACATACGATAACTGTAGGACGAACTCCGAACATCTTAACGCCACGCATGGATGCCCCTGCACCCTTGGAGGATACACAGATTCCATTGGAACATTGTAGCTTCTCGGAAGTCCATATTGTTGCTCCAATGAGGCTTCCAAAGTCAGCAATGAATTTCTCATTATCTTCAAGGAACTGTCGTATGTCGACGATAAACTGGCGACCCAGCGATGATTCATTGGTAACAATGAGGATATTCCGTGTATGCTTGTATGCAATGCACCACAATGGAAATGCGAAGGAAGTCCAGAAGCTTTTTCCATGACCACGAGGACTTAATATGCATGACTCTGTACTCTCTGTTTTTCTATTGAGTACAATGTCTTCAAGGCGACTAGATATTTCATAATGGAATTCACATAGTTCATCCAATGGCTCCCCAGAACCATCGTTCAAGTAGGTTTTCACAAATTCCACCAATGAATATCTGCAACGTTCAACATCGGACTGTTTTTGTTCTTCTGTGAGTGTCCCTTGGGTATCTGAAACACCCTGGAACAATTCATCGAGTATACCCAAGTTATCACCGACTTTCATAGTTTATTTAAGGAGGAGGAAAGAAAGGAGTCATAGTTAGACTTATGACCATGCAAGGGATACCGAGAATCCTCAGTACCTCTAACACAGGGCATAAGAAAGCCCTCGGTGTCCTAAGACTTCCGAGGGTTATCTAAGAAATATCAATAATGCAGTGTTTATAACTATGTGACATCCTTGGTCTACATATAAATCCATAGTTAATGTCTTGGACTTATCTTTGATACTGCACTTCCATGAATCTATAAGGTAATGCGTAGTTAATATAGTAAGACCTGCGAATAACAATGAATGCCAAGGAACTCCAGATAACCATAGTCCCAATGTCAATACAAAGGCATATAGCATACAGTGGCAGAACATTAGATATTTATTGCTTCCTTTGACTTGCGCTAGAAACTCACCTTGCAGTGGGTAATCAGCGAGCATATGGAGTCCAAGGAGTCCGAAGAATAACAATATAATGTCGTAGGTCATCCTTACACCTCCAAACGATACTTTGATTGATGCTTATGAATCTTCTCTAGTCTCCATCGCTTTAACTGCGGATTGTTTTCAAAGAATTCATCGACATCCAATGTTCCCTTGGCTTTATTACAAATTCCACAGCTACATGTGATATTACCGATGATGTCTACGGCTTCTGGGTTGCTCTGTGATAAATATGACTGACTCACGATATGCTCTGGAATCAATGCCTTCTCTGATGTTCCGCAGTATGCACATGAATTATCCCAGTGACTCAGTATCTTCTGCCATTCAATGTTATTTCCACCGAATCCATGGAGATTCACATAGAATCCTTTGATTGACTTGATAATCATTGCTGATTCTATGCCAAGCACAAATTGCTGTAGTTCATCCATGTCAAGCTTAGCGATTATCCAGTCCTTTACTGTGACATTTATGGTTGCACTGTATGGCACTGTGACTCCAAAGTAATTTCCAATAGCATCATAGAATCCTCGGTGTCCATCGTCTCCTGTGGCAATCTTATAGCGTACATTGAGACGGTCAAAAGTGTGCCTATCGCTTACGCCAGTTCGGAGGACTCCACTGTCAATCAATAACTTCTTTAGTTGCTCCTGTCCTTCTTTGAGTTCAAGGATAGCTTTATATTCTGCGGTTTCGTAGTGTCCTGTCTTGCGGATGGTCGGTAGAACTTCGTGAGTTACCCACCGCTTGAATTCCTTAGCTTCAGCCTTACGACTCCTAAGTATCAACGAATACATCCCTGGTTCATTCACGAGCTTAACTTCACGGTTCTGACCTGACACGAATAGTGTTCGGGTCAGCTTTTCGTCGTCATCAAGGCCTTGTAATGCTTTGTTTGTATCACTGAGTCCTAAAGAAATACATAAATCTCTAGCAATGAACCATGGACTACCATTGATTACCTCAGTTCTAAGCTCATTGCTACCGTAGTTAAATACTGTTAATTCATTGTTAATACAGATCACTCCTTAGATATTGATGGTGGAGTGCCAGGAACTTACCCTGGCTATCATCGCTCCATCTCATAAGGTGGCAGGGAATTATCCTGCAAAGTCCTTCTGCGATTCATACGCATAGCAAAGACCTCCAAAGAAATCAGCATCAGCTTGACTTTGGAGGTCTTTAGTTCACCTATGAAATTCAATGTATCCAAGATATCTTGTGAGCAGCGTCATTGGATTCGCTGCAGTATTTCAGTGCTATTCATTGAGGCTCATAGCAAGCCTTGGCTGAACACAGACTGATTTAGTTACCCTCAGTCACGGGTGCTTCGTAGTAATTATCGTCCCTACGCGGAATACGCTGTGTTCTTAGCATACATGGTTTTCCATCGAACATTTTTTAACCCTCAGTTATGGTCGAGGTTTACCATGGCAACTCCTAAGTCCTTTGAACACCGATGTTATTCACCGCAGCAACAACAGATATCCAGGTCTTCCTCTAGTGGCTCTAGGAAATCAAGCTCATCCTCAAGGCTCTCGATGTATTCAGCTTGATACTCATTGAGATCCAGCAGAGCGCCTATGAGCAAATCCTTGAGTTCATTGTTCTCTTCACGTAGTGAATCATTGGACATCTCGGTATCATCCAGCATTTCTTCGAGTTCACAGATTACACATTGTTCGTTCATAGTATTCTCCTTTATTTACGAGGTAACTTAGGACTCCCTAAGCTCCTAAAGACATACTTATATTTCTTGGGACATCCTTATGATCACTTGCTTAATAAAGTCATCTCTTACAATATCCTCAGTATTATCCATACGAACACTGCCGACTACATTGAGTCCTTTGAGTTTTTCAAAGAGAAAACTAAGTCCATCTTCGCCAAACTTAATGCTGCGATTAGTACATTGTCCTCTCGCAAGAACATCACCCTCAAGGACAATCTTTGTGCCACCGCGAGTAACCAGGATATACATCTCTTCTTTGGTAAGGGTCTGAGCCTCGGTAACAATTATATACTTATCAGTGAAATCCATGCCTTGTACATCGTATAAACCACAGATAATCACTTGCTCTGTCTGTATGAGAGTCTCAATGTCCGTATTGGTGAAGCTTTGGATGTATCTTAGTATTTGCTTTAGCTTTGGCTCATTTTTCTCATAAGAACTCCCTGGGTACGCGCCAGGATTTTTACCTACACCCTCTAGGCTTCTAATGAGAACTATGCCATTTACTTTGCCATCTAATAATGCTTGGGATGCATAGTAACTCGATGTACATGATTTACCTGTGCCAGCCCATCCTGTGCATACTACGACTTTCTTTGAATCATCTTTGAGAAGATTGTGGTATTTCTTATGATTTGCAGTGATAGGTTTGGGTACATCATAAATTACATAGTCTGGTTTAGGTTCTTTCGGTTGCATGAAACTTGGTGTTTTCTCAGGTTTTTTCGCCATAGTTTCTTTGACCTCCCTATATTTGTTCGTCTCTTAGGATGGTTCTGGTGGTTTCCTACGTGCCATCAAGATTCCTCCTAAGTTTACTTAAAGTATTCTACATAACTACTAAGGAAGGTTGGTAACCTACTTAGTTTCCTCCTTGATCTTCCGCAGCACCTCAGCTAACAATGGATCTTTGGCGATATCTCTGACAACCTGCATATACCATAGCTCATCCTTCGCTTTCATCTCGGTTTCAAAGCGTTCTAAGACTGTACTGAAGTTCTGGTAGGTATATACCTTGGCTTGTATTTCTCCGATGATCCCTGTTAACGCAGATTTTCTCATAGTAAGCTGATTAAATGTCGCGGTCATATCATTGACTACCTTAGACACCTTGATAACCTCGTCTACATTGGATACAGAGGCATTAAGGTTATCTAAGTACATCTCAATCATCTCAATTTGCCTCGTGATAGACTTTAGGGAGCTTAGGTATGAGCCATAGATGTTCACACGATCTTCTGTGGGATCATCGTCATCCTTGTGCTTATTCCACCATCTCCATATGTCCATAGCATTGATTTTTTCCTCGGAGTCCTTAAGTATCCCATTGTTAATATCCTCAGCAATCGACATATCTCCATAGCGACTACTGCGTTTCTTCATTGCTCGTATAGTGCTTTCGAGTCCCATAGTTGCTATCTTGGATACCCCGGCTCCAAGGATTTTACAGTTTTCCTTAGTGTTACGTGGTGGATTTGCCATGTTTATCATCATTCCTTTCGATTTTAAGTACCCTATGAGCCCGTTGTAGCGTAGTTAGCGCAGGATGCATAGGTATGTCTATGTGGTTTCCTTTGGTTACTCAGATGGGCATAGAAGTGCCTCCCAGTGTTCCACAGTCTTTACCACGGTTTCCACACGCTTCCTAAGTACCTCTCCGCACCACTGGCATACCTTGGTATCATCGTCAAGCATAGTATACCTATGCTCATCACCTTGTATCCATGGATGACTGTGACTTAGGAATACGCAACGACCTTTGGCGACATAGGACTCCCAGAAAGTGTCAGTGATGTCGGCATAGGTGTCCAATGGAAACGCAGAGTAGCAATAGGTATCACCTCTGACATTCCACATAATACTTTGTAAACTACGACCTATGGTTCCCTGGAGTACATAGATGTACATTGGGTTCAGTTGTTTATCCTTAGAATTGTCCCATAGGATTCTGTGGGTTCCTCGGTTCTTCTTTAGATATGCGTAGAGATTCCATGAGTATTTGTCGGATTTACCTTGGGTCTTGGGTTTGATATCATTGATGTTCATAGCTCCTCCTTAGTGATTTGTCGTATATCACTGAAATAAATGTCGTCCCTAGTTTTACTATTGTATTTACTAGAGATATCCATTGATAGACATACATCTTCAATGCGTGTAACTTTGCCAGCATAGGTAAAATCTCTGTCAAAACTACCGTCTCTTTCCTTCCCCCGATATCACTATAATATCATTGCGTTCTACTATGATTTTCTCACCTGATTTATTGGTGAACGCAATGACTTTGTATGCATTATCTACTTTCATTCTTTAGCATCCTTCAGTTCACTACAGAATCCATCGCGATCAATGTATAATCCTTCGATTCCAGGGCATTCACAGATACATTCAGAGTTATGAACACATAATTCAAAGTAGCAGCGTAGTTTAATTTCCATGGTTGTCATTGGCCTCCTTATCTATTCCTTTGTAAGACTCTGGTAATTCAACGTTCAGCAATAAAGTAACAGTGTCCTCTACAGCTTTTCTCCATAAACCTTTGTCATGCCTAAGTTGTTCGATGATTTTATTAAGCTCTTCAATGGTATTTGCTTGAGTAAACACTGTAGACTCTAGCTCCTCAATGATACCTTCGAGGAACTTTGTGTTATCATGTTTCATATGTTCTCCTCCAGTCTCTCAATGATTTTCTTCGTCTTCCTAATATCACACTGTAGTTCCTCGATTCTCTGGAGCCTCTGCTGCATCCTGAGTTCATACATTGACTCTCCACAGAAGAACGGTGATATAAAGCACTTGGTGGATTCTAGGTGCTCTAGGACATCGTAGTGGGAACTTAGGCGACCTTTGTACCACCAGAGCTTGAGCTTTGTTAACATATTGATTCCTCCATGAGTCCAGTAAGGTCAAAGTCTACGACAATCGTAGACAATTCCAAGATACTTATGTGTCCATTGTGATCATAGAATATCGCATCGGTTATATAGGTAGCATTGTTAATTCTTACGATGTCTTTGGGTTCCAAAGTCATAAACTTAGGTTCCTTGAGTTTCATTAGCATTTCTTTGTTCCTCCTTATGTTCTAAAGTTACATCGGATACCAATGATATCATAGTAATTACATTGGTTTGGTTTCAATGATTTGCCTATATTGGTCATTGGGAGAACGATGAGTGACTATGGAGCCGAGGATCGTACATAATATCAACAATCATATGTATCGTTATTGGGAAGCGATAGCGACCGACAAACGTAGTGCGTCAGCGTTCTTACCTAGGTATCATAGTTGTACATAAATATCTATGATTATATTGGATACTATGTTTATTACTCATAGGATTTCAATAAATACATAGCAACTTATATATATATATATATATTCTATGGAAGGAAACGGAGAACGAGGTCTAAATCTCATTACCCTCTGCGGAGGGTGTTATCTACATATCATTGGATAATACCTTAGATCCATTGGCATACCTTGGACTCCTAGTTCATCTATAGCATTCACTATGTTCATGTATAGCTGTGTATAGAAAGAAGATAAACAGTACAAACCTAGCATTTCCGCTGGTTCATGGGCATTTATAGGTAGTCTAAATGCCAACCTTATGGTAGGGTAAATGCCAACCTTAAAACTTCCAGTTAATTACCAATCCATTCCTTGGAGAACTTATAGTACACTGACTTACCACTGATGAACTTATAGATAACACCGTATTCAATGAGACTGTTCATGATTTCTATGACATCAGCTTTGTCCATCCCTGTTAGTTTGATGATTGCCTTTTGATTCATAGGCATTCCATCGCTATCACAGATAAAGTTGGACTCTAGGTTACAGAATGGAATTAACTTGAATAACATACGCTCTTCTCCAGGTTTAAACATGTGATTAATCACCGCCTCTTGGTTTATTAACTTGTGTACCTTGATAAATCCTGTGGATGGCTTGAGTGTCTTGCGTTTCTCTGCTTGGGACTTAAGGTACTCTTGTTTTATCTGATATTTTATTACATTGGACTCATCCTTGTTTATGAGGTAGTCCACGGCTCGCTGAAGACGCTCTATGGTTTCATCTTTGGATTCTCCTTGGTATTCATCGATCTCTGATTCCGTGGGCATCCATGGTTCTTGCATTGGATCACCTCCTTAGTTTCCTTTGGTTACGCAGATAGACATAGCAAGGCACTAGATATTCCTACGAACCATCTCCTTTACTAAGGATTCCAAGGTAGCCTTGGTTTCAAGGTTTGGAACTTTGGATTTGTAGGTTTCTTCGAGTCCAAGGAAATACTTAGTGTACATTGTATTAACCATGTCTTTGAACTCTGGCAGCGTAAATTCTCCATATTTAATACTAAAGAGTGCTCTGTGATCATAGTTATCATAGGTCATAGCCTTAGCAAAATCCCAGTTAAATTCATGGAACCTCACAATAAAATCTAAGATTCTAAAGGCATGCAGAGCTTGCTTTGTATCATATCCATGTTTATCCATGAGCTCCTGTGTACCCGATGTTGGACTTTGGATTCTCTTCATCTTCTCATGGAACATACCCTTGCAAGCAGAGTATAAATATGGAAGGTTCATAGTTACGATGTCTTGCTTCATTGCTAACATTGGAAGAATCCAGTGGTCATATCCTGGAAATACCCTTTCCTTAGAATACAAGACTTCCAAGAAGTTCACATTGGCTTTCCAGAATAACTCAGTGAGCTTACGGATATCATGGACATCATAGTCTTCCTCTGTACCTACTTTGGACGTGCTGAACTTAGTACCACTATAGAGATCATCGAATGTCGGGAGCACAAAGTATTTCCAGTCTTTATCACTGGTTTCATCATTGAGATTGTAATTGTGAGATCCTACGAGAGCCTTGAATACAACTTTACGATCATTGAACATCATTGTTTCCTCCTTATAATTACATTGCAGCCATCGATCACCTGGGTATACCTACGATTAATAATGTCCTCCAGTGACACAGGGTAATACTGGGTATTCTCTAAACCTAAGAGCACATGACGATCACAGTAATACGGATAGTAAGCCTCGTCCTGCCTATGTTTACCACTATGCATATGACCATGGACATTGAGTCCTATGTCATCACTGAGCATCATTGGAGCATGACTTAGAAGGACTCCACGGATTGTCATTGAATCACAGACCATGTTGAATCCTTGGTTCATTAACCATGTGTCTGTGAAGTGTTCATCGTGATTCCCTCGGATTAGTACTTTGGATCTGCATGGAATCCTACCTAGGTATCCTCGCAACTCTGACTTCCTTGCAAATATGGTATCTCCAAGATGAATCAGTGTGTCCTCTGGCTTGATAAGTTTGCAGTGATTAACAATGATTAATTCATTGAAGTTGTCTGGGCGACCCTCGAATGCTTTGATGTTCTCGTGGTTAAAGTGAGTGTCTGTGGTGATCCATGTATTCATTATTACCTCCTTAGTTTCCTTTAGTTACCTAGTTAAGCATAGAAATTCCACAGTTCACATCCGCAAACCATGTCCATCCCTTACTATATGATACTACTTAGTTTCCTATGTGTCAACAGTTTCCTAGAAATATTTATGTTATTCCTGGATAATCTTTGTAACACATTGCTTCCTATGTAAATATCACCGCACCCTATGTATTTTCTATGTTCAGCACTAAACTGCATTGGTCACTACAATAACACCCACTGGTGCTGCCTTGAGACCATGATTTCTATGGTTCCACTGGTATTCTGATGGTTCTCAGGTATAACTAGGTATCACGTAGATATAACTCTGGATTATACGGGGGTAAACTTTGGAATATCACCATATAGGTATGGTTATTCGGAGGTGTCCTGTGCATAATCTTAGGTAAACTTGGTGGGCAAAGTAAGCCGAGGCAATACCGCCCTCGCAGCTCTCAAGGTCTCCCAGTTTGGTCTGTGAAATATCACCGTACCCACCGCGAAGCCTTGTATTATGCGACATTTCACAATTCTAACTAACGATAATCTTACATTATCACTAGTTTAATATGTACCATTGCAGTATAGTATTAGTTTACTATAATCTATGTTAACTATGATCAATACTGTACAACATAGGTATAGCCACGGCTATACATGGGCACTCCTGGCTATATGCGTATATGCAAATGTAATCATATGCAATGGTATGGAATATGCGGGACACTATTTGTCCCTAGCATCCCTAGATCCTTTGTATATTTATGCATAATCTATGTATATCTATGCATCGCTAGGATGCCCAGTGTATGACTATGTATAGCCTATGACCTTCCGCAGCTACTATGCTCAACCCAATAAACTTATAAGAAAACTATGCTATTCAATGAAATAATTCTTGACTCTTAGGAAACTATATAGTATAATAAAGATAGTTAAGGAACACCTTAACACATACATAACTAAGGAGGTGAAAGTCATTGGACTACATAGGCTATATACTGCAAGTCATTGGTTACATACTGCAGTACGGTGCATACCTTGCGTCTATCATATGGTTCATACTGAATGTCATTGATAGACAAAAGAAAAAGAGCCAGACACCAGGCAACGGTGAAAAGCTCTAGGGAAACACTGGAGTACGGAGGGCACACAAGCCTTCCCTACTCACCTAAATTATAGCCTATGAATTCCTATGATGTCAATATGAAAAACATAATTTACCCTTTGATCATTATGTCATTCGTAGTAATTCAAGTACATTCCCAGTATAACAACATATTCACAGAGGTGCTGCTATGGGTAACCCTGGTTCCTACGGTCTACATTGTAGTCAAAGAAATTCTAAGGAGGCGGTAATAATGAAGCTCAAAGATTTACTATGGCATTTAAAAGGAATGCACCCAGACAGCGAAGTATACTTTGAAGATCATAGCACTGGTAAGGAAGTTCGCTATGAATTCTCCGATACCATGGTTGATGAACTAGGAGACATATGTATACATAATTACAATGATTATAACAAAGTAGACTAAGCTAACACAGTATCCAAAGGAAAGGCGGTGGCATCCATGAGGTAAGCGCAGTTCGTTTCACTCATAAACAATGAAAGCGAGGTGAGACCATAATGGAACCCAGGAGGCGAGGGTAATTCATAGCCCTCCATAGAGGCCATTGAATGTCAGTGGCTTGTATGGTAGTCTATGAAATTCAAAGGAGTGTTAATGGTGAATGCAAAGGTTTATATCTTAGAAACAATCAATAAAACCAATGGCTTCAGAGAAACTATACAATACACTGGAAGCCTAAGAAATAAGCCGAAGGGCTACAAAGTAATAAAATGCATTGGTGACAAAGATAACGATGCAAATCCACCATATGGCAATGGTTTACAGTATTAACCTGCCCGATGAGTCCTGAGTAGTTCTTAGGCGAAACTCTTAGAATGTAGGGAAATTCTAGGAGTCGCAGGAAACTATGATACACTGGTAACAATGCTTGCCTAGTATCATCCTCGAATCATTGGTTATCACATGACCGCGAGACTGCTCAAGTCGAGCTTTCGCATATGTGACACTGTATAGCATAGAATTAGACCTTGTTAATGTCCTGGACGGGTCAACGTCTTTTCTTATGTGTATATGGGATACTAAAGGAAACTAAGGAGGTCACAATGATAACAAAGCAAACCTTTGATAAACTATATGATAACCTGTCTATTATACTAGGAAACTTATGTGCCAATGATTACAAACAGGCTAACAGCGGTAAACGTCGGACCACGAAGACAGGTAGAAAGGTCCATATATCATACAGTCTATCCGACGAATCCCTAGAGGCTAAAGAAACATTGGACCTACTCTGTAAACATGGCGAGTCAATGGACCTGGCAATCGAAGAAATTATCAAAGGTTATATCATGAGGATTCGCCTACTATTCCCTAGTTACCTTGAGAGGCCCGCATCATGATCAAATACGCAGTATTCAAAGGTAAAGCCAAGGATTTCAAAGGATTCAGTGAATTCAAAGTAATAACGAAAGGCAAGGTGTAAACGATGAATAAAGAGCCAAAGTTTAATATTGGAGATACAGTGGAAGCAACATGGACTGGAGGTCATACATCAGTACACATTATTACTGTAATTGGAGAAAATCATCATGGGTACTGGTATTCATGGAAATATAGTAAGTACGGCAACGGTTTACATGAAAAGTATCTTCGCAAAATCAAAGGAGCAGTGCTTAACAATGATTAAAATTAAGATCAACACAGGTAACGAGGCATTCGATGGAGATCAAAGAGACTATGAAGTCGCAAGAATACTAAGAGAATTAGCGGATAACTTTGAAAATTGCACTGGTAGATTCAAGGGACTTTATGATGCCAATGGTAATCAGTGCGGAACCGTGGAATACACAGGAAAGGACAGGTGTTAAGCAATGGAAGCTATGACTAGAACCTTCGACATCCATTATAACGACGGTGCATACTACGGCACAGTGACATTCAATGATTTATCACAGAAAGACATTGAAACTGAGATACAAAGGGAAATCAGTAAAAACAATGCTCACATGGACAAATATGCAGATCATTCAATGTATCATATTTCAAAGAAGAACTTCAAGGAGGTAACACCATGAACACTCAGCGTATCAAAGTAGCACTGGACAACCTCGAATACTTAGACAACCAATTATATACATTGATGACCAATAAGAAACTCCGCAGGGTTGACTATGCAGAACTAAAGAAAAACATTGACCATACCAAGGGACACCTGCAGGAATGCATCAAAGAAAGCGAGGAATCACAATGTTAACAATATATTCCAATGGCTCAGGTTTTGACGATGAAAAGCCGTGGCTTGCTGTGCCTCCCTGCTCAATCGAAGTATTGTTACAGGTACTCGCAGAACATGCACTAGATAAAACATTTGAAAAATACGGGAACTTCATAGAACGCAATGTAGTGTTAAGAGATGGAACAAAGTTGCCAGAGGGAACAGTGATATTCTTTGGTAATTTCCGCAGTTACTCCCATGTATTCCGCATTGTTACCGATGACACAGAGATTATCCAACAGTTAACCAATGCTATCAATGAAAATAAACTAAGAGAAGACTATATTTCACAGTGAACACTGTTTTATTATGCCATCCCACGCTACCAAAGGAAACCAAAGAAAGGAGGTGATAACATGGACAACCAAATAACCTCAGTATTTGACTCAGAGAAAACTCAGTCAACCCTAAGCACTGTCTTCGTATCCAATGGCTGCATTAATAACCATGATCTAAACTCAGCAATCATCACAGAAATTAAGACTAACAAAGAGCTCCAATATCAAGCAATGAATAAACGTATGAGTCCCTCGGATATCGTATGGCGAGCATTGGTGGTCATTGCTAACCAGTGCCTTACCGAAGACTATTCGAGGAAATATACTGCCTCCCTACCCCATCTTGAGCACTGGTTAGCAATGTATAATGGGAACATTAAGGAGTCCGTGGAATACGTGGAAAGACTCTGAAGTCTGGAGTATGCCAACGAATAAGCCTATGAAATTCGTTGGTATCATCGAGAAATTAGAGAAAGGCAGTGATAACAATGACAAAATATAACGTATACAGTGGTAACTCAGAATATCCAATAATGACATGCGACAATTTCAAGAAAGTACAAAAGATAATGCAAAGTGTTACCCATCCACACATGATAATCACGTATAACAGAGTAGTATCGGAAATGGAAATCAAAGGGTGGTCAAGGTCTCGTATGGTTGAACTATGGAAGTCAGCGGAATCATGCCTATACAGTGGTTATGTCCCTAGAGGCTATAATACAAAGGAATCTTTAGAATTACAAGCAATCGTAGAATTAAACTGTGGTTATATGATGGAAATTATGGGACATCTACAGGAATACAGAGATCAAACATTATAAAGGCGAGGTGTTAACAATGGATAACAAGATGTATACAGCAGCCCAGGTTCTAGCCTATGCATCAACTATGTTAAAGCCAGGACTATCTACAGATACCAAAGATAGCATTGAAGAAAACCAAAGATTACAGGTATTTATAGGGTGCTTTACATTGAATGACAGTAGTGGCATTGATAAATTCTTAGAATCTGAGAAATCAAAGAAATTAATCAAAAGATACACTGAACAACCGTATTAAGGAGGTCAACCAATGAAGCTCAAAGAACGCCTAGCATTACTCCTAGTACTCACTGTAAAGGCGGTGAAATAATGCTACACTTATGCTTATGTGCCTTTGTACTCTTAGTATTCTTCGGTAACAAGTGATAAACAATGAGACCTACGTTAATTCGTAGGTTTTTTCAGGCCATTACAGCGGTTCAATCCTAGTACCCTTATAGTAAGCCTAGGCAACTATGTAAAACAGCGTGGCGAGGCTCATAGGGTGGTCTAAATGGATTCTAAGATATTTACAGAATATCATTGACAATTAGGAAACTATATAGTATACTTATATACATAGAGAAAGACCTACGAATTAACGTAGGTCATCCAATGACTAAGCCTTGAGTCTATCTAAGACCCTCTGTACATCTTCTATGGTTTCAATCTTTGTTATCCTTGGAGGAACTATGTTCCTATACGTGGAATTCATCACTTGATCTATGAATCCAATGCCACTCGGAGTAACCAAAGTTTGAAACTGACCATAGCCTCTACTGACTCCCTCGGTTACAGTGAAATACCCTGCAGTTATGAATTTCTGATAAGGCTCATTGGTACTCATGAGGATTCCACGGCTTCTAAGGAATGCGAAGAGCCTATCCCTGCCAGTACCTAGAGCCTTGGCTGCTTGTGAAATCGTTTGGTTGCCGTGGGAATTCATGAATTTATCAAAGGCATTAACTTTGGGAGCATTGGCTTCTATGGTGTCCTGGGAATCCGCGAGCATACGCAGAGCTTCTTGAAATGTCTGTGGTAATGTAGTATACTGAGAATTAGCTTGTGGGTTGATATGTGAAACGAAGGCGGTCGCTAAAACATCCTTGCATTTCAATTGATATTCTACAAGCTTTTCCTGTGTATCGGAGTTTACTATATTAGCATTGATCTTAGCAAGCCATAGAGGAAGGTATGTAATTTCTATACAATAAGCATCTTGATCACCGCCATTCGAAGGAGTGACAATTCTTTGTATCCCCTTTGATAACACAATATCTCCTTGAATCTTCGCTATCTGGTGCTTACCTTGACGATCACTAAGTCCTAATCCCTTACATATCCATCGAATACCTACATAAATACCTTCGTCATTCTTAACACATGTCAAGATATCTCCCATGAATTCAACGTTCTTAACTATGTTAGACATTATGAACCTCCTCCCCATATACAAAGAGTTCGTTGATACAATCAGCATTCTTCGCTACTACAAAGTAGCACTCAGTAAACGCAATGGAAATCCCTTCGAATACAAAGGTATCCGCTGCTTTCATGGTCTTCAGCAAATGTAATGCTTTCTTTGTGCTCATTGTTCTTGTCCCGATTTCTCCCATGTCATTGTTAAAGGTGATCTTAGTCATGTTGTTGCACATCCTTTTGATTAATTCGTGGTTAACAACCACGTTATCTTTATTATAAACGTGGTCAATGACCACTGTCAAGGAGAAATATGCTATGTTTAACAAAGATATTTTAGTGGAAAGACTTAATGTATTAATGAATGATAATAAGATTACAAAGCAAGCACTGGCTAGTCATATTGGTATACATAGATCATCAGTGAGCCAAATATGCCATGGTGTAAATTTACCTTCTATAGATACTCTTGTGGCTATCGCAGAATACTTCAATGTAACCACTGACTATTTACTAGGAATATCAGAGAACCCTAAGAGCCATAGTTAATTCTGTGGCTCTTTTGTTATTTTATGGTATAATCTGTATAAAAGGCAGGTATACCTATGATCATTATCTTTGTGATTCTTATGGCATTCGTAGCACTACTAAACCCGAACAAAGGATTCTTCTCTGTCATCCTAATGACCATAATGTTAGCTATTGGACTCATTCAATTCCCTAGTCTATTTGTAGCTATCATTGTAGGCACTGTTATTTATGGAATTTACTATGTACTTAAGAATAACCTTTGAATACGAGGACATTCCTATGCGTTCCATGATAAAACCTTACCACGGGATTCCTATGGTGGTCTAATGTCATTCCAAGGAAACCAGCCATGATAGAACCTTATAAAATCACTGGAGCGATCCCACGGAAATCCCATGGTAAACACTTCGAAATCCCTGGAAGGTTTCTCTGAAATCCCTGGACATATTCATGGAAATTACATAAAGCATAGGGTATACTATGGATAGGAGGTGTCACTGTGGATTTACTAAAATATCTCACAGGAGAACTTCGCTTATCCATAGTTAAAGCATGGAAGCGAGGTTACGGATTTAACGAAGATGAGCTCCTTGATATCTTCGATAAACTAGGTAGTATCAATAGTAAACAAGAACTTCTTAGATCACTCTTTAACATCAACGAAAATACTAGTGGAAAGATATGTAGCAATTGTAAGTTCTATGTACTCTTTGGCGACTCCTATGTCTGTAAGAAATGGATGATGTTAATCTTTAGTCCAGCAGGGAACCCTGTACCCATCACCGATAGATGCCATAAACGCAGGGCAGGAACATAGAATATCCTATGTATATTTCCTTGACAATCGTGATATAATCATAGTAAAAGCCAAGGAGTTGACAACAATGGAAAACATAGTTCGCGTGGTAGATCAATCGAAATACATAGCCATCTTCGCACTAGCACAGCAAGGCATGGTAGCCAAGGATATCATCGAAATATCTCCAGATAACATTAAAGTGTCCGAGGGAGTCACCATCGTAAACATCAATGGTAAGACTGCGGAATTATCCTTGGATGAAGCTAAGGTATTCGCGAAGTATATCAAGGACAACCTCAGTAAGATCAAGGAGTACAATGTACTATTCTTCGGTAAACTAGGCAAACTCAGCGTCCCCAATGTTACCAAGGGATTCCGTACATACCTAGCTAAACATAAAGGTCTCACCTTGCATGACGTTGGATGGATCACAGTCGCGCAGAGTCGCGCAGTGGATACTCCGATTGAGACCATAGATGACATCGCTGCAATCATAGGGAAATTACATGAATAAGCTAAAGGACTCGAAGAATTAACTTCGAGTCCTTTTACATTGTATGCCACAGTAGGTACATCGGACATCAGTACGTCCGAAGCATCCTTGGAAATACTCTGGAACAACACAGTGTGTCCTTGTTTTCCACACTCGTTTGTCCTTAGTTTTACCCCAGTAGCTACCATTGTACGATTCCATGGAAGAATCAAAGTTCCACCTTAGCATTTCCTCTGGTACATGGGCTTCCAAGATACTCTGTGGAGGTTGTAGGAATTTATCCCAGTTAACCAAGTGACCTCCTTGGCATTTTAGGATTTTCTTGGGAATATTTCTGATACGCTTGATGACTCCTGGATGTGTTATGCTTACCTTAGCTGCGATGACTCTCTGTGGATACCCAGAGACATACATGGCAAGTATCCTGCGATCCCTACGATCTAGCGCAGGTTTTCCGTTGGGTAATCTGAGGGAAACTACGTCCCACAGGAAGTCAACGATATCCCTGCGTCTTTCCTGTTCCACGAGGATCGCCAGCGCATCTTCACCAGCCATGGAACCCATGACATTATCTAAGTTGCAGAGGTGATCTTCGAGGTCTCCGAGCCAATCTTGGAGATGCGACGAGATTCTACGTCCTTCTTGCGATCCAGGAGTTGCCCTTGTGCTCTCTTTGTCGATACGATCATCTCCCTTTGTTGTTGTAGGAATGGCTTTGGGTGTTGTTGTTTTATCGTTATCATCTGTTGGCAATGCTTCACGGTGACTACGGTGGCATCCCCATGCTTCCGAGTACCAATGCCGACTCCTTGGTCTATATCGGATTTCAATGGAAGCAATAGGTCTCCGATATGTGCGATGTCTGCCACTGGATGATCTTTGTCTGTTCCCATGAGTGTTAGGAAAGCACAGTGCTCATCCTTGGTTCCTCCATGGAAACCTACGCGAACCTGCCAATCCTTAATTCTGACAATGTAATATTCACAGGGCATCTCTGTTATCATAACGTTCCTCCCATGAGTAACCATAGGATATACCCTGCGTACACAGTCCAAGTTAGGGATGCGATGGTTCCATTGAATGTCCGATATTTAGCATTGGCTATTTTTAGGACTAACCTTGCTCTCTTTTGTTCTCCTGTGTCTGACTCATGGTTCCTCATCGCCCATGCGAAGTTAGCCAAGGTATATCCTAGGATAATCATCGTAGGCCATCTCAGGATATCAATGTCATTCGCAACGTATATAAAGATGAATCTAAGGACTACATAGAATATCGCGAAGAAGAACACTAATACGATGGGAGCATAGGTTTCTCCTTTGACCTCCTTGCCATCTATCTTGTCAATCTCTGTTTGATGCATGGAATTCACTGTGTCGTAGAAGATATTCCCTCGAATCAATGTCATCATTGACATCAAAAGTATAAACATTGTCATCATAAATATCATTGTGATTCCTCCTTAGTTTCCTTTGGTTTCGCAGACGGGCATAGTTAAGCACCAGTAGATCCCCATCCACCATTGCGTTCAGTGGTTACATTGTCATCATCGGTTACAAGGTATTTATGGAAGATTCCCTGGGCAACCCTGTCACCTTTGGGTGCATGGAAAACTTCATTCCCTGTGTTCGTCAATGCGATCATAATGTGCCCACCGTTATCACTTTGGATGTAATCAGAGTCAATTATGGATGTTCCATTGGATAGCACTACGTTGCTATAGATCCCTATGGAAGACCTAATGTGGATCTCAAGGACTTCATCGGGTTGCATATAAGCACAGAGGCCAGTGGTATAGGCTTTGGTTTCCCCAGGAGCCAAGGTTATGTCATCGGTGACTCTGAGATCATACCCTGCGGAATGCCGAGTAGCTCTGGTTGGCAGTGGAATGTCTAGGAAGCCTATGATGCGTTGGAAGCCACGGATTTTCTTAGGAATCACTTCGAGTTCATGGGCTGCATAGTAATACCCATTATCAATCTTGGTAATTATTCCTATGTGCCCCTGTGGGTCTGCACAGGTGTCATCTACGATAACCTTAGCTTTATCACCTAGCTTCATTGTTCCACCTCCGTTATCATAGAAGTCCTAATGCTTCTCATGGTTGCACCGTCGTGATATTCAATGAGTAACATATCGCCAACTTTGGGAGTGCCTTTGTATGGAATTGAATATACAGTGTCCATTCCACCAATGAACCTAATGTTATCAGTGTAAAGTACTCCGTTCTTCCATAGTTCATTATCTTTCACTATGTATTCTGAGTTTAATGTCTTGATTTTCACTGCTTACCTCCTAAGAAATCTTCATTGGCTGCTTTGTACCTCTCTGTAATACTTAGCATATCGATGTCGCTATGTTTTGCAGTGAACGACTCCCACCACCCACATGGCACAAACTCAGGACACCCACAGCGATATACGCAGTTCTTCTGCATTACTGAGGCAATCTCTGGTTCATGGGAGTACAGTGTCCTCTTTAGGTCTTCCATGTGCTCCCTTGTTTCATTCTGGGAGCAGTAACACAGTCTAACCCTTGCTATGTTAATGAGTGCCTGTGCATTTGCCTCGATGGACATAGGGACTATGGTATCCTGTCTAGCTGAGTCTCTAGTCACCAGTGGCGCAACGGAGTCTCTGCTTGGAGATTTTCTGTCATCCCTCTGTGTCCCTATCCACTTCTCCCAGCCAATGTGATGCCTAGCAAAGTGCGTAGCTACCCATGACTTCAATGACCATTTCCACGAAACTCTCAGTAGCCTAATCGGTGAATGCTCAGAGATCAACAGCTTCTCCTTGAAGCTCTTAGTGGCTTCTATTGTAGACTCTGATTTGTTCACTGTAACCCTGCATTTATTCTTGACATCAACCCAGTCTGTACATAGTTTACCAATAGTAGTTTTCATACTTTCCCTCCGATCCATTGTATTAACTTAAGCACCCTAGGTATCAACCCTTCGCAGTAATACATTCCACCGAAGATTCCCATAGCTAAATATGGAAGTGCCAATGCCCACATAAGTATCTCAGTTTTGGTCACTCGCTCACCTCCGAATGCTCTAATTTACACTTAGAAAGCGCATTGTCTAATTCTTGTCTTTCTACGTATTGTCTACTGGCATCCCTTGGAACTTCCTCTGTATCGTCCCAGATCATGGCATTGCACCGCATACATCTATAGACTGCATAGTAAAATTCATCGTTACTATCATAGGCAGCAGTGTATTCATAGGTAGCTCTTTTGTGTCCGAAGATTAAGCATAGTAATCTGTGTATCATTCGCTCACCTCCGCATTCTTCGGAATATCATAAGCAAACTCTAGCTCCTTGATTCTTCTTTGGAACATATCGTTCTCACTGGTTAACCGTAGTATCACTTGATCCTTGAGTAGCAAGGTTTTCACATATTCATCGATGATTCCTACGGATGTGTGTAACGCACTGCGAGCTTCGTCTACATTGTTAAACATTGTCTACCTCCTTAGCTTTCACTAATTTGAACATTGGATCATCTTTGAAAGTAGCATGAAATACTATGGTGTCACCACAGACTCCACATTGGCAATTTCCCTTGGATGTCCAGCATAACTTTAGACACCCTGATCCTATGCTTCCTCTGACGCTATCTTTGGTATCGTGGTAGAACACTGTACCTTTTGGCATCCCTCCAAAATCCTGTGTAGTTTCATAGTAATCTGTGTATGGATCTTGGAATGCCAAAGACTTTACCTGTGTATCCTTGTCGATTACTCGGATATCACCGCTTGGCTTTGGATACTCCTTGGCGACATCTACTGACTCCACTGGGAAGTTCTTGACTAGGAAGTCTCTGAGCTTCATTGCGGTTTCCCTTGGCATATCGATGAATATAAAAGACTTAGTGCTGATGTTCAATGAATCATCCTTAGCTATTCTCATATAGACATCGTTCCCAGTGTCCTTTTGTTCACCTAGATATTCTCTATCGATGGACTCAAGGATTTCTATGCGCTCAAGGAGATTATCTATGGTCTGCTGCGATATATCCTTGGGACTATTCTTGGTTCCAAAGTATTCCCAAAAGTTAAACATTGGTTACCTCCTCACAATAATCATAGGCTTCTTTGAAGCTATGGTAGTCTATAGCTAATTCTGTGTTGTCAATGCCTCTATGGGTGATATTGAGACATCTGCGGTATTCTGGGTTGTTCACTAGGAAGCTTAGGATACAAGATGCTGGGTTATCACCTAATCGCACTTTGAAAACCCACAATTACTACATGTAGGACACTTAGCCGAGGATAGCATTGTTAGCTCATGACACTCAGGGCAAGCAAGGAATTCCTTAGACTCTGTGAATTCATCAATAACCTGTGATCCCTTGTATATCTCTTCGATACTCTCGGCAATCGCAGCACCGCAGGATATCGAGATTCCCTTGGCTCCTTTGGATTTCATTACAGTACATGCGGAACATGTGTTACTGCGGAGCTCTTTGATGACTTCCTCGACTTTCACGCCTGATCTCAGTGACAAACTCGCCATTCTGGTGATTGTATTGATATTGCTTTGGCATCCTTGGGAGCTATTGGTAAAGACTTCGAATACATTGTCATCCTGAGAATTCACAGTAATATACATGTTGGGACTACAGGATGTGTGCTTAACTATGGTTTGCCCACTGGTTGTACCGATGGATCTGCGTTTTACTGGAGAGATATAGTTAAGCTTAGGAATCTTAGGTTCTTTAGGTTTCTCCTTGCCAAGTATAGAAGTCCTAGCGCATCCATCACGAAACACTGTAAGTCCTTTGCATCCAGACTTCCATGCCATCATATAGGTGTCAAAGATATCCTGTGGAGTCGCAGTATTCTTGAGGTTAACTGTGGAGCTTATGGCATTATCCACGTATTTCTGTATGGTTGCTTGGAGTTTCACACGATCCATAGGGTTGATGTCGTGGGATACTGTGATGTATGGGAATTCTTTGAGGAATTCATCGGTAACCCCAGGATTGTTCTTGTTAATTCCTTTGGCTTCTATGAAATCACTGACGGACTTAGCAAATACCTTGAAAGTTCCACCAGTTTTCTCTAAGGCATGTGTTGTGCGATCATAGGACACTGCGTAGAGTGGTTCTACGCCACCACTTAGGCCAACCATGGTCGCTATGGAACCTGTGGGAGCTATAGATAACAGTGAACCATTGCGGAGACCACGACCTTCAATGTCATACCATAGATCTGTTCCCTCGATGGACTTAAGGAACGGTGACTCCTTAACGTAATCCCAGTTATACTTTGCGAAGGTTCCCTTAAGGTCTGCAAGATAGCACGATGTTTCTAATGCAGTTCTTAGCATCACATCCATGACATAGGTTATAAAGTCAATGGACTCCTTAGAACCATAGGTAATCCCTAGTGCTATGAACATATCTGCGAGTCCAAAAACACCTAAGCCTACTGCTCGGTAATCAATGACCGCCTGTGCATTCTCTGGAAGTGGTTGTGAATCTAAGCCATAATCAAGGATTTCATCGAGTGCTGTGATCCCGAGTTTTACCATTGATCTGAACTTATGTATATCAAAGGTTGCCTCGCTGGTGAACGGTGATTTAACCATGTTATACATATTAATGGAGCCAAGGTTACATGCGTTGTATGCTGCTCCAGTGTATTCAGCGCATGGATTGCATATGTCAATATGGTATTCTTCCTTGGGATACCCTGATAACAAATGGTTACTACGGACATTATCAATGAACAACATCCCTGGCTCTGCGTAGTCCCAGTTACTCGCGCAAAATCTTTGGAAGAAGTCATAGGCATCAATGGTTTTACTAATGACTTCCCCTGTGGATTCCACGGTAAAGTTGAGTTCGAAGTCTGCTTTGTCTTCCACTGCAAACATAAAGTCATCAGTGAACAGGATACTTAGGTTTGCCGATTGTATCGCGGTATCATTTTGCTTTATCGTAAGGAATTCTTCGATATCTGGATGTCCTACGTCCATCCCAAGCATTAATGCTGCTCTGCGGTTATTGGCTCCGATTACCTCACCGACTCCATTGAATATATTAAGGAAGCTTACGGCTCCAGTGGATGTCTTGGCAGCATTGTGCACCTTGGCATCCCTAGGTCTTAGCTTAGATACATTAATTCCTACGCCACCACCCATGGAAAATATCCTCGCAGTCTTCTTAGCGGTTTCAAAGATATCTTCAATGTTATCCTGTGGACTATCCATGATGTAGCAGTTGGACATTGTGGATCTGAATTTACCTTTGGAACCTGCGGAATACAGTGATCTACCTGCAGGAAAGAAATCAGCGTCATACAATGCGTCAACTATGTCATCGTGCAACTCATCACTGAATATCCCTGCGACACGCTCGACGAATGCAGGAAAATCCTCACCTTCATGCAGATATTTCTTGGAAATAATTTCCTTTCCTACTATAGTTTCATACCAGTTACCATTGATGTTCGTGTTACTCATAGAATTCCTCCTTTGCTTCGATCTTCCGAAGCATCTTGGCTCCATAGGAACTCAATGTTACCTCTCCGCTAACCACGGATTTGTTCAGCATCCCTCTGCGGATAAGCTTAGATTTGACTCTGGATACCAAGGGATCAGAGGTATCCACCTCGTCACCCTTGGAATATGCTAGGAGTACTTGGTATACTACGATTTCTAAATTATTCATTGATTGCCTCCTTATATTCACGAAGAATGTTGGTTTCCTTTGGTTTCGCAGATGGACATGGTTATACTGCGGTTAGCTCCGATTCACTATGGAACACATCTCCAGATTCATCAGCAAACCCTGTGCCTTCGTAGTCATACCCTGTATCCGTTGGGATGACTTTGGTAATGCGTAGGTACTGATGGTCTTCATTGGATACTACGAATTGTCCTATAGAGAACTTAGGTTCTGGCTTGGGTTCTTCCCAAAGTTTCCACTTGTCATTTACGCAGTTCTCTACATGCGCGACCCATGTATTCCCATGCTTCCCTCGACCTATGAATTGTCCATTGAAATACTCAATGTGATTGTCTGGGCATTGCCCTTCGTATTGTACTGGTGTTCCCTTGATGGCGAGGACTAATGCTTCTCCTGCGGTCAACCATTGTTCCTCTGGTACTACTTCGCAGTCCTCCTTGTGAATTCCCCAGTGTCTTTCATCTGATAGTTCATAGAATTTATCATCATATTCACGGACATCAAAGATTTTTCCTATGTAACCCTCGTACCAATAGTTATCCTTTGTTATCTTTACTTTCATGCTGATTCCTCCTTAGATTTCTTTGCTTTCTTCGCATCCCTACGACATTTCTGGAGATAGTCGTAAGATACCCATGGATTCCCATCCACCGCATACTTAGTACTTTTGGTTACCCATCGTAGTTCCTCTGGATACCTATAGAGATACAGTTTTCGCCTTAGATCCCCTTGTTGCGTGGAGATACCTTTAGCATCCCAGTATACCTTAGTTCCCTCTTGGTCTATCGTGAGGAAATCAGGTGTATATGTCACTGGCAACACTGTTTTACCATCGCGTTTGAACTTAGGCTGTAGCTCTAGTTTAGGCTGCAGGATTATCTCTGTGAATTCCCCTGCTTCCTTGCGTCTAAGGAGTTCGATGTAGAAATCCTTTTCCAAAGTACTATCAAAGTTTATCCCTTGATATACACATTTGATACTGCGTTGACCTTTGGACTTCTTTGGTTTTGCTATATTCCCTCACCTGCCAATGATCCAACGATTGCGGTGATAACTTCGTTGACTACCTCTGTATTAAATGGCTCACACTCGCAGTACCCAAGACTTGTTAGGACTCCTAAGAGCACCTGTGCGGATTCTAAGTCTAACTTCAGACTTACCTCGGTTTCCTTTGGAAACGTTGCTTTTGCTTTGATATTCATTGTATTCCACGCTCCTTTAATTGTCTGTGGACTTCCCATAGCATTTCATTGACTTCACTTGGATTGAACTTGAGTTTGTCATGGACTAGCACTCCATTCCATTCGCAGGACGATGAATTAACAAGGTCATACAGGATTTCTGCGGTATGCGTAGGCAAACGTAGGTCAATCACAGTACCACCGCAGTCAGCTTTGACTCCTCATAGGTCTTCAACGGGCACTTCTCTGCGACACTGAATTTAACTTTGTATGTTCTCTTGCCTTTGGTGACTTTCATAGGTTCAGCGATGAATCCGATGTCGCCCTGATAGTTCGCTATGAGTTGCTGTGGTTGGAACTTGGGCTTCTCATTGACACTCTCAATGACACCTTGAATACCTAAGTATTTCTCAAGACTGCCATGGCATCCTCCGATAACCTTGACCTCATCGCCTACTTTGATCGCCATAGGTTTCTCTGCCTCCTCTTTGATTAACTCAAGTTCATCTGGTTCATAATCCCAATCATCGCCATTGATTTCTACGCCAACCATAGGCTTATCATAGCCACCACTGTTCATTTTAGGAGTATGTAGATGTACCACTGCTCCTTTAGAACCAACCACTGCTCTGTTCCATCTTCCGACATTGAGATTTCTTGAGAATACAACTTCGTCGCCAACTTTAAATTCCATAGTATCTCCTCCTCAGTTTCCTTTGGTTTCCTAGTTAGTCATAGTGAACCCTATATAAGCCATCAAAGTGTCCACGTTATGCCTGAGCTCATCTAGGGAACCTTGGTTTATTACGCGATACCCACAGAGTTCCTTGAGTCCCTTGATCTCTGACTCCGCCACATGCATCAATGAGTCAGCATCGTATCCACCGTCTCTCTGAGACAACCTAGCGACTCTTACGTCCTCACTGCACTCCACATAGATGCTGTGGAAGTCTGAGAATGCTTGGAACTCATTGATGAATCTGCAGTCTGTGATGATGACCGGGGTTCTACAGCGAGCTACCTTAGCTTTCACTGCGTCTATCCAGATGTCAGCATAGTATTCCCTTGCCCACATGCCGAGGTCTTGAAGTAATCTACGGTCTTTCCCTTGATCCTCTGGGTAGCACATGAATTGCCGTAGTCTTCTTCGGTAGTCCGAGGGTTCCTTGCCATCAAAGAGTTGACCCATGTACGCTATGGCTCCATTGATGTCGCGGATTCTAAGGAGTCTCGCGACCAGCTTGAGATCATCTGCGAAGGCTATGCGAGTCCCTGGGAGCAACGAGGATACTGTGTCCTTCCCTGATCCTGCCTCGCCGATTATAATGTAGTTCATAGGTTAACTTCCTTGAGTTCATCTTCGACCTTCTTAGTACCGTAGCCATCGCCTATGTATTCCTCAGTGAAATATGAAATGTCATAGGTTCCATCGTTATTAACTTTGACAATTCTGCAGTATTCTCTGTTTGTTGCTACGACTTGTCCTCGCTTAAACTTAGGCTCTGCGATGTATTCCTTGAGGAATCTCTGTTGCACAAAGAATACCTTGCCATCGCTGATTCTGCGGATTATTGTATCGTTGGATTCCTCGCATCTTCCTGGTAGTGTTAAGTTTATTCCTGTGATTTCATAAATACACTGTTTGCCATCGAGCGTTACTAGTCCTGACCACGATTCCTTTAGTTCTCCATTGACGAATTCATAGGAATAACTTCCGTCTCTCGATGTAACCTTGGAACCCACTGTTAGCATTGATTTCTCGCTTTCATTGATTAATTCGAAGCTACTTTGATTACATCCACGCATGACTCTGCCATTGTCAAAGTTGAACCATGTCTTACTATTGATGTTGTCTATGGATATCGTGGCTTTCCATCCGATATCATAGTTAAAATAATAGGTGTCTCGGTCACTTCCTTGAGGCTTCCCAAAGTCACACCCTTGATCTACCGCGATTACCCTTTGTCCTTCTTTGAATTTACCCATTGTATCTCCTCCGTTTCTTAGTTTCCTTTGGTTTCTCATTTAGGCATGAGGAACCCATAGTTTAACCTCACCACTATGCCTATCATAGAGTTCTGGGGTTAATAACTTTGCCATCCTAGCCATTAGCAATGCTTCTTCCTCGGTTTGTCCTTTGGATTCATAGATGGAAACGATGTTCTCCCAAGTTACCCCTGCTTCCAATGCAAGGCGAGCCTTCTTATCACCGATGCCCTTTGCACCACCAAAGCCATCTACTGAATCACCTTTGAGCGTCTGGTAATAATGATGCCACAATGCTGTCTGCGGATCAGTGACTTCGAAGGTTTCACGTTTCCAGTTGTATACGGTGGTATTCCTAGTTGTTAGTAGGTCTTTATCTATAGAACATACGCAGGTATTATCCAAAGACTCGCCAAGGATACAAAGAACGTCATCGGCCTCCAAATTCTCCCAGCATTCACAGTCATACTTAGATTCTACGAAGGCTCTGACATCAGAGAGCAGCTTAGGCTTCGGTGCTGTTCTATTGGATTTATACAGTGGATTCAGTGTTTTGCGGAAGTTCTTAGAGTGACTAAGGCACATTGTTACCTTGTAATCCTCTGTCCGATAAAAGTGTTCTCTGACCTTTGCTATAATGTGAGCTACTTGGTAACTTAGGACTGCTGTAGCTTTCCCCAGGTCATATTCTTCGGTGACAATACCGTCTCCCCAGTCTACCTTGTTGCAACCTACGATGGCACTGGTAAAGCAGAGTATGTCAGCGTCAATGAGGATGTTCAGTGTTTTACTCAGGTTCATCACACTCCTTTAGTTTCCTTTGGTTACTCACCCAGGCATAGCAAAGTTATTCCTTGTACCCAACGATATCGCAGAGATCAATGGCAAGATTGAATGTCGCTGTTTCTCTGCCATATTTCAATGATAGCAACGAATCTTCGGATCTTACCTTGTTCTCCTTGATAAACCCTTGAACAACACTGACCAACCTTTGCAATTCTGCGAGTTCAGCTTGGGCATTAGTAAGTATTTCTTTGTGTTCATCGAGTAATCCTGGCATTTTATCATAGATATCGCCTAGATATAACTGTGATGCACTTAGTAATTCCAATGCTTCTGTGATGTGCTTTGTTTTCATTGGGTTCCCTCCTTATTCTCCAAGAATTACATTGCCATCATAGTCAATATCTACGAAACATACAATGTTATAGTCAGAGATTTCATTGTCTCCACTGCTCTTGTCATAGTACACCTGAGCATCCTGTGGCATTTCCTGGAGCTTTTCTATGAGTTCTTTGACTGTCATTGGGATTCCTCCTGTACTTCCCAAGATAAATCAATGTGCTCCCATGCCCATTCATTGACTTGCTGCTGAATTACTTCGTCTCTTTGTTCCTCGGTTTTACCTTCGAGCCATTCATCTGGTACTTCAATGACTCCCTTATGTTCGCCAATGGCGAAACCAGTACTCAATGCTACCTTGACTTTCATTGTTTCCCTCCTCGATTAACCTTATATACTTATGATACTACATAGTTTCCTTTGTGTCAATGGTTTCTTTAGGAGATTTTAAGTCTTTCTCGAATCGTTGTTTCCTTCTTGAATGCTTCGAGTTCAAAGAACTTCTGTCCAGCATCGCGTCTACATTTACCTATCTTGCAACTTATGACATTCTCAAGTTCTTGTCGCTCAATGTGGCTAAGTTCTGGGTTTTCCCCTGTTTTCCATAGTAATAATATGATATCACCAGTGGCTTCTAAGGCTCCCCCTCCCTTCATTTGCGAAATGTCAGGCTCAGACCATGATTTCACTGTGCGATTCATTTGACTCAATGGAACCAGGATAATATTGAACTTCCTTGCCATCGGCTTGAATGCTGTGACTTTCGCCTCGAATTCACTGAAGTCGCCCATGCCAGCGATAAGTTGCACATAATCAATGAATACTACGTCCACTTTGCCATCAAAGGCATCATGGGTATTCGCGATGGCGATGCGCTCTTCGATTTGTTCCATAGTGAGCCCAGGAGTATCAATGACTTTGAGGTACTTTTGAATCTGTGTGAATACCTTGGCATAATCAAAAGTCTTATCTCGGATCTTCTGTCGAAGTTCCCTGACTTCCATCTTATATATGTTAGCAATGATACGCTCATAGAGTGACCCAGCCGACATTTCGAGACTAAAGAATAATACATTGAGTTTCAATCGTATCGCCATGTGCAATGCCATTTCCATAGCAACAAAGGTTTTTCCTACGGATGGCCTCGCTGCGATGAAAAACACATCAGACTTCCTGAGCCCTTCGAGGGATTTGTCAATACTTGGGTATCCAATAGTAATTCCATCGTGATTAATAACCATATCCTGGCATTCCTTGACACATTCCATGGCATCCTTGAATTCTTTGATGATATTGTCAGCGATGGAAGCCTTGGACATCTTTAAATATGTGGTAACATCGTCTAACTTCTGATCCCACCGTTTCGCGAGCATCTTGGCAATGTCGAGTTTTATCATTGGATTTTTCACAGTTGGCATGTATAGGTCTACCTCGCGATACTGTGCTTCAATGTCTTTACATTTGTCAAGGATCACTTCGAGACAATGGATATCGATGTGCTTTGTGGGATGATCTGCGATTTTAACATTGTAAATCCCATAGGTATTAAGGATATGTATATCATTGGGGTCTTTGACCTTCTTAGTTTCGCCATTAGGGAACGTGAATTCTTCCTGGGGATATATAAATACTCTGATGTTAAGGTTGGCTTTGTACTTATCTAGCTTTTCCCTGAGTTTTATAACTTCCTTGACTCCTGTGGAATCATTATCCATCAACGCAACAAAGGTCATTCCCTTGTGCATCTTATCAATGTCCTTAAGGATTGCAATGTGTTCCTTGGTTAGTCCTCCGCTGAGGTATCCACAGGAATTTAACCCTTGCATCTCACATGAAGCAACATCGTAGAAGCCCTCGCAGATGTACAGTGTCTTGTCAACATGGATAGTCTTTCGGATACGATGGTAATTATAGAGAATCTTACCCTTCTCAAAGACTCCATCGGCATAACTGTTCTTATACGTTGGCTTAATGTCGCTGCCAGTGCGTCTCTTTGAAAAACCACTGCATCTCCCCCATGTATCAAAGATTGGAAAGATTATTCCTGGGAACACTGTCTCAGGTTTACTTTGGCTTGCTAGGAATGTGCCCTGTTCATCAAAGCCAATCTTGTAATTACTAATGAGTTCGTCGGATAAACAACGCTTTTCACGAAGATGCTGCCGAACCTTATCTACATGCCCCATGAATTTTGCCATGTTATTCGTGTTTATTCTTACGATGTCCTTCTGTTGTTGGTATTCTTTGTCATCGCCTACGTTTATCTGCGCCTTTTCTGCGAGCTTCTCCACAGATCCATAAAATCCTAAGCCCTCCATTTCACTATGGAATTGTATGGAGGAACCGTGACTGCCACAGCCATGACAGTAGTAGTATTCATTATTTATAACTACGAAAGACGTAGGATTCGATGCATCGGCGTGTCCTGGCAATGGGCATATCCCGCGCTGCTCCCCTGGATTTGACGTTGGTGATAACTCCATATATTCTTCTACGAGCTCTATGAGGTCTGTTTTTGCCAAAACTGCGTTAATTATGGACATTATATCACCTCTTTGATATTCCCAGGATTACTTTGCAACCTAAATTCACCATAGTACTTCACTTCGCCATCGTGACGAGCTTTCAATGCTTCATCTATGGTTGGGAAGGTTCCCAGTGACACAGCTTTGCTATCTACGAATACCTTTGCGTAGAAATTCCCAGTGATAGGATTGAAGTAAACTCCTTGGTATCCAGTGTTACTTTTTCTTTTTATGGATCTTCTGTTTCTTACATTTTCTTGTCTGGTGCATATTCTTAGGAATTCTTTGCGATTGTCTGCGGTATCATGGAATTTATGGTCTGTCTCCATGTCTTCTGGGCAATCCATAACATATCTATGCAATCCTAAGATTTTACCATCGACCTGCGTAGTGATATATCCATTGTTGTTCATTTGCCACTTATGCTTCTTAATCTTATCTATATCTTCAATGTCCACTAAACCCCTGCCACGTTCATTACCATTAATATCAAAGCATATTATCTCAGCATAGTCATCGTGTAATATGAATTCATTGTCATCATAGATAGTTCTCGATGTTTCTCCATGTTTTACTACTTGATAATAATGTTTCAAACATAGTAATTCATCGGATACTGGGGATTTTACTATGCGACGAGTTTTATCACCACATACATCGCATGATTGATCCTTGGCATTGTGCGCTACCGTCTTTGCTTTCCCGTGGCATTGCTTAGAACAATACATCGCATTGTGGTCTGTCCTATGTTCAAACTCTAACCCACAGTGCAAACATATGCTAAACATTGTCTTCCTTGGCTTATCGTATTGAGCATTGTATTCTCTGTTGTAACATAGTCTACATAGTACTTTATTGAATTTATTAGTTTTGCCATAGATTTTACCTTCGGTTGTTCCACAGGTTTCGCATATTTTAGCCATAGAATCCCTCCTTAGTTTCCTTTAGTTACCCACGAAGACATAGCTGTGCTCGCTAATCCTCGATCTTAACGATTTTCCTTTGTCTTCCCCACTGACTACAGCGACTCACTGAATCCATATAAATATCCACGACATCATCGCTACCTACTCTGTCCTTCACAGTGTATTCCCTGTCATCAATGTGAATCTTAGTCCCAAAGGGGACTCCATTGTATGCTACGGCTCCCTCGTGGACTTTCTCACCATTTGCCATAGTATCTCCAGTATCACAGTCATCTCCTTGGGAATACGCTGTGACGTACACTGTGATCTCTCGATACCTTGGAACTTCCACTGGTTCCTCTATAATCACCTCTGGTAATATGGGAACCTCGTAGTACTCCCCGACTATACTAGGTACATACAAAGACAGCACCAAAATTATCATTAGTATCCTCAGGTCAACATCGCCTCCTTAATAATCCGCAGTTAATTTATCGTGCCTCACCGACTTAAACCGAGCTTCCCTCAGTGAACCTTTGGAACTATCGCGCATAGCCTTGACTTCAACGATTTTCCCTATGATAGACTTTGGATCACTCCACCATGCATTTCTCTGAGCATCCGTCATTCCTGAGACTGGCAGGGTTTTACCGTCCATCCATCGGACAATTAGTTTACCAAGGGTGTTACTGTATTTACCTTTGCCAACTTCTACGCCGACTACTTGGAGATCATAGGTCACACTTTGCTTGAGCTTGATAATATCCTCAGATCTCTTTGTGCCAACCACTGGACACCCAAGTCCACCTGCGTATAGCCCATGTGGATTCCGTAGTACACCGCCTTCTCTGCCTTGCTTCCAGACATCCTTCGTAAGTTCCATTGCTATTTCCATGGAATCAACGCGATACTGTTGTACTACGCTGCAATGGACTCGCTCAGGAAATCCATCGAACAACTCTGTAAGTGCTAAGTATCTATCCTGATACTCCACTGTTCCACCATTGATAAATTCATTGATTGTAATGAGGTCATGGCATCTAGCCTTGAGTTCTGGGTGCTGTTCTTTGGTGTCTCTGCAATGACCACTGATGACCGATTGTTCCATTCCTGGCTCATAGGCTTCAAAGATAACTAGGGTGTCATTATCCATTACATCAGCAAGCTCAGATTGTATATGTTCCATCGAAGTATAGACCTCGCCAGTCCTTGAGAATATATAGACAACTTCGCCTACACTGATGGACGATAGGCGTTCTCTGGTCTTCAGTGAGATACAGTAATTCCCATCGAGCTTCTCAGACCAAAGCATAGGAAACTTTAGCTTACTTGGTTTTGCTTTGGCAACTTCGAGGGCTAGTTGCACCAGTTTCTCCTTTGTACGACCACTTATTTCTACTAAGCTAATCATCGGAATCCTCCTTTGGTTTCTTATGGTTGCATTGATAGACATAGGAAATCGGCAGTCCCTCGATTAAAGCATAGAGTTCATCGATTTTACCAAGTATCTCATTGACCTCCTGTGGAACCTCACGTATCTCAAGGTTTACGAAGGCTCGTAGTAATGCCTGGTGACTATTGTAATATCCAATGACCTCCCAGTGACCCTTCGACATTCCTTTGGATACTTTAACACCATCGACCTTCTTAAAGAGCTCCACTGGGCGCACAAGGTGCTCTAAGACGACATTGCGCTCATCGATCTTTATCTTGTAATCATCACTGAGGAACATTGATATCCACCAGCCCTTCGTAATTACTTAGCTCTTCCCTAGCAGCCCTGAGTAGTTCAAGGTTATCCTCGGTTCTGTGGCAACTATGTAATTCCAGGAGTACCCTGAGTAGTTCCAATGCTAATCTCACATTAATCATAGATCACCTCATATAAATACCTCTGTCTAGTCTTTGAGAACCTAGATATACCACCGTCATCATCGGACACCTCGTAGTTGCCATTGTCATCACTTAGGACTTCATAGCGTTTACCTTTGACGAACACCACTGTGTCCTCAGCATCCATCATGTTCTGGCGAAATACCAAGTGAGTTACCTTGGGTTTCCCTAGCTTCTCACCGCAGAATGGACAATAGTGAATATCAATGGCATCACGCTCAGTAAACAATGTCCAGCAATTGAATTCCCAGGCTACCTCGGTGTTCTTGGGCTTGGCCTTGCATTTGTGAAGTTTCATAAGCGATACCATCGATTACATCGATGACACCAGTATGATCCATAGAATCCTACGGGATTGAAGTTATGTCCGAAGAATTTGCATAGTAATTTACTTAGCATTGCTCTGTGACCTCCCTTACCTCTACTTCATTGATATCCACCCAGTATAATTTCATAGAGTCATTGATGATTATAAAGTACCCTATGCCTACTCCGTATGATTCAAAGCCAACCACTGAATACCAAGTGTCTGAGGTTATAGCATCGTGCTTATGGAGTACTTTGATTTCTAAGTACCTTAGTATTTTCGTGGGTTCTTTGTGATTCTGAAGATCTGAAATGATTTTCATAGTACCTCCTTAGTTAATCTGGTTTCCCTCCGCAATGCTTGCATAGCTTCAACTTCACTGAACATTCAAGGCATAGATCATCAGTACAAGTGTTTCCGAAGTGTAAATCCTTGTCACAACCACGGCAATTCGTAGTAGTCATTGCTGCGCCACCAATCCTCGCAGTATCAAAGTAATAGCAATATCTACATAGACCATTGGCTTTCCTTTGTTTCTTCTCTGGATCACTGTAATATGCTATGAGCCTAGCACTGGTTGATTCTATGTGTCCCTTGTGTCTAGCATTGGCATTCAAGATGTCTCCTGGCTCCAGTGGTCTTCTTTTGAAATTCATCGTCATCACAGTCCTTTCAAGCAGTCTAAGAGACTTGGGTATTGCTCAATGGTTCCCTCTGGCTTATTTGCGGACATCCTAAGCTGCATCTGCCACGCCTGTGACTTACCATAGATATCGTAGAGACTAACCACGGTTGGCTCTTGGAGACTATACAGGTAGTCATAGAATACTTGGTAATTCACAGGATCAACATGCTTCGCAAAGTAATTCCTAAGCTTAAACAGTCCTGACTTAGTGAAACCTTGTGGATCACAGCGATTCATATATGTCATAGCTAATGTATGGACTTTCTTATGGATAGGGAGCTCATGGTATTCCTGTGGTGTCAGTGGTGGTTTCTTAGGTTTAGCCATTGATATCACCGAGCTTTACACCACAGAAAGGACAGAAGTTTACATTGTATCTTTTATCGATATAACATTCGCAATCCCAGTCATACTCGGGGATAATAAGATGCCAGTATCCATTCGCAGAATTATCTATTCTAAATTCTTCGGCAAGACCATCGCACTCATGTTCTAACATCGGTACACCTCCGCTTTCCTAAGTAATTCTTTGTAATCTCTGCGACATCCGAAGCTGCAGAAGTTACCTTTGACTACGAAGATTCCTAGGTTGCCTTTGCAGTGCTTGCATTTCATAGGGTTACCTCAATTGAATCCATGATATTTCTATACACATCCGATGAACTCCCTAGATTATAACTATGGAAACTCCCACGTTCCTTCTGTGAATACAGTTGTTTAGTTGCATCAATGATGTCAGGGACACTCCCTAGTCCATGCCAGAGTATCTTCACTGGAATCAGCAATGTCTCCAATAATATTCCAAGGTTATTCGTGAAGACATCAATGCGTATTTCATTGGCACTATGGTAGCATTCGTATCGTTGATACCACTTGGCATTTGTGAAGTACTTAGACTTCAAGGCATGACTCAGATTAAACCGTTGATATCCTCTGGACTCAAGTGATTCATAAATGTACATATGTACCTCCTTAGTTTTCTTTGGTTGCTTTGGTGGGCATAGGTAGTCCTAAGATTGCCATTGTGTTCTGTGTTAGGTTTCACAGGTGTTCAATGAGGTGCTTAGGTGGGTTATGAAGGTTAAAGTTGTCCCGACAACTCATTCATTCCGAAGCGTAGCGAGGTATGAATGGACTGTGAAGTTTGCTTAGGATACCTAATTACATATCATAATTGGTATGTAGCGTTCTTAACTATTCGTAATCAGTCCTTTACCGATATACGGATTCGGTGCGCTTGCGTTCCTCGTTCTTACCTTGGATATTCATTGTACAACTATAGCATCTCTTGTGACATGTATAGTTTACTAGAAAGAAGATAAAGGGCAACAATGTAGCAATTCCGCACCTTCACGGGCATTTATAGGTATTCTGTAGGCAACCTTCAAGGTTATCTATGGACTACCTATGAGCATACTTAGTTTACCATAACTACATACCGTACCACTCAGGATTAACTTTGTAGAACACCGACTTCCCTCTGTGAACCTTAGAAATCACTTGCTTATCAATGAGGCCATTCATGACTTCTATGATATGAGCTTTGTTCCAGCCTATGAGTTCTATGATTTCCTTCTGACTCATAGGAATCCCATCCTCATCTGTGATCACATTGGACTCAAGGTTGCAGAAGGGAATCAAGTCGAACAACATTTGCTTCTCTGATGAACTAAACATATTACCACGCACCGCCTTTTGATTTATCATTTTATGAACCTTTGTGAATCCAGTGGACGGCTTGAGCTTCTTTGTATCCCTGGCTTTCTTCGCCTTGGCATACTCTCGCTTTAACTGGGTATCCTCATCTTTACCCATGAGGTAACTGACGCATCGTGCAATATGGTCATCAGGGCTATCAAATTCTTCCAATGAATCACCTCCAGTTTCCTTTGGTATCCCAAGAGCACATAGTTAACCCTTGCAGCACTTAAGCTCCCTACTGCTCTTCGCGCGATACTTCCGATTCCTAAGAATTCCCACAGTATTATTCATATCCTTCACAGTCTCTACCAGGGAATACTTTAGCTTATCATTATTGCTCTGGAAAGCCTTGAAGGACTCAAGCATCATGAGTTCATCCTTGATTGCACGACGTTCCCTAAGTAACCTGCGTTGTTCTAATACTAGCCTTGTTAATTCCGATGCTGACAGTGGTGACAATTCCAACTCATGGTTTAAATCCGAGAGCTCTTGTTCTATGGCATACTTCTGTTGGCATAGGTCACTCATGATGTTTCCGATATTTTTCAAAGCATACAACATGCGCTCAGTGGCGTATTGGATCTCCTTAGCATTCATTGTAATTCCTCCAGTTTCCTATTTAACCACCCTAGTAGCCCATTGGAGCCACTTTGGGTTCCTCCGCATACAAACGTATTACCTATGTTAATTAAGTGCCCTATGGCTTCACTTTCCACACCATTAAATCAGCAGGTTCATCTAGTTCACTGTATTTCTGGGAATCCCCAGGCATATCACATGGATCAACCCAGTCAGGCAGTGGTATGCGATGTCCTCTGCGTATTATAAAGTCATTCATTATATCCTCCGTTTCCCTTAGTATGGGTGGGACGACCTAGGATTCCCTAAATCATCCCGTAGTTCAGTTTCCTTTGGTTTCCTAGGTGAGCATAGTTAAGCCAGGGTTAGAATGGGATCTCTTCGCTAGGTATAGTATTGTCTGGCACGAATTCCTCGAATACGAAGTCAGCGGTCGCTCCCCCAGTGTACTCAATGAGGTTGTACACTACGATCTGGTTGAGATACAATGCTACACCATTGCCATCCTCAGACTCATAGTAAACGCTAGGAGTGAAGCTAACCTTGATATCGCTGCCGTTACCGATGGATTTCTGTGATATTACTTCGCCATACTTAGTAAATACTGGGACTGTCTTCTGATTTTCATCTTTGTCGAATGCATATGTCCAGAATTGAAACTGAGTTACCCCTGTTTCCTTGTTAGTCTTCCAGCCAAGGCGAGGTCTGGCTCTCCATTCCTTACCTTTGTATTGTGGAGATTTCTGGGCATCCTCGTATAACTTGGTAATATCAGCTTTTAACTTAGCTTCTTCCTTGGGATCAGTGATAATAACGTTGATCATGTACTTACGTTTACCTTTGAATTCATCGATTACAGTGTTTACTTTTGAATACATCGCTTTCCCCATAGGAGTCACCATTTTTACATAGTTCTTTTCGTTTGCCATTGTTAACATCCATCCTCTTTGTTTATTTTTAGTTTCCTTTGGTTTCCTGAGTAGACATGGTTAAGCCTTGATTTTCATTAGATTTGCAAGGGCATCTTGTGCCATAACATTCCACTGTGCGATCCATGATTTCTTAAGACATTTATTGCATAATCTCGGTAATTTCATTGTATCACCTCCTTAGCTTAGTTTCCTTTGGTTACCTCATTGGGCATAGCAAAGCTGACCTGTGTTTTCAGTGTAATCCTCTGGGAAGTTTAGGATATCTGTGCGACCATAGTGTGCAAATGATGCTGCATCGTAGGCCTTGGCTGCTAGGATTGGGTCGGTGAATACACCTATATGTTTTCTTTTACCACAGATAGTTATTGCCACTAACCATTTATTACAACCGATATTCCAAGATACTCCAATATAACCTGATGTATTTTGTCCAGATTTATTTCTCCTAGACACTACTGTTTTATACTGTTTGTCATTAGGGAAATTAAGAATACATGGGAAACCTAAGTTAGTATAAGCAAATCTGTCATAAGCCTTAGCTGCCTCTATAGTATCACTAAAGTAACCAATATGATTTATTTTGCCATTGACAGTGCATCTTGATTGCCATTTGTCCTTCTGTTGACACCAGTGGACTCCAGAGAATCCAGATGTATTATTGCTTTGTTTTCTTCCTGTATTATTAATTGACATTTTAATCCTTGTTGACATTGGAAGTTTTTTGCCAATATGAATCATTGACATTTTAAGTTTTGATTCGTTAGTGTGCTTTAACCCAGTGTGGAACTTTGACATTCTTTTTTTTGTTTCTTCTGAATGCTTCGAGCTATTTCCCCCAAACCTCAAGTTAAACCCATATTCCCTACTAAGGGTTCTAAATGTATATATCCAGAATATTTCAGCTTCGTTACATTGTTCAACTGTATTACAAGCCTCAAGAATTTGAAATGCAAAACCATGCTCACTATATTTGTTCCATGACCTCTGTAAATGTATATTCCTATGTTCGTTACCGTTGAGAGTCCTCTTGTGTTCTCTCCACCTCTTTCTAAAGCTCACCATAGTCTGTCCTACATACCGCTTCCCATTGGCAACACAGGTTATACAATAGATGCCACAGCTATCCAAGTCTTCCATTATTCCGTCCTCAGTCTTCCCAGCAACTCCTCTGACTCCTCTGCTTCCCATTGTGCCTTTACCTCAGCTTCCTCGTCGGACATAGGAAGCCACCAAACACTGTCGGTATAACCACACTCGCAACGGCATTCTCTGAGACTCAATGTCATCTCAGTTTCTTTACCACAATTTGGACAATAGATTTCTCTAGTTATTTTCATTGTATCCTCCTTTAGTTTCCTTTGGTTTCCCATAAGGGCATAGTTAAGCCATCTTTGATAACCATTGAATACCCTTGGGAGATACATAAGTAATACTATGATGCGATGGAGTTTCATATGGAGCTTTAACTGCGAAATATCCTGCTTCAATGTACTTTTGATACGGTATTGTACTGTTCTTCATTAGAATATCATTACTGCGTAGTAATCCGAAGAGTCTCTTTTGCCCAGTACCAAGCATCTTCGCAGCATTTCCTATGGAATAATATCCATTATTGTCAATGAACACGTCAAAGGCTTTGGCTTTGGGTTCCATAGTTGCCACTTTAATTTCTAAGACATTCTTTGCTTCTATGGCATCTGCCCATGCTCTCGCCGCTGTCACTGGATTATTAAAGTTTGGCAATATGAAATTCACTGCTTTGAAGTAGGTTTCTTCGAGTACATCGAATTGTTGCCATGCTTTATCTGTGTCTAATATCTTGGAATGTCTATTGGCTCCACGGTCTGTCCAAAGGTAGAGACTTGGTGAACGTTGTGGCACTACATGAACATTGTTCACATAGTCCTTGAAAGCCTTTAGTTCTGCGCCAGTAAGCACATGGTAATCCCTGCCTTCTATGAAGCGATCCTTGTTATTGCTAAAGTTCTTAACTATGTTATTGCCATCTGTTTCATAGACCTCCGCAAGTTGCGCTGTGGTGAGTACACGATTTCCTTTGTGTTCGATGATTGCTAAGTTCATACTATACTTCCTCCTTATTTATACTTTACAACACTGATTTCATTGATTCTTCGATTTCCTTGCTGGGACACCCAGGCTCTTTCATCATAGCTTCATAGAGTTTCATAGCTGACTTAACAGCATAGCTATCTGGGTTAATATCGCCTTCGATGATTTGCTCAGGCTTACTAAGGATTTCATTCATCTTCTCAGGAGACACCTTGTATGCCCTGCCCCATGCCTTCGCTACTTCAATGATTTCTTCGACTGACACTCCGTATTCAGGATCAATCATAGGTTGAGTTAGGGCTTCATTGGCTTTCTTAAGTTGCTCTGGTGTCATAGATATTCCTCCTCTATATAGTTTCTATGGAATTCTTCACAAATAGGGTCTTCGCAGGTTTCATAGAGCTTATATTCGGTGCAATCCTCGCATCTATCTGCGTAATAATGGTCTCCAAGGAACCAATGTGTATACAATGAATTTCTAATACACATATCGCAGTCTACCTTGTATACACTACAATCGCTAGTATACTCGCAGTTAACTTTCATTGTTACACTCCTTTAAATCCATTGCCATATCTTTGTTCAATGTATTTGAATAACTTTGCTTCCTCGAATCTCCAATATTTACCTATCTTGACTCCAGGTATCTTCCTTCTTTTTGCCAATTCATAGACTTGCTTTGTTGATAGCTTAAGGATATCTGAGACTTCATTAGCAGTTAGGTAATTCACTGTAGCCATTGTTATTCCTCCTTATTCAATGTAACATCTCTGGATTCATCGTATGCGAAGTCTCCAAAGTATTTAGCTTCGGCTGCCTTGCGAGCCGCAATGGCACCTTGGATGTCTGAGTATGATCCAAGGTAAATAACCTTAGTATTTACTGTAATATTTGCAATCCATCGATTAGCCCTGCTGCGCCAATGAACACCTTTGCATCCCGATGTATTCCTTGAGCTTATTCTTGCATTTTGCTGTGCAGATGATAGCGTCCCCTCCATTAGATTATTCTTACGATAATCTAATGTATCTTTGTTTTTAAACACTACCATTCCATCGATTTTCATAAGCAAATGATGCGCATATGTTAATACACCGTTAATCCTAGTACTGGCCATTAGATACTTTCCAGCCCCGTTGATATGCCAATGATGCATCTTAAATTTAGATATATCATCAATATCAATTTTAAAACTACCAACATTAGTATCCTGTTTTCCGAAGCATGTTATTTTAGCGTAGGTATTATGCATCGTAATAATATTATCCTTGGATTTCTTTATACCATTACATGGGTTACTCAATATTTCACCATACCTTTCCATATGATGCATATGAGTCATACATAAGTCCATCTTAAATTTCCCTTTCTTGCCACAGACTCTATAAGTACTACCACACACTTCGCATGATTTTAATGCGTTCGCAGTATTACTATGTCTATTCATGTATTGGTAATGTTTGGGGCATAAGTCCATATTAAGTTTGCCTGTTTTTCCAGATATCCTTCCTTCGCTAGTTCCACAGACTTCACAGGTTTTCATTGTTATCCTCCGTTTATCCATAGTTTCCTTTGGTTTCCCATGTCCCCAATGTAAAAGGAATGCATCGCACTCCCTATGTCCTGTCCCTTGTTCTATTCACTGCAACTCACCGTCCTTATGTATTTATAGTATCACTTAGTTTCCTTAGTGTCAAGCATTATTTCTAGGATTATCAAAACAATATTCTGCCACTCCATCTACTAAGATATCCTCAAGTTCACTATTTGTCTCTTGTAACTCTAAGAGTGTTGGTGCTGATTCTGGGTGAATCCTTATTAAACTATGAAAAATTGCAGTCCTGCGGTCTAGTAAAGGACGCCTTCGCTCTGCTGCGATTGCCATAGCTGTCCCTGGGATATACTCCGCATCCCAAATGTCATCATTGTATTGATCTAAGCTTGTCCCTTGCCTGTGTTTGGTTGCTAATGTCATCAATGTATTATCCCCCTTATTTAGTAATGTTGCATCTCTTTGTTAAACTCATAATAACACATTAGTTTCATTGTAGTCAATAGTTTTCTTATAAAGTTTATTGTGATATAATGAATACAATGTTACTACGTGGTTTCTTTGTTGATACAACGGGTATAAACCCTCCTTGATTTGGGAATACTGTAACTTTATGTCCTAATATTACCATAGCCATCAAAAGGTGTCAACACTTTTATTATGTACTCTATTGTAATTCCAAATCCTTTATTGCAATATTATTTATGTGCATATATAATATACCAAGGAGGTGATCAAATTGTTATATGGGGAACGAGTTAGGTATGCGAGGAAGAAACTAGGGCTATCCAGAATGAAATTCGCAGTAATGCTGGATATGACCGAACGCAGCATTGCTAACGTCGAGAATTCCAAGGATGAGTCAGTAAAACTCAGCTTCGAACGAATGAAGCTAATCATTGAAAAAGCTGAGTTACCTGCTGGCTATTTCTTTTATACTAACAAAGAGTTCATGGATATTGTGTTGAGTGACCATGCTCCCGATGTTTATACTAAGGGTGGGCACATGCTTGACGAAGAATTCAAGGAAGTCCTAGAGCTTTCTAAACAAAAGCTAGATTAAACCATGGTTCCTAAGTCTCCTTAGGAACTCCTCTTCGAAATCAGGGTGAACAAAGTATATCCCATGCACCCATGCCCACTCAGTATACTTGAAGTTATACAGAATATACTTGATATCTCCAACGGTCTTTACTGTATACATTGTAACATCTCCTATAGAACAAGTGTTCGTTGTTTTAATATTTGCTTATAGTTTACCATAGGTCTCAAGTCCTGTAAACGATGATAAATGTCGAATATAGGATTATTTAGTATCGTTTAATAATTTCTACGGAGGGAATATGGAAGAAAAACATAAGAAGAAGCGTAGAGCCAAGGGAGACGGTGGATACCAAGATTTAGGCAATGGAAAGCATAAGGTTCAAATAACGATCAAAGGCATCGATGGTAAACAGTGTCGAAAATCGTTTACTGCGGATTCTAAGCCTAAAGCTATAAAAATGCTCAACAAATTCAAGGCTGAAGCTGAGAACGGTATATTAGTAGCTCCACAGAAAACCACCATAAAAGACTATGTACAGCGATGGTTAGATTCCAAAGCATTCTCTGTTAAGCCAAAGTCTTATTCTACATACAAATTTGCCTGTGATAAACACATTGTTCCCACCCTAGGCAAACTAAAGATACAGAAAGTCACCACAGCGACCATTAACGACTACTTTAGCACTATGGGTAAACTAGGGTTAGCATTGGCTTCTATGGCTCAACACAGGGCGATTCTGAGTGGTGTAATGACACTCGCAGTAAACGAGGGTGTCATAGGTAAGAACCCAGTGACCACTGCTACCTCGATCCCTAAGAGCCGTAGTAAACAAGTAGTGCTTAGTAATGAGCAGATAGCAAAGCTGCTTGAGGTTTCTAGGACATACAAAGGTAAGCACAAAGGCAAGAGACTCCACTGCATCTACCATATTATCCTCCTGGCCTTAGCCACAGGAATGCGGAGGGGTGAACTCTTAGGACTTCAGTGGAACAATGTTACCGATGATTCAGTGAAAGTCGTGGATAACTATGTGGAGATTGATGGCAAGGGTGTCATGGATACTCCTAAGTCCGAGAATGGAGCCAGGGTATTCAGTGTTGAATCAGAGGTAATCAAGACACTTAGGGATGAACTATACGATCCCAAGTGTCCTTTAGTATTTCATGATAATGGTGAGCACATCAAGTTCACTAATTTAACTAGGGATTATAAGAATTGTCTTGAGCTCGCAGGGATATCCAGGGAAGTACGACTGCATGATCTCAGGCATACTCATGTTACCCACTTACTCTCGAATCACTATGATATTAAATTGGTCGCGCAGAGAATCGGTGATGATCCTAAAACTGTCCTAAATACCTATGCTCATGTGATGCCTGAGAAGGACAAGGAAGCCGCGAAATTCATGGGCTCAAAGCTATTTCCAAAGGATGATAAATAAGTGCTTATGAAGTGCTTATTGGCTCAATTTTGCTGGAGTTTACACACGTTAGCAGATATTACCAAACACAATGAACCCTTGTCCACCGCAGGATCGCAGTGATTACAAGGGTTCATTTTTATTATCACATAACGCCAAAATAGCAGCCAACTTGGCTGCTGTTTCATCTACATCTAGTATTTCAGCTGGTATAGCATATACAGACTCAGTACTAATACTTACACCAAGTTCTCGACCATTACGATCAAAAATCGTACCACGCTTAGACTCTACAGGAATATCTCGTATCCGCTGATCGAGAGCGCTTTCAGTTAACCAATTACTTCTATAAAATTGAAGGTACATTAGACGACAACCAAGTACGACCATAATTACTGCAATAAATAGGAAAAGACAAGCTACCCTTTTTCTGATGGTAACATGTGTAGATAAAGGCAATGGCCTCTCCTCCTATAGTTGAAGTTATTGAAGCAGCGAACCAAATCTTTATTAAAAGATTTGTGTAAGTCGCTTCGTTAGCATCGTAATGCTAACATCATTTCACCTTTTGGTATTTACCACTTGACTAATCAAACTTTTTTCTTTGTCAGCATTAGGTTGAACACTTCTAGGACTACTCTCTGCCCGATATACATTTTGAGGAACAACCATGCCAAGTTCAGCAGTAGCAATATATTGAATGCGCTGTGGTGATTTTAATTTAGCAATATCAAGCCGTAACTGTTGATTCTCCCTTTGCAAACTAAGTGCTTGTGACTTCATCTGTACTAAATCATAACCAGCTCTAATAATAGTTTCGCTGCGCACAGTAACAAAAATTGCTACTACAGCTATTAATACTACTGTTATCAGGCACTTAGTGCGCAGAACAATATCAAGTTTCGGCAAAGACCTTATAGTGGTTGGGGTTGCTTGCTGCTGATAAACATCATTCTGTTGTTTTCTATTTGCTAACATATGTATTCCCCTCCTGAAACTTTAGACCATTTTTTTTGCGGAATCAGAAAGTCTAACACTTTCTCGATTCTAAAAAACAGGAACACGACGCTTCAGCATCGATATAATCACTTGCTTCGATTCTTTAGTAGTTGACATCCCTCTGCCTGCGTCTGCGGATTTTGCACAAGCCAAGTCTTTTCTTAATATTACACTGCCTGCTATAAACCTACTTTTTCCGCCACCCGTAACTTGGCGCTTCGCGCTCGAGGGTTTTCTTCAAGTTCTATTGCGGATGGAACTCTAGGCTTACCTAATACTTTAACCTGGGGTTTATTATTACACATACATATAGGCATTGACACTGGACAAATACAACCTTTAGCCATATATTGCAAAGTTTGCTTAGCAATACGATCTTCTAATGAATGAAAAGTAATAATACACAAACGCCCACCAACAGTAAGCCTCTCAATGGAAGCCATAAAGGCTTCTTTTAAAATACCCAATTCATTATTGACTTCAATACGTATAGCCTGGAAAGTACGCTTCGCAGGATGCGGCCCATCACGCCTTGCCGCAGCTGGAATAGCTTTTTTTATCACAGATACTAACTGACCAGTAGTACTTATGGGCTCATTCATACGAGCTTCTACAATAAATTTAGCAATTCTTTTCGCCCAACGGTCTTCCCCATATTCTATAATAATTTGAACTAACTGCTCTTCTGAGTAGTCATTTACAACATCATAGGCTGAAAAATTTGCGGTGGGATCCATTCGCATATCGAGAGGAGCATCCTGCATATAAGAAAAACCTCTCTCAGCAATATCGAGTTGATGGGAGGAAACCCCCAAATCAAAAAGTATGCCATCCACTTTATTAATATTTAAGTTGTCTAGTACACGACCAATATTTTGAAAGTTATCCTGTACAATATCAACCTGACAATTTGCATTAGCTAGTCTTGTTTTCCCGGTCATTATTGCTGCTGGATCTTGATCAATACCAATAAATCTCCCTAAAGAATTTAATCGACTTACTACCTTGGTAGCATGTCCGCTACCACCTAAGGTACAGTCAACATAAATACCTGCGGGATTAGTTACCAATGCAGATACACTTTCCTCTAATAATACACTTACATGATGAAATTCCATAGTAACCATCCACCTTTATCCAAACACTATATATACGCCCATATTTTTTTCTTTGATGATTTAAATTCCTAAATCAACTAAGCTTTCAGCTATTTGTGCTACTGTCGGAGCAATTTGCTCATTATAGATATCCCAAGCGCCTTTATTCCATATCTCAATACGATTTGATACACCGATAACAACTACATCTTTATCTATATGAGCATATTCCCTAAGATTATTAGGCAATAATACCCTCCCTTGTTTATCACATGCAATCTCGGCTCCGCCTGAAAAAAAGAAACGGACAAAAGCTCGAGCTTCAGGTTTTGCTAATGGTAATTGTTTGAGCTTAGTTTCTAGAATAGCCCATTCTTTCTTATCATATACAAATAAACAATTATCAAGACCTTTGGTGACAATAAAGCTATCTCCAAGTTCCTCGCGAAACTTTGCTGGCAAGATGAGTCGCCCCTTATCGTCGATACTATGTAGATATTCACCCATCAACACAGCCTTATCACCACCATAATTTATCTATTCACCACTTCCCACCACAATTACCCACTTTTATTATTCTATTTAAGCAAAAAAAAATCCTTCTCTTTTTAAAAAAACTTTTACTGTTTTACCAATAATGGACAAAAGACCTACTTGACAGGTCTTTTGTCCATTATTTTCAATACTATATAATTTAACTTTTATAAAAACCTAACCCCTCTAAAATGGGTGCACCATTTAATCTAATAAAAAAACTCCGAAAAGTTTTTTGTCCTTTGAAAATAGGAATACGTTCCAGTGCATATAAATCACTATCGGCACCAACCTGCCCATATTGAATAGTAAATGCTGCCTTATAACCAGCAGACCTAACCATACCTTCAATTCCTGCATTATATGTGCCAGTAGGATAAGCAAAATATTTAGGTGGTTTACCTAACTGACGAGCAATTTCATCTCGTGACTGAGTCAATTCGCCCATAATCTGTTCTTTAGTAAGACTTGTAAGTGATGTATGATTGACAGTGTGGGATCCAAATACCATACCATTTTGCTGCATCTCTCTGACCTGATCCCAAGTCATAAACCGTGAGTCTTGACCAACAAGATTAGTAACAATAAATATGGTCGCTGTAAAACCATATTTCTTCATAATAGGATAGGCATTTGTATAATTATCAAGATAACCATCATCAAAAGTAATCATAATCGGCTTATCCGGTAATTGTTTACCATACTTTAAATATGCCATTAATTGATCAGGCGTAATCGTATTATATTGTTCTTTATATAAATATTCCATCTGATCCTCAAACTCTTGAGGTGAAATAGATAAAGCATGGTTCAATGTATCTACTTTATGATAATTCAGGACAGGTACATCCTTCAGATTTATAAGATTACTACCATTGGGACTTGCTACTACTGAACTGGTACCAATTCTAGATCCCGCCACAAATAATAAAACAATTATTATACCAAGAAGTATATATGTTTGTTGTTTGCGCATTTTTAATATTTCACGCTCCTTTCCCAAATAATAAAAATATCTAAGTAAAATACCACACTAATACAATGCTAATATTTTACCGCAATCTGCAAAAAAATACTAGCATTGCATTAGTATATCATATAAAATACTGCTTATACTAAATATTATTATAAGTACCATGTATGGTTAATAAATCCTTTATATCCATGACAGTAATAACTTGGTATGATATAATATTAACAGTTGAAAGATACATTGATAAAAATTAGGAGGTCTTTCTATGTCGATTAATGAAAAAATGAGTATTTTAGAAGTTGTACAAAAGTATCCACAAACGGTTGATGTGTTCCGAAAATATGGTATGGGATGCCTTGGTTGTTCTGCTGCACGTTTTGAAAATATTGAACAAGGTGCCGCAGCTCATGGTATTGACATAAAAGCACTTACCGCTGACTTAAACAAAATAGCAGCAGATAGCAAGTAAAATAAGAGAACTTGGCACATGCCAAGTTTTTTTATTTCATAATTATTATATTTTTTGCTATTTCATAATCTAGAGCAACTTGTGTATATCCAATTCTCAATACATATGTAGGAAATGTTTGCAATATTTCTATTTCAGCTCCAGGCAATATCCCAAAAGCTGTTAATTTACGCAATTGACTCTCGTCAACTGGCAGCAAACGTACTACACGTACTTTTTTCCCCATCCGAAGCTTAACAATAGATATTGGTTCAAACATAAAATTGTCAGCCCCTTCTCTATGGAAGTATTTTATATCCTTGACCTTGCTCTAGTATATACTTATTTGCCAATAATTTAGCAACCAGTATAATAACCAGCCCGCAAATATGGCCATGCAACTTATGATCAATATCATACTTACTGATAAAAGCAATCCTCTTTCCTTGATCATCACGGCTACTTGCGCTATACAAGGTACAAATAAGGTCAATGTAACACTAGCAATAAGTAGTTGCTCTTTAGTTAAATTGCCATTAGCACACATATCATAGAGTCCTGCTGCACCATAATCTCGTCGAAAAAAACCTAATAAAAATGCCTGTGCTGTTTCTATCGGCAGACCTAGCAGCGTCATAGCTGGTTCAACACATTCTATAATATATAACAACAGACCGCTACGATCACCACTCCACATTATTAAACTAGTAATAATAAACACGGGCAGTATTTCTACAAAATACCACCACATACGAACACAGGCCTTACTTATAACATTAGACAATTGAGGCACTCGTAAGGGTGGTATTTCCATATAAAAGGCACTTGATTCTCCAGGTATAATTTTCCCGCTAAACCACCCAATCACTGCAAAAATCATTCCCATATAAATTCCCCATATTGTAAGAGACAAAGGTGAATGAGATAAAAGTGCCAAAATAATACCAAGCTGGGCTGAGCAAGGTATTGTTAATGATAGTAAAAAAGTAGCTAATATGCGTTCGCGTCGCGTTTCTAGTGTACGGGTAACCATAACTGCCATTGTCCCGCACCCAAATCCTAAAGCAAAGGGAATTACCGCTCGCCCATTTAAACCCAAATATTTAAAGACTTTATCTACTAACATGGCGAGCCTCGGCAAATATCCGCTATCTTCTAAAATAGCAAACATCAAGAAAAAAGTACCAACAATCGGTAAAATAATAACAAATGCATAGCGAAAGCCCAGTGAAAAGATGCCATATTTTCCGACTATTAGTGACTGCAACCACTCCCACGGAATATACTGATAAACAGTATATTCTACCGCTGAGTTAATATATCGGGCGAAAATATTTACGTCAATATAATCAACTAAAAATCCTGCCCCAAATTTTCCAACAAATTCATATAGTCCTAAAAATAATACTAAACATAGAATAGGGATACCGGTAAATGGTTCTCTAGTTAATCGACCTAATTTTTCCCCAATTCCCTGTTGGTATGTACCCCTATATCTCAAAATACCGTTACAAATGTTATCAACTATAGCCTGACGCTCTAAAGTTAAAACATATTCCATATTATATTCATAACCGCCAGATACGTCTTTAATCTCTGTTACAATATCAGATATAAACTGTTCCGTATTGGCTAAGTCGCATAAGAGTTCATCCCCTTGCAATAATAAAAGAGCCACCATACGCCGTGAAACTCCATAATGGCCCCTTAATCGACTGGCGATATAATTAACACTCTGTTCAATATCATCTGAAAAATTCATAATAATATTAGATTTTGGGGATTGATATTGTGCAATCGCTTGTTTTAAATTATCTAAGCCAATCTTTTTAATCGCAGAAGTCCCAATGACCGGAATACCCAGCATCTCAGCAAGCATCACTACATTAATAAAAATACCATATTCTTTAGCCTCATCCATTATATTAATATTCAATATAACAGGAAAACCTGCATCAATAAGTTGTAGGGTCATATTTAACATTCTACGAATATTTTTTGCATCAATCACATGCACGACGATATCAGCTTTTTCCTGACATAGCAACTGCCTGGTTACCCTTTCTTCTTCTGTAATAGGTATCAGCGAATAAATCCCTGGGGTATCTATAACTTCATATCGTTTACCATTTATTCTACTATGTCCATGGGATATATCAACAGTGGTGCCAGGATAATTAGACACTGTTACATACTGGCCTGTCAAGTAATTAAAAATTACACTTTTGCCCACATTCGGTGAGCCCACTAACACCACTTTGGCCAATGTATTTTCCCTCCACCTACTAAAATACCTTCCTATTTTCTATTCAACTCCTAATGTATTTAGAACGCTAAAAAAACCGCGTCCCAGCCAATGCTGTTACGCGGTTTTTTCTACGGAATCAGAAAATATATCAATTTCTCGATTCCAAGTAAGAACGACTAAGGCTTCTGCCTATGTCTGAGGACTCGGCACAAGCCAAGTCTTTTCTTATAATTTTATAATAATGGTGTAATTTTACCAATAATGGTGGCTTTAGGCATGAAACCCATTAATTTTTCTAGTTGCTGACCGTCTTTAAGAAAAAGCATAGTAGGTAAACTCATTACATTATATTTCTCTGCAATTGCCCGATTTTGATCAACGTTAATTTTTACAAATTTAACTTTATCACCCATTTCAGTTGCTAACTCCTCAAATACAGGTGTAAGTTTAGTACAATATCCACACCAAGGAGCCCAAAAATCTACTAGTACTGGTAATTTTGAATCTACTACTTCCTCTTGAAAATTAGCTTCATTTCCATCGATTACACTTGCCATATACTTATGCCTCCTTTTTCCCTAGTTCCACCATAATACAGGCATGATCAACTACAGTAAGCCCCAATTCTTTAGCCAAATTAATAACTGGCTGAGTATCAGCACCTGGCTGTAGCCAGACATTAGTGATATCAAGTTCAATGCATTCATGCAGAATCTGCTCACCAACCCGTGGTGGTACCACTATATCCACAGCATCAGGTTTTACTGGTAAATCTTTTAGTGCCGGATAGCATTTTTGTCCAAGAATCTCATTAACTCCAGTATTGATAGGATAAACTTCAAGTCCTGCTTCTAGCATCACTTTAAAAATTTTATATCCAAACTTTTCTTTATTATCAGTAGCACCTACTACTGCCCAAGTTTTTAATTGCAACATATTATCAATAATATTCAATTATTTTCCCCCTTATATCAACTTAATTACATTATATTCCTAATAATATTGTCGGTCAATCTCTATATAAATATACTATCACCTATAATCAATGTACATATTCACTAACGATAAATTATCTCTTAAAAAATAAATCTACTAAGGATAAAACAATTTCAATAGCAATCATAATAACTACAGCCCACTCCAAACGAGTACCGCGTTTAGCATGAGCTAATCCAGAAAAGACTTCCGTAATATCCATTAATGTATCTATCTTATGACGATTCTTACCATAACGTTCATTCAACTCAAATAGCGTTGTCAATTCATCAAATAGTTCACTAGCATTTTCATTATTCCAGGTAATCGCTGGTTTGTCCAATAACATGATGTAGGAAATCGTACTTAACTTAAACCCTAAAATACTAGCCGACATTTTTGCTAATTTTTCGTCGGATACCGCCAGTCTACCTTGATGAAGATTGTTAACAACTTCTTCAATTTCGTCCAGTAAATAGGATATGTCCATTTCAATTTTATCCAAAGCTACGGATTTTGCTAAAACAGTCGCAACAATATCTAACTGATATTCAACTTGCTGCTTCGTCACCATATATTCATTATTTATAGCAAATATTCCATCTGGATTACTTTCTATTTTATACTCATCAACATATTTAAATAAATTTGAATGAGTTATACCAACTTCAATTTTTTTCAAATAATTAATTACATCCATAATTTCATGATGATGAAAATTCAGAAATACGATGCTACCAAAATAAAAAACATAGATCATTTTATTGTTTGTTTGACTTATTATTCCCTGCAATTCAGTACTTTTAAGTATTAAAGATTCTTCCCAATTGAATTTTCGATTAATGCCAAAATGCTGAGCAATTTTATTAAGATTAATTTCGTTACTTAGTACAATTGCCTTAAACTCAGTCTCAGCCATATATCACACCTCAGATATTTTGTTGCTTTTATGCGCCTAGTAAGCTATTTTATTAATAGGAACGATAATAGACTGTTTAAAAACGCCTAAATTAAGAATAAAGGAGAATTTATGAACATTCAAATATTCGGCACAAAAAAATGTCAAAACACTCGCAAAGCTGAAAGGTATTTTAAAGAACGAAAAATCAGCTATCAATTTATTGACTTAACAATAAAAGGCTTAAGCAAAGGAGAATTGCATAGTGTACAACGGTTTATCAATTTGAAAAACTTAATTGATACTGAGTGCAAAGAATACCAAAAACGCAACATGCAATATATTGTCCAGAATACAGAAAATATGCTGCTACAATATCCCTTACTATTTAAAACTCCCATTGTTAGAAATGGGACAGTAGCCGCAACTGTCGGTTACTGTCCTGATGCATGGAAAGAGTGGTAATTTTATAGCTTAGCCAGCAAAGCTTTAATCTCATCTACGTAATTATCAACGGCAAAATTAAACACTTCACCAGTACGTCTTAATTTAACTTCAATTAGATTGTCATTCGTAGCTTTCGGACCAACAGTGATTTTTAAAGGATAGCCAATCAGATCAGCATCTTTAAACTTAACTCCAGGTCGTTCATTACGATCATCAAGGACTGCCTCAATACCACAAACATTTAAATTTACATATATCTGCTCTGCTAAAGTCATTTGTGCCTCATCTTTAGCACTAATCGGTACAATAACTACATGATATGGCGCAATGGCGACTGGCCAAACAATACCATACTCATCATTATGCTGTTCAATAGTTGCCGCCATGGTACGGCTAACTCCAATACCATAACACCCCATCACCATTGGTGCTTCTCGACCATTATTATCGAGATAGGTAGCTTTTAATGCCTTACTGTACTTAGTATGTAGTTTAAATACTTGCCCAACTTCGATACCTCTGGCTGTTTTTACTGGCACAGAACAATGAGGACAAGGATCATTTTCCTGAATTAAACGAATATCGGCAACTATTGTAGGAGCAAAATCACGCAACGCATTAACATTCATATAATGCTGATCAACCGTATTAGCCCCACAGATAGCATTATACATATTCATTACCGTACTATCAGCAATAACAGTCGAACACTTCGTGCCAACTGGTCCAATAAAACCAGAAGCACTTTCAAGAGTTTCTGTTATTGTTTTTTCATCTGCTAACTCAATTGTTAGACATTCTACTAAATTTTGCACTTTAACTTCATTGACTTCGTGATCTCCACGGACTAATGCTAAAACTGGGCCTTTTTCAGTAGTATAAACAATAGTTTTGATGGTCTTATCTGCAGCAACATCTAATAACTTAGTAACAGCCTCAATAGACTTAGTTCCAGGCGTATCGACAATAGTCAGCGCCCTTAGCTGTTCTTCGTCCATGACAATAGCTTTTAATTCAGCTTTTTCAACATTTGCCGCATATTCACATCCAGAACAATACACAATAGATGCCTCACCTGAATCAGCAATAACCATAAATTCATGGGTACCACTACCGCCAATAGCGCCACCATCTGCTTCTACAGCCCTGAAGGTAAGTCCACAACGGGTAAAGATATTGGTATAAGCTTCATACATTTTATCATAAGATTCATTAAGCCCCTCTTCATCTTTATCAAATGAATAAAGGTCTTTCATGATAAATTCACGACCACGCATGAGTCCAAAACGAGGACGCCGTTCATCGCGGTATTTATTTTGAATCTGGTATAATCTTAGAGGCAATTGACGATAAGAACGTACATCTGACTTAACTAATGTAGTGATCATTTCTTCATGAGTAGGACCGAGACAAAAGGCCCGATTGTGGCGGTCTTTTAGTCTAAACATTTCGTCACCATATACATCCCAACGTCCAGTCTCCTGCCATATTTCAGCTGGTTGCATAATAGGCATTAATAGTTCCTGTCCGCCTTTGGCATCCATTTCTTGACGTACAATCGTTTCAATTTTTCTAAGTATTCGTAATGCCAGAGGCATATAAGTATATATTCCACCGGCTCCACGACGAATCATACCAGACCTTAGCATTAACTGATGACTTATAACTTCAGCCTCCGCCGGAGTTTCCCTTAATGTGGGAGCATATAATTGTGTTGTGCGCATAAATTATTGTTCCTCCTCAATGAGTTTATCAATTTCAGCAAATAATACGGATATTAATTGATCTTCAGCAACGGTTTGTATAATTTCGCCCCTGCGAAATACCAGCCCTTGTCCTTTACCGCCAGCAATTCCAATATCAGCTTCACGGGCTTCCCCTGGTCCATTGACGACACAACCCATCACTGCAACTTTTATTGGTTTACGCATAGTACTAAGCTTTTTCTCAACTTTTTCAGCAATTGCTGCCAGATCAATATTACAGCGTCCACAAGTCGGACATGATATCAGTGTGGGGCCATATTTTTTTAAACCTAGTGACTTCAAAATTTCATTAGCAGCCCGCACTTCTTCTACTGGATCACCAGTCAAAGATACTCTAATGGTATCACCAATGCCTTGTGCTAACAATGCTCCAATACCGACTGCCGATTTAATAATACCTGATTTTATTGTCCCAGCTTCAGTTATGCCCAAATGCAATGGATAATCAACTGCTTCAGACATTAACTGGTATGCCTTAATAGTCATGGGAACATCATTGGCTTTTAAAGATATTTTAATATCATAAAACCCTAAATTTTCAAAAATAGCAATATGTTGTAGCGCACTTTCTACCATTCCAGCTGGTGTAGGATGCCCACCATATTTCTCTAGTATGCCCTTTTCTAAAGAACCAGCATTAACACCAATGCGAATAGGAATATGACGTTTTTTAGCACCAGCAACAATCATGCCCACGTGATCAATATTACCAATATTACCAGGGTTAATACGTAGTGCATCTACGCCACTTTCCATTGCGGCAATGGCTAACCGATAATCAAAATGAATATCAGCAATTAATGGTACGTCTATATTTGCTTTTATTTGTTCTATCGCAAGGGCAGCAGACATATCTGGTACTGCTACTCGCACTATTTCACAGCCTGCTATGCTGAGCGCTTTGATTTGGGACACAGTAGCCTCTACATTATCAGTTTTTGTATTCGTCATAGATTGTACCGACACAGGGGCTGTGCCACCAATCAATACATCACCAATACATACAGAAGAAGTTTTTCTACGTTGCATAATTTCACCCATTTCTTTACTGAATAAAATTTTATCTGTTCTAGAAGAGTTTTAATCTAGAAATATCTTTGAATGTCGCGACGAGAAATAACAGCATCAATAAAGCAAACCCGATCATTTGAATAAATTGCATTTGACTAGGTTTTAGCGGTTTACCACGTAGTCCTTCAACCGCTAATGTTACTAAATGTCCACCGTCAAGCACAGGTACGGGTAGTAAGTTAATAAGTCCTAGGTTGATACTAAGAAATGCAGCAAACTGCAACAATGGCATTAATCCCAATTGTGCTACTTCGCCGGCCATTTGGGCCACACCGATTGGTCCAGCTACTTCGGCAGCAACTTTACCTGTAATCATTTGTGCAATCCCAACTACCATACTGCTAGCAACCATATAGGTTTGTTTAAATGATAAACCAAGGGCCTCAATAGCACCAGGATGATATTTCTCAACCTGCGGCATAATGCCAATTATCCCCCGATTAGCCTTTTCATCATACTCAGGTATAACTGTAGCTGTTTGTATTTTCCCCTGATGTTCATAACGTAGGTTTAACTTATTATTAGCATTCACTTGAATAACTTTTACAAATTCTTGCCATGATGTAATCTCAATTTCATTAACCGATACAATACGATCCCCTACCATTAAACCCGCCTGTGCTGCAGGTTTATCTGCAAATACATTACCAACAATAGGCTCTCGAGATGGAGTATCAATACCTGAACTAAGAAAAATAATCATAAATAATAGTATTGGCAACACAAAATTCATAGCTGAACCAGCCGCAATTACTAGCATCCTCGCTGGTATGGACTTGGCATAAAATGATTGCTCATCTTGCTTTTCCTCTGGATCCATACCTGCAATCTTATTAAAACCGCCGAGTGGTATAAGCCCCAAAGAATATAAAGTTTCACCATGTTTATAACTAACGATTTTAGGTCCAAATCCGATACCAAACTCATCGACCCGCATACCTACCATCTTAGCTGTAAAAAAATGGCCTAGTTCATGTACCAACACCAATAATCCAAACACAAAAATAGTAGCTGCAACTGTCGTTAACAATAAAATCCCCCCTTATTTATACATTATATAGATCAAATAATTATTTAATGGCCTCAAGAACCTCATGCGCCTGGGCGCGCGCCCATAAATCAGCACTATAAATATCCTCTAACTTGGGACTATGAATCACTTTATGACTTTCCACTATACTACGTATCACTGTAATAATATCAACGAATCTTATTTTTTCTTGCAAAAAAGCATATACAGCTTCTTCATTTGCTGCGTTGAACACACATGGCAGCGTACCCCCGATACGTCCTACGTTAAAAGCAAGTTGTAATGCCGGAAATGTAACCATATCCGGCTCGGAAAAGGTTAATGCAGATAATGTTTTAAAATCAAGTCGAGGATAGTTTGTCTGAGCCCTATCCGGATATGTAAAGGCATATTGAATTGGTACACGCATGTCTGCTTTTCCCAATTGTGCGATCACTGATCCATCGACAAACTCAACCATAGAATGAATAATGCTTTGCGGATGAACAATCACATCAATTTGTGAATAATCAACATCAAATAACCAGCGGGCCTCAATGACCTCAAGCCCCTTATTTGCCAATGTGGCTGAATCAACTGTAATTTTCTTTCCCATAGACCAGGTAGGATGCCGCAAGCAATCTTCTACAGTAACTTGCTGCAAAGCTTCAGTATTTAACCCGCGAAAAGGACCGCCTGAGGCTGTAAGAAGAATACGGCTTAAATTCTTCCTATTCTCTCCTTGCAAACACTGAAAAATTGCACTATGTTCACTATCGACGGGCAAAATCTTTACACCTTTTTCTTTAGCAAGGGTTGTAATCAGTTCACCAGCAGCTACCAAAGTTTCCTTATTAGCTAAAGCGATATTTTTACCGGCTTTAATTGCTGCTATCGTTGGCTTTAAGCCAGCAAATCCTACTAGGGAGGTTAGTACCGTATTGACACCTGAGTAAGTAGCTGCCGCGAGCAAGCCATCTTCTCCAGTCAAAATAATGGTAGATCCTGAGTATCTCTTGATAAGTCTATCAGCTGCCTCTTGATCTACAAGCACGGCTATCTCTGGCTTAAAATACTCAATTTGCTCTTCTAATAGTTTATCGTTATGGTAAGCAGCTATAGCCGTTACACAAAACTTATCTTGATTGGCTGCAATCACATCAAGAGCTTGGGTGCCAATAGAACCAGTGCTACCTAAAATCGCTATATATTGCATTTGATAATTCTCCTTTTAACATACTTATATTAATATATAAATATTTATCATTACGAAATTCATCCGTCCATATAATTCTAACATACATATTGGGCATACCTACCGTAATACAAAGGTATGCATATAGTAATATATAACAGGTACTGTAAAAAGTATACTATCAAAGCGGTCTAAAATACCACCATGCCCTGGCAGAATTTGTCCAGAATCTTTAACTCCAGCAAAACGTTTAATTGCTGACTCTACTAAATCGCCAACAGGTGCGGCAGTACCAACTAATATCCCCATGATAGCGCAATGACTGATTGGTAACTTAAATAACATCCCTAATAGTATAATAGCAATTATACTGCCAAGCATACCGCCAAGGACTCCCTCTATTGTTTTGTTGGGACTAATCGTCGGACATAATTTATGTCGGCCCAAATATGACCCAATAAAAAAAGCAAAAGTATCACTCGCCCAAGTACCGACAAAAGCCAGCCATACATAGGCTGCTCCAGCAGATAACTCCCCCCAGGAAGTCATTAGATATAATGAACTGTCTGTATATCTAAGTAATAACAAATGAGCAAAGGACATCCCTATATAACAAATACCCAATAATGAAAAAGCGGCATCTACTACCGTAAAATTAGTACCTGAAGTCACTATTTTCAATAATGTCAACAATGTACTAACAAATATCACAGTTATAACTTCTTGAGAGTTACCTAACCATGCACACCCTAAAATAAATATATTCATTAAAATACCTAAACTATAAAACACTTTTATGCTTTTATTCTGTAGCATAGTATAAAACTCATGCCAAGCCAAAAGTGTAAGAACAAAAACAGCAGTTGCAAATAACCATTCCCCATAATTTATTACATAGATAGCTATAGGAATACCTATAAATGCTGTCAAAATTCGCTTACCAAGCATTGAAACACCTACCTGTAACCTTATTTCTTTAATCCGCCGAATCTTCGTTCACGTTTTTGATAATCTATGATGGCCTCTATTAAATGCTCAGGTTTAAAATCAGGCCAGTAAATATCTGTAAACCAATATTCTGTATACGCTGATTGCCATAGCAAGAAATTACTTACTCTAAAATCACCACTAGGTCTAATTAACAAATCAGGGTCAGGCAAATCAGCTGTATATAAATTGTTATGGATACTATTTTCAGTAATGTCCTGGGGTAACATTTCACCCTTGGCGATTTTTTCCCCAATTATTTGAACAGAACGCACAATCTCTGCTCGGCCGCCATAATTAACCGCCAAGTTGAAGACTAAGCCTGTATTTTTCCCAGTATATTTCTGAGCTTTTTCTACTTTATGCTGTAATTCAACATCCAATTCATCAACCTTGCCGATAAATCGAATCTGTACATTCTTCTTGTGTAGTTCATCAATTTCACTATCAAGATACTCAGAAAATAATCTCATTAATAACCGAACTTCATCTGTAGGCCTTTTCCAATTTTCAGTAGAAAAAGCATATGCTGTCAACACCTCAAGCTTCATATTAACAGCCGTTGTAACGATATCACGCAAACTCTCCACACCAGCCCGATGTCCAAAAGCACGTGGCAATCCTTTGCTCTTTGCCCAACGCCCATTACCATCCATAATAATAGCAATATGCCTGGGCATTTTATCCTGATCCAACTGATCATATATCTCTGCCTTATCATGCTTTTTACCAAACAATTTTTTCCACATAGTATGACCTCCAGGAAAATGTTGTAATAAACTAAACCCCCTCTTGCGAGGGGGTTTCCAATCATGGAGCCAAAATAGCACCAACAGGGCAAACCGCCACACAGGCACCGCATTCTACACATTCTTCCAAAATGGCATAGAGAGAACTTCCTTCACTAATGGCGTTAACAGGACACGTGTTAGCGCAACTACCACAAGAAATACATTCTCCATTAATTCTGTAAGCCATAAGCCTAGCACTTCTCCTTTCCCATTTTGGCAGCAACTATCAAATGATAAATACCATCAGTATCTATCTGTTGCCGTATGACATAAAGACGCTCTTCATCTAAGTTTGATAAATTACGAGTTGGTCTCGTCATTGATATAACATACTTTGCGTTAACTTCATTTAATTGTTCCTTAGCTGCAGATATGCATTGAGCAACTGTATCCACCATTTACACTTCCAATATTTCCTTTTCTTTTGCACTCATAATAGTATCTACTTCTTTGATATATTTATCAGTAAGTTTTTGCATATCCTCTTGTGCTTTTTTAGCCTCATCTTCAGAAACACTTTTTTCTTTTTCAATTTTCTTTATACTATCATTGGCATCCCGGCGCAAATTACGAATAACAATTCGATTTTCTTCAGCTTTCTTATGAACTACTTTTACTAATTCAATGCGACGCTGCTGAGTAAGTTGTGGTATACTAAGTCTAATAATTACTCCATCACTATTTGGTGTAAGTCCTAAATCTGATTTTAAAATAGCTTTTTCAATTTGAGCAATCATGTTTTTTTCCCAAGCTTGAATGGTAATCATCCGTGGCTCCGGTACTGATATATTAGCCACTTGGCTAATCGGCGTGGGCGTACCATAATAATCCACGGTAATTTTATCAAGCAATGCTGGTGTAGCCCGTCCAGCCCTGAGCGTAGCTAATTCTCTCCGCAAAGCATCTAATGCCTTTTTCATTTTTTCTTCATGACTAATATAAATATCTTTAATCATCATTTATTATCCCCCACAATAGTACCTATATCTTGCCCAAGCGCAGCTTTTAGAATATTACCTGGCTCATCGATATTAAACACAACAATTGGGATTTTATTATCCATACACAAACTTATCGCTGTTGAGTCCATAACACCCAAGCCACGTTGTAAAACTTCAATATATGCAAGTTCATCAAACTTTTTAGCATCTGGATTTAAACGTGGATCAGAATCATATACACCATCAGTATTCTTTTTTGCCATAAGAATTACATCTGCTTCAATTTCAGCTGCCCTGAGTGCAGCTGTGGTGTCAGTAGAAAAATAAGGATTACCAGTGCCGGCAGCAAAAATAATCACTCGGTTTTTCTCTAAATGACGAATAGACCGGCGACGAATATATGGTTCAGCGATTTGACGCATTTCAATTGCAGTCTGTACACGAGTATCGACATTGCATTGTTCTAAAGCATCTTGAAGAGCTAGAGAGTTCATAACAGTTGCTAACATACCCATATAGTCAGCTGTCGCCCTATCCATTCCTTTAGCACTTCCAGATAGACCACGCCAAATATTACCACCACCTACTACAATGGCAACTTGAAGATCCATCCCTCTAACTTCCTTTATTTGACGAGCAATAGAGTCAACAACAATGGGGTCAATACCATATCCTTGCTGCCCAGCTAAAGCTTCGCCACTAAGTTTTAAAACAACGCGCTTATATTTTGACGTAACCAAGTGTATCCCCCCTATTCTTCAATTAAATTCTACAAACATGTAGCAAACCTTAGAAAATAAGAGAACACTAAAGTGTTCTCTTATTTTTTAGCAGCAGCCATTACTTCAGCAGCAAAATCGTTCGCTTTTTTCTCCATACCTTCACCAAGTTGATATCTGGTAAATCTTCTAATGGAAACATTTTCGCCAATTTTAGAAATTGTCTCATTAATGAGTTGGGTGATTGTCTGATCTGGGTTCTTTATGAAAGCCTGTTCCATTAAGCATACTTCTTTATAGTATTTTTCAACACGGCCTGTGATCATTTTTTCTACTATATTAGCTGGCTTACCTTCATTTAAAGCCTGAGCTCTAAGTATGTCACGTTCATGCTCAAGCACTGCAGGATCAACTTCTTCACGGCGCACACAGCTAGGATTAGCAGCAGCAATTTGCATTGCAATATCTCTAGCCAAAGTTTTGAAATTATCTGTTTTGGCTACAAAGTCAGTTTCACAGTTGAGTTCAACCATTACACCAACACGTCCGCCGGCATGTATGTACGCTTCAACAACACCTTCTGATGCAATACGTCCTGCTTTTTTGGCAGCAGCCGCTAAACCTTTTTCACGCAAATAGTCAACAGCCTGCTCCATATTACCTTTAGTTTCCACCAAAGCTTTTTTGCAATCCATCATACCTGCACCAGTAGATTGGCGCAATTCTTTTACCATTTCAGCAGTTATCATATAAAATCCTCCTGTCTACTATTAAAGGTAAGGGGTAAACATACGTTGTCCCCCTTACCCTTCATTATATAAAATTTACTCAGCTTCTTCTAATTGCTCGCCTTGTCTGGCTTCCAAAATAGCATCTGCCATTTTAGCAGTAAGCAATTTCACAGCACGAATAGCATCATCATTACCCGGAATAACAAAATCAATTTCATCCGGATCACAATTAGTATCAACAATAGCTACAATAGGAATACCAAGCTTTTTAGCTTCAGCAACAGCAATGCGCTCTTTACGAGGATCAATGATAAACAAAGCTCCAGGTAACTTAGTCATGTTTTTAATACCGCCAAGGAATTTTTGCAGCCTTTCCATTTCATGACGAAGCGTAAGAACTTCTTTCTTAGAAAGAACTTCGAACAGACCTTCAACTTCCATTTTTTCCAATTCATGCAAACGCTTAATGCGTTTTTGAATAGTTTGGAAGTTAGTTAACATACCACCAAGCCATCTTTCATTTACATAGTACATATTAGATCTGATCGCTTCTTCTTTTACAGCATCTTGTGCTTGCTTTTTAGTTCCAACAAACAAAATTGTTTGATCTTTAGCAATCTCGCGCACTGCATTATAGGCATCATCTACTTTTTTGACTGTCTTCTGCAAGTCAATTATGTAGATACCATTGCGCTCCGTAAAAATATAAGGAGCCATTTTAGGATTCCATCTGCGAGTTTGATGTCCGAAATGAACACCTGCTTCTAAAAGCTGTTTCATAGAAATTACTGACATACCTACACCTCCTGTTAATTTACCGCCGCCATCTGCGCTTTTTGTTTTAAACCAATCTTAGGATTGGCACAGTAAACAAAATTAGATTGCGTGTGGATTTGCAACAACAATAACTATAACATAACTCCCTATATATAACAAGTTTTTTTATAAGTTATTTTAACTCAATTGATTATTTTATTTTTTCACAGAATCAAAAAGTAGAGCACTTTACGTTTCCAAGTAAAGGCAACTAAGACTTGACGCAAACCAAATTTTCTTTATTTTTTATTCAACTGCAGTAGCAGCATAATTTCACCTTTACTTATACCTGTATTTTTAGCAATTTCAGTAATATCATATCCCAAATTAGCCATTTCTATTATTGAACTTCGTTTATCATTACGACCCATATCTTTATAATTATCTTTACTCATCGTAGCAATCTCATTTGTAATTATCCCTATGTTAGTATTTATATCCGAACTTATTAACGGATTTAAAGGTTCTTCTATAATATTATTTTCTTTATTCAAAATTTTATTAGCAACCTGAATTTTATTATCTAAACTAGTAATTTTTTCATTAGCTTCTTCTAACAAATATTCTAAATGAGTAATTTGTTCTTCTAAACGCTTAATTACAATATCAGCGGTTTGTTCCAATTGTTCCTGAAATCGATTAGCCGGTGATAAAAAATCAGTGGAAAACATTTTTATTAGCATATCTCGCTTGTAAAATACAAAAAATACCACCAAAATAAACGCTACTACAATCATAATAATTGAAAACATATTATCACCTCATTTCGTCAGTCTGACTAAATACAAGCTATGTTTTTATATCAATTAAATTTCCCCTGACAGGGTCTTCATTTGAAGCATGATTAACCATATCAGCATCAGTATTACTATGTTTAACATCTTGATATTTTTGTCCATTACTTGAATTATTTTGTTCCTTAGAAGAGTGTTTTTCCCGACCAACTTTACCATCTTCGCTTTTAGTTGTACTTTGTACCCGCTGCTCTCTCTTTGCTGAAATTTGTTGCCATTGTTCTGCAAACTGTTGTTGCTGTAAAGTATCTTGATGATCAGTAACATGCTGGGTTTTACCAACTTCTGTAACTCTAGGGATTAGCACTTGTAAGTCAACTGGTCTAATCGTCACAATTCACACCATCCCATTACATAATACATAACAATAGATAAATATATAAAAAAGAGAGAAATACAGGCTCATTATTTAAATGTGCCTATTTTAATTTCTCCCTCTTCAGCATATAAGGAAGTAAATTTCAAAATCTCCCCTATTGGTTTAACAAGTGTACCTACCACAACTTTAACACCAGGATAAATAACATCTGCTACTTTTATACGCCCATCAAGCAGTCCAGCAAATTCACCTTGAATAACAGCCATGCGACTACGCATCATTTCTCCTTGACCAACTAAATGAAATTGGGCCTTAGTTAACTTTAAAAGCATCTCCCGTTTATCTGATGACATAGTATTTTGATCCATTGACTTTAAGATATTCAAGGCTTTTTTCGTTTTTTCAAGATTTATGTCTACTTTTTTGATTTCAGCACGGACATGTTTATATTCCTCCCTAAGCATTGGATTCACACCAACTTCTAGGGTAGTAACTGCTGCCATATGATTCCCCACAGCTTTAGCGCGAATTTCCTCACCAGCCATAACAGTTCCACCGACAATCAAGCCCCGTCGCCCTTCCACAAGAATTTTTTTACCAGCACTAATCCGAGAATTTAACACTACATCACTAACCATAATATCTATTCCGGCATAAGCTGTAGCATTTTCGATAAACTTAGCAACGACATTTTCCCTGGCTTTTATATAACCACGATGCATACCCTGTATGCCCATTTTTATAATTACATTTTTTCCTTCTACTGTACCACCACTAATCGTGCCGAAAATTTCCACATTACCGTCAGCTTTTACTGAGAAGCCTGGCTGCACCGAGCCATGCACGATAACATCACCCATAAATTCAATATTTCCTGTAGATACATCTATATCTCCTTTAATCTCGATAACAGGAACTACGTTTATTTTATTATTAGCAATCAGAACTTGTCCTGCAATCATAGCACTAAGACTATTACCATTAACAACCTGTACATTCTTTCCCACAGGGATTGGTATATCTTTGCCTGGTTTAGCATTTACTGTATTACCTAAGACATCAATTCCAGATATACTTAAAGTTGCTGGAACCTTCTCAGCTAATAAGTCACCTTCCTGTACTATTGTAAATAAATTAAGGTTTTTGAAATCTACACTACCATCTGCCATTTCTGATGGCCGAATATTATTGTCCATATTAACATGATATTTAATATATGCATTCTCACCATTGATAGGTTGCTGACCTTTAGCGCATACGACTCTAGAGCCAGGACAATCATAAGCCTTTCTTATTTGCTCATGATTAATTCCAAATACAACACCACTATTTTTAATTTTTTCTAGTAACTCATCCATTTCTAAAGGACGACTACCTGGTGGCAAGTTAATCTGTAATGAAGCTTCCATTCTATCACGTGAGACAAGAACCCGAATATCAGGTTCAACTGTTGGTACTATTATAGGAGTCTCAGCTACTTTAACAGGCTGCCCATCACTCATAGATATATCACCCCTTTACGATCTCAAATAAAGCTTGACTTAATACGTGATAACGCCCCTCTTAATCTAAAAATTGATTTAGTGTGTAGCTGAGAAATGCGTGCTTCTGAAAGTTTTAAAATCAAACTAATTTCTTTTAATGTTAAACCTTCATAGTAATATAAACTAACCACTAATTTTTCCTTTTCAGGCAATTTATCAATGGCTTTAACTAAAGCTTGTTTTACTTCTTCAACTTCTATATGATCAGATGGATTAACTAAATGATTCGATGATGTTTCCGTCTTAGTAAACTCTTCTAAAGGAATGATCGTAGTAGCATTAAGCTGAGTTATTAAAGTATATAGCTCACTACAAGTAATGCCTAGGGCCACAGCAATTTCCTCATCTGTCGCAGATCTCCCTAACTGATTTTCAAGCTGGGCTATGGTCTGTTCATATTGTTTTGCTTTTTGTCTAATACTTGTCGGCACCCAATCTTGTGCCCGTATCGCGTCAAGCATAGAACCCCTGATACGAACTACTGCATATGTTTCAAACTTTATTCCCCGCAACGGATCATATTTTTCAATAGCATCAAGTAAACCAAAAAAACCATTGCTAATCAAATCATCTTTATCTACATGCTGTGGCAAACTAATCGCCAAACGACTGGCAACCAATTTAACTAATGATAAATAACGCTCAATCAGCTTTTCACGTATTTCAACTTTCTTACTCTGCTGATACATTAACCATAATTTCATGCTTTCTTCTATTTGAGATTGATTACTATCTGTCATCTTTAATTACCCCCAACCTACATATATATCATTCTTTGGGGCGCGATATCTGCTGAAAATTGTCAGAGGTAAACGGGCTAAATGCAGATTCATTAGGTAGTTCATCAATAGTTTGCTGCTCAAGAGCTCTATCTATGTGTTGACCTTGTACCGTTTTTTCATCTAATATTTTTTTCAAAAATATTTCGACTGCAATTCCTACACCATAACCTGCAAGGCCGAAAACAACAATGGAAATAGCTACACGATAAATAATAGTTACTGCCCTAGCACCATATAAAATACCGTTTGTTAGTGTCAGGGTGCCAACAACTAGTGCCAAGCACAAAGCAATACGCAACTTAAGCACTTTATCCCCCCCCTGATTACAATTCTTTTTCTCCCTGAGCAATGGTTCTTACACGATAAATCCCTGAATCCATTTTTAGTTCTACAGTCCTGCCATAATTTCCGCCAGTATCATCAGCAATTATCCTAATATCCATCTTTTTGAGTAGCATCCGTACTGCTTCAGCATTACGTTCACCAACACGCATCACATCTGTGGCATTTGCAAAAGTAAACATTTGAGCACCACCAGCAATTTTAGCAGTAACCCGGGCTTTTATAGCTCCCATTTTTATCATTTCATTTAACATTAAAGGCAAGGCAGTATCGGCAAATTTTGCAGGGTTTTCAGTTGAACGAGCTTGTGTACTATCTGGAAGCATAATATGGGCAAGTCCGCCGATTTTATTTACAGTATCATACAGTGCAATTCCAACGCACGATCCTAAACCATAGCTAATTAGACTATTAGGATTACGACCAATTTTATAATCAGCCATCCCTACTTTAATTAGTTCTGACATTATTCCTTCACCCCTATTGCCGCCAAAATAGTACTTAACGAACCAGGATCAGGAATCAGAAAAAAATGTCCTTTCACACCATCATTCTCCGTTGTAAATTCAGTTTCAATCACCAGAGCATGATCTCCCATTTCACCTAACTGAATTAGAATAACACTTAAAATAGCTCCAGCCATATCCATGGCCAATGATGGAATCGATGGTAGTAAAGTCAACTTGGTAAAATGTGATAAGGCGTTTAAATATGCACCTGCCAGAATATTACCGATTTCCATTAAGGCTGATTCATCCATAGAATTTAATGATGTAGTATATCCCTGTTCCCGCCCCATTAACATATCAACTAGAGCAAAAGCGCTATCCCGAGGTAATAAAAACAAAATACTACTTGGCGCAGGGCCATATACACGCAAGAATACACCTGCAACCATTGCATCAGGACCACCCACTACGTCTGGGACATCACCTAAGGGCAAGATAGCAATTTGGGGTACTGTCATATCTATTTTACGATTAATAAGTTGGGACAAAGCTGTCGCAGAATTACCAGCACCAACATTGCCAATTTCCTTTAATGCATCTAACTGCATTAAAGATAAATTTAATATTTCTTCAGACAATATCTACACCTCATTTATAAACTAATATCCTTATACTGGATTTGCTTCTTGCCCAATACCAGTGATTGTATCTAAGTTTAGCAAAATAAGTAACCTATTTTCTAATTTGCCAACCCCGCTAAGATAATTAGCAGAAACACTACCAGCAACAACATCAGGAGAATCAATATTTTGTTGACTTAATGTCATAACTTCAGATACTGCATCAACAATCATACCTACCGATATCTCTTGTACTTTTACAATAATAATACGCGCATCCTCTGTAGATACCTGCGGTGGCAAATTAAGGCGTTTTTTTAAATCAATGACCGGTAAAACGCTGCCTCTTAAATTAATTACACCTTTAATATACTCTGGGGTATGAGGAACCCGAGTAATTTCTGTAATACGCTTAATTTCCTGCACTTGCAAAATGCTTACACCATATTCTTCCTGACCTAACTTAAAAACAACTAACTGTATTTCACTACTTGAATATGTTTGTTCTGACATATATTACTACCTCCTTATTGGATCAATGAAGCGATATCGATAATAAGTGCCACTTGACCATTACCCAAAATAGTTGCACCAGCAATCACTTTAATACCTGCTAAAAGCTTACCTAATGACTTAATTACAATTTCTTGTTGGCCAATCAGATTATCTACAATAATCCCTGCTTTGAGGTCACCAATGTGTACTATTACAATGAATAATTCATCTTGATGCTCTACGGTTTCAGGTATGTTAAGCACATTAGCCAACCGAACAATTGGAATAATCTGTCCTCTGAGTAAAATCACTTCTTTATTTTGTACTGTTTTAATATCAGATGACTTAATATTAATTGTACTATCAATTGATCCTAAAGGAATGGCATAGATTTCATCTGAAACGTTAACTAATAACGCCTGGATAATAGCGAGGGTAAGAGGCAAACGAATCTTAAATTTACTGCCTTCATTAATCTTAGTTTCAACATCAACCATTCCACCAAGAGATTCTATTTTATTTTTTACAGCATCCATACCGACGCCACGGCCTGATACATCAGTGACAACTTCAGCTGTTGAAAACCCCGGCAAAAATACCAATTTTACAGCCTCATTTGTATCCATTTTATCAGCTTCAGCTTGAGTGATTAACCCCTTCTTCACTGCTATACCCTTGATAATTTCTGGATTAATGCCCTTTCCATCATCCTCAACCATAATAATTACATTATTGCCTTCATGACGAGCGATCAAGCGAACTTCACCAATAGGATTTTTACCTTTGGCTTGCCGCTCTTCAGGTTGTTCAATACCATGGTCAATAGAATTTCTGAGTAAATGTACTAACGGATCACCAATTTCATCAATAACAGTACGGTCAAGTTCTGTTTCCTCACCTTGAATAATAAGATTGATCTCTTTACCCAAACCATGAGACAAATCCCGTACCATCCGCGGAAAGCGATTGAATACCTGCCCAACAGGAACCATTCGTACTTTCATAACGACACTCTGAAGATCAGTAGTTACACGATCCATCTGTTCAATGGTCTCTACTAAATCGACCAATTTATGTGTTAGACCAATTTGTTCTAACCTGGTTTTATTGATAACAAGTTCTCCAACAAGATTTAATAATGCATCTAACTTATCAATATCAACACGTACTGATTGACCGCTTTTATTTTTTTTATCAACAGCGGAAGATAAAGTTGCAGCAGCATTTGCAGGCACCGTTTTTGCAACTTCCGTCTTCGTAACTTGCTGTTCTTTTTGTACATTCGTAGTTTCAGACAATATACAAGGCTCTGCAACGACTCTCTCAATTTCAGAAACGGATAGAACTGTTTGCTGTATTTTGTCCACGTCACTGCCAGTAATAATAATTACCTGAAAGCTAAGATCAAATTTTTCCTTTTCTAGTTCATCTACTGTTGGAATTGTTTTAATTACTTCGCCAATTTCATCTAATGCATTCATTACCATATAGGATCTAGCAGATTTTAATAGACAGCCCTCACGTAAATAAATATGTAGTTCATAAGCATGCATACCCTGGTCATGCGCCTTTTTAATCACAGATATTTCTGTATCACTAAGTTCAATATTGGAATATTGGGGTATCAATTTCTCAGTTTTTGTTTCAATAATAGAGTCCTCTATTGCTTCCCCTTTAGCTAGCGCCTTAAGTTTACCGATTAACGGCGTACTATCAATCAAACTCTCACTATTTGTGGCAACACTTTCAACAAGTTGTTCCAATGTATCCACACACTTAAAAATAGTATTAATAATATCAGGATTTGCTTGCAATTGACTTTTTCTGAGCATGTCAAGGATATTTTCCATCTCATGTGTTAACTCAGCAATCGTTGTAAATCCCATGGTTGCTGACATACCTTTAATAGTATGAGCACTACGAAATATTTCACCAAGTACTGACAAGTTATTTGGAGCATTCTCTAATTCCAATACACAACTATTTAAATTTTGCAAATGTTCTCGGGATTCTTCTAAAAACATCCCCATGTATTGATTTGTATCCATAATCTCCACCTCCATATTTATTTGATAATTGCTTTGACAATTTCTGCAGCAATAGCTGAAAGCGGTGCTACTTTATTAACTGCACCAAGTTCTATCGCCGATTTAGGCATTCCAAAAACCACTGCTGTAGATTGATCCTCGGCAATCGTATAACCCAATTGCTGTTTAATAGCTTGTACACCTTTTGCGCCATCATGCCCCATACCAGTAAGAATCACACCTACAGCACGCTGTCCATAAACTTTAGCAACAGACTCCATCATCGGATCTACTGCTGGCCTATGCCCACCAATCGGAGGATTTTGATTTAATTTAATTATTCTTTTATTACCTTCATGTTCAATTGTCATATGATAATCACCAGGAGCAATCAACACTAAGCCTGGACGTATAACATCATTATGTTCAGCCTCTTTGACTGTCAACGATGACAAAGAGTTTAAACGTTCTGACAAAGATTTAGTAAAACCTGGAGGCATGTGCTGAACAATTACCACCCCGCATGGTAAATTACCAGGCAATTGGGTTATTATTTCCTGTAAGGCCCGTGGTCCTCCAGTCGATGTCCCAATAGCCACAATTTTTTCATCACTAGCCACTGTTGTACGCTGTAATGAAGGATTAATCATCGCTGATACTTTTGCTACTTTTTCATAGACTTTCGGCATTTTTACGCCCACTGCAACCCTGGCTTTAGCTACTATTTCTTTACCAATACCAGCGATACTAGAAATAACTCCCGCTGGTTTGGCTACAAAATCAACTGCACCTAGCTCCAAAGCGCACATAGTAGCCTCTGCACCATCTCTTGTCAAGCTGCTAATCATAATGACAGGTGTTGGAATATCCTTCATAATCATTTCTAAGGCTGTTATCCCATCCATGATCGGCATTTCAACATCCATCGTTATTAAATCCGGTTTTAGCCGTTTTGTCTTCTCGATAGCATCTTGACCGTTGCGAGCTGTATCAATGACCATAAAATCTGTTTCAGAGGAAAATAGGTCTGATAACAATTTTCGCATAAAAGCAGAATCATCAACAATTAATATTTTTATCATATCATCCATCCTCCCACCTACTTCAAATTATAGCCCTTTTCGACGTTGTTCCAATTGTTGTCTAAAAATAAATCGGCTTATTTTATCACGAATACCTTCCGAAATACCTGAAAATTTAATACCAATCCAAAATAGCTGCCGTTCGGCTTGAGGCTGATTTATCCTGACAACTTCACCATCAACCTGAAAAACTCCATAATCTGGAAAATCTAAAATCAATTGAATTTTTTTACCCAAATTTATTTTTTGATTGCATATAACCTGCAATCCGCCACCACTGAGATCTTTAGTGGTTAGATTCAGAGATACTAGATCATCCTGCTCATCATCTAATGGGTACTCTATAACAACAGGTAGAGCGATATCAAAACGAACAAATGATCTTTGTTGATTTCTTTTGATATCAACAGGCATCGTAACAATCCATATGGGTAAATGACTCATTTTTTTATCAATGAACGTACTTTTGAAAGAATAAACCCCACTCTCATCAAATACCTTACCATAAAATACGTTCCCTCGCCCGTGAAAAACAGGATACCCTTTTTCCATGGGCATAGCAATAATCATATGATCATGTATAAATTCTTCAATGCGGCTAGTATACGGCTGCGCATCATTCTTTTTAGATAACATAATTTCTAAACGTTGATTTACTTTAAAAATTTTATCCAAACTAATAACTTATTCCTCCTTACTGTAGACACTTTACCGCATGAGTCCTAATAAATTATCGAAAAAACCTTTAATTCCACTAGCTTTTTTACTATTTTCAGCTGTTAATAAACGATTAGCAATTTGTTCTATACAACGTGCCGCTATACTATCAGGGAATGTCAATAACAACGGTATTTGCTTTTTTACTGCACGAATTAGATTTTTATCTTCATAAACCGTCCCGAGACTATCTAATGATAGCCCTAAAAATTTTAAAGCTACTTCCGTTAACTTATTAGCTGCTACATTGCCTTCCTTTATGTCAATTGCACGATTGACTACTAGCTTCAACATTCCAGTTCCATGATGATAAACAAAGGTTTTCATCATGGCATAAGCATCAGTAATGGCAGTTGGCTCTGGAGTGGTAACAATAATCACTTCATCAGCCGCTATCACAAAATTCATTACGCTTTGATTGATACCCGCTCCAGTATCAATCAAAATGATCTCTGCCCAATCATCCAATAATGTAATCTGGTTAATAACATGTGTAAGCTCTAAGTTAGTTAAATTAGACAACTTATGAATTCCAGACCCGCCTGACAAAAACTTTATCCCTAAAGGCCCATCAGTAATAATTTCCTTTAAAGAAAATCCACCTTCTAACAAATGAAGTATATTATATGGCCCAGATGAACCTAGTACTACATCAACATTACCCATACCTAAGTCAGCATCTATTATCACAACTTTTTTCCCTAATTTAGCTAACGCCAATGCTAAATTAACTGTAAAATTAGTTTTACCAACACCGCCCTTACCGCTAGTAACAGTAATAACACGTGCTTTAATAGTATTCGCTTTAATGACTGCACTCTCAGGTTTATCCTTAACACTTTTAACCATTTTACGTAGTTTTTCAGCTTGATCCCACATCATTAATTCCTAAAAATTAGTTGAGCCAACTTCTGAGGATCAACCAATTCAATATCATCAGGTACATTTTGCCCATTTGTAACATAAGACAATGGGATAGGAACTTGATATAAAAGATTTACTATAGTACCAATATTTCTTGCTTCATCAAGTTTGGTAAATATAACCTTGTCCGATGAGCATGCTGAAAAATTTTCTACAATATCTAACGCATCTTTATATTTAGTTGTAGCACTTAATACTAAATGCTTTTCGATGGTATCATCTATTTGTAAAAATTTTTCCAGTTCTTCTAACTGTTCAAGATTGTGAGGACTCCGTCCAGCTGTATCAATTAAAATGAGTTGCTTATCTAGGCTAGAGTCTAATGCCCTCTTAAGTTCATCAGCAGTATATACAACATAAATTGGTATTCCCATAATATCTGAATATGTTTTCAATTGTTCAACCGCGGAAACACGATAAGTGTCTGCTGTAATGAGAGCAACATTGTATCGATCCTGAATTGCAAACTTAGCGGCTAATTTGGCAATGGTTGTCGTTTTGCCGACCCCCGTTGGTCCAATAAATGCAGTTATTTTTCTGCCTACTGCAGGAACTTTAATGCCCTCAACACATTGTACTTTATCTTTAATCTGTTTAATAATTAACTCTTTTAACTCAGGAGTAACAGGACTTGTACTTTCATTGTCAATATTTAAATCTATTATTATTTGTTGGGCAATATGTCTCTCAATATCATTATTCATTAATAAATCTAGTATAGGAGACGTTTTAAATTCCTGTGAATTTTTACATAGCGCTTGTTCCAAAAGATTACGCATAGTAGCAAGTTCAAGCTGTACAGCAGCTAAATTTTTATTTTCTGTTACATGTACTGGCTGTATCTTTTTTTCAACAATCGGAGCAATAGGTGTATCAATCGCTGCCATAACTTCCACCTTGTCTTTGGCAAAAAAACCCATGAAGCCGCCTTTACGAAAAGTCCGAGTATGCAAAATAATAGCATCACGACCAAGTACATTTTTAACCTGCGCCATGGCATTTTGTATAGAATCAGCAGTAAAAAATCGAACTTTCAATTATATTCTCACCATCCCTAATGATTGCACTTCTATTTTAGGTTCTAATTCAGCATATGATAAAACAATTAAATTAGGGGCACTGCGTTCAATTAACTTATGAAAATATGTCCTGACTGCAGGACTTGTAAGCACAATTGGCTGATAGCCCAAATTGGTCATTTTAGGTAGTTCCTTAGATATGCTTGCAACAATAGCTTGTAACACATTTGGGTCAAGTGCTACATATGAACCGCTTTCAGTACGTTGTACTGCACTAGTAATGGTATTTTCTAACTGTTGATCAACAGTTAAACATGTCAGCGTATTATTTTGTGCGTACTGTCTTGATATCTGCCGCGCTAAAGAATGACGAACATATTCAGTTAAAATCTCCGTATCTTTAGTAAGCTGTGCATAATCTGCTAGAGTTTCTAGAATTGTAACCATATCACGGATTGAAATACGTTCACGTAATAGTTTAGCCAATACTTTTTGAATATCGCCAATTGACAATAAATTAGGTGTGACCTCGTCTACTACAGCAGAATTACTTTGTTTCACAGCATCAATAAGTGTCTGCACTTCTTGACGACCGAGTACCTCAGCTGCATGAGATTTGATCACCTCAGTAAGATGAGTCGCCAGAACTGAAACAGGATCTACAACTGTGTACCCAGCAAGCTCAGCATCTTCTCGGTTTGCTTCCTGAATCCATAATGCGGGTAAACCAAACGCTGGCTCTATTGTTTCTATTCCAGCAATTTCTTCAAAAACAGTACCAGGATTCATTGCTAAATAATGATCAAGTAATAATTCGCCTTTAGCAATCTCTATACCTTTTAATTTTATGACATAAATATTAGGTTTTAATTGAATATTGTCACGAATACGAATAGTAGGGACAATAAGTCCAAGTTCTAGGGCACATTGGCGCCTAATCATAACGACACGATCCAGCAAATCTCCACCTTGTGAAACATCTACCATGGGAATAAGACTATAGCCAATCTCAAGTTCCATTGTATCAATTTGTAACAGTGACACAATATTTTCTGGTTTACGTACTTCTTCTTTTTCCTGCTCTTCTTGGCTCGTTATTTGCGATTCTGCTGCACGTTTCTCTGTACTTTGCAAGATATAACCAATAAGAAAACTGATAGTCCCAAGGCTTAAAAATGGGATCAATGGCAATCCAGGAACAAGTCCCATTACTGCTAATACTCCTGATACAATAAAGAATACTCGAGGATTCTTAAAAAGTTGATTTGTCAAGTCATGACCCAAGTTAGACTCCGACGCAGCTCTTGTCACTACAATACCTGTTGCCGTAGAAATTAATAGCGCCGGGATTTGATTTACCAATCCTTCTCCGACAGTCAACAATGTGTAGCTTTGCAATGCTTGTAGCGGTCCTAAGTCTCGTTGCACCATGCCAATAATAAAGCCACCAACAATATTAATTACAATAATAATAATTGCTGCAATTGCATCACCTTTGACAAACTTACTAGCACCATCCATTGCTCCATAAAAATCCGCTTCTCGCTGGATATTTTTGCGACGTTGTGTAGCCTGGGCATCAGTAATGGCACCAGAGTTTAAGTCGGCATCAATACTCATCTGTTTGCCTGGCATGGCATCAAGGGTAAACCTAGCCGCAACCTCAGCCACACGTTCAGACCCCTTGGTAATAACAAGAAATTGTATAATAATCAAAATAACAAAGATAATAAAACCAACAACAGCATTACCACCAACCACAAAGTTTCCAAAAGCCATAATGACTTCACCAGCATAGCCATCAAGCAAAATAAGCCTGGTGGAGGAAACATTAAGCGCTAGGCGAAATAAAGTTGTAATTAATAATAATGAAGGAAACACTGAAAAATCCAAAGGTTCTATATTATAAACAGCGACCATGATAATAACAAGAGCAAAAGTAATATTTAATGATAATAGCAAATCTAGTAAAAAAGGCGGCAAGGGAATAATCATCATGATAATAATCGTAATGATTCCAAGGGCTACTACAATATCACTATATTTAGCTAATTTCGATAAAACGGCAAAAGGCGATGCTTGTGTAGCCAAATTTTCTCGCTCCTTCTAATTTACGACAAACGTTTTTTTAATTTATAAACATAAGCTAATACTTCAGCAACAGCTTGATATAATTCATGTGGCACAGGGTGACTAATTTCAACAGCAGCATATAACGCCCGTGCCAACATTTTATTTTCAACAATAATGACCTTATGATCTTTGGCAATTTCCTTGATTTTTTGTGCGATCAGATTTTGACCTTTAGCGACTACGACAGGTGCTAACATGTTCTGATCATATTTTAAGGCAACAGCAAAGTGGGTCGGATTGGTCACAACAACATCAGCTTTAGGTACATCCTGCATCATACGCTGCATAGCCATGGCCCGCTGTCGTGCTTTAATTTTCCCTTTAATCTGCGGGTCACCTTCAGCTTGCTTAAATTCCTGTTTAATGTCTTCTTTACTCATTTTCATACTTTCTTGATTTTCCCACCATTGATACATATAATCAAATACTGCCATAATAAATAGTACTGTACTAATGTTAAACACTAAATCTAAAATAAGGGATGCAGTTAGATGTAAAGAATCAATCAATTCAACACTAATTAAAGTTGGAACTTGCTTCGTCTGTTTCATCATAAAGCGATAAACAAAACCACCAATAATGGCTATTTTTAATAATGATTTAAATAATTCTACTAAGGAACGCTTAGAAAATAATCGTCCAAAGCCTGACAATGGATTGATCTTATCAAAATTAGGTATGAGTGGTTCCATTGTAAAATTAAAACCAACCTGTGCAAAATTTATAGACAACGCAGTCACTAAGATCACACACATGACTGGTAATGCTGTTTTCAAAAAAATGATAGCGAAACCAATAAATACATGCTGCACAGTAGTGATGGTAAAATCATCTACAATTAAATTGGAAAAAACAAACTTCATATAACCAGCTAATTCATCGAAAATATAAGACCCAATAACCTTTAATGTGAAAAAAGCTGCAACAATAACAAATACAGAATTAATTTCCATACTTTTAGCAACTTGTCCCTTTTTTCGAGCTTCTTCTTTGCGTTTTGGGGTCGCTTCTTCAGTTTTTTCCCCAGCGAAAAGTTGCAAATCAAAAGTAGTAATTGTATTTAAGTGTCTAATCCTTACCTCATTAAAAGAAAGACAAGAGGCGGAAAATATTTTTGTACATCCCATCAAACGCCATCTCCAAAAAAAAGATATAAAAAGGTAATGCCATAGATAGGACAAAAATGCCGATAATAATCTTACCCGGCACACCAACTACAAAAATATTCATTTGCGGCATAGTACGAGCTAATATACCAAGAGCCATATCTGTGAGCAATAACGATACAATGACAGGTACACTTATTTTTAACGCAAAAACAAACATACCACCAATCATATCAACCATAAACTCAGTTACAGCAACATTCACTACCACACCTGTTACAGGTATTAATTTAAAACTAGCAAACAATGCTGATAATAACACATGATGACCATTGGTTGCTAGAAAAGTTATTAATGCCAATATAAATTTAAAATTACCGATAATTGGTGCCTGCTGACCAGATAGAGGGTCAATCACATTAATCATACCAAAACCAATTTGCATATCTAGTAATTGTCCTGCCATTTGTATGGCCGAAAACATCAATGAACTAACAAACCCTAAAATAAGGCCCACGAGAAGTTCTCCAGCCACAATGAACAGATAAGGAAGAAAATCATCAGGTATGACAGCAGTTTTACTAAATACTAATGGGAATAATATATACGTAATGATTAACGCGAAGCCTGCTTTAACACGTCCCGTAATGTTACGACTGCTAAATATAGGCATCATCATAAATATGCCGCTAATGCGCACAAATATCAGCAGAAAAAAGCCCACTTGACTTTGCATCAGTGCAAAAAAATCCACAAATAGTTACTCCTTACTTTAGCGTATCATGCCAGGCAAACTGATGAAAATTTCATGAGTATAGTCAACCATCAAACTTAGCATCCAGGGACCAAACACTACTATAGCAACAAATATTGCAATTATTTTCGGAATAAATACTAATGTCTGTTCTTGTATTTGTGTAGTAGCTTGAAATATACTAACCAAAACACCAACCAATAAACCAAGGCCTAGCATTGGCGCTGATATAAGCAGCACCATGTATAAGGCATCACGACCAATTTGGATTGCCATATCGCCTGACATAAAATCCTCCTTTAATGAAAACTGGCAATCAACGAGCTAATAAGCAAATGCCAGCCATCCACTAATATGAATAATAGCAATTTAAATGGTAATGAAATCATAGCTGGCGGCACCATCATCATCCCCATAGACATTAAGGTGCTTGCTACCACCATGTCAATAACAATAAAAGGGATATAAATTAAAAATCCTATTTGAAAAGCGGTTTTAAGCTCACTAATAATAAAAGATGGTATCAACGTCATCGTCGGTACATCATCCTGTGAACTAGGGCGAGGCCCTTCAGACAAATTAACAAATAAAGCCAAATCATTTTCCCTTGTTTGCTTAAACATAAAAGCCCGCATTGGCTTTAAAGCGGCAGTTATTGCCATCTCCTGATTTACTGTCCCAGCCAAGTAAGGTTGCAGACCATCTTTATTAACCTCTTCAAGATATGGAGACATCGTAAAAAAAGTAATGAATAGCGCCAAACCGACCAGCACTTGATTAGGTGGCATTTGTTGCGTAGCAAGAGCGCTACGTAAAAAAGATAAAACAACAATAATTCGGGTAAAAGATGTCATCATAATCAAAATTGATGGTGCTAATGTTAACACTGTTAGTGTTAATAAAATTTGCAAACTAAGTGCAACGTCTTTAGGATTAGTGGCATTTTCTACGCCAATCGTAACATTAGGGACAGGGACCAAGGGCGCAGCCCACACATATGATGGCATCATGAATAAGACCAGAACAACTATAGCAGTTCTTATTATATTTTGATATTTAGACACTTGCTTTACCTCTTCTCGCCTTTATGTTCTTGTTCATCTTGATGATGAGCATTAAAAACATTAGGGAATTTGGGGGACCATTGCTGTAAGGAGGCAAGTTGCCTTTGAAAGACCTTATCAAACTGTGCTTCAGGTACAGATATTGGTTCTTTTTTCATTTTTTCAATTTCCCCAATATCTGTTATTTCTTGCAAAACATTAATCGTATGATCAGTAACCCCAAGTGCCAAAAACTTACCTGCAATTTCAACAATATAAACAGCACGATTAGCCCCTAAGGGCAATGTGGCTACTATTTTATGACTTCCTACTGCTAATTTATTTCCCATTTTTTGCCCCAAAAAGCGAGAAGCAAAATAAGCAAGACCAATTACAATCGTAAAAGTAACTAGCAGTGAAAAAATATAAGTAAGAGTCGATAACCCAGATGAATATACTGCTGGTTTTGGTTCTTGATATTGCAAATACTCTCCATTAGGTTCAGCAGCATATGCTGTGACCCCTAAATCGAATCCAACAAAGAAAACCACCAACAATAGTATATACAGTCCTAGATAATATTTCTTACTCATTATTAACCTACTGCTTTGCGAACAGCTTCCAATACTCTATCAGGTTGAAATGGTTTAACAATAAAGTCACGGGCACCTGCCTGGATAGCTTCAACAACCATAGCTTGCTGCCCCATCGCACTACACATAATAACCTTTGCACTTGGATCAATTTTTTTAATTTCCTTAACAGCACTAATACCATCCATTTCAGGCATAGTAATATCCATTGTCGTAAGATCTGGTTTTAATTCCTGCCATTTCTCCACTGCTTTGAGACCGTTTTCAGCCTCACCTACTACTTCATATCCATTTTTACTCAAAATATCCTTAACCATCATACGCATAAACGCTGCGTCATCAACAACTAATACTCTAAAAGCCATTACAATATCTCCCCCTAATTAGTTTTATAATATATTCATTTTTTTATATGGATATAGTTTACTGTAAAGTATAAGTACGCTCTAATGGACTTATAATCTCAGTAATTCTTACACCAAAATTATCATCAATAACTACAACTTCACCTTTGGCAATTAGTTTGCTATTAACCAAAATATCTACTGGTTCGCCAGCCAACTTATCAAGCTCAATAACCGAACCAGGTGCCAATTCTAATATATCGCGAATTAACTTACGGGTCCGTCCGAGTTCTACTGTTACCTGCAGTGGAACATCCATAATAAGATTAATATTAGTATCTGTAACAGGTAAAGTCTGTTGCACTAAGGGAGCAAACTGCACTGGTTGAACATTAACTTGTTGTTGTTTTGGTGGGGTCACGGCTACTTGTTGTTGTACTTGAGGCGCTACCGCAGATTTTGATGGTGTGGCAACAGGAGCAGCAACGATCTCTTCTGGCGATTGCATAGAATTCATGAGGTTGTCCACCATTTCTTTAGCTACACTAATCGGGATTATTTGCATAATTTCACTATCAATCAAATCTTCCACTTCCATACGGAAAGCAATACTAACAACATGATCATCTGACGCAACAGCAGTTGTAATATTAACAGCAGCAGCAAAATCCATCAAATTAATACTTGGCGGCGAAATATCTATCTTTTTTCTAAACAGAGTTGATAAAGAAGTAGCTACGCCTCCCATCATCTGATTCATGGCCTCACTCACAGCGCTAAGATATAACTCATTTAATTCAGGCGGTGGATTGGTACCGTCCCCCCCCATCATAAGATCGGAAATAATCAAGGCATCCTGTTCACGAATAGCCAATACATTGGTTCCCAAAATGCCATGAGTATAACCAACTTCAATCACCACATATGGCAGAGGATACTGATTTTTTATTTTTTCCATACTAGCAACAGATACACGGGGTGTAGTAATAGATACCCGCCGACCAAGCAGCACCGACAGTGTAGTTGCCGCGCTCCCCATAGAAATATTTCCAATCTCACCAAGCGCATCTTTTTCTATATCAGATAAATCAGCCACTACTGGAGAAGAAATCGGATCCCCCCTTAATAAGGCGTCGATTTCTTCTTGGGAAAGAAAGCCTTCACTCATTATCATCATCTCCTTCGGAAACCAATTGTGTAACTTGTATCGCGACTCTTTGTCCTGAAAGGCCTGGCTTTCCTCGAAATTTTTCACTTTGTCCAACGATTATATTAAGGTCTGTATCTATTTTACTATCTAACTGTAGTACATCATCAACTGCCAAACCTAAAAGTTCCTGGATAGTTACTGTGGCTCGGCCTAACTCAACAAGCAGGGGAATACGTGTTTTCTCCACCTTACGTTGTATAGCATTACTATGCTCAGGCAATCCCTGCTTAGCTACTGAAGATGCCACCCAATAAGTAGTTGTCAACTTGGCCATAATTGGTTCAACAACCAAATATGGTATACAAAGATTAACCAATCCTTCAGCCTGACCAATCTTGATGTGCAATGTTATAATCACTACCATATCATTCGGCGGTACAATTTGCGTGAACTGGGGATTTGTTTCTATTACTTCCAGCTTAGGTTCAATAGCAACAACTTGTTTCCAAGCTTCTTGGAAACATTCTAATGTTTTATTAATAACCCGCCTAATAATCGCATCTTCAATATCAGTTAGCGTACGGATTTTGGCTGGTGGCAAACCTGGACCTCCAAACAAGCGATCAATAATCGCAAAAACAATATTAGGGTTAATTTCCAATATTGCATTACCCTTAAGGGGACTCATTTGAAAAACACCAATAACACTAGGGTTGGGCAATGAACGAATAAATTCTTCATATGTTAACTGATCAACAGAAGCAACATCAATATGCACAATTGTCCTAAGACTACCCGAAAGATAGGTATTCATCAGGCGGGCAAAATGTTCATGCAACATATACAAAGTCCTAATCTGATCTTTAGAGAATTTATCAGGACGCTTGAAATCATAAACCTTAATTTTCTTTTGCTTCTGCTCATCCTTAATTTCTTCAGCAGATACCATACCAGTAGATAATGCAGATAACAAATCATCAATTTCAGATTGGGATAATATATCTCCTGCCAATACTCCCCCCCCTTCCTACACCTCTTTAACCACTATTATAATACAATATAGCTACTTAAATCTACTGTAATACAAAGTTGGTAATATACACCTCATAAACCTTTTCTTCACCAAATGCTTTATTAATCTCATTCTTGAGAAGTTCTTTTAACTGTTCCTGCTTAAGTGGATCAAAATCTTCAATTTTTTGTGACCTGAGCACAGATACTGCAGTATCAAGAACTTTTATTTCATCAGAAGAAGGCATTTTACCGCTGGCAGGTACTGCCTTTTTATCAGGCTTTAATTCTAAAATCATACCTATTTTCAAATAGCGACCACTGTTTAAACCGCCAATATTGATAATTAAGCCATCCTTCATATCACCGAGTTTCATGAAAACCCCTTGTTCATGCTGAGCAACTTTCTTATCAACTGCTTTATCTGAGACAATTTTAGTAGCAATAAAATAAGAAATACCTCCAGCTAACAACAAACCAACTACAATCATCCCTGCAACAATCATCATCGGAAACTTTTTTTCACTACTAGCCACTACTACACCTCCATCTTGGGACAATCATAAGAGTCTCTCTCAAAACTTTTATTTGCATCGCTCTTCCTACGCATTTTTATCATATTAACACTATAAGACCTTACCGAAATTTACCTAAAATAGCGCGTCGATAATCCATTATTTTGCGTACCACTTGATCCATAGATTCTTCAACAATCAATTTCCGACCACTAGTTAACGTAATAACAGTATCAGGAGTTTCTTCAATTGTTTCAATTAATTCAGCATTGAGAATAAATTCTTCCTGGGATTTAAGACGTGCAACTTTTATCATATAAATAACCTCCCTTAAATTAGCAAATTAGAAGGGAGGCATTATCCCCCCTTTAGTATTAACGTTTGAGGTTTACAAGTTCTTCTAACATTGTATCAGTTGTGGTGATAATTTTAGAATTAGCTTGGAAACCACGTTGAGTAACAATCATATCACTGAATTGCTGTGCTAAATCCACGTTAGACATTTCCAGTGAACCTGCGTTAAAACTACCCCGACCACCTGAGCCAGCGGCACCGACCTGTGGTTCGCCAGAATTCGTTGTTTTAATATATAAACTCTCGCCAGCTTTACCAAGACCCGAAGGATTATTAAAATTAGCTAAGGCCACTTGCGCTAAATTTAAAATTTGTCCATTACTAAATTGACCAACAATAACACCGCTGGTATTAATACTGGTTTTTTCTAGTGATCCTGATGCATATCCATCCTGACCAGTCGCTGCGACTGTGGTGGTACCACCATATTGGGTCATAGTAGAAAAGTCAGGGGTTATTGAGAAAGCACCAGCACCAGCATATGGACTAGGAGGTGTGAGACCTGCTTGGTCAATTGTTATCGTTGCTGATGTAGTACTTTGTTTAAATGAACCATCAGCATTAAACTCAATAACTATCGGCGCTGAAGACGTAACATTTGCGACAATTGCCCCCGCACTATCCTTTACAGTAGCTGCTGGTGTAAAGGACCATGTATTATCTCCCGTTTTCTCAAAAGTTCCACTCACTGTATATGCATTCCCTTGAGAATCATACACTTTTATTGAAGCCAAAGCATCTGAACTTTTGTCATTTGCAGCCGTAACAGCAGCGGTCGCTGCTGTTAAAGTAGCGGCTGTGGATGTAACTGCAGCCGTAGTATCAATTACAGCTTTGCTTGTGGCTGATATTGCGGAATAAACTGCATCATAGGTAGCAATGTCAGTGGCATCAGTACCAACGAGTGCAGCTGTCGCTGCAGCATCATTTGCTATAAAGGTTGCATTTGTAGAATCGTATGCCAACGCAGCTTTGGCATCAACTGAAGCTTTAGCTGTGGATGAGAGCAATTTATAAGCGGCGGCAACATTTGCTAGGTCAGTGGTATCTGCCGGAACTAACCCGCTAGCTAATATTGCTGCTGCTTTAGCTGCATCTGCAGCTGTATCTGCGGCTGTAGCTGTAGCTAAGTTTGCGGCTGCGGCCGCAATTTCAGCTGGTGACCCTATGGCTGTAGCACTTGACATTAAGTTATTTGCATAGGTCACCTTACTGGATGCTTTAGCAGCCATACTGGTACCTACAGGAATTTGTATACTCTCTAAAGTCTGGCCAATAACACCATTACTATCTGCTTTATAGCCCATTACCTTATAGCCTGAACCAGGTACTAGCAAGTTGCCAGCAGTATCAAAATCAAAACCACCAGCACGTGTATATACTTGATTTATCCCATCAGATAGCACAAAAAAACCTTGCCCTGAAATGGCTAAATCATTCTGCTTACCTGTTGTTTGAAAACTACCATCAGTAAAGATAGTATCAATACTAGCTACCCCCATCCCCATACCGATTTGTACAGGATTAGTACCACCCCGATCCCCTGTAGCGGCTGATGCCCCTTGCATTGTTTGACTCAGCATGTCCTGAAAATTAACACGACTACCTTTAAAACCGATAGTATTAACGTTAGCAATATTATTGCCAATAACATCCATACGTGTTTGATGGTTACGCAAACCCGAAATACCAGCATATAATGAACGCATCATAATGACATGACCTCACTTTTTTTATTTATTACAACTGCATCAATCAGTCAGCAGTCCAAGGCTCCCTCAAGAGGTCCAGCCTTATAAAATTACCGCGCTATCAATATTTGTAAATATATTATCCTTAATACTAGCACTATCCATCGCCGTAATCACTGTTTTATTTTTCACACTAACCACTAAAGCCACATTATTATTATTCATTAATACCAAGGACTCCTTAGCACCTTTCTGAGCAGCCTTGTCCATCGCAGTATTAATTTTTGCTAATTCTGCCTGACCAAGCTTAATATTGCGATCTTGCAAACGTCCTAAAGCATGCTGAGAAAACTGTATACCATTTAGTTGTTGGGAGAATACCTGAGTAAAGGTTGTATTAATATTTTTTCCTTGGTTGGTTGAATTATATATCAAATTATTAACAGCCTTATTAGCAGGAACAGTGGATTGTTGGGGAGGGTAAATGCGATTATCAATCATATTGCTCCAACCTCCTGTAACACTGATCAGCGTTGTATCGTATTAACTGCTTTGACCTCAACTATTTGAGACACAGTTAAACTAGTAACTTTTTTAGAATCAAAAGTATTGCTTACCACTTTTCCATTGGCGTCTACACTCGATGCCACAATGGAAAGGGCGCCATTGACCATTTCGGCTTTTGTAATGACTCCGCTATGTGCTACTTTATTATCATCAATCCAACTAACATTTTTATTAAGCAAATCGGTGGTTTGTGTTGGCATAAAACTGCTATATTTTATAGCATCAATGTCAACAATTAATTTAGATTCTCCAGAAACAATATTTACCCCTTTGACAACGCCTTCAAATACTTCATTTTTATCATCCGTCCATGTTACTTTATCACCAATCATCCCATTAGCTTGAGTAGCAAGAGTCGCTGAATTCAGATTTTGCATCTGTTCTAAACTAGAGAACTGTGCCATTTGTGCAATAAATGACGTATCATCCATGGGCTTCAAAGGATCTTGATTCCTCAGTTGAGTCACAAGCATTTTTAGAAAATCATCTTTTCCTAAGCTACTTTGTTTAGTGGCTGAGTTCGTACTAGAATTAGTAGATACATTAGTAGCCGCAGTTGACGAATTATTAATAGCAGTCATAATGTTACTCTCCTTTTTTATGCACGATAATCTACCCCAGTTGCATCTAATGCCTTGTCAGCTGAATTAATTCCTTCAACGACATCAAGGAAATCTTCCTCAGCTTTTTGATTCCGAACTTTTATGACAGGTTGTTGATACCCCCCTGACTGCTGTCCATTAGAAAAGAATTGCCCCAAACCAGCATATACACCTACATTATCGACTTTCAAGCCTTGATTGAACATATCTTGTTTCAGCTGGGATAGAGATGACTCGATGATACTACGAACTTCGGCATTATTAGAATGGAAACTAGCATTGACAATCCCATTTTCAACAGTCACTTTAAATGTCAATTCACCCAAATGATCAGGTTTAAGTTGAATGATCATTTCAGTGTTTTTAGCACCTGCCACTAAGCGAGCTTGATCAACAATTTGAGAAGTAATATTATAGGAATCAGCTACTTGCTGTGATGGCCCTTGTTCGACCGCTAACGTAGGCTGATTTTCAAAAATTACCCCTTGCTGGTTTAACATACCAGCAAAAATATTAGGATTTTTTACGGTTTGATTGGATAAACTAATCTCTACATTTTCCACGTTTTCACTTGACAGTCTATCAACAACGGCTACCGTTACCTGAGGTGCTACCACAGTTTTAACATCTACATTCTCAGCCAGACCAAAGTTATTTGCAACTTCTGTTGCCTCAACATTGATTTGCCCAACTACTATTTTCTTACCTTCAACCTGTTTGTTATTATTTTTAGCTAAAATATTGGTATTGTCCATAGTGCGTAAGGACGGGGTGATATTTGAGAAAAGAGAATCATTGGTCAGCATCTCAATATTTTTTGTGGAAACCTCTGTTACTTCAATCTGGTCAAGAATTGGTTTGTTTTGCAATTGCGTTTGATCCTGCAACTCTGCGAGTTCACCAGGTTGAGTATTTCCCATCTGTGTATTTACTCCAGTCCTTTGTACTAATAATGTTGTTAATCCAATATCTCCAGACACTATATTAGATATCTGCTTTTGTGGTACTACAGGCACTTCATTAGATAACTGAACTTGTTGTGCTATAGGTACTTCATCAGATAATTGAACTTGTGGTACTACAGGTTCTTCATTAGATAACTGAACTTGTGGTACTACAGGTTCTTCATTAGATAACTGAACTTGTGGTACTACAGGTACTGCATTAGACAGCTGAACTTGTGGTACTACAGATACTGCATTAGACAGCTGAACTTGTGGTACTACAGGTACTGCATTAGACAGCTGAACTTGTGGTACTACAGGTACTGCATTAGACAGCTGAACTTGTGGTACTACAGGTACTGCATTAGACAGCTGAACTTGTGGTACTACAGGTACTGCATCAGACAGCTGAACTTGTGGTACTACAGGTACTGCATCAGACAACGCAGCTGTTGGTACGGCAGATAGTTCATTAGTTAACTGAGCTGTTGATACGGCAGGTATTGCATTAGCTAACTGAATCTGAGTAAAACCTACATTTCCTTTCAGGACATCAACAGTATTGCCTACAACTTGATCAGCGGTTTCTAAATTGACAACTACTGGTATCACCATACTTGCCATAACTGCCATTAATTGCGTAGTATCATTACTTTTCAGCTTAGAATCAGCATCTGTTTCGTTTTTGTCAGTCTCGCTATTTAGAGCCTTGGCAAAACCACTTTCTGACTTGCTATTTTTTGTACTATCCTTGTTATTTACATTTTGTAATGGAGTATTTTGTTTTTGATCTACAGGTATCATATTTAATATTACAGCCATATTCTCACCTCCTTTCACTGTGCTCTTACTCTACTAGTTAGTGTTTCTGCCTCGAAGCATACTTTGCGAAATAATCGCGGCACGTCTAGCATCAAATAATGCCATGATTTTAGCAACTTGCTCATCTTCCATTTTATTTAGAATAAGCAAAACAGTCTCATCATCCATTCTATTCAAAATAGCCACTGCTTCATCCGGTTTCATGGCACTATACAACCTAGCTAGCTTTGAAATACGTTTGGCCTCTTCTTGCTGTTTAATTTTAGCCTGTTTCTGTAATTCAGAATCATCAATTTTTCTTTTTTCAGGTAACATAGTTTCAGATGGAACTACGACTGGTACTATCGGATTAGGTGATATTACTAAAGGATTTTGCTGTTCCAAATCAACTGGTTCAAAATTAGATTTTGGTTGGGAAAAATATTGGCCAATCACTGGATACTTACTGAGATTCCATTTATCTGCCAATTCTTGCACATCAATAAATTTTAAATAAATTCCCAAAGCAAAACCAGTAGCAGCAAGTATTAATAAGATAAACAAGATTAATATAATTTTCAATATATTACCTGATTTGCTTTTAGTATTTTCAGGTTGCTTATCATTTTTATTTGTATTTGTATTTGTATTTTTATTTGTATTATTATTAGCTTTCACTTTATCGGCCATAATTCTATACCTACCTTTGCGAACTGGGAAAAGCACTCTTCCAACTTATCGATATTGAGCCATTACTTTCGCCACATAAGCCTGAGTTTCTGGATAAGGAGGAGTACCATTATATTTTTTTACAGCCTGCGGTCCAGCATTATAAGCAGCTACCGCCTTAGTAATATCACCATCAAAAGTAGCTATCAATTGCTTTAAATAGCGCACACCACCATCAATATTTTCCCGCGGATCTTTACTATTACTAACGCCAAGTCCCTGAGCAGTTTCTGGCATTAACTGCATAACCCCTACTGCTCCAGCTGAAGAAACTACATCAGGCGCTAAGTTTGACTCAACCTTAGCTACAGCCATAGCCAGTTTCTCATCAACTCCATACTTTTTAGCAGTAAATTGAATGATCTTACTAATATCATCTGTTGCAAAATTCTTTTCATTTACAGAACTGCTTTGCTGGGCACCAGCCAAAATCGTAGAAAACTCACCAATGGGCCCAGACGAACTTTTAAATTTTTGCTGAATTGTATTGATACGCTCTAACACTTTATTTATACCTTGCATATACTCACCCTACTTATCTCGTGTATAAATTTGTAGACCGATTTCATCTAAAAGCTTCTGTTCTTCATTCATTGCTTCGATCTGATAATGCTGCAACTTCTTTTCACGAAACTTTTCGACAACCTTATAATTTTTCTCTGCTTCCGCAAGAATACCTAAACACTCCTGACGACTTTTATCAACTTGAATCACACGCTGTTTTTGTTTATTGATATCTTCACCTATTTTATCGAAATAATATCGAAAAGAGTTAAATATTTCAATTTTTAAAGGCTGTTGTTGGCGAGTATTAAATAGTTCAATATTTTCTGCCAACTTGCCTTCAAGTTCTGCCAATAGTTCTCTTTCAATACGAAGCTGATTGGTAGCCTGCAAAAAGGCAATCTGCGACTGTTCTTTTTGCATCTTCCTAAATTCAAGCAACGTCTCCAGACGAAAGCGAAAAGGTTTCATAAAATCAACGCCAATAATCTTGCAATCGTTTCATCGATTGTCATTTTTTCATATACATCTTGCTGTAAGAAAGCTTTCACAGCATCAATCTTGGCAACCGCCTGATCAATATGAGCATTATTGCCTGTTGAATAGGCACCGATATTAATTAAATCTTCTGCCTCACGATAAGTGGCCATTATGGAGCGTAATGTTTGGGCAGCAACATTATGTTCTTTTTGGGCTATCTCAGACATCACCCTGCTAACACTTGCTAACACATCAATTGCCGGATAATGATTTTGCGCCGCAATACTACGAGACAACACAATATGACCATCCAAAATACTGCGTACAGCATCGGCAATAGGTTCATTCATATCATCGCCATCTACTAAAACAGTGTATATACCAGTAATAGAACCTCTCTCACCCGTACCGGAACGTTCTAAGAGTTTGGGTAACATGGCAAATACTGATGGCGTATAACCCCGGGTCGCTGGAGGTTCACCAATTGTCAAACCAACTTCCCGCTGAGCCATAGCAAACCGTGTTACTGAATCCATCATCAATACGATATCTAATCCTTGATCCCTAAAATATTCGGCAATAGCTGTAGCTGTCATTGCTCCTTTTATACGTACTAAAGCCGGTTGGTCAGAAGTAGCTACCACAACTACTGATCGTTTTAGTCCTTCTTCACCTAAATCTCGTTCAATAAATTCCCGAACTTCCCGTCCCCGTTCGCCAACAAGGGCAATCACGTTAATATCTGCTTCGGTATTACGGGCAATCATACCAAGTAACGTACTTTTGCCTACACCACTACCAGCCATGATACCAATCCGCTGACCTCGCCCTAATGTAATCAATCCATCAATTGCCCGTACACCTACAGATAACTTTTCGGAAATACGAAGACGTGATAAGGGATGGGGTGGAACAGCATGTAAAGGGTACTGTTGATTAACTATAAGGGGCCCCTTCCCATCAATTGGATTACCGAGTCCATCTAATATTCGTCCTAATAGATGATTCCCTACGCTCACCTTTAATGTTTGATGAGCAGAAAACACCTCGCACCCTGGACCAATACCTTGCATTTCACCAATAGGCATCAATAATACCCGGTTTTGCCTGAAACCTACAACTTCAGCCGGAATAACCATTCCTTCACTCCGTGGGCAAATATAACATAAATCCCCCAAGTTAACACTAGGACCTTGAGATTCAATAACTAGTCCCACAATTTGCGTTATTTTACCAGCTATTTTCATGGGCTCAACACTACTGATTACATTTAAATATTTATCTGCACTAAAAACACTCATTAGGCTACACCCTGCAACGCTTTTTTAATTGTTTCAAACTGAGTATCAACTCGGGCATCAACCGTACCATAGGAAGTATCTATTACACAACTACCACTTTCAATTGTACGATCAACAGTTATTGTTAAGGCATGCTCTCGACCAACCATTGTTTGCAAGTCCTTCTTAGCCATAAGCACTGCATCAAAATCTTCATGACTAACTCTAATAACAACTTCTTCTTGATCACTCACTTTTTGTAAAGCCGCTTTTACCAAAGGTAGCACTACCAAAGGATTTTCAGCAATTTCATGTGCAAGGATTTTTCTTGCCACCGCCAGCGCAATATCAACTATCTGACTTTCAGCAGCTAGCATCATTGCCTTAGCTGCTTGCTCTGTAGCAGCAAAACATTCCTGATTTTTTGCAATAGCCTGATTAATTATTTGCTGCATCTCAGCCCGACCAGCCTGCTGACCTTGTATTACACCTTCTTGATACCCTTCTTGATATCCTTTTTGGTAGCCTTGATCATTGGCTTGTTGTTTTATTGATGCAACTTGCTCCTTGGCTTCACTTAAACAATGCTCTGCAGTCATCTTAGCTTGAGTAAGAATCATTTCAGCTTCATTATTTGCCGAATTAATTAAATCATCGACTATGGAAGTATCTATGGAAGTGTCTATAGAAGTATCTATGGGAAGTGCCTCAACCTTTAAACTTCTATCAATTACAACAGGTGCCTTCTGCATACATACATATTTTATAATTTTAGACAATGATCTCGTCCCCTTTACCACGTGCCACAACTATTTCACCAGATTCTTCAAGACGACGGATAACATTAACTATTTTTTGTTGCGCTTCTTCTACATCTCTAATGCGTACTGGCCCCATATATTCAATTTCTTCACGCAACATATCTGCCGCACGCTTTGACATATTTTTATAAATTTTCTCACCAACTTCACTTGATGAAGCTTTAAGGGACAATGCCAAATCTTTACTTTCAATCTCACGCAATACCAATTGCAATGACCGATCATCCAATAAGACAATATCTTCAAAGACAAACATACGACGTTTAATTTCTTCAGCTAATTCAGGATCTTGAATCTCTAAGTTTTCAATGATTGTTCTTTCAGTCGTGCGGTCAACTCTGTTTAACACTTCAACAATAGAGTCCACACCTCCAGCAGCTGTAAAGTCTTGAGTAACAAGTGATGATAATTTACGCTCTAAAATACGTTCAACATCTTTAAGTACATCAGGCGACGTACGATCCATTGTTGCAATCCGCTTAGCTACATCAACCTGACGGTCAGGTGGCAATGAGCATAGAATTACTCCCGATTGTTCAGGCTGTAAATAAGACATAATTAAAGCGATGGTTTGAGGATGTTCATTTTGAATAAAATTAAGTAATTGAGCGGGATCAGTTTTTCGAGCAAAATCAAAAGGCCTGATCTGTAAACTAGATGTCAACCTATTAATAATGGCTACTGCCTTCTCTGTACCTAATGCTTTTTCCAAAATTTCACGTGCATAATCTAGTCCACCTGAAGAAATATAATCTTTCGCCATAAGCATTTGATGAAATTCAGTTAAAATTTTATCTTTCTGTTCCTGGGGGACTTTACGTTGATTAGCAATTTCAAGAGTCAGTTTATCTATTTCTTCCTCACGCAAATGTTTAAAAATTTGTGACGAAACCTCCGGACCAAGAGTTATCAATAAAATTGCGGCTTTTTGCTTATTTGTCATTTCATTGGATTGATACACCAACGCCCCCCCTCTCTATTCCTCAGATAACCAAACTTTAATTAACTGAGCTACATCTTCAGGTCTTGATTTGGCCAATTTTTCAATGTCCTGGCGTTGTTCATTCCTTGCCTTTTCTTGGGCAGTCAATTCTTTATCACCAGTGTTCATATCTTGAAGAGGATCAATCGTAGCCGCTATCTCTTCACTATCTGCTTCCATATCATCTTCTGCTTGTCGGCGTCGACTCAATATACGAATTACATATATAATAGCTAATACCACCAATACCGCTAGACCAATCTTTAACCATAGTGCTTGTTTCTGTTGATTTTCATAATCTTGTTCTTCTTTACGTTGTTTATCAAAAAGTTCAGTATTAAATGCTATACTTTCCACTGATACAGTGTCGCCTCGAGCTGTATTAATTCCAATTGCCGACGCTACCGTCTTAGCAAGACTATCCTGCTGGGCCTTATTAATGCTAGCATCAACCAACACTGCCACTGTCAACCTTTTTACAGAACCGGGTGTAGCTACTACTTTTTCTTTAGTTTCATTTATCTCATAATTACGGGTAACTTCTTTTTTCTCATAAGTAGACTGCCCGGAATTACTATTTGTTACATAGCCCGGTATATTGGAAGTAGTTCCTGGCACCCCGCCAGGAGTTGGTGAACTACCTTTAAAATTTTCATTAAGTTCTTGGGAACTTCTTACGATACCTTTATCATCAACCACCGGCTCAAAAACTTGCCGATCTACAGTACGCTGATCAAAACTAAGTTCAACATTAACTCGCGCTGCAGCCCTATT
>Ga0316613_10000089_pt1 | contig 128362 bp, 118 predicted proteins | sample OWC_soil_day10_C_2_FD_207647 | JGI IMG/M metagenome (GOLD analysis project Ga0316613, IMG submission 207647) | Wetland soil microbial communities from Old Woman Creek delta, Ohio, United States - OWC_soil_day10_CT_b | ecosystem: Environmental > Terrestrial > Soil > Wetlands | place: USA: Ohio...
TGCTGACGCACGCCGATCTGGCTGACCGTGAACGTTACCTCAATGCCCGCTCGACGCTGTTGACGCTGCTACGGCTCGGTGTGGTGCCGATCATCAACGAGAACGACACCGTCGTGACCGATGAAATCAAGTTCGGCGACAACGATACGCTGGGCGCGCTGGTGGCGAATCTGATTGAAGCCGATGCGCTGGTGATCCTGACCGATCAAAAGGGGTTGTATAGCGCCGATCCGCGCAAGCATCCGGAGGCGAAGTTCATCCACCATGCGCGCGCGGGCGAGCCGGAGCTGGAAGCGATGGCCGGCGGCGCCGGTTCCGCCATCGGGCGCGGTGGCATGCTGACCAAAGTGCTGGCGGCCAAGCGCGCGGCCAGTTCCGGCGCGCACACGGTGATTGCGTGGGGGCGCGAGGATAACGTGCTGACGCGGCTGGCAGCCGGGGAATCGATCGGTACTCATCTGGAAGCGGAAAACGTCCATTTGGCCGCGCGCAAGCAATGGATGGCCGATCATCTGCGCATTGCCGGCAAGGTCACGCTTGATGCCGGCGCAGTGCAAAAAGTGCACGATGAGGGCAAGTCGCTGTTGCCGATAGGCGTGGCGGCGATTGAAGGCGAATTCGGTCGCGGCGAAGTGATTGCCTGCGTGGATGCGGAAGGGCGCGAAATTGCCCGCGGCCTGAGCAACTATTCCAGCGCCGAGGCGCGGCTGATCGCGCGCAGGCAATCAGCCGAAATTGCCGACATTCTCGGCTATGCCGGCGAGCCGGAGCTGATCCACCGCGACAACCTGCTGCTGCGCTGATACTCAGGCGCAGCAACTCTGGCATTACTTCCCTACGCTGATAGGCTTGACGCTGCCGCAGTTCGCGCCCAGCCATTTGCCGCTGGTCTTGCGCTGGTGGTTTGCCGGCTGGCCCATTGCCGTCCCCTTGAAGCTGTAATTCGATTCAAAGCTGGTGGCGTAATGGGTGCCCTTGATGGTGCCGTTGCCTTTCATGTTCGGGCCATTGCAAACGATGTCGGCCGAATAGACGCTGCTGCTACGGCTCATGTTTTTCGTCTGGCACTCGTGCTCTTTCTGACCAGGCATTTCGTCGCGCGACAGCAGTTCTTTCGTGTAGCAGACTTTCATCACCATTGCGCCATTGCGCATTTCCGGCACGTTGATGCCCATCTGGCGCATCCGCGCAGCCTGTTCGGGCGAGATTTGCGGACGGTTTTTCATCGAATCGGACTGGGTGGTAATTTCCCACAGTCCCGGATTCATCGGTGAGGCTGCTTGCGTGAGCGCAGGAATGGAAACAGCCGTGCACAGCAGGATAGAAAGCATGGGTTTACGCATGGGAACTCCTGAAATGGGCGGCTTCCGCGCAAGGTGGCATCTACCGCGTGGATCGGGTGAAGCAGCGCAGATTCTGCACCGATATAAGCATTCAGGCAATATTTGAAGCAATGTCTTGGTAGCAGGTGTTTGATGCGCTAAACTAGTTCCGTAGAGCAATTTGATTGACCATTCAGAAGGACGGCGTTGGCGCAATTGACGACTTTTCAGGCTTCAGGCTATGCGGTGGGCGAACTGCAACTGTTCCGCGATGTCGAGCAGCAATCGGTCGTGCGTGTGCTCGCAGACTGTCCTGTGATACGGGTTGCGGCTGGACAAACAGTAACTGATCTGCCGCGCCGCGGCGCGCATTTGTATGTCGTGCTGAGTGGCGAACTGGGGGTGGCTTCCGGCCAGCAATGGGGCATGGAAGACGGTGCGGTGATAACGGTATTGCCGGGCGAGTGCGTGGGCGAATTGTCGGTTTTGGACGAGCAGACTGCTGCGCCGATGATTACTGCGATGCGGGAAACCGAATTGCTGGCGATAGAGGCGGACAAACTGTGGCAGATGGTCGATGAATCGAATGGCGTCGCGCGCAACCTGCTGCACTTGCTGTCTTTCAGGATTCAGGCGACCAATGCCCGTTTGCGCCAGCGGCAGAAGGTGGGCAAGTTTTACCAGCAACTGTCGATGCTGGACGGGCTGACCGGCCTGCACAATCGGGCCTGGCTGGATGACAGGCTGCCGGCGCTGGTCGAAGAAGCACGGATGTCGGCACGACCGTTGACAATCATCATGGTCGACATCGATCATTTCAAGCAGTTTAACGATATGCACGGCCATCAGGCGGGAGATGATGCATTGCGCGCTGCTGCCAGGGTTTTTGGCGAGGCGTTGCGGCCGACTGATCATTCGGCCCGTTACGGCGGCGAGGAGTTCTGCGTGATCCTGCCTGGCAGCGACAGCCGGGCTGGCGCGATGGTGGCGCAGCGCTTGTGCGAACGGATGCGTCAGGCAATAGTATTTGGCGACATGCGGCAGCCGTTGCCGCACATGACGGCATCTTTTGGTGTGGCCAGTCTGGAGAATGGCCAGGATGGGGCAGCGCTGTTGGCGTGCGCGGATCAGGCGCTGTACCGTGCGAAGGATGCCGGGCGCGATCGGGTCGTAATGCATGCGGGGGAGGGGTGACGTTCCTGTTTCAGAAGAGAGGGAAGCGATGACGCAAGGTTACAAACTGATTCCGCTGGGAGAAGTCGAGCCAGGCATGGTTCTGTCCGATGATTATCTCGACCGTCACGGTAAGGTGCTGCTGCCGAAGGGTAGCGTACTCAGTGAAAAACTGCTCGCATCACTGAAACGCTATGAAATGGAACGGGTGCCGATTGTGGTTGACGACACGCCGCAGCAGGACAAAGCGCAACGGCGCGAATACCATCGCGGCCGGCTGGAGGTGCTGTTTCGCAAGCGTGATTACGGCCTGCCGGAGCAGAATGCGAACGACATCTTGCAGCAACACATGCGTCATTTTCGTCTGGGGGAGGGGGCATGACTGTTGAGATCGACGAAGTCGTCAAACGGATCGAGGAATTGCCATCGCTGCCGGCAGTGGTGATGGAAGTGCTGGAATCGATCGATCAGGAAGCCGTCAACCTCGCGCAGTTGACGCGCAAGATCATCCTCGATCAGGCGCTGACGGCGAAAATCCTGCGCTGTGCCAATTCATCGTTCTACAACACGCAATCGCATGTGACGACCATCCAGCAGGCGATTAACCTGATCGGCATTTCCGGTGTGCGCAATCTGGTGGTGGCGGCGGCGCTCAAGGGAAGTTTCCCCGAATGTCACTGCCGCGGGTTTGATTTCAACGTGTTCTGGCGCCATTCAATTGCCGTCGCGGTATGCGCGAAGGTGCTGGCGCGGCATCTGCAACTGAACCAGGATTACGCTTATACCGCTGGTTTGCTGCACGACATAGGCCGGTTGGTGCTGGTGACGCAATTCACCGAGCAGTACGAGCAGGCGATTGCCTGGCGTGCGGCGCAGGATTGCCACATCCTGCAAGCTGAGCGCGAGGTCCTGGGTATCGACCACGTGCAGGTCGGCGAAGCGCTGGCGGAGCACTGGCACTTTTCTAAGGGCATTGTGAACGCGATCGCCAGGCACCACGAGCCGGATTTGAGCGGCGGCGACACGGTGGCGGCGATTGTGCATGCAGCCGATGCGATAGCGCATGCGCTCGATTTCTCCGAAGACGAAGACGACATGGTGCCGCCGTTATCGCTGTCGGTATGGAGCGCGCTCGGACTCGAAGGCGAAGACTGGGTGCGCGTGTTCCGTGAAACCGAACTGCGCTACGAATCGGCGCGGCTGGGGCTAGCGGCATGATGGCTGTTTCAATGCCGGAGTAACGGATGCACAGCTTTCTCTGGCACGACTACGAAACCTTCGGCGTTTCACCGCGCAGCGACCGTCCGGCGCAATTCGCCGCCATCCGCACCGATTCCGAACTGAACGAAACGGGCGAGCCGCTGATGCTTTACTGCCGTCCGGCGGCCGACTATTTGCCCGATGCGCAAGCCTGCCTGATTACCGGCATCACGCCTCAAGTCTGCCTTGAACGCGGTCTGGCCGAATCTCGCTTCGCAGCCGAGATCGAGCGCGCATTTTCGCAGCCGAACACGATTGGCGTCGGTTACAACTCGATCCGCTTCGACGACGAAGTCACGCGCTTTCTGTTCTGGCGCAACCTGATCGACCCGTATGCGCGCGAATGGCAGAACGGCTGCGGCCGCTGGGACATTCTCGACCTCGCCCGCACCGCGCACGCGCTGCGGCCGGAAGGAATTGTCTGGCCAACCGACGACGATGGCCGCCCCAGCTTCCGGCTGGAAAAGCTGACCGCGGCCAATGGCATCGGGCACGATGCGGCGCATGATGCATTGTCCGACGTGCGCGCCACCATCGGGCTGGCGCGGCTGATCCGCCAGCGCCAGCCGCGGCTGTTCGACTACTGCCTCGGGCTGCGCGACAAGGCGCGCGTGGCAGACGAAATCGGCCTGCAGCGCGCGCCGGAACTGCGCACGCCGTTCCTGCATGTATCCGGCATGTTTGCCGCCGAGCGCGGCTGCATCGCGCTGATGCTGCCGCTGGCGCAGCACCCGACGAACAAGAACGAAATCATCGCCTGGGATTTGTCGGCCGACCCGGAACAGCTGCTGTCGCTCGATGCCGAAACTATCCGCCAGCGGCTGTTCACCAAGGCGGACGAACTGCCGGACGAGGTTTCGCGCCTGCCGGTCAAAACCATCCACCTGAACCGCGCGCCGGTGGTGATTGGCAATCTGCGCACGCTGTCGCCGGCGATGGCCGAGCGCTGGGGGCTGGCAGTCGAAGCGGCGCAGCAGCGCAGCGCGATAGCCGCCAGACCGGCCTTCGCGGCCAAAATGGCCAGCCTGTGGCCAGAGGTTTACCGGCGGCCCGAAGGCGATACTGCTGCCGACGTTGATCAAGACCTGTATGGCGGCTTCCTGGGCAATGCCGACCGCCGCCAGCTCAACCGGCTGCGCACGCTCGCGCCCGAGGTGCTGGCAGCGGCAAAACCGGCATTCGATGACCGGCGACTGGACGAACTGCTGTTCCGCTACCGCGCGCGCAACTTCCCGCACACGCTGTCCGGCGACGAAGCGGAGCGCTGGCGCGAACACTGTGCGGCGCGGCTGGACGAAGGCGCCGATGGAGCCAGAAGCCGGGCGGCGCTTTTGGCGCAAATCGAGCAATTGCAGCCGGCGGCCGATGCCCGCGGGCAGGCGGCGCTGGCCGCGCTGCGGGATTATGCCGACGAGGTTGCGCTTGGCGTCATGCCAAAATAACTGAACGAAATGACTTTTCGGTCAGTAAGGCTAAAAAATATACTCCAGGTAGTATTTAAAAACAGCCAGTAAATATGTGCCCTAGCGCCATGTTTTTGCTATATACCCAAGTTGAAATTGTGTCTGGCCAAGCAATGGTGTTCACTCCTGCCCGCCAGCAGCATGTCCGCCGTGCCGGTGCCGTTTCTTGCCGGCTGCGGTGGCCATTTGCAGCCGGATATGCAGCAGTTCGGACAACCGGTTGCGCACGCGCTGGTTGATGGTGTCCGGCGCGAAGTTGCCGACCGCATCCGGCTGGCCGGCCGGCACGCCGGTCAGCAGTTCAATCGCCTGATCGACGTTTTCTATCGGGTAGATGTGGAACTTGCCTTCCTTCGCCGCTTCGACCACATCGGCGCGCAGCATCAGGTGCTTGACGTTGGCCTGCGGAATCAGCACGCCCTGATTGCCAGTCAGCCCGCGCGTGCGGCACAGGTCGAAAAAACCTTCGATTTTCTCATTCACGCCGCCAATCGCCTGCGCTTCGCCGACCTGATTAACCGATCCGGTAATCGCCAGCGATTGCTTGATGGGCACATCAGCCAGCGATGACAGCAGCGCGCATAGTTCGGCCATCGAGGCGCTGTCTCCTTCGATGTGACCGTAAGTCTGTTCGAATACCAGGCTGGCGTTCAGCGACAGCGGCTGGCGCGCGCTGTAGCGCGAAGCGAGGAACGACGACAGGATCAGCACGCCTTTCGAGTGGATGGCACCGCCGAGCGCGACTTCGCGCTGGATGTCGATCACTTCGCCATCGCCGAGCCGCGTGGTGGCAGTGATGCGTGTCGGCTGACCGAACAGGTAGTCGCCGGTTTCCAGCACCGACAGCCCGTTCACTTGGCCGATTTTTGCGCCGGTGGTGTCGATCATGATCGTGCCGTCGAGGATTTCATCCTCCAGCCGGCGCTGGATGCGATCCGAGCGGCGGATTTTGGCATCGATCGCCTGCTGGATGTCGGCGGCAGAAACCGTCGCTGCCTGACGCGCCAGCGCATGGTGCTCAGCTTCGTGCAGCAGGTCGGTCAGACGCTGCATGTGCAGCGACAGCCGCCCGGCGTCGCCGACTTCACGCGCGCCGGCTTCGACGATGCGCGCCACCGCATCGCGGCCAAAGGGCAGCAGTTCGTGCTCCTGCGCCAGCGTGGCCACCAGATTGGCGTAGCCGAGCTGGCTGTCGTCGTTGCGCACGATGTCGTCCTCGAAATCGGCCGCCACCTTGAACAGCTTGGCGAATTCCGGGTCGTAGGCTTGCAGCAGGTAGTAGTAGATGCGCTCGCCAAACAGCACCACCTTCACCTCCAGCGGCACCGGCTGAGGTTCGAGCGAGACGGTGCTGACCATGCCGACCATCTGCATGATCGATTCGATGCGGATTTCATGCTGCTTCAGCGCGCGCTTCAATCCTTCCCATGCGAACGGCATCTCCAGCAGCTTGTGGATGTCGAGCAGCAGATAGCCGCCGTTGGCGCGGTGTAGCGCGCCGGGGCGGATCAGCACGAAATCGGTGATTAGCGTGCCGAAGCGCGCGATGTGTTCGACCCGGCCCAGCAGGTTCTGGAAGGTTGGGTTGTCTTCGGTGATGACCGGCGCGCCAGCATCTTCCGCGCTGCCGACCAGCAGGTTGACCTGATAACGGCGCAGCGGCGGCAATTCCTCGTTCTGCTGCATCGCATTCATGTTCTGCTTGCGGAAGATATGCGCGTTTTCGACCACATCCTTTTTCACCGCTTCGAGATAGGCCAGCACCGCAGGCAGATCCTGATAGCGCTCGGTAATGTCCTCGACCAGACTGCCAACGGCGAAGAGGGTGACTTCACGGTTCAATTGCTTCAGGCGGTTGCGGTGTTCCTTGCGCCATTCGAGCACTTGCAGCAACAGTTTTTCGAGCTTTTCCTGCAGCGCGGCAATCTTCTGGTTGAAGCTTTCCTTTTCTTCGTCAGACAGCTTGTCGTAGTCTTCGTTCGACATCATTTCGCCATCTTTTTCAGGCGCGAACGAAAACCCTTCCGGCGTGCGCATCAGCGCGATGCTTTGCGTGCCGGCTTCCTGCGCCAGATCGAGAAACGCGGTTTTCTGCCTTTCGTTGAATTCCGCATCGAGCTGATCGACGCGCGAAATGTATTCCTCGCCTTCGAACATCGCCGGAATCGCGGTCTGCAATTCCTTCACCAGATGCTGCATGTCGTCGTTGAGTTGCGAGCCTTTGCCGTGCGGCAGGCGCAATGCGACCGGTTTGCTCGGATCGTCGAAATTGTTCACGTAGCAGCAGTCATCCGGCGCGGCTTCCTCCTTCGCGCGCTCGGTCAGAAAGCGCGATACCAGCGCGCGCCTGCCTGCTCCAGGCTGTCCCATCACGAACAGGTTGAATCCGGCACGGCGCATCGCCACGCCGAACCGGACCGCATCCAGCGCGCGTTGCTGGCCGAGCGCATCCGGCTGTGTTTTGTAGTCAGCGGTATGTTCGAATGGCAGGCTGGCGGGGTCGCAGCGGCGGTAGAGTTGTTCCGGTGGCAGGGCGGATATCTTGCTCATGGCGGGTTCCTCATCGGTGACGCTTCAACGATATGGGAAGGCAAGGCGCGCAGTGTTGAGGGGCGTCAAGCTTGCTGCAGTTGCGCCCGGCACCCGCCAGTCACGCATCATGTTTGCGCTGGCGCAAGGAAGAACAGTGCATTGCCGGCCATACTTGACGGCAATAACAGCCAAATAGGAGCTTGCCAGTGGAGCGACCCGATATCATCCGCAAGACAGCGCAGGATTTGACGGTTCCGCCAAATTTGGCCAATTACGATGCCGTGCATGCCTCTTTTTCGTGGCATGAGGCCGAGCGCGAACTGGCTGGCTTGCCGGGCGGCGGGCGCAACATCGCCTACGAGGCGGTCGAACGCCATGCGCAAGGCGCACAGCGCGACAAGACGGCCTTCCGCTTCATCGGCGCGCAGCAGACGCGCGACATGACCTACCGCGAACTGTCCGCGCACAGCAACCGTTTCGCCAATGTGCTGAAGGATCTTGGCGTCGGCAAGGGCGAGCGGCTGTTCATTCTGCTAGGGCGCGTGCCAGCGCTGTACGTGTCCGCGCTTGGCGGGTTCAAGAACGGCTCCGTGGTCAGCCCGCTGTTTTCCGCCTTCGGCCCGGAACCGCTGCTCACTAGGCTGAAGCTGGGCGAAGCAAAGGTGCTGGTGACGACCGAATTGCAATACCGGCGCAAGCTGGAAAAGGTGCGCGACCAGTTGCCGAATCTCAAGCATGTGCTGATCGTGGCCGAAGAAGGCAAACCGGCGCCATCCATACCCGGCACGCTCGATTTCAATGCGCTGATGGAACAGGAGTCGGATGAATTCGAACTGGTGCCGACGCAAGCCGAGGACATGGCGCTGCTGCACTTCACCAGCGGTACCACCGGCACGCCGAAGGGCGCGGTGCATGTGCATGGTGCGGTGGTCACGCACTGGGCCACCGGCAAATATGCGCTCGACCTGCATCCGGACGATGTTTACTGGTGCACAGCCGATCCGGGCTGGGTCACTGGCACGTCGTACGGCATTATCGCGCCGCTGCTGCATGGCGTGACCTCGATTATCGACGAACTCGATTTCGATGCTGAGCGCTGGTACCGCATCTTGCAGGAAGAGCAGGTCAGCGTCTGGTACACCGCGCCGACCGCGATCCGGATGCTGATGAAAGCAGGTAGCGAAATCGCGAAAAAATATGCGTTTCCGAAATTGCGTTTCGTCGCCAGCGTCGGCGAGCCGCTGAATCCGGAAGCGGTCTGGTGGGGCAGGGAAGCGCTCGGGCTGCCGATTCACGACAACTGGTGGCAGACCGAAACCGGTGGCATCATGATCGCCAACACGCCGGCTTTCGACATCAAGCCCGGCTCGATGGGACGGCCTCTGCCCGGGGTCGAGGCGTTCATCGTTAAAAAAGATGAGCAGGGTAACGTGAGCGTGATTGACCAGCCCGAGGTCGAAGGCGAGCTGGCGTTGCGCGCCGGCTGGCCATCGATGATGCGTGGTTATCTGCACAACGACGAGAAATACCGCAAATGCTTCGCCGGCGAGCTGTACCTGACTGGCGATTTGGCCAAGCGCGATCAGGATGGCTATTACTGGTTCGTCGGCCGTAGCGATGACGTGATCAAGTCGGCCGGCCATCTGATCGGCCCGTTCGAAGTCGAAAGCGCGCTGATGGAGCATCCGGCAGTGGCCGAAGCCGGCGTGATCGGCAAGCCGGATCCGACCGTAGGCGAGGTGGTGAAGGCGTTTGTGTCGCTGAAAGCCGGGTTCGAACCATCGGAAGAGTTGCGGCTGGAGCTGCTCGGCCACGCGAGAAAGCGCCTCGGCGCGGCGGTTGCGCCCAAGGAAATCGACATTGTGGCTTCGCTGCCGCGCACCCGCAGCGGCAAGATCATGCGCCGTTTGCTGAAGGCGCGCGAACTCGGGCTGCCGGAAGGCGATCTGTCGATGCTGGAGGGCGGCGCGTGATGAAAAAAGCAGCCAACAAGCCATTGGATGCGGTGCTCGCGCGGGCGCTGCTGGCTGACATGGTGCGCATCCGCAAGATGGAAGAAAGCTGCGCGGAACTGTATGGCGAAGGCAAGATTCGCGGTTTTCTTCATCTGTATATCGGGGAGGAAGCGGTGGCGTCCGGTGCGCTGCGCGCGCTGTTGCCGGAGGATAACGTGGTGGCGACCTACCGCGAGCATGGTCATGCGCTGGTGCGCGGCGTGCCGATGACTGCGATCATGGCTGAAATGTATGGCAAACGCGAAGGCTGTTCAGGCGGACGCGGCGGTTCGATGCACCTGTTCGACATCAAGCGGCGCTTCTATGGCGGCAATGCCATTGTCGCCGGCGGGATTCCGCTGACGGTTGGCGTGGCGCTGGCCGACCAGATGCAGCATCTGCCGCGCATCAGCGCCTGTTTCTTCGGCGATGGCGCGGTGGCCGAAGGCGCGTTTCACGAGTCGATGAACCTGGCGGCGCTGTGGCAATTGCCGGTATTGTTCCTGTGCGAAAACAATCTGTACGCGATGGGCACGGCATTATCTCGTTCCGAATCGCAGACCGATCTGTGTGTGAAGGCGGCCAGTTACAACATGCCGGCGGTCAGCGTCGATGGAATGGATGCGATCGCGGTGCATCAGGCCGTGCTGCGCGCCGCGAAGACGGCGCGCAATGGCGGTGGGCCGCAGTTCATCGAATTCCGCACTTATCGTTTCCGTGCGCATTCGATGTTCGATCCGGAACTGTACCGCAGCAAGAGTGAAGTGGAGGAGTGGAAAAAGCGCGATCCGATCGATCTGATGGTCGCGCGCATGAAGGCAGAAGGCAAGCTGACGGATGATGAATTCTGTGTCATCGCTGCCAGCGCCGACGAAGAAGTGCGGCAGGCGATAGCGTTTGCCGAAGCAGGAAACTGGGAGCCGGTCGAAGACATGTGCCGCCACGTTGTCGCAGAAGGAGAGCTGCGATGAACGTAACTTACCGCGAAGCACTACATCTGGCCTTGCACGAAGCAATGGCCGCAGACCGGCGAGTATTCCTGATGGGCGAGGATGTGGGCCGCTACGGCGGATCATATGCGGTGTCGAAGGATTTTCTGGCCGAATTCGGCAGTGAGAGGATCCGCGATACGCCCTTGTCCGAACTCGGCTTCGTCGGCGCTGGCATTGGTGCTGCCTTGAACGGCATGCGACCGATTGTCGAAATCATGACGGTGAATTTCAGCCTGCTGGCGCTGGATCAGATCGTCAACACCGCCGCCACCTTGCGCCACATGAGCGGTGGCCAGTGCAGCGTGCCGCTGGTGATACGGATGGCGACCGGCGCTGGCCGGCAGCTGGCGGCGCAGCATTCGCATAGCCTTGAATGCTGGTATGCGCACATTCCCGGCATCAAGGTGCTGGCGCCGGCAACCGTTGCCGACGCGCGCGGCATGCTGGCGCCGGCGCTGGCCGATCCTGATCCTGTAATCCTGTTTGAACATGCGCAGCTGTACAACATGGAAGGCGAGCTAAGCGAGGATGATGCATCCTGGCGCTGCGACATCGTCTCGGCGGCGGTGCGACGCGAAGGCAGTCAACTCAGCCTGATCACGTATGGCGGCAGCCTGCCGAAAGTGATGCAGGCGGCCGAAATGCTGGCAGCCGAAGGCATCGATGCCGAAGTGATTGACCTGCGCGTGCTGCGGCCGCTGGATACGGACACGATTCTCGCATCGGTGCGCAAGACGCATCGTGCGCTGGTGATCGACGAAGGCTGGAGAAGCGGCAGCCTGTCGGCAGAAATCAGCGCGCGCATCATGGAAAATGCGTTCTACGATCTGGATGCGCCTGTGGTGCGCGTTTGCAGCGTGGAGGTGCCGATGCCGTACGCGAAGCATCTGGAAGACGCGGCGCTGCCGCAGACGCCAGGCATAATCGCCGCCGCCAAGCGGCTGCTGGGGAAATCATGATCAACTTCACGCTGCCATCGCTGGGCGCAGACATGGATCAGGGCAAGCTGATCCAGTGGAAGGTCGGGCCGGGGGACGTAGTCAAGCGCGGCCAGATCGTCGCGGTGATCGAAACCTCGAAAGCGGCAGTCGATGTCGAAATCTGGCACGACGGCACCGTACACGAATTGCTGGTACCGCCTGGAGAAACTGTGCCGGTTGGCACGGTGCTGGCAACGCTGCTGGAACCGGATGAGGAGGCTGCCAGCGCACGGTCTGCTGAACCGGAAGCAACGGGAGCACCTGCGGTGAAAGAAACGGTGCCGAACGCGCCTTCTGTGCCCCTTGCGTCCACGCCGTCACCTGTCGCACCAACTGCGGCGCGGGCGCGCATTTCTCCGGCGGCACGCCGGCGGGCGGAAGAACTTGGCCTTGCGCCTGAATCGCTGGCCGGCACCGGACCTGACGGCGCGGTCACGCTGGACGATGTGGAACGCGCGGCGCAGCCTGCCAAACCCGCCGAGAGGCAGGCGGAAATGCGCAAGGCGATCGCTGCCGCGATGAGCCGCTCGAAGCGCGAAATTCCGCATTACTACCTGAGTGAAATCGTGCCGATGCAAAAGGCGCAGGTTTGGCTGCTGGCGGCGAATGAATCGCGGCCGGTCACTGAACGCCTGCTGATGGCTGCGTTGCAGTTGAAGGCGGTGGCGCTGGCGCTGAAAGATTTTCCGGACATGAACGGCTTCTTCGCCGAGGGTATGTACCAGCCATCGACAGCAATCCACCTTGGGGTCGCGATTTCGCTGCGCCATGGCGGGCTGATTGCGCCGGCGATCCACGACGCGGCCGACAAACCGCTGGAACAGATCATGCGCGATTTGATGGATCTGGTGCAGCGCGCGCGTGCCGGATCGCTGCGCGGTTCCGAAATGTCCGACCCGACCATTACCGTAACCAATCTCGGCGAGCAAGGCGTCGAGGCAGTGCATGGCGTGATCTATCCACCGCAGGTGGCGCTGGTCGGGTTCGGGCGGATTGCCGGGCGTCCGTGGGTCGAGAATGGCGAAGTGCGTGCGTTGCCGCTGATGACCGCCAGTCTGGCGGCTGATCATCGAGTATCCGACGGACATCGCGGCGGCCTGTTTCTGGCGGCGATTCGCGAACATCTGCAACAGCCGGAAAAACTGTGAGGCCACTATGGAACGACAGGAACTGCGCCAAATCGTGATCGGCACCTTGCGCTCGATTGCGCCTGAAGTCGAGGAAGGCGAACTGGTCGATGATGAGCCATTGCGCAACCAGGTCGATCTGGATTCGATGGACTGGCTCAATTTCCTGATTGGTTTGCACAACCGGCTGAAGGTCGAAATTCCGGAAGCCGATTATGCGAAGCTGGTGACGCTGGGCAATGTGCTGGATTATCTGAACGAGAGGCTCACTGCCCAGGGTTCATGATGTCGGCGTGAATCGCGTTGATTTCCTTTTCGATTTCGTCGGACAGTTCAATCGACAGCGCATCGATGTTTTCCTGCAGTTGCGACAAGCGCGTGGCGCCGATAATGGTGGCGTCAATGAACCAGCGCGAATAGCACCAGGCGAGTGCCATTTGCGCCGGCGTCAGGCCGTGGTCGCGGGCGAGCGCGACATAGCGCCTGGTCGCTTCGATCATCGTCGGACGCAGAAAGCGCGGGCTCCATGAGGCAGGGAAAATCGTCAGCCTGCCCTGTGCTTGCGGGTTATCGACGTATTTGCCGGTCAACTGTCCAAAGCCAAGCGGGCTGTATGCGATCAGGCCGACGTTTTCACGAAAGCAGACTTCATCTAGCCCGGATTCGAATATCCGGTTGCCCAGGTGGTAGGCATTCTGAGTCGACGCGATGCGTGGCAGCCCTTTTATCTCCGCCTGCTTGATGTATTCGCATACGCCCCAGGCGGATTCGTTCGACACGCCGATGTGGCGGATTTTCCCTTCCTTGACCAGCTTGTCGAGCGCCGCCAGCGTTTCCTCGATTGGCGTGCACGGGCGTTCCGCTTCCGGGTTGAACCAGATTTGGCCATAGATCGGCACGTTGCGGCTCGGCCAGTGGAGCTGGTAAAGGTCGATGTAGTCGGTTTGCAGCCGTTGCAGGCTGCCTTCGACCGCAGCGCGGATATTCGCTTCGTTCAGGTCATTCTTGCTGCCGCGAATCCAGTCGATGTTGCGCGACGGGCCGGAGATTTTGCTGGCGAGGATGATCCTGTCGCGGTTGCCGGTTTTTTGCAGCCATTCGCCGATGATGCGCTCGCTCGCGCCCTGTGTTTCCTTGCGCGGCATCACCGGGTAGATTTCTGCCGTGTCGATGAAATTGATGCCGCGCTCCAGCGCATAATCGAGCTGACTGTGCGCTTCAGCGCTGTCATTCTGTTCGCCGAAAGTCATCGTGCCCAGGCAGAGCTTGGTGACGCACAGGTTGCTGCTGCCAAGAGGGATTTTTTGCATGGGCATAGGGTGTTCCGGTTTCATGTTTGGCGCAGCGCAGCCGCACATTCCTTCACCAGCGCCGGGCCGCGGTAGATCAGGCCGGTATAGAGCTGGATCAGATCGGCGCCGGCCGCGATTTTCGCTTTGGCATCGTCGCCGTTCATGATGCCGCCGACGCCGATGATCGGCAATGCGCCGCCGAGTTCAGCCTTCAGTGCGCGGATTACGCGGTTCGACATGTCAGTCACCGGTGCGCCCGACAGGCCACCCGCCTGTTCCGCATTCGGCAATCCGGCAACCGCATCGCGGGTGATGGTGGTGTTGGTGGCGATGACGCCATCCATTTTGTTTTTCAGCAGCGCTTCGGCAATTGCCTTAATTTGTTCGTCGTCAATGTCCGGCGCGATTTTGATCGCGATCGGCACGTAGCGCTTGTGTTCATCCGCCAGACGAAGTTGCGCTTCTTTGAGTTGCCCCAGCAGCGAATCGATTTCCGATGCTCCCTGCAACTGGCGCAGGTTCTTTGTGTTCGGAGAGGAAATGTTGACCGCAACGTAATCGGCGAACGGATAAACCTTGTTCAGGCAAATCAGGTAATCGTCGGCCGCGCGCTCGATGGGGGTGTCGGCATTCTTGCCGATATTCAGGCCGAGGATGCCGCGCTTTTCGCGGTAGAAGCGCGATTTCTGCACGTTGGCAACCAGTTCGTCCACGCCGTGATTGTTGAACCCCATGCGGTTGATCAGCGCCTGGGCCGAAGTCAGGCGGAACATGCGCGGCTTGGGGTTGCCCGGCTGCGGGCGCGGCGTGACGGTGCCGACCTCGACAAAACCGAACCCCATGCTGGCGACGCCATCGACGCAATCGCCATTTTTGTCCAGTCCGGCGGCCAGGCCGACCGGATTCGGGAACGTCAGCCCCATCACGGTGCGCGGGTCGGCCGGCGGTTTGGGCAGGATGCCGGTCAGTCCGAGGGACGAGGCGACCTTCAGCGAGGCCATGGTCAGGCTATGGGCGTTTTCCGGATCGAGCGAAAACAGGACCGGGCGCGCGAGCGCATAAAGCAGTTTTTCACACATGTTGATGATTCAGAGTCGTTTTCATATTGGTGATACCGGTTCCCACGGGCCAATCGGCGGTGCTTCAACCGCCTGCCGCAAGTGCGCGATGAAATCGCTGCGGGGAATCGGCGCCGCGCCCAGCGATGCAAGGTGCGCGGTTTCCTGCTGGCAGTCTATCATCGAAACGCCGTGGATTTTCAGAAAATGCACCAGCCAGGCGAGCGCTATCTTCGATGCATCGGTTTCACGGGCAAACATCGACTCGCCGTAAAACATCCTGCCAATCGCCACGCCATACAGCCCGCCGGCCAGTTTTTTGTTGTGCCACAGTTCGACCGAATGCGCCAGCCCTTGCCGATGGAGAGCAGTATAGCCGGCAATGATTTCATCGGTGATCCAGGTGCCGTCATCCTGCCGGCGCGGTGCCGCGCAAGCACGCATCACGTCGGTAAACGCTGCATCGAAGGTGACTTGCCAGCGTTGGTCGGCCTGCATGCTGTTTCTCACCTGTTTCAGACGTTTTTCCAGGCTGCGCGAAACCCTGAACTGGTCGGTCTTGAGGACCATTCGCGGGTCGGTGCTCCACCATAGCACCGGCTGGCCAACCGAGTACCACGGAAAGATGCCGTGGCGATAGGCGTCGAGCAATTGCATTGGCGACAGGCTGGCGCTGGCAGCCAGCAAGCCGGGGGCGCCGCTGGCTTCGGTCAGTGCAGTCGAAACGTCCGGAAATGGTGCGCCTGTTTCCAGCCAGGGGATCATTTTTGTGCCTTCATATGCACCATGAAGTGGCGCGATTGTGGTGCGGTTTGTCCAAACTTAAACATCGCAAAAATATTATTCAATAAAATCAATTGCTTGTGTTGCGCGCTAAATTGGAACGCTTATTGCTTGATAACGCGGATTCGTTTTGATGGTGCACTTTAACAGGGAGATTTTTCGAATGGATGTGCTCAAAAATAGTGCCGATGCATTGTTTATCCTGCTTGGCGCGATCATGATCCTGGCGATGCACGCCGGCTTCGCGTTTCTGGAGCTGGGAACCGTGCGCCGAAAAAACCAGGTCAATGCGCTGGTCAAGATCCTGCTCGATTTTTCGGTTTCGACCATCGCATATTTCTTCATTGGCTACAGTATCGCTTATGGCGTGAATTTTTTCTCGGGCGCCGAAGTGCTGGCCGATAAAAACGGCTTCGATCTGGTGAAGTTTTTCTTCCTGCTGACCTTTGCCGCGGCGATTCCGGCCATTATTTCCGGTGGCATTGCCGAGCGGGCAAAATTCAATCCGCAGATGATAGCCACTGCGGTGCTGGTCGGATTCTTCTACCCGTTCTTCGAAGGCATTGCTTGGAACCAGGCATTCGGCGTTCAGGACTGGCTGAAGGCGACATTTTCGGCCGAATTCCATGATTTCGCCGGCTCGGTCGTGGTACATGCGTTCGGCGGCTGGGTGGCGCTGCCGGCGGTGATCCTGCTGGGCGCGCGCCGTGGCCGCTATCACAAGAACGGCGCGGTCGCGTCGCATCCGCCTTCCAGCATTCCGTTCCTGGCGCTCGGCGCGTGGATTCTGACGGTCGGCTGGTTCGGTTTCAATGTGATGAGCGCGCAGACGATGGACAAGATGAACGGCCTGGTGGCGATGAACTCGCTGATGGCGATGGTCGGCGGCACGCTGGTGGCGTGGATTCTGGGCAAAAACGACCCCGGCTTCGTCTATAACGGCCCGCTCGCCGGTCTGGTCGCGGTTTGTGCCGGTTCCGACCTGATGCACCCGCTTGGGGCATTGGTGACGGGCGGCATTGCAGGCGCGATTTTCGTCTGGATGTTCACGCTGGTACAAAACAAATGGAAGATCGACGACGTGCTCGGAGTGTGGCCGTTGCATGGCTTGTGCGGTGCGTGGGGCGGCATCGCGGCCGGCATTTTCGGCCTGAAATCGCTCGGCGGCATCGGCGGCGTGTCGTTCATGTCGCAACTGATTGGCACGGCGATGGGGGTGGTGATTGCGCTGATTGCGGGCGTGGTTGTCTATGGCACGTTGAAGAAAACCGTCGGCATCCGCCTCGATCCGGAAGACGAGTTCATGGGCGCCGATTTGGCGATCCACAAGATTAGCGCCACGTCCGATCGCGATACCAGTTGGTGATCATCGATAGGAATAAAGTCTGTCACGTTGCAATAAAGTCTGTCGGATAAACGATGATGTAACAGGCCGGGTACTTCCCCGGCCTTTTTTTGCCTTTGTCAACTATTCGGTCAAAGCGGAAGTTGATATTGATTCAGGCAACGGTTTCTGACTCAACAGCGACAGTCAGGAAATCGAAAAGCGGATGTAGAAATGTTTGAGCTCAGAGGCTGCTGAGGCAGACCGGCCGAGGGTACCTCCGTTCTGCGTCGCTTCCTGCGATGACATGGATTGGTGTGGCCCAGACCGGATCAACCTGTCTCCTGATCCACTGCGGCCTTAAGGCCAGCCCGGACGGGATAAGAACCTGCCGGATCTGCTCTCAAGGCCAGAGCGGCATCATTTCACCCTAGAGTGGCTTCACGTGGATGCGGATCTCGACGAGGTGCTTGCCTTGAGGATGTTGCTTCGGGTCGTTTAGATAACACTCGTAGGTCGGACCATCGCCCGGCTGCCAGCCACTTTGCGGCAACCACACGCCCATCAATTCGTTCCAGGCGGCGGCGTAGTCAACGGGGTCAAGTTCGAAGAGTGCACAAGCATATTTGCCGGCAGGGATGTCTAGCAGGCCGATCTCGCCGCTAATTGGAGTGCCGTCGGGCACAGTGATGCCCAAGCTAATGCGCAGTTTTTCGTCTGCCGTGATGTTGGGGTTGTCGTGATAGATCGTGATGAACTCGGCAGCTGGCGGGTGAAGCAGACCTCGCGGGCCTGCCCAGGTGCACATCGTGCCCCACAGCCGTTCGAACAGCTCATGTTCACCGGCGTAGGGGCCGACATGGCGCAGATAGGCAAGTTTCTTGGCTGGCAGATCGCGAACTTCGATACGTTGAGCGGGAATGGTCTTCATAGGTGTTCTCCTGATTGAGTCGGAATCGACCCAGTCAGGATAAGAGGAGTCCGTAATACCGGCTTTGCATTCCTTGCCGAGCATTTTGCAATTCTTGCTCGGTGGTGCGCGACGGTACTCGCTAGCGGAAACACCGAAGTGCTCGCGAAAGGCTCGCGCAAAAGTAGCCGGAGAACTGAAACCGTGGTCCAGCGCGATGTGCGTGATCGGTTCGTGCGGATGCCGACACAGGCGTACGGCGGCGCGCTCCAGGCGCAATCGCAGGATGAACTGATATAGCGTCTCGCCGGTCAGCGCGGTAAAGAGGCGATGGAAATGGAAAGGAGAAAAGTGTGCGGCCGCTGCAATACCATCCAGCGTGAGCGGCATATCAAGATGTTGTTCGATATAGTCCTGCGCACAGTGGATGCGCGCCAAATATTCTCGGCGGGAATCGCGATGCATGGTTGATACCCCTGAAAGTAATTATTGGCAAGCGCGAGTGGCTGCCTCTCGCCGAAATCAGGCATTCTAGCCTGTTCAATGTTCTGGCCGGCTGCAACCGACCCATTGCGGACGTTTACCCTTTGATCAAAGGCGCGTGTCGAGCCTGGACAAGGGTACCTGATTATGCCGGTGAGATATTGGGCGAAAAATTAGGACGTTGTGGGAAGTGCACTCAATTTATTCCTAATTGCTTCCTCAAAATTTGGATCGGGAGCGAGTTGAAGGCAGTATTCCAAATCTTGACGGGCTGCTTCGATCTGTCCTAGCTTCGCCAACAAGGTCGCACGATTGTAATAAATCAATGCATTTCCCTTATCTAGTGCTACGGCTGCTCCGAAATTTGCGATAGAGCCCTGTATTTCACCCTCCTGCATTTGCGCGGTAGCTAGGGAAGCGTATACGTATGAGTTGTTGTATCCCAAGGAAATCGCTCTTTGAAGGTCAGTTATTGCCTTTGAGGTATTTCCGCTCGAGGCCAATGCAGTTCCACGATCAGCGTAAGCCACTGCCGAGTCTGGATAGGCACGAATTAATTCGTCGTAGATCCCGAACGCTTCTTTGAGATTGCCTCCATAAATGAGCGCGCGCGTCAGCAATTGAGCTGTCAATACTTGGCTTCTTGCGGAATAACCCAAACATGAACAAGTCCTAACATTTAATAGAGCGCAATACGAAATTATAGTATTGGCAATCGCGCAATAATGCAAGTGACAGCTTCTGGCCGGTTGCAGCCGGTCAGAACATTGACTTGACGGTTTGCTTTGGCAGATGAGCAGCCGCTAGCCACTTTATCTGTGCCGTAGTGTCGCGCTTGACCCTCACGCCGGCGAGCATTCGCCAGCGATCCCCATCCGATATTCTTGATATTTGATCTCACGGCAATTCTGAACCATCGCGTTTATTTCTTCGCTGTGTTCTTCTATGATGCCAAATATCGTCGGAGATATGCCGAGCAATTTGCTGTTTCTGATGATGTCAAAGGCCTCTTCCATCGTGCCCCCTTTCCTGTATGGCCTGTCCTCCATCAGGGCAGAGATGACGTCAGAATAGGCAATCACTTTCATCCCGTCGTCGAGGCTTTCGTCAGTCAATGCGTATGGATACCCCGTGCCGTCGGGCTTTTCATGGTGACGTTCGGCCCATGTCACTATTTCGCGGAACCATTCCGAAGTGGTGAGTTCGTTGAGTATCTGCCCTGTGTAGTAGGTGTGCAGTTTCATCTGGTTGAATTCCTCATCGGTAAGGGCGCCGTTCTTCTCCACTATGCCTGGATCTATGCCGATCTTGCCGATGTCATGCAGATAGCCTGCGGCCATGAGCTTTTTGCATTTTTCTTCCGAAAAACCCAAAAAACTTCCTATCAATGCTGCTAGGTGGGCAACCGTGTAGGAGTGAGATACGGTGAACTTGCTTCTGAAATCAATGATCCTGGACATCACCAGCGCGAAATCCAGCACACGGTCTACCGTTAGCACGAAGTTGGCTGAAAAGTCGATTCGCTTGAAAAGCTGTTCGATTTCCAGATTGTTGATCTCAATCCAAAAGATGTCAGATTTTGCGGCCGCATCAAAGGCATCAAAAACTTCCGGGTGGAAAATAGCCCCTACCTTATCGCGAATATGTGCCGTGACTGGCTGCTTCTGATTCAGGATGAACTCGTCAGGCGAAATCAGGATATCGATCCGGTCGGCAAGATGGATGATGTGCGACTCGAATGGCACCTCAACCTCTGGCATGTTCAGCGAATCTTCATACTTGATATGGTGGTGCTTGATGATGTCTGAAATCGTCTTGAAGGGGGCAAAGGAGGCTAGCATCCTTTGTCCCATAACACAGTGCGGCTTGGGATTTTCCACGTCTTTCTGGACGAGCATGTTCCGCTCCTGAACCGAGAGTGCGCCGATGTCATGCAGCGCGGCAGCGGTTACAAGGTTAAAAAGACTTTCCTTTGGCAAGCCCATTTTCATGCCTATGTGGTAGGCAATCACCGCTGTTCTCCGGTGGTGTGATTTGAGCAGATAGTTGAAGCTGTCAATCGATTTGATCATCGGAATCGCCAATTCTCTCAGCGTTAGCTTATCCATTTCCATTTCCTTGTTTGATAAGGGGGCAGATTGAAGCTTACAGCACTCGTTTGGTGTCTCTTTTGATCGAGCGCATCTGGATTGCTTGTTGCAGGCTGCGGGCGTTATTTGATTTTGCAGTAAAGCCCTAGGCGTCAGCGGTTAAGCACGGTTGTTGTGTGCTGGGCGACGGCTGAGAGCGCCATCGGTTTTCCAAATTGGGAAGGGCAGCAATCTATTGTTCCATGTAGAATCGGCACGAATTGTCGGCAAACGCGAGAATGACAGCCCCTTGGGGGTAACGCACAGACGGAGGAAATGATGTTTGATGCCAACAGCCAGACAGCCGATGCCTCCGTAACCGATTCCGCGCCGGAGCCGGATGGCAGCAGGATGCCCAGAATCGTATTCAATCAGATAGAGCTGCTGTTGTCGGAAAAGCGAACCGCATTATCGCTGCTGCGCACCGGCATCGCGGTATTTGCCCTGCCGTTGTCAGTCTTGAGCGTGCTGGTGGCAACCTCCAGCTATTACGATGTGCTGAGTGTGCTGAGCATCCTGCTGCCGCTTTTGTTGCTATGCCTGGTGCTGGTTATTCTGGGGGGCTACCTGGTAGTGCGGGCTATCGTCCAGTTTCAACACTATGATCGCCTCATCATCAACCTTAAAGCGCAGCATTCGAGATTGTCGCAACTGGTTGATTGACGCAAGCCGTGCCTGCCGGTTCGGCAATGTTCGTCATTGCGCCGCCATTGCCGAGGTCAGCACGATGAACAGCGGGATGGTGACGACGAAAGCGCCGGTGCTGACCAGCAGCGCGCCTTCGGCATCCGGCGACTCAACGCCGAAGCGGTTGCCGAACACGACGCCGAAGAAGCCGGCGGACAATGCGATCAGCAGAATGCCGATGCGCCCGGTGACCGGATCAATGCCGAACAGCAGCACGATTCCCCACGCGATTAGCGGCTGTACGATGTTTTTCACCAGCGTGCCAAGCAGCACTTGCGCGTTGATTTTCAGCTTGCGGGCGGACAGGATGACGCCGGTCAGGAATAACGCGGCGGCGAGGGCGGCGGCAGCCAGCGGCTTCATGGTCACGATCAGCAGTTCGGGGATGGCGATGTGGGCAGCGCCGAGAATGGCAGAACCGGCCACGCCGGCCAGCGGGCCGAACACGATCGGTTTCTTGAACGACAGATAGACCAGCTTCGGCAACAGCGAGCCGAATGATGCCTGCTGGCCGCGTTGCGCTGCCTGTCCGGCTTCAAGCAGCATCAGGCACAACGGCGTCATCAGAACGGCGCCGCACGAAATGGAAATGGCGACGTTGAGCGAAATGCCGGTGCTTTCGCCGAAGACGCCGTTCAGGATCGGAAGCCCGAGGGCGGCATAGTTCGGCAGCGCCACCGTCAGCGCCAGCACGGCGGCATCCTGCGACGACTTGCCGCAGAACCTGACCGCGGCCAGATAAATCAACGCATAGGCGAGCCACATCGACAGTGTCAGCACCGCGATCAGCGGCATCTGGCTGACGATGCCATCCCACGGCGTTTGAATGGTGGCCAGAAACAGTGCGCACGGCAGCGCAAAATCCATCAGGAAGATATTCAGCAGCGAGACGTTCTGGTTATCCACCAGTTTTGATTTTCCGGCCCAGAATCCCAGCAGCATGATGACGATGATTGGCGCCAGCGCCTTGATGATGAGATAGGTCATGACGAATGTTTCCGCTTCGATGGTTGATGGTTTTGCCGCTGTGGCCGCATCAGGTTAAGCGGAGAGCGGCGGGCAATCAATCAAGCTTGCCGGCTGATTGTTACTGAAAGCGGAATGATTGGCGCTGTGCCGCGCGCCCGATTAGCGCTGGCGCCGGATCTGCCGGCAGACAGCGGCGAGCGACAGCAGCGACGGATCGTGCTCGCGCGCGTGCAGGAAAATCAGCCCGATGGTCTGGCGCATGCGGAATGGCGATTTGAGCGGAACCAGCCGCACCCGGCTTCCCAGCGCATCCTTCACCCGCCCCGGCAGCAGGGTGAAGCCCATGCCGGCGGAAACGAGGCTGATGAGCGAAAAAATGTCGCTCGCCTGGCTGGCTATCTTCGGCGTGAAACCGGCGATGCGGAAGGCTTCGAGAAATCCGTGGTAAGTTACGAAGCCATCGGTCAGCGAAACGAAATCGGCCTCGCGGTAATCGTGCAAGTCGATCTCGTCCGGCAGCGGCTGGCTGTTGTTGACCGCGCAGGCGAAATAAATCTCGTCCTCGAACAGCGGCACCACGTCAAACGCATCGGGTTCGCCCGAGGGAATGCCCATCAGCACGGCATCGATTTGCGAGCGTTTCAGCTTGTCCAGCAAATCCTCGTTTGAGCCCAACTCCAGTTCGATCCGCAGCTCGGGCCGCTTCGCCTTCAGCTGCATGATGACTTGCGGCGCGATGTCGGCCGTCAGCGAATACAGCGAGCCGATGCGCAGGCGGTCGGACGAAATGCCAGCCGCCGCGCGGGTGAGCGAAATCCCGCGCGACATCGCTTCCAGCACTTCGCGCGCCGTTTCCGCCAGCAGCGCCGCCGCCGGAGTGGGGCTGAGCGCGCGCCCTTCGCGCCGGAAAAGCTGGCACTTCATGCCTGCTTCAAGCGAATGCAGCGCGCGGTGGACGCTCACCGCGCTGGTGTCCAGCAGTTCGGCCGCTCTTGAAATATTCCCGGTCTTGATGAAGGCCAGGAATATTTCCAGCTTGCGGAAGGTGATTTCGCTGTCGATTTCGAAATTCATCGGTGGCAATTCCGGCAAGGGAAAAATAACTGACCGAAAAGCTGGTTTCGTTCAATTAGGTCAAAAAATATACTCCACCCAGTATTTTAAAATCACCAGCAAAAACGAGGCCGGGTAGCTTGTTTTTGTCATATACCCCAGGGCTCAGTTGGGGCTTATTTCTTCTTGCTGCCGATCTTGCTTTCCTTGCCGGCGATCAGGTTGCTGATGTTCGATTTGTGGCGCCAGATCAGGAGCGCGCTCATGATCGCCACCGCCATCATCTTCGCATCGACGCCGAAGAACAGGCCGTAATACATCGGCGCCAGCACTGCTGCGATCAGCGCCGACAGGGATGAATAGCGGAACAGGAACGCCACCGCCAGCCAGGTTGCCAGCGTTGCCAGCCCGAGCCAAGGGCTGACGCCGAGCAGCACGCCGAGCGCGGTCGCCACGCCCTTGCCGCCGGCAAATTTGGTGTAGAGCGGCCAGATGTGGCCGGCGAACACGCCAATCGCCACCAATGCGACGCCACCGTCGCCAAGGCCATAACGCGCGCCGAAATGCTGCGCCAGGAAGACGGCAATCCAGCCCTTGAGCGCATCGCCAAACAGCGTCAGCGCGGCGGCGGCCTTGTTGCCGGTGCGCAGTACGTTGGTCGCGCCGGGGTTTTTCGAACCGTAGGTGCGCGGGTCGTCCAGCCGGTACAGCTTGCTGACCACGACGGCAAAGGAAATCGAGCCGAGCAGATAGGCAGCCAGAACGGAAAAAGCGGTATTCATCATGTTGTTTTTGTCGCGCGCAAAGCGTGCGTGTTAATCTCGCAAAATAATCAGGGGGAGATTATGCAACAGGAAATCCGCTTTGCCACCTTCAACGTGTGCAATCTGGCGCCGCCGGGGATGAAATACTACGAACGGATGGAGCCGTACACGCGCGCCGAATACGACGCAAAAACCACCTGGCTGGCGCAGCAGCTCGACCGGATGGATGCTGACGTGATCGGCTTTCAGGAAATCTTTTCGCAGGATGCGCTGAAAGACGTTCTGGCGAAAACGCGGCTTTACCGCGACGCGCATCATGTTGGCTTCGACCCCGACCAGAAGGCGGAGCGGCTGACGCCGAGCGTGGCGCTGGTATCGCGCCTGCCGCTGGTTGGGCCGGCGCAGGCGATTGCCGACTTGCCGCCGGAATTGCATACCACGCTGCCGGGCGACGGCCGGCCGGTGGTGCGCTTCACGCGGCCGGTGCTGCATGCGCGGGTGAGGCTGGCCGACCGGCTGATGGCGCACGTGTTCGTGCTGCACCTGAAATCGAAACGGCCGGACTACCTGCACGGCGAGCATGAAGACGATTACCGCGATCATGGCATTGCCACGCTGCGTTCGCTGGTGCGGCGCGGCACCGAGTCGCTCGGCGTGCGCCTGCTGCTGGCCGACATGCTGCACGGCAACCGCGTGCCGGCGGTGGTGATGGGCGATTTCAACGACGTGATCACCGCCACCACGACCGAACTGCTGATGGGCGGTGGCCAGCACAAGCGCGAAAGCTACGACGAACGGCTGTTCGATGCCTACCGCATTCAGCGGCGCGCACCGCGCGGGCGCGAAGTGGCGTTCACCGACATTCACGACGGCCGCTACCAGACCATCGACCACATCCTGGTATCGGAAGAATTCAATCCGGAATCGCGTTTTGCGATTGGCGAGGTGGAGGAAGTGCTGTATTTCAACGACCATGTGGCGCAGGATTTGCCGTATGCGACCGATCACGGTCAGGTGCTGGCGCGGGTGAGGCTGCGAGGCGAAGGCCGCTGATGAATGTCATCGCGCATTGTGGCTGATGTGGTAAAAGGTAACAGGAGTTACCAATTGCAACCGGCAGTTGACGATCTGCTCACAATGCCGCAAAGTGACAGCACGATTTACCCTTGTAACGACCCTTGAAACCGGAGAAATAACATGAAAAAACACTTGCTGACGGGAATTATTGGCGGTTTGCTGGTATTGTCCGCTGGCGTAGCGCTGGCACAGCCGATGGGGCCGCACCACTACCAGGAACGCCAGGCAGCGCGTAACTACAACATCCAGTCGCGCATTGATGTGCAGGAAAGGCAGATTCGTCATGGCATGCGCAATGGCGATCTGAACCGTCGCGAAGTGCAGATCCTGCGCGACAACCTGAACCAGATCCGTCGCGGTTACCGTCATGCCACGCGCGATGGCCGGGTTGACCGAGCCGAAATGGCGCGCCTGGACGACATGCTCAACCGCAACGACCACATGATTCGTCGCATGGCGAACAACGACATCCGCCGCTTCTGATTTAAGAGATTGCCGGCGTTGCGCGCGAATGGCGGCGGCGTGAAATTCGGCAACTCGTTACAACGGGCAGCTCATCCGCGCGGGTGATGCTGCCCGTGCAGTTTTTTCAGCCGCTCGCGCGCGACATGGGTATAAATCTGCGTGGTCGATATGTCCGCGTGGCCGAGCAGCAGTTGCACCACGCGCAGGTCGGCGCCGTGATTCAGCAAGTGGGTGGCGAATGCATGGCGCAACGTGTGCGGCGACAGCGGTGCATGAATATCCGCCTGCAGTGCGTATTTCTTCACCAGCGTCCAGAACATTTGCCGCGTCATTGGCCCGCCGCGCGCGGTGACGAACAGCGCATCGCTCAACTGGCCATCGAGGATTGACGGCCGCCCATCGGCCAGATAACGCTCGATCCATCCCCGCGCCTCCTCGCCGAACGGCACCAGCCGCGTTTTGCTGCCTTTGCCGGTCACGCGCAGCACGCCCTCGTTCATGCCGAGTTCGATCGTTTTCAGCAGCACCAGTTCCGACACGCGCAAACCGCTGGCATACATCAGCTCCAGCATCGTGCGGTCGCGCAGGCCGAGCGGCGTGTTGACGTCGGGCGCAGCCAGCAGTGCCTCGACTTGCGCTTCCGACAGCGATTTGGGAAAGCGCGGCGGCTGCTTGGCTGATTTCATTTTCAGGCAAGGGTCGGCGGCAATGCGGTGTTGCCGCAGCGCCAGCTGGAAAAAGCGTTTCAGCACCGAAAGCCGCCGGTTGGCCGAGCTGGCCTTGGACGATGCATGCCTGGCGGCGAAATACGCATTCAGGTCGGCCGCTTCGACTGCCAGCAGCCCCTTGCCACTCGTGGATTCGAGCCAGCCGGCGAACAGCCGCAGGTCGCGCCGGTACGCATCGAGCGTGTTTTTCGATAATCCGTTTTCCAGCCATAGCGTGTCGCAAAATTCATCGATCAGAGCCTGCTCGGCAGGCGGCACAGTTACCATCGGGTTGTCAGCCTTGTTCATGCCGCTTCATGTGCTTCGTGCGACAGCAGCCAGCGCTTGGCTGCCAGCAGGAAATGCGAATGGTCGCGTTGGCCGGCAAACCCGCCCAGTCCGCCGTTGGCGGCAACGACCCGGTGGCAGGGCGTGACCAGCGGGAAAGGATTCGCGCCGCACGCCTGCCCGACCGCGCGCGGCGCGGAACCTAGCCGTTTGGCAATCGCGCCGTAAGTGGCGGTCTGGCCGCGCGCAATTGCGTCGATTTCGCGCCAGACGGCGCGCTGGAACGCGGTGCCGGATTCCAGCAGCGGTAGCGCGAAACGGAAATCCGGCTGCTCCATGTAACGTCGTACTTGCGCCGCCGCTTCGGCCGCCAGTGCGTTCGCCGGCTGCCGCTCGGTGCTGCCGGGCGGCAGGAAAGCCAGCTTGACCACCTTGCTGGCGGCAACATCGGTCTGGATGCCGATGGCGCCGAAAGGTGTCAGCACGATGGCCGCGTACGCATCCTGTTCTGTCATCGCTGTTTTGGATCGTGATTAGGTGTATTTTTGGGGGGTATCGGTCGAAATCATCGTTTCGGCCGCATATTTTGTGGCTGTTTTTAAATACTCCGTCCAGTATTTGGGGCCTTCTGCAGCTGCGCCAGCGCCCAGCTAACGTGCTCGCGCACCAGTGCTGACGGATGCGCTGCCTGCGATTGTAACGCCGCCACGCCGGCCTGCAATTGCGCCTCGCTGGCGGCATCGCCTGCGCCGCTCAAATTGCCCATGCTACCCATATTGCCGATCGCGACCGCGAGGTTGCGCAGCCAGCGCTCATGGCCGATGCGCCGGATCGGGCTGCCTTCGAGCCGGCGGTTGAATTCTTCTTCGCTCCAGCCGAACAGTTCGATCAGCATCGCACCATCGAGCCTGTGGCGGACATCAAAATCCGGTAGTGGTGCGGGTCGCGCAAAACGGTTCCACGGACACGCCAACTGGCAATCGTCGCAGCCGTAGATGCGGTTGCCCAGCAGCGGGCGCAATTCCGGTGGGATGCTGCCCGGATGCTCGATGGTGAGGTAAGAAATGCAGCGGCGCGCATCCAGCTGGAATGGCGCGGTGATCGCTTGCGTCGGGCAGGCGTCGAGGCAGGCGCGGCAGCGGCCGCAGTGCGCGGCTTGCGGCGGATCGGTCGGCAGCGGCAGATCGACCAGCAGCTCGCCGAGAAAAAACAGCGAGCCGCCGCCGCGGTTCAGCAGCAGCGTATGCTTGCCGCGCCAGCCCAGCCCGCCTTGCGCCGCCAGCGCCACTTCCATCACCGGCGCCGAATCGGTGAAAGCGCGGTAGCCGAAGGGGCCGATTTCCGCCGTGATGCGGTCGGCTAACTGTTGCAGACGGTTCCGCAGCACGCGGTGGTAGTCGCGGCCACGGGCGTAGATCGATATCGCCGCCGCCGCCGGGTCGCGCAGTCGTGCCAGTTCGCGCTCGCGCCAGTTGTTTTCGGTTGCGCCTGGCAGGTAATCCATTCGCGCGACGATCACCCGCTGCGTGCCGGGCACCAGCTCCGCCGGGCGGGCACGTTTCATCCCGTGCGCCGCCATGTACGCCATTTCGCCATGCCGGCCGTCGGCCAGCCAAGCCTGCAGCCCGGCTTCGGCCTGCGGCAGGTGCGCATCGGCAATGCGGATGTCGGCAAAACCGAGTTCCAGCCCCCAGCGCTTGATGGCGGCAGCCAGTTCGGCATAATCAATAGGTGATGTCATTGCTCGCTATTTGTCGCATAATTCGTCTGCTTAATGATATTCATTCTATCCGATGCACAAACGCACTTTTCTGCTGCATGACGAAGCGGGCACATTGGCGCTGGGCGCTTCACTCGCGCGCGCGCTTGCGCCCGGGCTGACGATTTACCTGCACGGCGACCTCGGCGCGGGCAAGACCACGCTGACGCGCGCCTTGCTGCACGCCGCCGGCCATCACGGCCATGTGAAAAGCCCGACCTACACGCTGGTGGAACCGTATGCGCTCGAACTCGGCGGTCAGACGATCGAACTGTTCCATTTCGACCTGTACCGCCTGAAAAGCGCGGAAGAATTTCTCGATGCCGGATTCCGCGAGCATTTTGGTGGCCAGCGCATCTGCATCGTCGAATGGCCGGAAAATGGCGAGCCGGTATTGCCGGCGCCGGATATGGCGCTCACTTTCGCTGTTGCCGGCGAAGGGCGCAAGGTAGAATTGCAGGGATTGTCCGACAAGGGTGCAGCATGCCTAGACCGCCTCGATTTCGTTCCCAACCTGTGATGACCGACCGCAGCCTTATTAGTCGCCGCGCCGCGCTCAAGGCCGGTGGCGCGCTGGTGGTGTCGCTGGTTGCCGCAGGCGTTCCCGGCCTCGCGCTGGCGGCGCAAAAGCTGCGGGTGCGTGTCTGGCCGGCCGAGGATTACACCCGCGTCACGCTGGAAAACAACACCAGCCTGAAAGCAACCTATTTCACGGTCAAGAATCCGGAACGGCTGGTGGTCGATATCGAAGGGGTCGATCTCGATTCCGCGCTAAAGGATCTGGTGGCCAAGATCAAGCCGGATGACCCTTACGTGCAGCAGGTGCGCGTCGGCCAGAACCGGCCGAAGGTGGTGCGCCTGGTGTTCGATCTGAAGGAAGCCATCAATCCGCAGGTGTTTGCGCTCAAACCGGTGGGCGATTACCGGCACCGGCTGGTGCTCGATTTGTATCCGGTGCATGCGCGCGATCCGATCACGGCATTGCTGGAAAAGGGTGCGCCGCCGGCCAATGCATCGGCATCGCCGTCTTTGCCGGCGCCGCAAGCTGAACCGGTACCGATACCGGCAGCGCCAGCGGCACCGGCGACACCGGCCGAGCCGGAGCTGCATGTGCCGGCTGCACCGCGCGGGCCGAAACTGCAGCTCAAACGGATGGTGACCATCGTGCTCGATCCGGGGCATGGCGGCGAAGATCCGGGCGCCGTTGGCCGCGGTGGCAGCCGGGAAAAGGATGTCGTGCTGTCGATCGCGCGGCGGCTCAAGGCGCGCATCGAACGCGAGCCGAACATGCGCGTGGTGCTGACCCGCAACGGCGATTTTTTCGTGCCGCTGCATGTGCGGGTGCAAAAGGCGCGCGCGGCGCAGGCCGACCTGTTCATTTCGATTCACGCCGACGCGTTCGTCGAACCGAGCGCGCGCGGCGCATCGGTGTTCGTACTATCGGAGAAGGGCGCATCGTCAACCGCCGCGCGCTGGCTGGCGAAAAAGGAAAACGAGGCCGACCTGATCGGCGGCGTGAACCTCAAGCAGCATGGCCATCAGGTCGCCAGTGTGCTGCTCGATTTGTCCACCACTGCGCAAATCAAGGACAGCATGAAGCTCGGGCGCGCGGTGCTGACCGAAATTGGTGGCATCAACCGGCTGCACAAGGGGGCGGTCGAGCAGGCCGGCTTCGCGGTGCTGAAGGCGCCGGACATCCCCAGCATCCTGGTCGAAACTGCGTTCATCTCGAACCCGGAAGAGGAACGGAAGCTGTCCGACAGCCGCTATCAGGATCAGATGGCGGATGCGATTCTGATCGGCGCCAAGCGCTATTTCGCCAAGAATCCGCCGCTGGCAAAAGGCAGGCTCACCTGAACATTAAAGAAGGCTGCCAGTTTCGGCAGCAATTCGGGTAAAATGCAACCCTGCCGCAAATTTCACGCAAGCGCTCGTAGCTCAATGGATAGAGTACTGCCCTCCGAAGGCAGGGGTTGCTGGTTCGATCCCAGCCGAGCGCGCCAAATACTTGGTTCACAAGGATGAAATTTTCCTCTTGAAATACAGAACACTGCTTGTTAGTCCCGAACTGCAGCCATCGTGGTTTCTGCATAATCCCAATGGGACATCCTGCACCGGTGTTCAACACAGTGCCAGCGTTGCCGCAATGGCTGTACGCAATCAACGATCCTCGTATTTGCGACGTTAGCTCTTGTGAGCTGTTTGTGAAAATGACTCGAAAAATTTAATCCATGCACGCACCGTTTGCATGCGACGGTTCTGGGTGCTGGGGCTGTTGACTTTCCACCGGGCAAACAATTTGGCAGGAACTGATTCCCCCGGATGATGCAAGGCAAAATGGAAAACAGGTTCCCTGAAAATGGTTTCGGCCAGAACCTGGATTTTCTCGGCGTGAGACATGGCGGCCGTCAGGTGCCCATGTTCCGTGAGTCGAATAAACTGCTCTCCCGCTTCGGCTAGCCCAAGCCAGCGCAAAACGCTGGTGTAATAGTAAATTTGCCTCTGCACGATGTCGAACTCATCAAGCAGCGCTTCCATAGTCATTTCCTGTCCTTCGGCGTTGGCAATGACGCCAAGCATGGCCAGCACGGTTTCAAACCGGTCTGCCTGCGGGAATGGTACGTCGGCAACGGGAATTTTCGCCGAGGCATCTACACGGATGGCGGCTAAATCCAAGTGCGCCTTTTGTTCAAGGATAAATGCTCGTTCATTCGCATGATCGGCGCGGCATGTGCCATTCGCAAATAAGACGGGAATGAATCGCAGGATGGGTTCCTGATAGAAGCAGATATATGTTCTTACCGTTTTGCGGTGACCGATGTTGCATTCCCAGGCGCGCTGAGGGTAAATCAGCTGGCGAATGCTCAGATTGCTGCGCGTGCCTATCTTTGCCTCGACTAGGTTGACCGTGCGGCTGCCTTCGTATCCGCCATCAATCTCGATCTGTACGCCGGACACGGGAAAATCCGTCCGCGCCAGGTTCAGCGTGAAATCCGGACTCCGGCTGCGTCCACGGATAGTGAGCGCGATTTTTTCACCAAACACGTCTTCCAGCGCGCCAGAAACCATTGCGGCATCAAGAGCAGCCGATTCATTGGCCAGCGATTTCGGGTTAAGTGTGATGATGTTTTCCGGAAACCGTACCTGTGCTGGCGTTACTTGCACATCCGGATTGATGTCGATGAATGGGTCAAAGCGCGCGATGCGATACATGCCGTTATTGATGGCCAATATCGCCATCTGGTTGGCCGCCATGACAGGAGGCAAGTGCTCGCGGAAATCGATTTTTGCCATCAGCCGAGGTTCTCGTCCGCCAATGGCCTTGATTTGATCGGCGGATATGTCGAAATAACCTTTGCTGTTGACCTGATCGACGATAGACAGTCTGGTGAAAATATTAGTCCAGCCGTCGTGGTTTTTCGCCATTGTTAAACCTGATAATTTGTCACCAATACTTCGTTTGCTTCCTTGCCCCGGCTGCCGCCTTTGCAGTTAATGGCGCGCATGGCATGGACGACCTGAATCGAATAATCCCGATACAGTTCAAGAATGATCGGCGTGTTCGAATTCGAGAGCATGGCTCGTACACCGCGCTTGGTGAGTTCCGTAAACACTTGCGCCAGTTCTGCTTGATCATCGAGATTGAACCCGCCTTTGACGTAGCTGGCAAAATTTGCCGTTTTCGTCATCGGTGCATAAGGCGGATCAAAATAGACGAAGTCACCTTCCTTGGCTCGCTCCAAAACGCTTTGATATCCGACGCAGTCGATTTGCACGTCTGCTTTGTTCAGGTAATCGCTGATGGCCAGCAGATTTTCCTTGTCGACGATTTTGGGGCGTACATAACGGCCAAATGGCGCGTTGAATTGTCCGCTCTTGTTTTCCCGGTATAAGCCGTTAAAGCAGGTTTTGTTCAAATAAATGAAGCGGCTTGCCCTCTGAACCGGCGTCATTTTTGACAGATCTTTGGCGCGGGTGTTGTAGAAGTATTCTTCCTCGTTTTTGTGCGTTTGCAGGCTCCTGATCAGCGCGTGAACATCATCACGGATAACCAGATAGCAGTTGATGAGTTCTGGGTTGACGTCGGAAACAGTCGCCTTTGCCGGCAACCTCGAAAACAGGAGCGCGCCACCTCCCACGAACGGTTCGTGGTATCGAGCAAACGCTGCTGGAATCTTGGCATTCAGAATGTCTAACAACTGACGTTTTCCTCCGGCCCACTTCACGAACGGACGAGGTGAAATGCCATTTATCTGTGCTTGATGCATACCGGCTTAAAATCTAAATAGAAGCTCTATGAGTGTAAAAACCATTTAGAACTATGGCAGGGCACCAATTGATTCTGAAATGACTCGTGCGATTATTACGTTTCGCAGGGATTTTCTCAACAACAGCTTTAGACATGGGCTGTTGCGAGGCGATTATAGTAACTGTTTTTGCGAAACGGCTTGCCAAGCCACGATTGTGCTGTCATTGATTTTCTTGCCGGAAGGCGAGGTCTGGTTACGCCATCAGCCGCTGCGGATGGGTGTAGATCGCATGACCCTGTTGCCGCACAAAACCAGCCAGCGTCAGGCCGGTGATATCGGCGATGCGCACTGCCAGCGCGGTTGGCGCGGAAACGGCGGCCAGTATGCCGATGCCGGCAGAGGCGGCCTTTTGCACCATTTCGTAGCTGGCGCGGCTGGTGACGATGGCGGCGCCGGTGGCGGTGTCGATGCCGCCGCGGCGCAACGCGCCAATCAGCTTGTCCAGCGCGTTGTGCCGGCCAACATCTTCCCTCACCAGCGTGACCTGTCCATCGGTCGCGAGCCAGGCGGCGGCGTGCGTGGCCCCGGTGCGCTGCTGCAAAAGCTGCTGCTGTTCCATTTGCCGGAAAGCGGCGTGCAAGGTGTCGGCGCTGAAGGCGGCCGTGCTGACGACCGGTGGCGGGATGCGAATCGCCTGCGGCAGCGTTTCAGTGCCGCACAAGCCGCAGCCGGTGCGGCCTGTGAGAGAGCGGCGTTTTTCCTTCAGCGAGAAAAAGCGTTCGCTGGCGATTTCCAGTTCGATGCGGATGCCGTCGAGATCGCCGGAAATCTCGCACGAATAGAGTTCCGATGGCACGGCCAGAATGCCTTCGGTCAGCGAAAAGCCGAGCGCGAAGTCTTCCAGATCGTTTGGGGTGGCCAGCATCACCGCGTGCGAGATGCCGTTGTATTCCAGCGCCACCGGCACTTCTTCGGCGACCTGATCATGAGTCGAGGTGGTTTGGCCGGCGCGCCATTTTGTTACCGCCACTGTGGCTGAGGTTTCGATCGGGGGCATGGTGAGAAAGCGGATTGTTGCGTTTCGGTGTCAACAATAGCATGGTTTAAATATGCTGGTGACTGATATTTTGATGCGGTGTGGTTTGCAACAATTTTCGTTTTTTAATCAAAATGTCGCTTAAAATGGCTTCTTCACTCCATGTTTTCGCGTGGCAAAGTGATCTTTGCTGTCATTTTGCTGTCCTGCCTGAGCTTTGTTCGACGCTGTTTTATTATGAAAAAAATCAAAATCCGTCCCGATTTGTTCCTGTGCGGCGTTGCCTCGCAGCCCTATTCGCTGGCGCGCGGCATTGCGTTGCTGCAGGCGGTGCGGGAAAAGGGCAATTTGCGCGCGGCTTGCGGCACACTTGATATTTCATACCGAACCGGGTGGGCGGCGCTGGCGGAAATGGAGCAGATGCTTGGCGGTGCGGTGGTCGAGATGAGTCGCGGCCGCGGCACCGAATTGACTGAACTCGGACAGCGGCTGGTGTGGGCGGAAAAGCTGATTCACGCCCGTCTGGACCCGTTGCTGGAAAGCATGGCGATCGAAGTGGATGCGGAAATCCAGAGCGTGCTGGCGCGTGCGACCGATCATCTGAAGATTTTCGCCAGCCACGATTTTGCGATGGCGCTTCTGGGGGCGCAATTGCAGGCGCAGGGAATCCCGCTGGATTTAAGCTATCGCGGCAGTCTGGAAGCGGTTGGTGCGATGGGGCGCGGCATGTGCGACCTGGCCGGGTTCCATATTCCGACCGGCGCGCTTGAGCGGGCAGCGCTGAAGCAGTTCGAAAACCTGTTGCAGCCGTCGCATGTGGTGGTCAGTCTGGCCACGCGCCGACAGGGCCTGATCGTCAAACGCGGCAACCCGAAGGGCATCTGGTCGATTGCCGACCTGGCCAAGCCGGAGGTGTTGTTCGTCAACCGGCAGCCCGGCTCGGGCACGCGCATCATCCTTGACCTGATGCTGGCGCAGGAAGGGCTGGACGGACGTAATATCAACGGTTTCGAGCGGGTTGAGCTGACGCACGCCGCCATCGGCGCTTATGTCGCCAGCGGCAAGGCGGATGTCGGCCTCGGGGTGGAAACGGCGGCGCGTCAGTTCGATCTGGATTTCGTGCCAGTGATTTCGGAGCGCTATTTCCTGTTGTGCGAGCGGCGCAAGCTGGCCGATGCGCGTTTCAAGCCGATTCACGACTATCTGAAAACCAGCGAGTTCCGCACGGAAGTCAGCCGGTTGGCCGGATACGACTCGGCCACTACCGGCGCGGTGCTCACACTGGCGGAAGCGTTTCCTTCGCTGCGGCTGGACAAGGCGGATTGACGCGCATTTGAGCGCAGACGAGTCAGGTCAAAATAACTGACCGAAATGACTTTTTGGTCATTAAGGTTGAAAAATATACTCCTACCAGTATTTTAAAAGCACCAGCAAATGCGAGGCCTGGAGTGTGGTTTTTGCTGCATACCCATGCCGTTCTTGGTTTTGTTCCATGCTTGCGGACGCTTTAGGCGGAAAGTGCGATAACGATGGCGGCTTCATCCACTAGTGCATGCACTTCATCCTGCAATGCCAGCGTGCATTCTGGCACCTGAAAACCGACCAGTTGCTGTCCGGCGCTCAGCGTGATCGAAATTTCATTGCCGCCATCGCCGGGCGAAATGCGGCTGATCGAGCCCGGGATGCGGTTCATGCCATCCTGTCCGGCCGCGCTGGTTCGGGGGGCGATGCTAACGGCGGTTGCCTTGCATAGCGCAATCACTGGCAGGCCGACGGCAAGCGACAGCAGTTCGGCGCTGGTGCGGGTGATGCGCGCGGTCAGCGTTTCTCCGCCGGGGAGGCGGAGTTGCACGCGCACGACCTGGCCTAGGGGTTCCAGTCCGGCCACTTCACACGGCAGATGGTTGCGCATGCTGGTGCGGATCGCCAATTGCGCCAGTGTGGCGCTGTAAATGCCGCCGCTGCCGGCCTGCAGTTGGTGCAGCACTTCATGCCGCAGTTTTGCCAGCAAATTGGCCGTGGTCAGCAATTGTCTGCCTGCTTCGGTCAGCCGCGCGCCGCCGCCGCCTGCGCCGCCAACCAGCTTTTCCACCAGGCCGATGCCGGCGAGGTTGGTCAGCGTGTCGATCGCCTGCCAGGCAGCTTTGTAGCTCACGCCAGCCTCTCTGGCGGCTTGTGAAATCGAACCAGTTTGTTCGATCAGGCGAAGAATTTCAATGCGCTTGTCCGCCATGCTGTGGCCGAGCGCATCGGCCAGGAAGGTGGATGTTTTCATGCGCGCTATTGTGCCTCGAATCCGTGGCGCGCGGGGTTTTCCGTGGCGGACAAATTCTGCTAGACTTCGTTATTCAAAAAATGAATAGCGAGGTCATCGTGTCAAGAATTGTTCGGAACGTATTGCTGTGTGCGGGCCTGCTGGTTGCCGGTCTGTGTTCTGCCGCATTCGCGGCTGAGGTCAAGGTTGCGGTGGCAGCAAATTTCACTGCACCGATCAAGGCGCTGGCGCCGGGGTTCGAGAAGGCGACCGGCCACAAGCTGGTGCTGTCTTACGGTTCGACCGGCAAGTTCTATGCGCAAATCAAGAACGGCGCGCCATTCGACGTGTTCCTGGCGGCGGATGATGAAACGCCGATTCGGCTGGAAAAGGAAAACGGCATCGTGCCCGGAAGCCGCTTCACTTACGCTATCGGCAAGCTGGTGCTGTGGTCGGCCAAGCCGCGTTACGTTGATGGCAAGGGAGAAGTGCTGCGCAAGAACCAGTTCAAGCATCTGGCTATCGCTGCGCCAAAGCTCGCGCCCTATGGCGCAGCGGCGTTTGAAGCGCTGACCAACCTGAAGCTGCTGCCGGCCTTGAAGCCGAAAATTGTGCAGGGCGAAAACATTGGTCAGACGCATCAGTTCATCAGCAGCGGCAATGCCGAACTCGGATTCGTGGCGCTGTCGCAGGTATACAAGGATGGCCAGATTACCAGTGGTTCCGCCTGGGTAGTGCCATCGCGCCTGTACAGCCCAATCCGGCAGGACGCGGTGATCCTGACTCATGGCCAGGGCAATCCGGCTGCTAAGGCGCTGGTCGATTATCTGAAATCGGCTGGTGCGCGCAAGCTGATCAAGACGTATGGGTATGATTTCTGACGCGAGAAATACGAAGGCTTGCGAATGGAGTCAGCCTGAGCGTGCGCTGCAGGCTTTGGCGAACAGGTATATCCTGCAATAACGGTCGGGAAAGATTGCGCGCCCCGGTTTTCACGGGCGCGCTCTTTTTTTCGCCGCGGAGAGCTTTACGCTGACAGATTGAGTTGTATTCAAGAAAAAGGAAAAAAGACCATGAATGCCGCAATCGAAGTACCGAAGCATGAATTGCTGATCAACGGCAAGCGCGTTGCGCCCGAGGGGGGCAAGTATTCGACCATCCTGAATCCGGCCACCGAGGAAGTGATGGCGCATGTTGCGCAGGGCAGTGCGAACGATGTCGATATGGCGGTGCAGGCCGCCCGTGCTGCACTGAAGGTGTGGAACGGGATCCGCGCCGCCGAGCGTGGCCTGATCCTGAACCGGTTGGCCGATTTGATGGAAAAGCACCAGCAGGAATTGATTGCGTTAGAAAGCGCGAATGCCGGCAAGCCGCTGGCCAGCGTGCGGCGGCAGGACATGCCGGCCGCGATCGATACCACCCGCTATTACGCCGGCTGGGCCGACAAGATCATGGGCCAAGTGGTGCCGGCGCGCACCGATGCGCTGACTTACACCGTGCGCGAACCGGTGGGCGTGGTGGGGGCGATCGTGCCGTGGAATTTTCCGCTGATGATCGGCATGTGGAAGATTGCGCCGGCTTTGGCTTGCGGCTGCACGCTGGTGGTCAAGCCGGCGGAACTGACGCCGCTGACTGCAATACGCATTGGCGAACTGGCGCTGGAAGCTGGCCTGCCTCCGGGCGTGCTGAACATCGTTACCGGCAAGGGCAGCGTGGTTGGCGACGCGATGGTCGCACACCCGGGCGTGGACAAGGTGACCTTCACCGGTTCGCCCAACATCGGTCGCGGCATCATGCAGGGCGCGGCTTCCAACTTCAAGCGCATCACGCTCGAACTGGGCGGCAAGTCGGCCAATATCATTTTCAACGATGCCGATCTGGATGCCGCCGTGCGCGCGGCCGCTTCCGGCGTGTTCTTCAACGCCGGTCAGGTGTGCTCGGCCGGTTCGCGCATTCTGGTGCAGCGCGGCGTGTACGAGCAGGTAGTTGAACGGCTGGTGCAGCGGGCGAAGGAAATCCGCATCGGCGATACCGCATCGCCGGAAACCATTATGGGGCCGCTGGTATCGCAAAACCAGATGAACACCGTGCTGGATTACATCGAGGTCGGCAAGAAAGAGGGCGCATCCTGCGTCTATGGCGGCGGCCGTGTCGGTGACAAGGGCTTTTACGTCGGCCCGACGATTTTCACCAACGTCGAGCACGAGATGCGCATTTCGCAGGAAGAAATCTTCGGCCCGGTGGCGAGCGTGATTCCGTTCGAGGATGAAGCGGATGCGATCCGCATTGCCAACGGCACGGCTTTTAGTCTGGCGGCGGGCGTCTGGAGCGCGGACATCGGCCGCGTGCATCGCGTGGCGAACGAACTGAAAGCCGGCACGGTCTGGGTCAACACCTACGGCTTCACCGATGTGCGCCTGCCGTGGGGCGGTACGGGCGAATCCGGTTTCGGGCGCGAGCATGGCGAGGCGGCGATTGAGAATTTCACCGAACCGAAAACCATCTGGCTGTCGCTGAACGAGCGTTTGGGCAATGCCAGATAAGGCGACGAGTCTGCCTGCGGGGCCCGCGGTGCCGGCTGTTCCGGCATCGCGGGCAACCACAGCTTCAGAGCTGTTCCAGCCGATAGGCGTGATTCATAGCGAACACCGGCAGTCTGAAAAGACGCCGGTGCAGCCTGTGTTTGCGCAGCAATGTGTCGGCTACGTTGAGCTTTTGCCGGAATATTCGGCCGGGTTGGCGGGGATAGAAGGGTTTTCCCACCTGTACCTGATTTACCACCTGCATCTGGCGCCAGCGCCTAAATTGACGGTGCAGCCGTTTCTGGGGGATGGCGAATACGGCGTGTTCGCTACCCGCTTCCCGGCGCGGCCTAATCCGTTGGGCTTGAGCGTGGTGGAACTGTTGCGGCGCGAAGGCAATCGTCTGCTGGTGCGTGGGGTCGATATTCTCGATGGTACGCCGCTACTCGACATCAAGCCGTATTCAGCGCGCTTCGACCATATTACGGCTGAGCGCAATGGCTGGATGGACATGGTTGATGATGAAACCGCGATGCGGCGCGGCTTGCGCGGTTATTCGATGCCGGAATAATTCTGGAGGTATCTCTGCAATGTCACGGAATGTCTGGCGGGCTGCGGCTTGCGCGCGCATGCCCGCCAGAACCGTTTACGCCATTGCGGCGGCACGCATGTCGGACTTCATGTCACTATACATCTGACGGACATGCTGTTCGGCCCAATTCTGATCGTCGATACGTTCGACCTTGACGGCAGAGTACTTGTATTCCGGCGTCAGTGAAATCGGGTCGAAGTGCTCGGCGGTCAGCTCGTTGCAGGCGCCGATCCACCATTGGTAAGTCATGTACACAGCGCCTTCGTTGACACGGTCGTTTACGTTGGCGCGCGTGATGACCTTGCCGCGGCGCGACGATACATACACCAGTTGCTGATCCTTGACGCCGAGTTTCTTGGCATCAGCCGGATGGATTTGCACGAACCCTGGTTCGTCGGCCAGCGTTTGCAGCGCTGAGCAGTTACCGGTCATCGAACGGCACGAATAATGGCCAACTTCGCGCACGGTCGACAATACGATCGGATATTCGCTGTCGACCTTCTCCAGCGGTTCGCGCCATTCAGCTGCGAACAGCAGCGCTTTACCAGATGGCGTATCAAACTTGTTGCCTTCGTACAGCCACGGCCGACCGGGATCGTCGAGCGTCAGGGACGGCCAGGCGACATAGCCCAAACCTTCCATTTTTTCGAAGGTTGCGCCGTAGTACAGCGGACACAGTTCGCGCAGTTCGTCCCAGATTTCCTTGGTGTTGTTGTATTTCATCGGGTAGCCCATTGCAGTCGCCATCAGGCTATGGATTTCCCAGTCGTGCTTGACATCGTAATCGGCCGGCGGATCGATCGCCTTGTAGCAGCGCTGGAAGGTGCGGTCAGCAGCCGAGAACACGTTATCATGCTCGCCCCACGATGTCGCCGGCAGGATCACGTCGGCTTCCATCGCGGTCTTGGTCATGAAGATGTCCTGCACGATGATGAATTCCAGATCCTTGAACGCCTGGCGCATCGTGCCCAGATCAGGCTCGGTCTGCAGCGGGTCTTCACCGAACACGTAGTGCGCCTTGATCTTGCCTTCATGCACCATGTGCGGCAGTTCAGTCAGGCTGTAGCCCTTCTTGTTCGGCATCTTCGGGATGCCCCAGGCCTTGGCGAATTTGTCTAGCGTCGGCTGATCGGTGATCTTCTGGTAGCCCGGCAGCGTACCCGGCAATGCGCCCATGTCGCACGCGCCCTGTACGTTGTTCTGGCCGCGCACCGGACCGACGCCGACGTTTGGTTTGCCCAGGTTGCCGGTGATGGTGGCGAGGCTCGACAGGCCCTTGACCACGTCGACCGCTTGCCCCCATTGCGTCACACCCATGCCCCACAGGATGGTCGCGGTTTCTGCCCCGGCATAGATGCGCATCGCTTCGCGGATTTGTTTCGGCTCCAGCCCGGTGATCTCGGCCACGTATTCCGGCGTGTACTTGGCCACGGTTTTCTTGTATTCGTCGAAGCCTTCGGCGTAATTGGCGACGTAGTTCTTGTCGTACAGGTTTTCGTTCAGCAGCACGTTGGCGAATGCATTGACCAGCGCCATGTTCGAACCGTTTTTCAGCGGTAGATACAGATCAGCCAGACGAGCGGATTCGATGAAGCGCGGGTCGCAGACGATGATCTTCGCTCCTTTCTGCTTGGCCTTGACGATGCGGCGCGCTACCACCGGATGCGAATCGGCCGGATTGTAACCAAAGATCAGGATGCACTTGGTATCCTCTATTTCCGGGATCGAGTTGCTCATCGCGCCGTTGCCGAGCGTGACGTCCAGTCCGGCCACCGACGGGCCGTGGCAGACGCGGGCGCAGCAGTCGATGTTGTTGGTGCCGAGCACCGCGCGCGTGAATTTCTGTGCCACGAAGTTGGATTCGTTGCCGGTGCCGCGCGACGAACCGGTGGTCATGATCGCTTCGGCGCCATACTTGTTCTTGATTTCAGTCAGGCGCTTGGCGGAATAGCTGATGGCTTCGTCCCAGGTGACGCGCTCGAACTGGCCGCCGCGCTGGCGGCGGATCATCGGGAAGCGCAGCCGGGGCGTCAAGAGCTTGGTGTCGTACAGGAAGTCCCAGCCGTAATAGCCTTTCAGGCACAGCTCGCCTTCGTTGGTGACGCCATTCGCGCCTTCCGCGCCGACAATCTTGCCGTTATCGACCAGGAAATTGATTTTGCAGCCCGTGCCGCAGTACGGACAGACGGTAATTACCTTTTCCATTTTTAACCCTTTCTTGAGTAACCAGATTCCAGTGCCTTAAAGGCGAATGTCAGAATTCCACGATCGCGCGTTCACGCCGTGTGCGTGACATGTCTTCCATCACGGCTGGCCCCATCAGATGGATGGCCTTGGTCGGGCAAACAGGAATGCACGCAGGGCCGCTTTCACGGTCGATGCACAGGTCGCATTTGTGCGCCCGCGACACCACCTTGCGCGTTGGCAGAACGCCGAGCGGGGTTGACTGGACTGGTTTCTCAACCATTTCCATCGCGCCGAATGGGCAGGCAACCACGCAGGTCTGGCAACCGATGCACCGCTCTTCCTGCAGTTGCACTGTGCCTGCCTGGTAAACCAGCGCCTGCGTCGGGCAGGAATTCACACATGGGGCGTTTTCGCATTGGCGACATTGCACCGGAACAGTTACTTTCTGCACCCGCATGACTTTCAGGCGCGGCCTGAAATTCGCGGGCGATAGTGCTTCTGCCGTGCCGGTGCCGATTGGATGTGCAAGTGCGCAGGCTACTTCGCAAGTGCGACAGCCTATGCATTTGCTGGGTTCAGCAATCACAAACCGGTTCATCATGGTTCTCCTTGGTTGGACTTGCAAACACGATAATATGCATTGGATTGCTATTTATTGCAGGGCAGCAATCCCACGCGAAACTCCGGCAGACTGATAGTGAAACAATTCATTATTACCCAGATTTCTGTATTACAAAATATGCATTCGCGCGCCTGTTTATATGCAGGCGATTGATTGTTTTTATGCAAAGATGTTTCTTGCGGGAATGATGTGATTTCCCAGGCAACATCGGTACTGGCAGGGGCTTGGGAAAAGAGGGGGAGGCAAAAAGACAATGCCCCCATGACGGGGGCATTGCAAAAAAGGGGCGTACGCCCGCAGATCTCCCGCAACCGGGAGGGGGTTAGCTTGAGGCTTCGACCATGCTGAGCAAGGCTTGCTCGCGACGTTGGGCGCACTTGGCCTCAAGATTGTCCGGATCGACCAGATGCAGCGCATTGGTCGGGCAAACCTGAATGCAGGCCGGGCCGCCTTCACGGTCAATGCACAGATCGCACTTGTGCGCGCGCGACACCGTCGAACGTACGGCCGACGGCCCGCTAACCTGCTGAACCGGCACCGACGTCATGTCCATCGCGCCGAACGGGCAGGCAACCACGCAGGTCTGGCAGCCAATGCAGCGGTCTTCCAGCAATTGCACCGTGCCTGCGCGGTAGACCAGTGCCTGCGTCGGGCAGGAATTCACGCACGGAGCGTTCTCGCACTGGCGGCACTGCACCGGTGCTGTGACTTTCATGTTCCTGACCAGTTTCAGGCGCGGCCTGAAATTCTCAGGCGACAGTGCTTCCGCCGAGCCTTTAACGGAAGGGTGCGCCAACGTGCAAGCCACTTCACAAGTGCGGCAACCTATGCATTTGCTGGGCTCTGCGATTACAAACCGATTCATCGTGCACCTCCTCGATCACACTTAAATATGTGTTGCCCTACTTATTTTGACAGGAGCATGGTCATGTTATGCTCCCATTTTTTCAGGATAAAGGCGACATTATATCCAGATATCGCGCATCTCAAAAATATGTATGCGTCTGCCAATATAGTTGCAGGCAGTTGCATCGATAGGTTTGGGCAATGCGCGCTCTCGGAACAGCCTGTTGCAGTATTCATTATCGAACCAATCAGGACTTGCATGGCCACGGAAAACACTTCAAGCGAACAGAAAGACTGTCCCGTCGATACCACATTGATCGCATTGCGCAGCCAGTTGCGGCAAGCGGAAAAAACGCCGCACGCCACTCGGGCGGCGCTGGCGGCTGCGACGCGTATCGTGACCGAAATCAAGCTCGGTCGCGGCAATTCGTCGCATCTGGCCGAACTCGCCACGCTGGCGGAGGAGTTGAAACTCAAGGCACCTGCGGCCGGGTTGGGCCTGTCGGCGACGCTGGCTGAGGCTCAGGACGAGTGGCGCCGGCACGTCGAGCAGCATGCATGCAGCACCAACACCTGCATGCAGCCGCATACCGTGCCGTGCCAGGAGGCCTGCCCGGCGCACATCGACATCCCGAGCATGATTGCCCATGTCGGCCGCGGGCAGTACAAGGAATCGCTCGATGTGCTGCTGAAGGATACGCCGCTGCCGAATTCCTGCGGCCTGGTTTGCCCCGCGCCGTGCGAAGATGCGTGCGTGCAAAAGGCGGTCAGCACCGCTGTGCTGATCAAGCCGATGAAATCCGTCGCTGCCCGTTGCGCTGGTAGCTACCCGCTGCCGGAATGCGATGCGGCATCGGGCAAGAAAGTGGCGATCGTCGGTGCCGGCCCGGGCGGGCTGACAGCGGCCTACTACCTGGCACAGCGCGGCCACCAAATTGAGATTTTTGACGAGCGCGAGCATCCGGGCGGCATCATGCGTTACGGCATTCCGGAATACCGGCTGCCGAATCCGGTACTGAACGCCGAAATCGACATGGTCAAGGCGCTGGGGGTGCAATTCCATATGAACACCCGCATCGCCAAATTGCAGGATTTGCGCCAGCAAGGTTTCGACGCCATTTTCCTCGCCACCGGTTTGCAGAAATCGAAGGGCATGGGGGTCGCCGGTGACGACCAGCCGTTCGTGCTCGGCGGGATCGATTTTCTGAGCCAAGTGCGCGATGGCAAGAACCCGCGCGTTGGTCCGCACGTGATCGTGATTGGCGGTGGCAACACCGCGATCGATGCAGCGATGACAGCCTTCCGTCAGGGCGCGACCAAGGTGCAGATCTGGTATCGCCGCACGCGCAAAGTGATGCCGGCCAACCCGCACGAAGTCGAGATGGCGCTGGCCGAAGGGGTCGAGCTGATGGAGTTCTGGGCGCCGAGCAAGATCATGGCGGACAATAAAATCGAATTCGTGCGCAACTCCAGCGCGCCCGATGCAGCCACGACCCAGCCGGTGGTGATCCAGCCCGACCAGGTGATTGCCGCCATCGGCCAGGATTCAGATCTGGACTATCTGGACGGGGTCGAGATTGAACTCAAGTGGGGCAACATCATGGCCGATCCGGTGACGCTGATGACCGCGATTCCGGGTGTGTTCTCCGGCGGCGATGTGCAGCACGGCGGCAGCACGGTGGTGGCGGCCATCGGTTCGGGCAAGCGTGCGGCCGAGTCGATCCATTCATACCTGACCGGACAGGCGATGGATCTCGAATCGCTCAAGCCGCAGCGGCGCGATTTCGTGCCGCCCGTTTCTGTCACCACTGCCAGCGGCGCAGCGCACCGCACCGACAAACACCGGCCGCATATTCCGGAAACCGATCCGATCGCGCGCCGCACTTCATTCGATTCGGTGTGGATTGATTTCGATACGAACACGGCCAAGCTCGAAGCGGAGCGTTGCTTGCGCTGCGACCAGTGCATCGGCTGCGGCCTGTGCGAACTGGTGTGCGCCGAAGTGGGGGCGAACGCGCTCAAGATGGTCGATGCCGGCAAGGGCAGACTGGCGTTCGAAAGCTTCCTGCGGCCAGCCACCACCTGCATCGGTTGCGGTGCGTGCGCGGCAGTCTGCCCGACGGGTGCGATTACGGTCGAAACCGTCGGCAACGACCGCGTCACCACCATCACCGGCACCGAAGTGCGTCGTCAGCCGCTGCTGGCATGCACAGTCTGCGGCGAACCGACCGTTACCGCGATGCAGCAGGCGATGATGAGCCAGCGACTTGGCAATGACCCGTCCACGCCTTCGGTCTGCCCGGCGTGCGCGCGGGCGAAGACCAGCAGCCTGATGCAGGCGATGCATGAAAAGGCGTGATGGCGCTGTGCGTTTGAACCGATGTTCGGCATGAAAAAATCCCCGCGTTCGGCGGGGATTTTTTTATTCGAGGCCAGAATCGGTGGCGCCTCTGTTGCGAGGTAGTCAGAAAATAACTGACCCCAAAGTCATTTTTATTCAATTAGGTCAAAAAATATACTCCGCCCAGTATTTAGAGGCGACTAGCAAAAACGTGGCCTGGATGGGTATTTTTGCTATATACCCCGGGTGGCTTACAGCAATGTCGCCAGCGCTGCCAGTGGCGACTGTTCGCCAGCAAAATGGGTGGCGTGGCCGGGCAGTGCCGAAACGAAGCGGAACTCGCTGAATTCGAACCCGGGCGCGACGCTGCAGCCGACCAGCGCGAAGCCGTCGAGCACGCGCGCCGCCTGCCAGTCGCCGGCCTTGATCACCGCCACGCTCTCGCGGCCCTCAAGCGCATGGCCGAGCAGGTGGCGTTCCTGTTGTTGCGTGACCGGATCGTAGCCGAACAGTTCGAGCGTGCCGCCGGCGTAGAAGTGCCAGATTTCGTCCGAATCGATTACGTGCCAGCGGCTGAACTGGCCGGGTTCCAGCAGGTAGTAAATCTGGGTCAGCGCCGAGCGCGTGCCGCGTGGCGTTTCCACTTGCGTGGCGGAACGGTAAAGTTCGCGGTACCAGCCGCCTTCCGGGTGCGGCGACAGTTGCAGCGATTCAATCAGTTGACGCGCGGGCATGATGTTTTGTCAGGTCTGGCGTGCCGCCCGCAATCGAACGGCACGAAAAGTGGAAGGTCAGGATTTGGTTGCTTCGCCTGCATCTGCCGCTTCCGGCGTTTCTTCTACTTCCACGCCGTAGTGGCGGTTGTAGATGTGCTGCAGATTGCCGATTAGTTGCGAGAACAGTTCTTCCCGCACGTCGCCGGGGATGGTCTGGCCCTTGCCGGCCATGACGTCGGCAAGTTCTTCGCGCAGCATCAGCACCGGCTTGAGCAGCGCCAGATCGCTCTGGTCTTCGAGCAGTTCCCGCCATGCTTCCCGCCGCAGTTGCACGCCCAGCATGAAGGCATCGGCCCAGTCATTGCCAGACAGCTTGTCATCCTGGTCGGCATACAGGAACGGGTAGTAGGACGAACCTTCGTGGAATTTGTCGGCGATGTATTTCCAGTGTTCGGACAGGATGGCCACCACTTCCTGTGCTTGCGCTTCGGATTCGAAGTTCGGCGTGCCGCTGCCGAAGATGTAGGGCAGGAATTCGCTCATCGGCACCGGTTCCGGGCCGATGATCAGCGCGCAGAAAAAGCCGTCCATATGCTCCAGATGCATGGCGTTCGGCTGCGAATCGAGAAATTGTTCCAGGCGGTCAAACTTGGCGTCGGCAACGCCGTCTTTTTTCAGCATCATGGATCAGGGGTTCCATCAAGTTGTGCGTTGAAAGGCGGCGTGGCAGGGCACACGCCGTGCAAGCTTCAATTATAGCCTGCGTCTAGCCTGTGCGCCCGGGCGAAACCGGTGCGAATGGTGGGCGGCGCTATTTTTCCGGGTACCCGACCGATTGCGCCAGGATGATATGCTGGTTCGATGCCAGATTCAGCGCTTTTGCCAGCGCCGGCTTGTCGATGTAGGCGCGGACCATCGTCGCCAGCCCTTCGGAGGCGCAGAACAGGTAAACATTCTGGCTGATGTAGCCGGTATCGGCGGCAGCATAGAAACGGCGGTATTCATCGTCGTCATTGCGGAATTTTGACATGTCAGACACGAACACCAGATTCACCGGCGCATCCTTGACGAAACCCTGCTTGCCGGTCAGCGCGCGGATGTCCTGGTTGCTCACCGGTTGCAGGCTGTTGGCGAAGGCATCGTACAGCCACACGCCCTCTTTGGTGACGACATAGATGCTGATTTCCTGCGCGTCGTGCGCAGAGGGTGCTGTGCGGCCCTTGTTGCCCGGACGGTTGACGCCGAACGCTGCCCATAGCAGGTTCGACAGCGTTTGCGGCGCGAGCGGCTTGCTGTCGTAGTCGCGCACCGTGCGCCGTTCCCTGAGCGCATCCATCAGCGGTTTGCCGCCGGAAGTTTGCGGCGCTGGCAGCGCCTGTGGCTGTCCTGCCGCTGCCGACTGCTGTTGCGGCGGTTTTTTGGGTTTGGCATCGTCGGAACCGGCGGTGCATGCCTGCGACAGCAGTGCCAATGACATCAGACCGCACAGGCCAAATTTGCCGAGATGCTTGATGGTTGTGTTCATGCTGTTCCTCCATTGAGTGTTGCCGTAGTTGCGGGGAGTGCTTGATAGTGCTGGTGCTGGGGCGCTGACGGGCGCGGTTATGCGACTTCAGGCGTGATCAGCGTGCGCAATTCTTCCGGCAGCGGCACCGACCTGACGGTCTGCAGGTCGATCCAGACCACTTTCGCGCCGCCGGACGCGTAAATCGTGTCCGGGTCGTCGGCCATCAGGATGTCTTGCGTGATTTCAAAGCTGGAGCGGCCGGGTGAGCCGGCATAGGTGCGGACTTCGATGTCGCCCGGATATTTCAGCGGCCGGAAATAGGTGCAGTGTGCGTTGACAACCACCGTTTCCATCCCAGCCTTTTCGCGCGAACGGAACGACGCATACCATTCGATTCGCGCCTGCTCCATGTAGCGGAAATAAACGGTGTTGTTGACATGGCCCATCGCATCCATGTCGCTCCAGCGGATCGGGATTCTGCTGGTGAAAACCAGCCGGCGGTCTTGCTCGTTCATAGCAGGCTCATGCCGTCGTCGGCGGTAATGACCGCGCCATTGATGAAGCGGGATTCATCGGACGCCAGCAACAGCACCAGTCCGTCCAGATCCTCCGGCTTGCCAGCACGCTTGCGCGGCAGTTTGTCGATGAATTTCTGCCCCTGTTCGCTATGGTAATGCGAGGCATTGATGTCGGTCAGCATGTAGCCTGGGCAAATCGCGTTGACGTTGATGTTGTACGGTGCCCACTCGAGCGCCATCGATTTCGTCATCTGGATCACGGCCGCCTTGCTCATGCCATAAACGCCGTAATACGGCAGCGATTTCAGGCCGGCTATCGACGAAATGTTGATGATGCGGTGCTGGCGGCCCGGTTTGGCTTTGGCGCGCGCGATCATCCGCTTGGCGGCTTCCTGCGCGACGAAGAAGGCGCCGCGCTGGTTGGTGCCCATGATGTGGACGTAATCATCCATCGTTACGTCCTCGAGCCGCTGGTTGGTCACCACGCCGGAATTGTTGACCAGAATGTCGAGCGCGCCTGCCTCGGTTTCCGCATGTGCAATCGCCGACTTGATGCTGGCGTGGTCGGTCACGTCCAGATGCACCACATGGGCGGAACCGCCTTCGGACTCGATTTCGGCGCGCAATTCCTTCAGCAGGTTCATCCGGCGTGAAGCCAGCACGACTCGGGCGCCAGCCTGCGCCAGCGCACGCGCGGCGCGTGCACCCAAGCCGCTTGATGCGCCGGTGACCAGCGCGGTTTTTCCTTCCAGATTGACTTCAATACCCATACGACCTCCCGGCTTACTCGCCTGCTGGCGGCATTTTATCGGTAAAACGGTATCAGAACCGTTATCATTGCCAGATTATGCTGCAAATAAATTGCGGCGCGTTTTGTCCGGACGCAAAAAAATGGCAGGTTCGGACGGGTTTTTATTTTTTGCAATCATGTCACACAATCAGAATCTGGGGCCGCGCGAGGCGATGGAATACGACCTCGTCATCGTCGGCGGCGGGCCGGCCGGGCTGGCGGCGGCGATCCGCGCCAAGCAACTGGCGGCGCAAAACGGTAATGAGGTATCAGTCTGCGTGCTGGAAAAGGGCAGCGAGCTTGGCGCACATACGCTCTCGGGCGCGATCATCGACCCGAAATCGCTGGCGGAACTGTTTCCCGACTGGCGCGAACGCGGCGCGCCGCTGAACCTGCCGGTGGCCAGCGAGCAAATGCTGCAACTGAGCGCCAGCGGCGCGAAGGCATTGCCGGCCATGCTGGTGCCTGCATGTTTCCATAACGACGGCAATTACCTGATTTCGCTCGGTAACCTAGTGCGCTGGCTCGGCCAGCAGGCGGAGGGGCTAGGGGTCGATATTTTCCCCGGGTTTGCCGCGGCTGAAGTGCTGTATCGCGACGATGGCTCGGTCATGGGCGTGGCCACAGGCGACATGGGGCTAGACCGCGAGCGCAAGCCCAAGCCGGAATTCCAGCGCGGGATGGAACTGCACGCGAAATACACGATTTTCGCCGAAGGCACGCGCGGCCAGCTCGGACGCGAACTGATGGCACGCTTCGCGCTGGACAAGGGGCGCGACCCGCAAGCGTACAGCATCGGCATCAAGGAAGTGTGGGAAGTGAGCAAGGAGCAGCACCGTCCCGGGCTGGTGGTGCATACTGCCGGCTGGCCGCTGGACAATGCCACTTACGGCGGTTCGTTCATCTACCACATGGAAAATCGGCAGGTGGCGATCGGCTACATTTTCGGGCTGGATTACCGTAACCCGTACCTGTCGCCGTTCGAGGAATTCCAGCGCTTCAAGACCCATCCGGCAGTGCGCACGCATATCGAAGGCGGGCAGCGCATCGCGTATGGCGCGCGCGCGCTGACCGCTGGCGGGCTGCAGGCATTGCCGGAACTGACGTTCCCCGGTGGCGCGCTGGCCGGCTGCGAAGCCGGGTTCATGAATGGTAGCCGGCTGAAGGGCATTCACGGTGCGATCAAGTCCGGTGCGCTGGCGGCGGAAGCGGCGGTCGAGGCGCTGGCCGCAGGCCGCGCCAACGACGTGCTGGCGGCGTACCCGCAGGCATTCCGCCAGTCGTGGCTGCATGAAGAACTGCATCGCGGCCGCAACTTCAAGCCATGCATGGAAAAGGGGCTGATGCTCGGCGGACTGTTGTTCGGCATCGATCAGGTGCTGTTGCGCGGTCGCGCGCCGTGGACCATGCACCGTAAACATGCCGACCATGCAACGCTGCTGCCGGCGGCGCAGTGCCAGCCGATTGCCTATCCGAAGCCGGACGGCAGGCTGACGTTCGATCTGCTGTCGTCGGTTTACCTGACCGGTGTGCAGCACGAGGAAGATCAGCCATGCCATCTGACGCTGAAGGATGCGGACAAGCCGGTGGCGCTGAATCTGGCCAAATACGCCGGGCCGGAAGCGCGCTACTGCCCGGCGGGTGTGTACGAATTCGTGCAGGCCGACGATGGGCTGGATCGCTTGCAAATCAACGCTTCAAACTGCATCCATTGCAAGACCTGCGACATCAAGGATCCTACGCAAACCATCGTCTGGATCGCGCCCGAGGGCGGCGGCGGGCCGAACTATTCCGGCATGTGAACTGTTGCTGGCGCGGCCATCACATGGTCGCGCCCGGCGGCTTTGGCTGCATACAGCGCCTTGTCCGCCCGTTCGAGCAAATCCGGCGGCAAGTGCCGGTTGTGAACCGGGACGATCGCATCGACGCCGCAACTGACAGTCAGGATGCCGTTGCTGCCGGTTGGATGCGCAATCGCCAAGTTGCGCACATCCTGCTGAATTTGTACGGCTATCGCGCGAGCGCTGTCCAGATCGGTTCCCGGCAGCAGCAAGGCGATTTCCTCGCCGCCATAGCGCGCGGCCAGATCGCCAGCGCGCCGCTGGCAGGCTTTCACCACTGCGCTGATTTTTCGCAGGCAATCATCGCCGGCAGGATGACCATACTGATCGTTGTACTGTTTGAAGGCATCGACATCGAGCATGACTAGCGCCAGCGGTTGTTGGTGACGCATGGCGCGCCGGAATTCCTCGTCCAGTGCCAGATCGAACTGGCGCCGGTTGGCCAGCCCGGTCAGGCCGTCCTGCATCGCCATCCGTTCCAGTTCCTGATTCAGTTGCTGTAATGATGCCTGTGCTTTCTGCAATTCGTTTTCGGCGTCCATCCTTTTGCCGATTTGTCGCAGCAGTCTGAAGCCCAGGAATCCTAGCCCCAGTGTCAGTGCCGCCGCAACCAGCAAATGCGGGTAAGTCTCGCGCCACCACATGGCAAGCAGGTCTTTTTGGGATAGCGATACGACCTGTATCAGCGGATAGGAATCCAGTTGCCGGTAGGAAATCAGCCGATCCTGGCCATCAATGGCGGACGCTTTTGCATGGAAAATGCCGGAGGTCGCCTTGGGCAGATGTTCGCGGAACAGCGGGGCATTGCTGATATCCATGCCAATTTGTTTCTCATCAAACGGGCGGCGCAGCAGCAGGATGCCTTTGGCCGAGTCAAGCGCAATCGCGCTGTTTGGGCCGAGCAGCCGGTAGCTATTGTATTGCTGATTGAAATAATCGAGCCGGATGGTTGCCAGTACCACGCCGGCGAAGCGGCCGTCGGCATGGTTGAGGCGGCGCGCGATGGTCAGGATCCATTCGTCAGTCGAACGGCTTTTGACCGGCTTGCCGATGAATGGTTTGGCGTCGGTATGAGTGCTCAGATAGATGAAGTAATCGCGGTCGGCATTGTTCACGTGGACAGGGCTGCGTCGCATCGAATTCGCCAGCCAGCGGCCGTGCTCATCATAAATGAACAGGCCGTGCAGCTTGGGCAACTCTGTCACATGCTGTACCAAAAGAGACTCGAGCCGGCGCAGATTGGCCGGTCTGGTGCCATCGGTTTCAACCCGTTCAACCAGCCCCAGCAGAATTGTATCGGCCTGTTTGAACGTGGCTTCCGTCTGCTGTGCCAGAGAGTTGGTCAGGTTGGCCGCGTAATTTTTTGCGTGCTGCCGTCCGATATTGTATACGTTGTGGTTTTGCCAAAAGATGATGATCAACAACGTCAGGCAGACCAGCACGACAAATACCTTCGCACGCAGCAACAGCCGTTGTCGCCGGATCTGTTGGATTGTCTGATGGTCTGGGTTTGCCGCGTCGTCAGGAATTGTGATGAGCGTCATTTTTTTATGGTAGCAGAAATAGCCTGTCAGAAATGCGTGTTGGACGCGGAAAAAAGCGCATCGATGGGTGAACTTGCAGGAAAAACGCTTCCATTTGCATGACGTTCATCAAATGCGGGCGCTTTTGTGCCATTTTTGCCGTATTTATTCTAGGGTGATGCGGCATAATGTCGGCGCGTTGCGCTAAGCAATGCGGCAATACCTATTCATGGCGCGGAAAGAGCCGCATTTCCCTCTCCGCCGGACGACGCAGCATTCTCACGGAGATTCTTGATGTTCGAACAGGCAGGTCTTGCAGAGGCGTACCGCAAGCTGATGGCAGGCGATCATGGCGATCCGTTTTCGGTGCTCGGCATGCATGAGGTCAAGGGGAAACTGGTGGTGCGGGCGCTGTTGCCGGGCGCGGTAGGCGTGGCGGTGATCGAGTCGGAAACCGGCCGGAAGCTGGTGGAGCTGGCGCGGGTCAAGGGAACCGATATCTTCGCTGCCGTCATCCCGCGGCGCAAGAACCGCTTTGCCTACCGGCTGCTGGTTGACTGGGGCAGCCACGAGCAGGAAATGGAGCATGCATACCGCTTCTCGAAAATCCTGGGCGACATCGACGTCTGGTTGCTGGCCGAAGGCACGCATTTCCGTCCGTACGAAAAAATGGGCGCACACCCGACCGAAATCGACGGCGTTGCCGGCGTCAGTTTTGTCGTCTGGGCGCCGAATGCGCGCCGGGTGTCGGTGGTCGGCGATTTCAACAACTGGGACGGCCGCCGCCACATGATGCGCTTGCGGCCGGAATGCGGCGTGTGGGAAATCTTCGTGCCGCACGTGATGCCGGGGGACGTCTACAAGTACGAAGTCAAGACCAAAAAAGGTGATTTGCTGTACAAGGCTGATCCATTTGGTTTTGCGGCCGAATTGCGACCGAAGTCGGCTTCGGTGGTGCACCGGTTGCTGCCGGTCTGCCCGGAAAGCGAGGCGCGCAAGAAGGCGAATGCACTCGATGCGCCTGTCAGCATTTACGAGGTGCATCTCGGTTCCTGGCGACTGCCGGGCGATGGTCGCCGTTGGTTCACTTACCGCGAACTGGCCGAGCAGTTGATTCCGTATGTGTGCGAGCTCGGCTTCACACACGTTGAACTGCTGCCGGTGCACGAGCATCCGCTCGACAATTCCTGGGGCTACCAGCCGGTCGGGCTGTATGCGCCGACTTCGCGCTTTGGTACGCCGGACGATTTCCGCGGCTTCATCGAAGCCGCGCATGCGAACGGGCTGGGCGTGATTCTCGACTGGGTGCCTGGACATTTCCCGATCGATGCGCACGGGCTCGAACATTTCGACGGCACGCCGCTGTACGAACATGCCGATCCGCGCGAAGGTTTCCATCAGGACTGGAATGTGCTGATCTACAACTATGGAGGGCGCGAGGTGCGCAACTTCCTGGTTGGCAATGCCCTTTTCTGGCTGGAGCGTTTCGGCGTCGATGGCTTGCGGGTCGATGCGGTGGCGTCGATGATTTACCGCGACTACAGCCGCAAGCCGGGGGAATGGATTCCGAATGAATACGGCGGCAATGAAAACCTGGAAGCGATTGCCTTCCTGCGCCGGATGAATGAAGTGGTCGGATCGGAGCGGCCAGAGGCGGTCACAATGGCGGAGGAGTCGACCGCGTTTCCGGCGGTGTCGCGCCCGACCTTTCACGGCGGGCTCGGCTTCCATTACAAATGGAACCTCGGCTGGATGCACGATACGCTGGCGTACATGCAGCAGGACCCGGTGCATCGCAAGCACCATCACGACAAGATGCGCTTCTCGATGATGTACGCGTACAGCGAGAATTTCGTGCTGCCGCTGTCGCACGACGAAGTGGTGCATGGCAAGCGCTCTATCCTCGGCCGGATGCCGGGCGACGAATGGCAGCGCTTTGCCAACCTGCGCGCGTATTACGGCTTCATGTGGGGTCATCCTGGCAAGAAACTGCTGTTCATGGGCAGCGAGTTCGGCCAGTACCGCGAATGGAATTCGAACGGCAGCCTCGACTGGGAGTTGCTGCAGTATGCGGTCCATGCCGGCGCGCAGCGGGTGGTACGCGACCTGAATGCGGTCTATCGCGCGTATTCGGCGCTGTACCAGCTCGATTTCGAACAGCGCGGTTTTGAATGGATTGTGCATGACGACTTCGATAATTCGGTGTTTGCTTTCCTGCGGCGCGATGCCGCAGGCGAGTTCGTGCTCGTGCTCAGCAATTTCACCCCGGTGCCGCGGCACGGCTACCGCCTCGGCGTGCCGCAATCCGGCAGCTATGTCGAGATCCTGAATACCGATGCGGAAATCTATGGCGGCAGCGGCATGAAGAATGATGAACTGCGTGCGCAGCGGCAGACCATGCATGGCCGCGACTGGTCGATTGCGATGACCGTGCCGCCGCTGGCGACGGTGATGCTGACGCTGAAACCAAAACCGGCCGCCAGACCGGCGCCCAAGCGCAAGGAGTAATCATGCTGCACACTGCCGTCACCATCAAGCCGGGCAAGTCCTATCCGCTGGGCGCACACTGGGATGGGCAGGGCGTGAATTTCGCACTGGTGGCGCCGAATGCGCAGGCAGTGCTGCTGTGTTTGTTCGACGATCGGGGTGAGCAGGAAACGCTGCGGCTGCGGCTGCCGGTATGCGAAGACGGCATCTGGCATGGTTACCTGCCGGATGCCGAGCCAGGGCTGGTTTACGGTTATCGCGCGTTCGGCCAATATGCGCCGCATCAGGGCTACCGCTACAACCCGAACAAGGTGCTGCTCGACCCGTATGCGCGGCAGATTGTCGGCCAGTATCGTGGCCAGGACGAATTTCTGATCGATAACCCGGCCGATACCGCGGCCATTGCGCTGAAGGCGCGCGTGGCGCATGAACCTTATGACTGGGGCGGCGATGTCCGGCCGGGGATTGCTGTATCGGATGTCGTGCTGTACGAAATGCATGTCAAGGGCTTCACCCGGATGCATCCGCTGGTGCCGGAAGAACTGCGCGGCAGTTACGCTGGGATGGCACACCCGGCGGTGACGGCCTATTTGAAGGAACTGGGCGTGACCACGGTCAGCTTGCTGCCGGTGCATTTCCGCGCCGACGAGGCGCGGCTGCAGAAAATGGGGGTGTCGAATTACTGGGGCTACACCAGCATCGGCTTTTTCGCGCCCGAGCCGCGCTACTGGTCCGGCCGCGCCGGCACGACGCCGGTATCGGAATTCCGTGACATGGTGCAGGCGCTGCACGCTAACGGGATCGAAGTCGTGCTCGACGTGGTGTATAACCACACCGCCGAAATGGGCGGCGACGGCCCGGCGCTGTCATTCCGCGGCATCGACAATTCGCTGTATTACCATCTTCAGCCAGGCGATCGCGCGCTGTATGAAAACTGGAGCGGCTGCGGCAACTGCTTGAACCTGTCGGAGCCGCGCGTGTTGCAGCTGGTGATGGATTCGCTGCGCTACTGGGTCGAGGAAATGCATGTCGATGGTTTTCGCTTCGATCTGGCGACGGTGCTGGCGCGCAATGCGCACGGCTTTTCAACCACTGCGCCGTTCTTCGCCGCCATCTGCCAGGACCCGGTACTGTCGCGCGTGCGGCTGATCGCGGAACCGTGGGACATCGGGCCGGGCGGTTATCAGGTCGGGCAATTCCCGGCAGGCTGGCTCGAATGGAACGACCAGTACCGCGACACGATGCGCTCGTTCTGGCTGCACCAGTGGCCGACGCTGGGCGAATTCGCGCAGCGCTTTGCCGGTTCTAGCGATTATTTCCGGCACCACAACCGCAGCGCTGCTTCCAGCATCAATTTCATCGCGGTGCATGATGGCTTCACGCTGCACGATCTGGTTAGCTACAACCACAAGCACAATCTGGCCAACGGCGAAGACAACCGCGACGGCAGTACGCACAACCATAGCTGGAACTGCGGCGTTGAGGGCGAAACCACCAGCGGCGAAGTGCAGGCGCTGCGCTCACGGCTGAAGCGGGCATTGCTGGCAACGCTGGTGTTTTCGCAGGGAACGCCGATGCTGCAGGCGGGGGATGAACTCGGTCACAGCCAGCGCGGCAACAACAATGCCTATTGTCAGGACAATGAACTGGCGTGGATCGACTGGAACCAGGCCGATCGCGAACTGGCCGACTATGTGCGCCGGCTGCTGGCATTGCGGCGCCGTCATCCGGCGTTGCGCAGCGTGCGCTGGTTCACCGGCGAACGGCTGCCGTCCGGCGAGGCGGATATCGTCTGGCTGTCGCCGGATGGCGATGCGATTGCCAGCGAGGAATGGGTCGAGCGCGGTCACGTTTGCATTGGCATTTTGCTGCATGACACGGAAACCTGTCTGTTGCTGCTGAATGCCTCGGCGCAACCGGTGAATTTCAGGTTGCCACCCGGACGGTGGCAAGTGCTGCTCGACAGCGCCGACCCTGCTGCCCCTGCCGTCACCATTGGCGTGGAAACGGTGCTGCCGCCGCGCGCCGTCTGGCTGGCCGTGCCAGCAGATTGATGGCTGTCAAAATGTTGCATGGCCAGTCATTTTCTGTGGGTATAATTAAAAATGCATCGATTTGGCCAGATGTTCCTGGGCATTTTAAAAATACTCTTGCCAGTATGTTTTGAAATCGAAAGGGCGTTAAGCCATCCGGTGACAGGCACTTGCAGTACATCAAACTTTTTGCGTGGCAGCCGTACTACAATCGGATGGTTGAACGCGCCGGGAATGCGAGCCCGGTAAACAGGAATTGATGACGGAGCCAGATTTGACTATTCAAACCATCCGCACGCAGGTCTTCGCGGGCCAGCAGCCAGGCACATCAGGTTTACGCAAGAAAGTCACCGTTTTCCAGCAGCCAGGTTATCTGGAAAATTTTGTCCAGTCGATTTTCGATTCGCTTCAGGGCTGTGCCGGCCAGATGCTGGTGCTGGGAGGCGATGGCCGCTTTCATAACAGGCAAGCGGTTCAGACGATACTCAAGATGGCTGCGGCCAACGGCATCGGTCGCGTGCTGGTCGGGCAAGGCGGTATCCTGTCCACGCCCGCAGTCAGTTGCGTCATCCGCAAGCGTCAGGCATTCGGCGGCATCATCCTGTCGGCCAGCCACAATCCTGGCGGGGCAGATGGCGATTTCGGCATCAAGTACAACATCGGCAACGGCGGCCCGGCGCCGGAAAAGATCACCGAGGCGATCTACGCCCGGACGCAAGCCATCAGCGAATACCGCATCAGCGATGCGCCCGACATAGATCTCGACCGCCTCGGGGCTTGCGCGGTTGATGGCATGGCAGTCGAAGTCATCGATCCGGTGGCCGATTACGCCGAGCAGATGAGCCAACTGTTCGATTTCGACGCCATCAGAAAACTGTTTGCCGGCGGCTTCACCATGCGCTTCGATGCAATGAGCGCGGTTTCCGGCCCGTATGCGACCGCGATTCTCGAACGCATGCTCGGCGCTCCGCGCGGCTCGGTGATGCATGGTCAGCCGCTGGAAGATTTCGGCGGGCACCATCCCGATCCGAACCCGGCTCACGCGGCCGAACTGATTGATCTGATGAGCGGCGAACAGGCGCCGGATTTCGGTGCAGCCTCAGACGGCGATGCCGACCGCAACATGATCGTCGGCCAGAAGCTGGCGGTGACGCCATCGGATAGCCTGGCAATCCTGGCGGCGAATGCGACCGTTGCGCCCGGTTATAAGAATGGCATTGCCGGCATCGCGCGCTCGATGCCGACTTCTTGCGCGGCTGATCGCGTGGCTGAGGCGTTGGGCGTGCCGTGTTTCGAGACGCCGACCGGCTGGAAGTTCTTCGGCAACCTGCTCGATGCCGGGAAGGTCACCTTGTGCGGCGAGGAAAGCTATGGCACCGGCTCCAGCCACATCCGCGAAAAGGACGGCTTGTGGGCGGTGCTGTTCTGGCTCAACCTGCTGGCGGCCAGCGGCAAATCTGTGCGCGAACTGGTACAGCAGCACTGGGCGCGTTTTGGTCGCAACTACTACTCGCGCCACGATTACGAAGGCATTGCCACCGAGCGCGCGAATGCGCTGATGGACGGCTTGCGCGCGCAGCTGCCAGCCATGAAAGGGCAAATGCTGGGCAGTCACCGGGTCGAGCTGGCGGACGATTTTCATTATGCCGATCCGGTTGATGGTTCGGTGTCGAGCCATCAGGGCGTGCGCATCGTGTTCGACGATGGCGCGCGCATCGTGTTCCGCCTGTCCGGCACCGGCACCAGCGGCGCGACGCTGCGGGTCTATTTCGAGAAATACGAACCTGATTCGTCGCAACACGATTTGCCAACGCAACAGGCGCTGGCCGATCTGGTGGCGATTGCCGAACAAATTGCTGGCATTGCCGAACATTCCGGCATGGCACGGCCATCCGTGATTACCTGATTATCCGCATTACCTGAACCAGCCATTCCCCGACAATAACAAGGAAAAACATCATGCAATTGGTTACAGACAAGCTTTTTCTCGCCAGCCATCTTCCGAAGCGCACGCTGGCGATTGTGCTGGCTGGCGGACGCGGTTCGCGCCTGCACGATCTGACCGACATGCGCGCCAAGCCTGCGGTTTTTTTCGGTGGCAAGTTCCGTATCGTCGATTTCGCGCTGTCGAATTGCATCAATTCCGGCATCCGTCGCATCGGCGTGGTGACACAATACCGTTCGCATTCGCTGATTCGGCACCTGCAACGCGGCTGGAATTTCCTGCGCGGTGAGCACAATGAATTCATCGACCTGTGGCCGGCACAGCAGCAGCTCGATGAAACCACCTGGTATCGCGGCACGGCCGATGCGGTGTTGCAGAATCTGGGCATCATCCGCTCCTACCGGCCGGAATTCGTGCTGGTGCTGGCGGGCGACCATGTGTACAAGATGGATTACTCGATGATGCTGCTGGATCATGTCGAAATGAGTTCGGTATGCACGATTGCGTGCGTCGAAGTGCCGCGGCATGAAGCGACCGGCTTTGGCGTGATGGCGGTCGATGGCGAGCGCCGCATCGTCGATTTCATCGAAAAGCCGGCCGACCCGCCGGCGATGCCGGGCAAGCCGGACGTGGCGCTGGCCAGCATGGGGATTTACGTTTTCAATGCGGAATACCTGTACCACCTGCTGGAGGAAGACATCAGGAATCCGGAGTCGAACCACGATTTTGGCCGCGACATCATTCCGCGCGTGGTGCGCGATGGCCATGCGCGCGCGCACCTGTTCGGCATGTCGTGCGTGCCGTCGTCGCGCGAGGTTGCGCCGTACTGGCGCGATGTTGGCACGGTCGATTCGTTCTGGACCGCGAACCTGGATTTGACGTCGAACCTGCCGCAGCTCAACCTGTACGATCAGGAGTGGCCGATCTGGACCTACCAGGAGCAGATGCCGTCGGCCAAGTTCGTGCCGAACAGCAACGGCGTGCATGGCGTTGCGGCCAATACGCTGGTTTCCGGCGGCTGCATCATTTCAGGGTCACAAATTTCGAATACCATTCTGTTTTCGCGGGTGCGGATCCATTCGTTCTGCGTTATTGATCAGGCGGTCATCCTGCCGGCGTGCGAGATTGGACGTCATTGTCGGCTGAGAAAGGTGGTGATCGACCGCGGCTGCAATATACCGGAAGGGCTGGTCATCGGCGAAGATGCCGAACTGGACGCGAAGCGGTTTTACCGTTCAGAAAATGGGGTGGTGCTGGTGACGCAGGAAATGCTGGCGGCATTGTATGAAACCGAAGTGACGCCTGAGGCGGAATGATGATGGCGGTATCGTGATGCGCGTATTGCACGTTTGTACCGAAGTTTACCCGGTGCTGAAAACCGGCGGGCTGGCTGATGTGACCGGCGCGCTGCCGGCCGCGCAAATTCAGCTCGGCTGTGACGCGCGCCTGCTGGTGCCCGGGTTCCCGACCTTCTTTGCCAGCCTGCGCGAGCAAAAGCTGGTGTTCGAATTGCCGCCGCGCTTCGGCGCGTATGCAATCCGTCTTTATCTTGGCAGCTTGCCGGAGAGCGGGATGAAGGTGTATTTCATCGACGCGCCGGGGCTGTTCGACCGGCCTGGTAACCCCTATTTCAACGCATCGAACCAGGATTATTTCGACAATTACCGCCGTTTTGCCTTGCTTGGCTGGATGGCGGCGCGCGTGGCCGAAGGGCTGGATGTGTCGTGGACGCCGGAGCTGGTGCATGCGCACGACTGGCATGCGGGGCTGACGCCCGCCTACCTGAAGGCATCGGAATTCTGGAACCAGCGTCCGCTGGCGAAATCGGTGTTCACGGTGCATAACCTCGCCTATCAGGGCAATTTCCCCGGTCATGTGTTTGGCGAACTGGATTTGCCGTCGCATTTTTTTGGCCTGGATGGAGTCGAATTTCATCATCAATTGTCCTTCATCAAAGCGGGGCTGGTGTATGCGGACAGGATCACGACTGTTAGCCCGACGTATGCGCGCGAGATCCTGCGCACGGAAAATGCTTGCGGCCTTGATGGCGTGTTGCAGAAAAGGGCGGCCGATTTGTACGGCATCCTGAACGGGGTCGATTTCTCCGTCTGGAACCCGGCCACGGATGCTGCCATCGCTGCCAACTACAACGTGCGCTCGCTGGCAGGCAAGCGCAAGTGCAAGCAGGCGCTGCAGCAGGAAGCAGGTTTGCCGTTGCAGGACGACAAGCCGCTGTTTTGCATCGTCAGCCGGCTGGCAGTGCAAAAGGGGCTGGATATGGTGCTCGATGCCTTGTCGGAGATCGTGCGCATGGGAGGGCAGATCGTGATCCTCGGCAGCGGCGATGCGTCGATGGAAAGCGCGTTCCGGAACGCGGCGTTTGCGAATCCGGCGGCGGTATCGATCCATGCCGGTTACGATGAACTGAAATCGCATCGCGTGTTTGCCGGCAGTGACGTAATTCTGATGCCGTCGCGCTATGAGCCATGCGGGCTGACGCAGTTGTACGGGCTGCGTTACGGCACGCTGCCGCTGGTGCATCGCGTAGGCGGGCTGGCAGACACCGTGGTCGATAGCACGGAAGAAAACATGAAACGGGGAACGGCGACAGGTTTTGCCTTTGATGGTTTCCAGTATGAGTCCTTCATGTCGGCGGTGCGCCGCTGTTTCGAGCTGTTTGCGCACAGGCGGGAATGGCAGCGGGTGCAGCGCAGCGCGATGCGGCAGCATTTCGACTGGGAAACGGCTGCTGTTCATTATCTGGAGCTTTACCGGCAGATTGCCGGGCATCACTGATTGTTTGCGGCAGAAGTTCTGTAGTACCCTAGAGTTGTTGACAGATGCGCAAGTTGGGCGCTCGGCCCGATTATCATCCACTCCATCATGGAGATACTTATGAATCAGTCGAATTCCAGCAAGCAGATAGGTTTTCTGGCCAATGACGTGGAAGCGCTCAAGCGTTCCATTTGCAACAATCTGCGGTATCGCACCGGCCGGAATCCGATTAACGCCAATCGCCATGACTGGCTGCTGGCGACCGAACTGGCGGTCAGGAACCGTCTGGTCGAACGGTGGATGAGCACGGCCGAGGTGTTTTACACGCAGCGCTCGAAAAACATCTATTACCTGTCGATGGAATTTCTGATCGGGCGCACGTTCACCAATGCCTTGCAGGCACTTGGCATAGCCAATGAAGTCAAGGACGCGCTGGCCGACCTGTCGGTTGATTTCGAAGAAATGGCCGCAGGCGAGCCGGATGCGGCGCTGGGCAATGGCGGCCTTGGTCGGCTGGCGGCCTGTTTCCTTGATTCGATGGCGACCTTGCAACTGCCGAGCATGGGCTACGGCTTGCGCTATGAGTACGGCATGTTCAAGCAGCAGATCGTCGATGGCTATCAGGTCGAAATGCCCGACTACTGGCTGTTGACCCGCGGCAATCCGTGGGAATTTCCTCGGCCGGAAGTGCAATATCAGGTGCGCTTTGGCGGCCGCATCGTGCAGGAAGGCGAGCGCGTGCGTTGGGTCGATACGCACAGTGTGCTGGCGATGGCGTACGACACCATCATCCCCGGTTATCAGACTGATGCCACCACCACGCTGCGGCTATGGTCGGCCAAGGCGATTGCCGAGATGAACCTGTCCGCTTTCAACCGCGGCGAGTACACCGGCGCGGTCGAAGCGAAAACCATGTCGGAAAACATCACGCGTGTGCTGTATCCGGACGATTCGACCGAATCCGGGCGCGAATTGCGCTTGCGGCAGGAATTCTTCTTCATTTCGGCCAGCATGCAGGACATGATCCGTCGCCACATGCTCAACCATGACGATTTCGATAACCTGAGCGACAGCGTATCGGTGCACCTGAACGACACCCATCCGGTGCTGGCGGTGCCGGAACTGATGCGCATCCTGATAGACGAACACGGCATCAAGTTCGACAAGGCCTGGGCACTGTCGCAAAAGATTTTCTCATACACCAACCATACGCTGATGAGCGAGGCGCTGGAAACATGGTCGGTGGAACTGATGGGGCGCGTGCTGCCGCGCCACCTGATGATCATTTTCGACATCAACAGTGCTTTCCTTGCCAGCGTCGCGTCCAGTTATGGCGATGACCCGAACCTGAGGGAGCGCATTTCGCTGATTGACGAGTACGGCGGCCGCCGCGTGCGCATGGCCTATCTGGCGGTGGTCGCCAGCCACAAGGTCAATGGTGTATCGAAGCTGCATTCGGAGCTGATGAAGCAATCAATTTTCTGTGATTTCGCCCGCATCTACCCGGAACGCTTCACCAACATCACCAACGGCATCACGCCGCGGCGCTGGCTGTCGCAGGCGAATCCGCTGTTGTCTGATCTGATCGATGACAAGATCGGGCCGGAATGGCGCACCGATTTCACAAAGCTGCTGGGACTGGAGCAATACGGGAACGACCAGATGTTCATCAACTCGTTCCGTGCCGCCAAGCGCCAGAACAAGAGCCGGCTGGCGAACTGGATTATGCACAACCTCAACATCAGCGTGAACCTCGATTCGCTGTTCGACGTGCAAATCAAGCGCATCCACGAATACAAGCGCCAGATGATGAATGTGCTGCACGTGGTTACGCGCTACAACCGCATCCTGGCCAATCCGGATGTCAACTGGGTGCCGCGGACCGTCATCTTCGCCGGCAAGGCGGCTTCAGCCTACCACATGGCAAAAATGACCATTAAGCTGATCAACGATGTGGCGAGGAAAATCAACAGTGACCCGGTGGTGGGCGACAAACTCAAGGTTGTGTTCATTCCCAATTACGGTGTCAGCATGGCCGAGCTGATCATACCGGCAGCCGACCTGTCGGAGCAGATTTCGACTGCCGGCACCGAAGCGTCTGGCACCGGCAACATGAAATTTGCCTGCAACGGAGCGCTCACTATCGGCACGCTAGATGGCGCCAACATCGAAATCGGCGAAGCGGTCGGCGCAGACAGCATCTTCATCTTCGGTAATACCTCCGAGCAGGTTGACGACATCCGCCGCGCCGGCTACCAGCCGCGCACCATTTACGAGCAAAACGATGAACTGCGGCTGGCGCTCGATCAAATCCGCGACGGCTTCTTCTCGCCGGAAGAACCCGGCCGGTTTCAATCAGTGTACGATTCGCTGGTCAACTATGGCGACCGTTTCCTGGTGCTGGCCGATTACGCCAGCTATGTGGCGATGCAGGAACAGGTTGATGCGCTGTACCGCCAGCCGTTACGCTGGAGCAGGACGGCGATCCACAACGTGGCCAGCATGGGCAACTTCTCGTCCGATCGGGCGATAGCGGAATACGCGAAGGACATCTGGCAGGTCGAGCCACTCGATTTCAGCGGCGACAGGCACCACGACCTGCGTGATATCCGGATGCCGGAAGGCGTTTAACGGCCTGCCAAGGGGCGTGGGGCGACAATAGCGTCAGGATTCGCACTCGCGCCCCCGCCAGCGGCAACGTCGCAAGAGGACGGAAAACCAGCGGCAACCTGGCTGCTTGCTTTTCGGCAAGGTTGTGTGCAGGGAAAACACCATCAAGCCGGCAAATACCCACGGCATTTCACCGATGATTTAAAGATTTTTGGGGTATGTGGCCAAAACATGCTTCCCGGCCTCGTATTTGCTGGTTGTTTTTAAATACTGGTCCCAGTATATTTGTGGGTCTAATTGAACGAAAAGCCAGTTTCGGTCAGTTATTTCCGCGGTCGTGGCATGCCAGTGGTTTGCAAATGGCAGGCATGAAACTTCACCGGCGCATTTGCTGCACCGGGAACCCAAAGCGTGAAGTGACTTTTTGTGCCTAATGCGGCAGGCCGCTGATCACGTCGCCGGCGCGGATGTTACGCTGGCGGAACCAGCCCTGGTTCATTTCCAGCGCGTAGCGCACCAGCTTCTTGCCGCAGTGAGAATTCAGCGTTTGCGGCTTCATGTCTTCGATGTTGATGATTTTGCCGTCGCCGTCGATGAACGCGACCGACAGTGGAATCAGCGTGTTTTTCATCCACATGCACACCTGTGCTGGCGCGCGATAGACGAACAGCATGCCGTCATTCTGGCCTAGATGCTTGCGGTGCATCAGCCCCAGTTGCTGCTGCGCGTCGCTGGTGGCAACTTCGGCGCGGATGACATGAATGCCGGCGCTCAGGTTGGCAACCGGCAGCGGAGTTGGCTGCTGCGCCTGTGCGAATGCGCATGACAGGAGCAGGGCGGTTGCGGCTAGGAACGGCTTGAGCATGGCGGCGGTAAACAGAGGAAATGCGGAGGAAAACAAAAAAGGCAGGACGAGCCTGCCTTTTTCGCTAAGCAATCAGAGATTACTTGGAAGCTGCTTTGGAAGCTGCCGGAGCTTTAGCTGCGGAAGCGGAAGCTGCCGGAGCTGCTACTTCTGCGGAAGCTGCTTTGTCAGCTTTAGCTTTCTTGGAAGCTTTTGCTTTCTTAGCTTTCTTAGCTTTCTTAGCCGGTTTCTTTGCGGAAGCTTTTTCTTCGCCGTTTACTTCAGCTTTAGCTTCTGCTTTCTTGTCAGCTTTAACAGCAGCAGCCGGAGCTTTAGCGTCAGCTTTTGCCGGAGCAGCCGGAGCTTGTGCGAAAGCAGCAGTTGCGAACAGGCCGGAAACCAGGATAGCGATCAGTTTTTTCATTTTGTAGTCCTTAATTAACATGTTAACAAACCACGATTCTTGCGAATCTGAGGGAATAACGCGGCTCGTGACAAGCGGTTGACAGCTTTTTTCACGGATTCGCAAATAATTTTAAATTTGTCCCAATCACTTCGCTGGCACGAAATGGCCGGCCACCTTTTGCACCTCGTTTGCCGTCAGCACGCCGGCGGCGTTGTGCAGCCGAAGATAGGCCAGCAGGTAGTGGTAACGCGCCTGTGCCAGGTCACGCTGAGCGGTATAAAGTTGCTGCTGGGCATTTAAAAGGTCAAGATTGACCCGCACGCCGCCCTGGATGCTCTTCTGGGTCGCCGTCACCAGCGTTCTGGCCGAATCGACCGCCTTCATCAGGGCATCAATTTTTGCGGTGCCGCAGGTCATCAGCGCGTGCTGCTTGCGCAGTTCGACCGTCACCTGGCTGATTTTGGCATCCAGTTCCGCTTTTGCGCGCGAATGGTTCGCAATCGCTTGCGAGGTGGCCGCGCTCACATAGCCGCCAGAATAAATGGGGACGCTCAATTGCAGGCCGATCGCGCGCTGTTCGACGGTCTGGTTGTAGGTGCTGAGCGATTCTGATTTGTTATCGCTGTAGCTGGCAATCAGATCCAGCCGAGGGGCATGGCCGGAACGCTGCTTGTGCACTTCAAGGCGGGCGGCTTCGACCGCATGGCGTTGCGCGACCAACTCGGCATTCTTTTCCAGCGCCAGTGTGAGCCATTCATCGACCTTGGTTTTCGGCAGCGGCAGCGGCTTGAAATAGGGTGACAGACCGTCAAGATTTTTAGCCTCGATGCCGATGATGCCGGCCAGCGCATTGCGTGCGTTGGCCAGATTGTCGCGCGCTTCGATCACTTGCGCTTCCGATAACTCGGCTTTCGCCTGTGTTTCCAGCATGTCGGTCTTCGTGCCTTCGCCCAGGTCGAACATGCGCTTGTTGACCTTCATCTGCTCGACGTACGCATCGCGCTGTGCCGTGGCCAGCAGCATCTGGTCTTGGGCGAGTTGCGCATCGGTATAGGCGCCTACCAGCCGTAGGATCAGATCTTCTCTCTTGCCGACGAACACTGCATTGCTATAGTCCGACTGCGCGATGCCTTGGCGATAGCGTGCAATCCCTTCCAGGCTGATTATTGGTTGCTTGAGTGACACCGAGGCCACGCGGGAGTTGTAATCGCGCGGCACGGTCACGTCTTTTCCCTGATAGTACTTGACGTAGGTGACGTCGGAGCGATTCATTGCGCCGTAGTAACTGGCTGAAATCTGCGGCAGCAGGCTGGCCCGCCCCAGCGCCCGGTTTTGCTGCCCGGCCTCGTTCTCGAAGCGGGCAGCCTGAAAGGTCGGATCATTTTTCAGGGCCGCATCGTAAGCCTGAAGCAAGCCAATGGCCGACGCCTGTCCGCTTTGCAGCAGCAGCGCGGCCGATACGGCCAGCGACAGCCAGCGTTTTGCCGGTTTGAATGTCTGCACGCTCATTCCTCCTTCAGCGATGAATGCGCGCGGTCGAACACCGGCTTGAGCAGATAGTTCATCATCGTCCGCTCACCTGTCTTCACATACAAATCCACTGGCATGCCAGGGCGGATTTCATGCTGTTTCAGCAATTTCATGCCGTCAGCCGTGACGTGCGCACGAACGCGATAGTAGGGCATGCCGGTGCGCTGGTCAGTCAGGCGGTCGGCGGAGACGCTGCTTACGACACCGGGCACATGCGGCGTGGTGCGCTGGTTGAAAGCGGAAAAACTCATTTCGATCGGCAGTTCCGGATGCACCTTGTCCACCAGATGCACCGGCAATTGCCCTTCAACGATCAGCGTATCCTCGCTCGGCACCACATCCATCATCTTGAAGCCACCGCCGACCACAGCGCCCGGGGTGAATACTGCCAGATCGACCACAGTGCCATCCACCGGCGAACGCACCAGCGTGTTGGCCAGATCATGATTATTGCTCTTCAAGCGGCTTTCCTGCGTATCCGCCTCACGTTGCATGTCGGACAACTGTGCGCGCACTTCCTTCTGATATTCCTGCTGGCGCTGGATGCGGCGCAGGGTGACTTCTGCGGCCGAACTGCTTATCTGCGCATAGGTGCGTTCCAGCTCCAGCTGCCGGTTGCGCGGGACAAAGCCTTCCTTAGCCAGTTGGCGGAAGCTATCCAGCTGTTCCTTCAGGAAGGCTGCCTGCGATTTCAGCCCGGCAATGTTTTCCGCATACGCGCCAAGTTCGTTTTTCAGTGCCATCTGGCGCGACAGGAACAGTTGTGTTTGCGAACGGATGGCTTCCTTTGCGCGCGGGTCATCGCTCTTGGTCAGAATTTCCGGGAACGCAATTTCTTTCTTGCCATCGCGTTCGGCCAGCAAGCGGGCTTCAGCAGCTTTGGCGGTGAAAAACTGCACGCGGGTAATATCGGCTTGCGCCTTGGCCTGGGTATCATCCATTTTTACCAGCACCTGGCCAGCGGTGACCTTGTCGCCTTCATTCACCAGAATTTCACGTACCGTGCCGCCAGTCTGGTGCTGGATGGCCTTGCGGTTCGAGGCCACCATCACCGTTCCCTGCATCGGCGCCCCCTGATCGAGCGGCGCGAGGCAGGCCCACGACAGGAAACCGCCAACGCCTGCCAACACGATCCACCAGCCGATACGGGTATGGTGGTGGTCATCTGTTGCGACAATATCCGAAGCATCGATCGGCGTAACGTCTGTCGCCGTTTGCTTGGATGTAAAAAAATTCTTGACCTTCTTGAGCTTCATGATCGTTCCGTCGCTGGATTGTCATTGCCTTCATTTGGCTTTTTTTGGGGAGGGGGCTGCTGAGCTTGTCGTGCGCGAGTCTGCTGGAGCTGTTGTTGCGCCAGCGCTTGTAGCACCTGACCGGTCGGGCCATAGGCCTGAGCCACGCCTTCGCGCAGTAGCAGCAGTCTTGTTGTGGCGCTTAGCACGCTGGTGCGGTGTGTGATCAGCACGATGGTTTTTCCTTGCAGCCGCAATTCATTGATGGCTGCCACCAGTGCGGTTTCACCTGCATCGTCCAGGTTCGAATTCGGTTCGTCCAGTACAATCAGCGAAGGGTCGCCATACATTGCGCGCGCCAGGCCTAGGCGCTGTTTCTGGCCGCCGGAAAGGCCGGCGCCATCCGGGCCGAGAATCGTGTCATAGCCTTGCGGCAGATGCAGAATCATGTCGTGCACACCGGCGCGACGAGCCGCCTGAATCACCTTTTCCGGCACCACTTCGCCGAAGCGGGCGATGTTCTCGCTCACGGTGCCGCCAAACAGTTCGATATCCTGCGGCAGGTAGCCGATATGCGGCCCCAGTTCATCCTTGTTCCACTGGTAAACATCGGCCCCGTCGAGGCGCACCTTGCCTATCGCAGCCGGCCACACGCCCACCAGCAGGCGCGCCAGGGTCGATTTGCCGGAGCCGCTCGGGCCGATGATGCCCAGCACTTCGCCAGCGTTCACGTTCAGGTTCAGGCCCTTTAGCACCGGCACGCCCCCCCCCGGTGGCGCGGCGGTCACGTTTTCCAGCGTGATTTCGCCCTTCGGTTTTTCCAGCGACATGCCAGCCTGTCGCGGCGGGTTTTCTTCCAGCAATTTTGTCAGGCGCAGATAAGAGCTGCGAGCGCTACTGAATTGCCGCCATACGTTGATCAGCATCTGGATCGGACCCATTGATTTGCCCATCAAGATCGAGCCGGCGATCATCATGCCGGGCGTGATCTGATTCAGGATTACTAGCAACGCGCCCAGACCGAGGATCAGCGAGCCGGCGGCAATCGAAGTAAATTTGGAAAAGGCGCTCACTATGCCGGCTTTTTCGCTCGCTTCGGCCTGCAGGTTCAGGAAGCGCGCATGCAGCTTGTGCCAGCGGTTGATTAAGTTCGGCAGCATGCCCATTGCCTCGATCACTTCGGCATTGCGCAGGTTGTTGTTGGCCAGATTGGAGGAAATCACCGCCATCGCATTGGCTTCGTCCAGCGGCTTGCGTGACACCTTTTCGTTGATGAAAGCCATCGCCACGATGATGATCGAGGCGATGGTGGCAAACATGCCCAGCCAGACGTTGAACAGGAAAATCACGATCAGGTAGATCGGGAACCACGGTGCATCGAAAAAGGCGAACAGCGCGTTGCCGGTCAGGAATTGGCGGATATTGGTTAAATCCTGCAATGCCTGCCCGGCATTGCTGCCGCCACGCTTCAGGTTCTGTTCGAACGCAGCAGTATAAATGCGCTTGTTCAACTGCATGTCGAGCTTGGCGCCAACGCGGATCACGATGAAGCTGCGCACGAATTCCAGCGCGCCCATGAATAGGATGGCGATGATGAACATCAGCGTCACCATATACAGCGTCATCTCGTTGCGGCTGGCAAGCACGCGGTCATAGACCTGCAGCATGTACAGCGTGGGAGCCAGCATCAGCAGGTTGATGATGGCGCTAAACACCCCGACGGTGTGGAATGTGCCTTTATAGGTGGCCAGCACTTGGGCAATTTCGTTTTTGGGGGGCAGAAAGGACGGCTTATGCATGAACGGAAATATGCTAAAAACAAAAACACTGATTATTGTGGTCTGAATCGACCAAGACTGCGCCATTTTCCTGCAGCAGCGTGTGCGAAATACGGCCGACATGCCACAGCTGAACCGAGATTTTGCCGCCTTTGGCATGCAACGCATCAACGATTCTCTTCCAGCCGGCTTCCTGCGCATCGGTATACATGCCCGGTGTCCACGCATAGCCCTGGCCCTGGCGAGAAATCTGCGATGCTTCCGTTACGATCAGGCCGGCGCTGGCGCGTTGGGCGTAGTATTCGACATTCAGCTCGGTCGGTACGTCGCCGGGCTGGCCGGCGCGCGAGCGGGTCAGCGGCGCCATTAAGATGCGGTTGGACAGCGTGGTCGATCCGACTTTGACAGGGTTCAACAGTTTTCCTGGCATGACGGTAACTCCTTGGTAAAAAGGGCGAATGCGCCTATGATGGGCCGAAAAAACGGAGCGAGTTCAATGTTACCTCTAATTCACTTTGTTCATGGCAAGGAGAGCGGCCCGTGGGGGCGCAAGGTCAGTTACCTGTCGGCGATGGCGAAAGCACAGGGTTTCGATGTCGAAAGCCTCGATTATCTTGATGCCGGCGAGCCGCAGGCGCGGGTGGAACGGCTGCTGGCGGCATGCGCCAAGCGCAAGCCGGATATTCTGGTCGGCTCCAGCATGGGCGGCTGGGTGGCGGCGACCGCCACCGCGACCCTGCCGGTGCGAGGGCTGTTTCTGATGGCGCCGGCGTTTTACATGTCAGACTATCCGCCGCACCAGCTTGGCTGTGACGGCAGTCGGATCGACATCATTCACGGCTGGCGCGATGGCGTGATTCCGTTTGAGCATTCTGTGCGTTTCGGTCAGGAACATCGTTGCACATTGCATCTGGTCGATGATGATCACCGTCTGGCGGGGCGCCTCGATTTGCTGGGGGATGCTTTTTCGGCCTTTCTCAAGCGAACTATGCGGGGCTAAGCTATTTTGATGACGGAGGTGCATATGTTCAGAAAAGTGCTGTTGATGATAATGGCCGGCATCTGCGCTGGCAGCGCAATTGCCTCGGATGATTTTGGCTTGCTGAAATCGGAGCGCCTCGGCGCGCTGCACATTGACATGCCGGCGGCTAGCGTGCGGCGGGCCACAGAATGCACGTTCAAGCGCGGGCCGGAAAAATGGTGGGGCGCGGACGGTGCGTATCATCAGGAATGGGTATCCAAGCCGTGCGGGCTGACGCTCGGCATGGTGGCTTCGAAAAAAGGCGGGCGCCAGAAGGTCGAATCGATTGCAGTTGCCTCGCCTGCCAGGCTGGTGACGCAACGGGGGATTCGCATCGGCAGTTCCGAGCCGGAGGTTGAGCGTGCCTATGGCCGTTACCGCGACGCCGAAGCCAGCGTGAAAGGGGAAAACTTTGTCGCCGGTTCTGTTTTCGGTGGCTTGATGTTCCGCTTTGAAGCCGGTCAGGTCAGCCAGATATTCCTTGGCGCTGCGGCGGAGTAAGTGGCGCTGTTTCGCATTACTACTGAATGAGTCCAATTACCAAAACAGTCGCCATCATCGGTGGCGGCCCTGCAGGTTTGAGCGCGGCCGAAGTGCTGATGAGCGCCGGCGTGAGCGTCGATCTGTATGATGCGATGCCGTCGGTTGGACGCAAATTCCTGTTGGCCGGCAAGGGCGGCATGAATATCACCCATTCCGAACAGCCGGAGCAGTTCCTTTCCCGGTATGGCAAACACCGCGCCCAGATTGCGCCGTGGCTTGAGGCGTTCGGCCAGAATGCATTGCGCGCCTGGATGCTTGCGCTCGGGATTGAAACCTTCGTCGGTTCTTCCGGCCGCGTTTTCCCAGTCGGCATGAAGGCAGCGCCTCTGCTGCGCGCTTGGCTGCACCGCTTGCGTGCTGGTGGCGTGCGCTTCCACATGCGGCATCGATGGCTGGGATGGAATGAGCGGGGGACGCTTTGCTTTGATGCGCCAGAAGGGAAGCGTGCCGTTGAGGCCGATGCAATCGTGCTGGCGCTGGGCGGCGGCAGCTGGGCGAGGCTGGGTTCCGACGGCGCGTGGGTGCAGCTGCTGGTGGCGCAAGGAATTTCAGTGGCGCCACTCAAGCCGGCCAACTGCGGTTTCGAGTGCGAGTGGAGCGAGCACTTGCGCAGCCGTTTTGCCGGTCAGCCAGTCAAATCGGTGGCGGTTCGTTTTGCCGATGCCGAAGGCGTGGTGTATACCCGCAAGGGAGAACTGATGCTGACCGAAACCGGCATCGAAGGCGGGCTGATTTATGCGCTATCCGCGCCATTGCGCGACGCCATCGAAGCCGCCGGCAGTGTGCTGATATACATTGATCTCTTGCCGGCGCGCGATTTGCAGCGCGTGACGGATGAGGTTTCGCACCCGCGCGGTTCGCGTTCAATGGCCAGTCATTTGCAAAGCCGGCTCAATCTCCATGGCATCAAGGCGGCGCTGCTGCGCGAGTTGGCCAGCAAGGATGATTATGCCGATCCGGTTCGGCTGGCAACGATGATCAAGGCGTTGCCATTGCGCCTGCTGGCGCCGCGTCCGCTGGATGAAGCGATCAGCAGCGCCGGCGGGGTGCGGTTCGAGGCGCTGGATGGCAACCTGATGCTGCGCACGGTGCCGGGGCTGTTTTGCGCTGGCGAAATGCTGGACTGGGAAGCGCCGACCGGTGGTTACCTGCTGACCGCGTGCTTTGCCAGCGGCCGCGCCGCCGGACATGGTGTGCTGAAATGGCTTGAGGGTTGTTAGGGGCAATCTGAAAGGTTTGCCGGAGTGGCCTTCGGTGGCAAGTCTTGCCTTTATGTCGTCTGTTGACAGGTAGGGGGCGTGTTACGCATGTCGGACGTGTCAACAGCATTTCCAGCTTTCAGAGCAGGGTTCGACGATGCGTCACATTAACGACATGAGATACTACATTGTGGTATTGTTCGGTCATGTATACCGTTATCGAAACCGACATTTTTCAGCATTATGCCGCCAGCATCTGGACGGAGGACGAGCGAGCGGCGCTGATTGACTGGATTGCGCTCAACCCTCTGGCGGGTGATGTTGTGCCGGGTACGGGCGGTGTTCGCAAGGTGCGCTGGAGTCGTCGCGGTCTGGGCAAACGCGGCGGCGCACGCGTGATTTACTACAACCTGCTGGACAACGGTGAAATCTGGTTGCTGATTGCCTATACCAAGGCCAAGTTCGACAATCTGCCCGCAGTGTTTTTGAAAGAATTAAAGGAGACAATCCATCATGGATAAGGAAATGGCGCAATTCAAGGCGGATTTGCTGGAATCAGTCCGCCAGATGAAGCGCGGCGAAGCAGCGCGCAAAACGGTGGTTCCGGTTTCGCCTGTAGCCATGGCGCGCAGCAAATCCGGCTTGTCGCAAGCACAGTTCGCCGCCCTGATGGGCGTTTCAGTCCGCACGCTTCAGGCATGGGAACAGGGCAAGCGCAATCCGTCCGGTGCCGCGCAAACCCTGTTGCGCATCGCCGACGAAGCGCCTGCGGTGTTGCGCAAGCTGGCGGTTTGAGGCCTGTATGGGCTCCTTGAGTGGAAGCTCATACAGTGTGTCAGGCGCGCAAAATATACTGCACGCAGTATTTTCAAAGTGCCCTAGAAACACTGGGGGAATTAAGCTTTTGGGGCGTATACCCCTTTGTTTTGAGTTGCAAGGTGGTTGCGGGGATAGGGTGGGCTGTCCTTTTTACCTGACCATAGTTCAAAGATTTCTAAACCAATCTTTTATTACTGTGACCTTTTCAACGGTTTCTGTCTTAACGCCTAACTGGATTCCTTGAGCTTGTCTGCAAGCTGCTCACCGTCCACCAAATCAATTGGTGGTGCCCCATCTCGGGTGGCTTCTTTAATGGCGGCAGGCGTGAACGTCCCTGTTGTAATGAATAGACCTTTATCAGCACGCCCAACCATTGCACCACGAAAATCTCTTATTTCGCTTGCGGTTATTGAGCCCTGCCACTTTTTGCATTGGAAAATAACGTGAAAACTCATGAAGCCATGAATTTTGGCAATTCCTTTTCCATCAATGCCACCATCGCCAGATCTGCCTGTAACTTCAACCTGAACGAAGCCAGATTCTCGCAAAAGCCTTTGGGTTAACCTTTCAAACGCATCCGGTTTTATATCTTTTATCAGTAGGTGATATAACTCTTCCTTCCAAGCAAGGTTCTCTTCAGGAGTGTCTTCAGCAGCCAGCTCAACTCGCTACTGATCGTTGCTTTTGATGAGGCGTCTTTTTTATCGGCCTCTCTCACAGTTTTAACTACATGTTGTGGGCGAACGGTTTGCTGTTCCATTGCAACGGGAGTTAGTGTCCAGACTCCGCGACTGGAATTCTCAAGAAAACCGTATTTTTTTAAATAAGTTCTAGCCCAAGCCAATCGATATGCGACCTCGGATTGATTGCTTTTGTCTGGATTGTGCGGAACGGATGCAATATCCTCACTTATTGATTCTAATTCCAAAACTTTTTCATAAATTTCATCAATCGAACCAGAGCCGCCGAGTGCAACAAGCGCCTTAAGAAGCGGATTCATCAGAGTGTCGAAAGTGGGCATTTGCTCACTCATTGCGTGCTCCTTGCTGTGTGTGACAGACTTGTTCTGCTTCACTCAAATCACACCACTACAGTTTGCGCCTCATCCCCAACCCGTGCGCGAATCTCACCCAAGCGATAAACGGTTTCGCCGGCGGCAGACAGTTGCGCCATCGCCGCTTCCGCGTTTTCCTGCGCCACGATCACCACCATGCCGATGCCGCAGTTGAACACGCGGTGCATTTCGGCGTCGGCCACGTTGCCATGCTGTTGCAGCCACTGGAACAGCGGCGGCATGGTCCAGCTATCCTTGTGCAGCACGGCCGTCAGGTTGTCGCGCAGCACGCGCGGCACGTTTTCGACCAGCCCGCCGCCAGTGATGTGGGCCATGCCCTTGACTTCCATCGACGCCATCAGCGCCAGCAATGGCTTAACGTAAATCCGGGTGGGCGCCATCAGCACATCGGCCAGCGGCTTGCCGTGGAAATCGGCGTTTAGATCCGGTTTGGCAACGTCGATGATTTTGCGCACTAGCGAGTAGCCGTTCGAATGCGCGCCGGAGGAGGCCAGACCAATGACCACATCGCCAGGGGCGATTTTGCTGCCGTCGATCAGTTTCGATTTTTCGGCCGCGCCGACTGCGAAGCCGGCCAGATCGTATTCGCCGTCAGGATACATGCTCGGCATTTCGGCCGTTTCGCCGCCGATCAACGCGCAGCCGGCCTGTTCGCAGCCCTGCGCGATGCCCTTGATGACATCGGTTGCGGTAGCGACGTCGAGCTTGCCGCAAGCGAAATAGTCGAGGAAGAACAGGGGTTCTGCACCCTGCACCAGGATGTCGTTGACGCTCATCGCCACCAGATCGATGCCGACCGTGTCGTGCCGGTTCAGGTGAAATGCCAGCTTGAGCTTGGTGCCAACGCCATCGGTGCCTGAGACTAGCACCGGTTCCTGATACTTCTTGCCGATTTCAAACAGTGCGCCGAAACCGCCAATGCCGCCGAGTACGCCTTCGCGCATCGTGCGTTTGGCAAAGGGCTTAATCGCATCGACCAGCGCGTCGCCAGCATCGATATCGACGCCAGCGTCGCGGTAGGAAAGGGAAATATTCGTCGGTGTGCTCATAGGATATCGGGCAGAGGCAGTAAAATAATGAAAATGCGGCCGGCGTCACTGTCGGTTCCGCAAAAGCGTCATTCTATCAAACTGCCCGCTAGTGCCGTTACCCAATGCGATTTTCTATCACGATGAACCAGAAACAGACCATGCTGTGGGTTGGCCTGTGGCTGTTGCTGATGGCCCTGCTGGTGCTGCTGGGGCCGGTTTTGACGCCATTCATTGCCGGCGCGATTCTGGCGTACATCCTGAACCCGGCGGTCGAATGGATCTGCGGCTGGAAGTTCGGCCGGTTCCAGTTGCCGCGCGTATTGGCGGTGCTGTTTGTGATTTTGCTATTGTTTGCGCTGATTGTTGCGCTGGTGTTAATTGTTGTGCCAGTGGTGCAGGAGGAATTGCCGCTGCTGCAGGAACAGATCCCGAATTTTCTGGCTAGGGTTAGCGATACCTTTGGCCCGCTGTTGCAGCAGATGGATATCGAACTCAAGCTCGATCCAGCGAGCGCGCGCAAGCTGCTGGCGGAGCAATTTAACGCCAGCAAGCAATGGCTTTGGCAGGCGGTGCTGGCGTCGGCGAGGGTCGGCGGCACGGCGCTGCTCGGCTGGCTGGCAATGCTGATCCTGATTCCTGTGGTGCTTTTCTACCTGTTGCTCGACTGGCGCAAGCTGCTGCGCATCATTGTAGCCGCCGTGCCGCGCCGCTGGACCAGGCGCACCGTCAGCATGGCCAGCGAGGTGGATGATTTGCTGGCGCAATACTTGCGCGGCCAGTTTATGGTGATGCTGGTGCTGTCGATATACTATTCGACCGGACTGGCGATTGCCGGTTTCGATATTGCGTTGCCAGTCGGCATCATCACTGGCATGCTGGCATTCGTGCCGTATGTCGGTTTCGGCATCGGGCTGGTGCTGGCGCTGATGGCAGGCATGTTGCAGTTTTCCGACTGGCAGGGGTTAATAGCTGTGGCGTTCGTTTATGGCGGCGGGCAGATTCTGGAAGGTTTTTATCTGACACCCAAGCTGGTGGGCGAGCGCATCGGGCTGCATCCGCTGGTGGTTATCTTCGCCTTGCTGGCGTTTGGTCAGCTGTTTGGTTTCGTCGGTGTGCTGCTGGCCCTGCCTTCGTCGGCGATTCTGTCGGTGGCGTTCCGTCATTTGCAGGCGCACTATATCAAGAGCGAGTTTTACAATTCATGAGCATTCAACCATGCGGCAACTGTTGCTGGATTTAGGGGCGCAGGCGCCGCAAACTCTCGACAGCTTCGTCCCGGGCGAGAATAGCGAGCTGCTGCAACTGTTGCGCCGCATGGCGGCTCGTTCCGGCAGCGATCATTTCGCCTATTTGTGGGGAGCGGCGGCGTCGGGCAAAAGCCATCTGTTGCACGCGCTGGCGCAAACCGGCTCGGCTCGCTACATTGCGGCTGATGCGGACATGGCTAGCTTTATCTGGTCACCTGAGATCGATTTGTACCTGTTGGATGATTGCGAACAGCTGTCGCCGGGGGCACAGGTAGCGGCATTCACGCTGTTCAACTTGGTGCGCGATAATGGCGCCTATCTGGTGGCTGCGGGCAACGATTCGCCGTCCGGTTTGCGCTTGCGCGACGATTTGCGCAGCCGCATCGCCTGGGGCCTGGCGTATCAGCTGCACCGGCTGACAGACGAAGAAAAATTGACGGCGCTGACGCAAATGGCGCAGGCGCGCGGCTTGATTCTGTCGCCGGCCGTGTTACCCTATCTGATTACGCATTGCGCGCGCGACATGCGCTCGCTGGCGGCGATGCTGGAGGCGCTGGATCGCTATTCGCTGGAAACGCGCCGGCCGATTACGCTGCCGCTGCTGCGTGAACGGATGCAACTCGATGCAATGAACGAATGATGAAAAACCTGGCACTGTTTGACCTAGACCACACGTTGCTGCCGCTCGATTCCGATTATGAGTGGGGGCAGTTCCTGACGCGCATCGGCGCGGTCGATCCGGAAGAATTCGCGCGCAAGAATGAAGTGTTTTTCGGGCAGTATCAGGCGGGTACGCTGAATCCGGTCGAATATCTTGAGTTTGCGCTCGGCACGCTGGCGCGTTTTTCGCGCCGTCAGCTGGATGCATGGCACGAGCAATTCATGGCGGAAGTGATTCTGCCGTCCATCAAGCCGTCAGCGCGTGAATTGGTTGGTCGTCATCGTGACAGCGGTGATCTGATCGCGATCATCACTGCCACCAACCGTTTCGTGACCGAGCCGATAGCGCGCGAATTCGGCGTTTCGCATCTGCTGGCGCCGGAGCCGGAGCTGACGCCAGAGCGGGAGATCACCGGCCGGTTGTCCGGCAATCCGACCTTTGGTTCGGGCAAGGTGACACGGCTGCACGAGTGGCTGGATGAACTCGGCCGTCCGCTTGGCAGCTTCGCGCAAAGCCATTTTTACAGTGATTCGCAAAACGACATTCCGTTGTTGTCGGTTGTCACTCATCCGGTCGCGACCAACCCGAACGCGAGGCTGGAAGCACATGCGCGGCAGGCTGGATGGCCGCTGCTGAAACTATTCGACGAGAAATGATTAAGAAGTTGATTCGCAAGCTGCTCCGCACGGGCAAGGATGGTGCGCCTGAATCACGCACCGAGCCGGTGGTGATTCAGGCGGTACAACATCGTATCGATCCGGTGCGGGTGTCGAACAATGCTAAGCGGGTGACGCAGACGCTGCAGGATGCCGGTTTCAAGGCATTCATCGTCGGCGGCGCGGTGCGCGACCTGCTGCTTGGCGTGACGCCGAAGGACTTCGACGTGGCGACGAACGCGACGCCGGAACAGGTGCGGCGGCTGTTCAAGCGCGCATTCCTGATCGGCAAGCGTTTCCAGATCGTGCATGTGATGTTCGGCCAGGATGTGATCGAGGTTACCACCTTCCGCGGCGCGTCAAATGACAATGCGAAAAAAGATGAACACGGTCGCGTGCTGCGGGACAATACTTTTGGCGAACAGCACGAAGATGCTGCGCGGCGCGATTTCACCGTGAATGCGATGTATTACGACCCGGCGACGCAGACGGTGCTCGATTACCACGGCGGTATGGCCGACCTGAGCAAGAAGGTTTTGCGCATCATTGGTGTGCCCGAGCAGCGCTACCGCGAAGACCCGATTCGCATGTTGCGCGTGGTGCGCTTCGCGGCCAAGCTTGGCTTTTCGATCGATGCCGCCTGCCGTGAGCCGATTCCGCTGATGGCGCCATTGATTGATAACGTGCCGGCTGCGCGCGTGTTCGATGAAATGCTGAAGTTGCTGCTGGGCGGCAATGCGATGGATTGCTTGCGGCAGTTGCGTCAGGAAGGCTTGCATCACGGCTTGCTGCCGCTGTTGGACGTTGTGCTGGAGCAGCCGTTGGGCGAAAAATTCGTTTCGCTGGCATTGTCTGCAACCGATGAGCGCATCCAGGGGGGCAAGCCGGTATCGCCCGGTTTCCTGTTCGCCGCGCTGTTGTGGCATCAGGTGCTGGAAAAGTGGTCGGAATACCGCGCCGGCGGCGAATATCCGATTCCGGCGCTGCATCTGGCGGCGGACGACGTGCTGGACACGCAGACCGAAAAGCTGGCGCTGCAACGCAAGATTACCTCCGACATGCGCGAAATCTGGGCCTTGCAACCGCGCTTCGAACGTCGTTCTGGCCGGACGCCATACAAACTCATCGAGCATCAGCGTTTCCGCGCCGGCTATGATTTCCTGCTGCTGCGCTGCGAATCGGGCGAGATCGATGCCGATATCGGCGAATGGTGGACTGCGTTTCTGCAGGGGGACAGCGCCGAGCGCGAAGCCCTGCTGACGAAAAAGAACAAGCCGGGAGTTGAAGGCGCTGCAGCAGCGAAGAAACGCCCGTCGCGGCGCGGGGGGCGTCGGCACAGGAAGTCCGATGCAGAGGTGTCCGCAAGCAGCGGCGACGAATGAAGGCGAGCGCGGTCATCGCCTACATCGGCTTGGGCGCGAATCTGGGTGATGCCGCCGGCAATGTGACGCGTGCGCTGGCGCGCCTGGGCAAATTACCACAGACGGAATTGCGCGCGCAGTCATCGCTGTTTTGCACCGCGCCGGTTGACGCGGATGGTGACGATTACGTGAACGCGGTGGCGCAAATCACGACGCAGCTGGCCCCGCTCGAATTGCTGCGCGAATTGCAGACAGTCGAAAACGATTTCGGACGCGAGCGACCCTACGTAAATGCGCCGCGCACGCTGGATCTGGATATTCTGCTGTATGGCGACCGGATAATCGCATCGGATGAACTGGTGGTGCCGCACCCGCGGCTGGCCGAGCGCGCATTCGCGCTGATTCCGTTGCTGCAACTCGACCCGCTGATTGCGATTCCCGGCAAAGGGCCGGCGCATGTGTTCGTACCGGCAGTGGCGGGGCAGGGCATCCGGCAAATCGGGAAATAATACTGGGTGGGGTATTTTTTCATGGTGTCGGAATGTGCGGGCGAACATCATTTTTCGACATATACCCCACATTTTTGTTGAAAACTCACTGATCATTGAGATGCAGATTCCCGTCATCTTCCAGACCGCCGGTCTGTTGATTCTGTCGAACGTGTTCATGACCGTTGCCTGGTATGGCCATTTAAGGAATTTGTCGGGCAAGGCGTGGTGGGTGGCCGCCATCGTCAGCTGGGGCATCGCGCTGTTCGAATACCTGCTGCAGGTGCCGGCGAACCGTATTGGCTACACCCATTACAGTCTGGCGCAGCTGAAAATCATGCAGGAAGTGATTACACTGTCGCTATTCGTGCCGTTTGCGATGCTGTACATGAAGGAACCGTTCAAGCTGGATTATGTCTGGGCAGCGTTGTGCCTGGTCGGGGCGGTGTATTTCATTTTCCGCTCGTAACTGCAGGCCGCATCGCGGCGTGAATCACACACTTTGGAGAAGCAAACATGGCAAGTTATCTGCAGGAACGCAAGTCGATCACCGTCCCCGACCTGAACCTGCTCAAGAGCCGCGGCGAAAAAATCACGATGTTGACCTGTTACGACGCGAGTTTCGCCGCGCTGATGGACAGCGCGGGTGTAGAAACACTCTTGGTGGGCGATTCGCTCGGCATGGTATGCCAGGGGCGGGATTCGACCTTGCCGGTGACGGTGGACGATGTCGCCTACCATACCGCTAGCGTCGGGCGCGGCAACAAGACCGCGCTGCTTCTGGCTGACATGCCGTTTGGCAGCTATGCGACGCCGCAGGCAGCGTTCGATAACGCCATCAAGCTGATGCAGGCCGGTGCGCAGATGGTGAAGATCGAAGGCGGCAGCTGGCTGGCGGATACGGTGCGCTTCCTGACGGAGCGTGCGGTGCCGGTGTGCGCGCACCTTGGGTTGACACCGCAGTCGGTGCACCAGTTTGGTGGTTACAAAGTGCAGGGCAAGACGGTCGAAGGCGCGGAAAGGCTGAAAGCCGATGCGCTGGCGCTGCAGCAGGCCGGCGCCAGCCTCCTGGTGCTGGAAGCAATTCCGGCGGCGCTCGGGCGCGAGGTCACCGAAATGCTGTCGATGCCGACGATTGGTATTGGCGCCGGGCCGGACTGTTCGGGCCAGGTGCTGGTGATGCATGACATGCTGGGTGTTTTCCCAGGCAGGAAACCGCGCTTCGTGAAAAATTTCATGCAAGGCCAGACCAGCATCGACGCAGCGGTGAAAGCATACGTCGCGGCAGTCAAGGATGGTTCGTTTCCGGCGCAGGAACATTGTTTTTAGGAGAGCCGTATGGCCTTGGGCGCATCCATCGGAGAAGCCTTTCAGCTGCTGTTTTCCGGCGATGCGGTACTGTGGGGCATCATCTGGATTTCGCTGAAAACCTCGGTGCTCGGTCTGGTGCTGGCAACGCCGCTGACGGTGCTGGCTGGTTACTGGCTGGCAACCCACGATTTTCGCGGCAGGGGGCTGGTTGTCTGGCTGTTGCAGGCCTCGCTGTCGATGCCGACAGTGCTGATTGGGCTGCTGCTGTATATGTTGCTGTCACGACAGGGGCCGCTGGGCATGCTGCATATGCTGTTTTCCCAGTCAGGAGTGATTGTCGGGCAGGTGCTGATTGCGCTGCCGGTGCTGCTGGCATTTACGCTGTCGGCGGTGCAGGCGGCCGATCCGCGCATCGCAGAAACCGCGGTCACGCTCGGCGCATCTCGCTGGCGCGTGATGCTGACGGTGCTGCATGAAGTGCGTTTTGGCGTGATGGCCGCGATCATCAATGGTTTCGGTCGCGCGATTTCCGAAGTCGGTTGCGCGATGATGGTCGGAGGCAATATCGCCAGCGAAACGCGAACGATTACCACCGCGATTGCGCTGGAAACCAGCAAGGGAGAATTCGCACAAGGTATAGCGCTTGGCATTCTGTTGATCTCGGTCGCGCTGGTGATCAATGCTGTGCTGATGCTGCTGCAGGGCGAGGCGCGCAATACCGGAGTGGTTGCGCAATGATCCCATTGCTCCTGCTGCGCGGCATTCGCAAGCGTTTCGACGGGCGGCTGCTGTTCGAAATCGATGAATTGGCGATCGAAGCCGGTAGCGCGACGGTGCTGGTCGGTCCGAACGGCAGCGGCAAAAGCACCTTGCTGCGCATTCTTGGCGGGCTGGACACAGCCGACATTGCTCAGGCCGAATTTCACGGTCAGCCATTGTCACTCTCGCCCTATCCGCAAATGCTGCGTGAGGCTGTCGTCTATGTGCATCAGCATCCGGTGATGTTTTCGACCAGCGTTGTCGACAATATTGCTTACGGGCTGAAGCTGCGCGGCATTTCAGGCAAGGCGCTGGCGCATCAGGTGGATGAGGCGATGGAATGGGCTGGGGTGACGCATCTGCGCGAACACCGGCCGGACACCTTGTCTGGCGGCGAGAAGCAGCGCGTCGCGTTGGCGCGCGCCAAGGTGCTACTGCCGGAATTGCTGTTGCTGGACGAGCCTACCTCAAGTCTTGATGGCGCGGCGCGCGAGCAGGTGGTTGCGCTGATCCCGGATCTGATTCGGGCTGGCAGCAGCGTGGTGATGGCGTCGCACGATCACGACTTGAGCGGGCAGCCCGGCTTGCGCCACCTTGAATTGCGGGACGGACGCATGACATCAGACAAATCTGCTGCAATCCCATCGGCTATACTTCGGACGATTCCTAACCACTGAACCAAGGAGAACGCCATGCGACTCAGCGCCAGGAACCAGCTCGAAGGTATCATCCGTTCCATCCATGAAGGTCCGGTCAATTCAGAAATCGGCATTGAAGTCGCGCCCGCCGTTCTGGTGCATGCGCAAATTAGCACGGCTTCTGTCAAGCGGCTCCAGCTGGAAGTGGGCAAGAAGGCATATGCGATCATCAAAACCGATTCGGTGATGGTCGGCGTTGATTGAACGAGAGATGCCGATGGACAACAGCATACAGCACGAGGTGCGCCAGGGATGATAGGCGTGCTAGACGTCAAGACGGTTTCATTCGTCGGCATGGTTGCTGGAATTTGTCTGTCGGCTGCAATGGTGCTGAACTGGCAGGTGCAAAAGCGCCAGCCTGGCGTGGCATGGTGGGCATTTGCCTGGGGGTGCGGTTCGCTGGGACTGATTCTGTCTGGTTTGCGGTACGTTTTGCCGGATTTCCTGTCGATTGTGCTGGGGAATGTTCTGCTGGATCTGTTTGTTTGCCTTGTCTGGTTGGGTATCCGGCAATTTGTTGGTAAGTCGGCTGATTGCAGATGGTGGTGCGTTTTACTGCTGCTCGTCCATTTTTGTTACAACCTGTATTTCGTCATTGCAACGCAGGACATTGCGATGCGTGTTATTGGTTTTTGCGCTTTTCACATCGTGCTCTCCATCCTTTGCATTGCGGAGTTGTTGCGCGACGAGCATCGTGTGAGAGAGAGCTTGGTTCATACAGCCATCGGCGCCATCTTTCTGATGCACGTGCTGTATAACTTTGTACGCATCGTCCTGACGGTTCAGGGTGGTGCCATTCCAGATTTGATGACGGCTGGCCCGATTCATCGCTTTGCCTTTGTCGAAGGCGTGGTTTTATCGGTGATGCTGGCCAGCTGCCTGATTATTGTCAGCAATCAGAGGCTGCGGCTGGTATTGGAGGAGCATCAGCAAAAACTCGAGGCAATGGCAATGACCGATACCTTAAGCGGATTGAGCAACCGTCGTCATTTCATAGAATGTGCCGCGCACGAGATTGAACGTGCTCGCCGTTACAGTCGGCCGCTGGCGCTGGTCATGTTCGATATCGACCATTTTAAGAACATCAATGACAGCTATGGTCACCAGTGCGGCGACGAAGTCATCAAGTCGATTGGCCATACATTGCGCGCTGGCCTGCGTGAGCAGGACATTATTAGCCGCATTGGCGGTGAAGAGTTCGCGATTCTGATGCCGGAAACTTCGGGCGAAAAGGCGATCGAAGCCGCCGAACGGTTGCGTGAACTGCAGCAGAGTGCAAGAACCACTTGTGCTGATGATGTGGAAATTGGCTGTACCGCCAGTTTTGGTGTGACGGAACTGAATGCTGGTGATGCCTCGATCTACGACATGCTGCCACGCGCCGACAAAGCAATGTATGCGGCAAAAAATGCCGGGCGCAATTGCGTGGTTAGCGCTGAAAATCCTGCGCCGGTGGCGATGAGGGATTAAGCTTGGCCGCCGGGTGGCGGCGACCGTTGCGTTTATTCTTCCGCACGCGCTTCCTGGTAACGCGCCAGACTCTGTTCGAGTTTGGTCGAAATTTCTTCGTTCGAACTGATGGTCATGCCGAGGTCGCGGATCAAACCGTCATGCACGCCATATGCCCAGCCATGAATGGTCAGTTCCTGGCCGCGCAGCCATGCATCCTGCACGATGGTTGAACGGCAGACATTGATCGCTGATTCGATGACGTTGATCTCACACAGCCGGTCATAGCGAGTCTGTGGTGTTAGTGTTTCGCCAAGATAGCGCTCGTACTTCTGGTGCGTATCCTGAATGTGACGCAGCCAGTTGTCGGCCAGTCCGATGCGCTGCTTCAACAGCGCAACGTGCACACCGGAGCAATTGTAGTGGCCGGAAACGATGATGTGGCGCACGCGCAGCACGTCGACGGCGAATTGCAATACGGACAGGAAACTCAGGTCGGAGTGCGATACTACGTTTGCAACATTGCGGTGGACGAAGATGTCGCCCGGCAGCAGGTTGGTAATTTGTGTTGATGGCACGCGGCTGTCGGAGCAGCCGATCCAGAAGTACTTCGGCAATTGCTGCGTGACCAGCCGCTTGAAATAATCGGGATCCTGAGCCACCATTTCGGCTGCCCAGTCGCGGTTGCGTAGCAGCAGTTGTTCCAGATGGATGTCGTTGGGGTCGAAATCGGTTGTCATTTGGTATTCGTTTGGCAATAGATGCCTAGGGTAGTGAACAAAGCGATGCTTTTCTCAACTCAATATTCTGACATTTTCTACGCCATCGGAAAACCGTTTTTTTTTGCGAAAAAAAACCGCTGTGCTTGCGGACAGCGGTTTACGTTTTGATTGGTTACCAGTTATTCGAAAAATTCCTTCACGCGGCTTTTCCATGATTTGCTGCCGCTGTTCGGGCTGTGTCGGCCTTCGCCTTCCTGCATCAGTGTTTCCAGCTCCTGCAGTAATTCTTTCTGACGGTCTGTCAGCTTGATTGGGGTTTCCACAGAGACATGGCAGAACAGGTCGCCCAAGTGATTCGAGCGCACGCCCTTGATTCCCTTGCCGCGTAGGCGGAAAACTTTGCCCGTCTGTGTGCCTTCGGGCACGGTGAACGCAACCTTGCCGCCGAGTGTAGGCACCTCGATATCCCCGCCCAGCGCGGCTTTCGCGAACGAAATCGGCATTTCGCAGTGCAGATCGTCGCCATCGCGCTGGAAAATCGGGTGCGGCTTGATATGCACCTCGACGTACAGGTCGCCTGGCGGGCCGCCATTTTGCCCCGGCTCACCATTGCCAGATGAACGGATGCGCATGCCGTCATCGATGCCAGCCGGAATTTTTACTTCCAGCGTCTTGTTGCGCTTGATCTTGCCTGCGCCGCTGCATGCCGGGCAAGGTTCGGTAATGATCTGTCCTTTGCCCTGGCAGGTTGGGCAGGTTTGCTGGATGCTGAAAAAGCCTTGCTGCATCCGCACCTGGCCATGGCCGTTGCAGGTAGTACAGGTGACTGGCGACGTGCCCGGTTTGGCGCCGCTGCCGTGACAGGCATCGCAGTTGTCCCACGAAGGTACGCGGATGGTTGTGTCGAAGCCGTTTGCTGCCTGTTCAAGCGAAATTTCCAAGTTGTAGCGCAGGTCGGCGCCGCGGTACATTTGCGGCCCGCCGCTGCGGCCACGGCCGCCGCCGAAGATGTCGCCGAAGATGTCGCCGAAGGCATCGGCAAACCCGCCTGCGTGGAAGCCGCCGGCACCGCCGCCACCCATGCCGCCATCGACACCTGCATGACCGTAACGGTCGTAGGCTTCGCGCTTTTGCGAGTCGGACAGGACATCATTTGCTTCGTTGATTTCCTTGAACTTTTCCTCGGCGGCCTTCTTGTTGTCGGGGTTGCGATCAGGATGGTGCTTCATCGCCATTTTGCGATAAGCCTTCTTGATCTCGTCCTCGGTCGCGCCTTTCGCTATGCCAAGCACTTCGTAATAATCGCGCTTTGTTGCCATTTTTGTTACCCGGTTATTGATGCGAAAACGCCGGACGGAGCGATCGCAGCGCGATCACGCCGTCCGGCGGGTCGTCGCGGCAGGTGCCGCGCGACAGATTTGCTGCGTTCGCTTACTTGTCCTTTACTTCCTTGAACTCGGCATCGACCACGTCATCTTCCTTCGGTTTTGATTCCGAAGAAGCGCCACCTTCTGGCGCTGCGCCGGCCGCGGCCTGCTTCGCCTGCATGTCAGCGTACATCTTTTCGCCCAGTTTTTGCGCCGCGTTTGCCAGCGCTTCAGCCTTGGCGTCGATTGCAGCCTTGTCGGCACCATCGTCCTTCAGCGTTTCTTCCAGTGCCTTGATCGCTTCCTCGATCTTTTCTTTTTCGCCTGCTTCCAGCTTGTCGCCGTATTCGCCGAGCGATTTCTTCGTGCTGTGCACCAGCGCATCGCCCTGGTTGCGAGCGTCGGCCAGTTCGCGCAGGCGATGGTCTTCGGCCGCGTTCAGCTCGGCATCCTTGACCATCTTCTGGATTTCTTCCTCAGTCAAGCCGGAGTTTGCCTTGATGGTGATCTTGTTTTCCTTGCCGGTTGCCTTGTCTTTCGCGCTGACGTGCAGGATGCCGTTGGCGTCGATGTCGAACGTGACTTCAATCTGTGGCATGCCGCGCATTGCCGGCGGGATGCCTTCAAGGTTGAACTCGCCCAGCGCTTTGTTGCCTGACGCCATTTCACGCTCGCCCTGATAGACCTTGATGGTTACAGCCGGCTGGTTGTCTTCCGCCGTGGAGAACACCTGACTGTACTTGGTCGGGATCGTGGTGTTCTTCTGGATCATCTTGGTCATCACGCCGCCGAGTGTTTCAATCCCGAGCGACAGCGGGGTGACGTCGAGCAGCAGCAGATCCTTGCGGTCGCCGGACAGCACCGAACCCTGCAGAGCCGCGCCAACAGCGACGGCTTCGTCCGGGTTGACGTCTTTCCTTGGTTCCTTGCCGAAGAATTCCTTGACCTTTTCCTGCACCTTCGGCATCCGGGTCTGGCCGCCGACCAGAATGATGTCGCTGATGTCCGAAGCGGACAAGCCAGCATCCTTCAGCGCAATCCGGCATGGTTCAATCGTGCGCGCGATCAAATCCTCGACCAGCGATTCCAGTTTTGCGCGGGAAACACGCAGGTTCAGGTGAACCGGGGCGCCGTTGGCCATGGCGATGTAAGGCTCGTTGATTTCGGTCTGCTGCGACGACGACAGTTCAATCTTGGCGCGCTCGGCCGCTGCCTTGATGCGTTGCAGCGCGATCGGATCCTTTTTCAGGTCGATGCCGTTGATCTTCTTGAATTCCTCGATGATGTGGTCGATCAGGCGCTGGTCGAAATCCTCGCCGCCGAGGAAGGTGTCGCCGTTGGTGGACAACACTTCAAATTGCTTGTCGCCTTCGACGTCGGCGATTTCGATGATAGAAACGTCGAACGTACCGCCGCCCAGGTCATATACCGCGATCTTGCGGTCGCCCTTGCCGGTCTTGTCCAGACCGAATGCCAGCGCAGCCGCAGTCGGCTCATTGATGATGCGTTTCACATCCAGCCCCGCGATGCGGCCAGCATCCTTGGTCGCCTGCCGTTGAGCATCGTTGAAGTAAGCCGGTACGGTGATAACGGCTTCGGTCACTTCTTCGCCGAGATAGTCTTCGGCCGTTTTTTTCATCTTGCGCAGCACTTCGGCCGAAATTTGCGGCGGTGCCAGTTTTTTGTCCAGCGCAGAAACCCAGGCGTCGCCATTGTCTGCCTTGACGATCGAAAATGGCATCAGATCGATATCTTTCTGCACTTCCTTTTCGTCGAACTTGCGGCCGATCAGGCGCTTGACAGCAAACAGCGTGTTTTTCGGGTTGGTGACAGCCTGACGTTTGGCCGGAGCGCCAACCAGAATTTCGCCATTTTCCTGATAAGCGATGATTGATGGCGTGGTGCGCGCGCCTTCAGAGTTTTCAATGACCTTTGGCTGGCCATTTTCGATGATGGAGACGCAGGAGTTGGTCGTGCCCAAGTCGATGCCGATAATTTTTGCCATGTTGTTTCCTTTCGATGCCTTGATATTGTTTGTCCGGCAGGACCGGAGCGATGTTGGCTATATTGCGCTGGTTTTGTTTATTTCAAGGGAAGCACTGCAAACCGCTGCATGCGCGCATTACATCGTTGCGCTGCGTATTCAGGCTTCTTCAGTTTATTTTGCTGCCGCTACGGTCACGATGGCTGGTCGCAGCAGTCTGTCCGCGATCATGTAGCCCTTTTGCAGCACTTCAACCACGGTATTGGCTTCCTGCTCAGCGGGCACGGCGGAAATAGCCTGATGCATCATCGGGTCGAGCTTTTCGCCTTTTTCTGGCAACACTTCAGTCAGGCGGTTCTTCTCGAATGCAGACGACAGTTGTTTCAGCGTCATCTCGACCCCTTCTTTCAGCGATTCAATCGACGGAGATTCGACTTTCAACGCCATTTCCAGGCTGTCCTTGACCGCAACCATCGACTCGGCAAAGCCTTCGATGGCGAATTTGTGCGCCTTGGCAATATCTTCCTGCGCGCGGCGGCGGATGTTCTCGCTTTCGGCTCGGGCGCGCAGCCAGGCATCTTCCATTTCAGCCGCTTTCTTTTCCGCCTGGCTCAATTGCTCGGCCAGCGTCGCGCCATCCTGCGGCAGCGTGAATTCCGGCGTTGCCGGTTGTGCGGTTTCGTTGTTCTGTTCGGCCGGTTTTTCTGCTTCAGCTTGCATCAATCAATCTCCAACTGTCGGAAGTGCGTTGTCATCAATTTTGGCCATATGGGGGTGGTGCCTGCAATTTCAAGGGCTTTTTTTGCTTGTTGCTTGCAGGGAATCTGGCCCGGTTTCGTTGCAAATAATTACATTTTTTGGGGTGGATTTTTCTTGCTGGCGGATTAACATGAAAATACCGGTAGCAGCCTGTTTTTTATCCTGCATAAGGAGGGCATCATGAAACATCCACTGATCTCCGCCGGCATTGTAACGATGTATGCCTTGCTGGCAACGGCGTGGCTGTGCTACGCCGGAATGCGACATGTGCAGCTTGTCAGCCTGTTCTAGCGTGTTCGCGGCCGCAGCATCGCAGGGTTAAACCCTTGCGTGTGCGGCGCTGGCGCGCAGCAATCCCCCTTTCGGTTCGGAGGTTTTGGTTGCCATCGTGGGCCAGCCGAGCAGGTTTTCCTCTGCAATCTGCGCCAATGCGTGCAGCCAGGTGTTCGAGTCGTTCAAGCACGGGATGTAGTGGAATTCCCTGCCACCTGCTGTCAGGAAGGTTTGGCGCCCTTCGATGGCGATTTCTTCCAGCGTTTCCAGGCAATCGGCGGTAAAACCAGGGCAGATGACATCGACACGGCTTGAGCCTTCGCGCGCCAGTCTTTCCAGCGCGGCGGATGTGTACGGCTCCAGCCACTGCGACCGGCCGAAGCGCGACTGGAATGACATCATCCATTCATGCTCCGACAGACCAAGCTGTTCCGCCAGTAGTTTGGCGGTCGTCTGGCACTGGTCGTGATACGGGTCACCCTGCGTCCGTGTTTTTTGCGGCATGCCATGAAAGCTCATTAGCAGCCGATCTGGGCGGCCGTTCGCATCCCAGTGCGCAAACACAGCATCGCGCAATGCACCGATGTAACATTCGTGGTCGTGATATTGCTTCACCAGTCGCAGTTCCGGCGTGTTGCGCAATCGCGAGCAATGCGCGAACACGGCATCAAAAATCGATGCAGTGGTGGCAGAGCAGTATTGCGGAAAGGCTGGCAGAATCAGGATACGATCGCACCCATCCAGCTTCAATTGTTCAAGCACCGATGGCAGAGAAGGCTGGCCGTAGCGCATCGCATGGACGACCTGTACGTCATGGCCGCGTTCTCCGAGATAGCCGCGCAGCAGCTTCGCCTGTTTTTGCGTGTGCAGCAATAGCGGTGAGCCGCCCTTGGTCCAGATTGACGCATATTTCCGGGCCGATTTTCCGGCGCGAAACGGCAAAATGATGCCATTGAGCGCGAACCACCAGAAAAATCGGGGCACTTCGATCACTCGCCGATCGGACAGGAATTGCTTCAGATAACGTCGTACTGCGGCAGGCGTTGGCGCGTCTGGCGTGCCAAGGTTGACCAACACAACGGCAATTTTCGGATCAGTTTCGGGGCTGGCTGGGGGTTCCGGAAGGAAGGACATAGTTTCAAGCGGCATTCATCGAGGCCTGATGCGGCCTGTTCGTCTGAAATTATACTAGAGAGAACATGATTTTTAGCCTGCGGAACGTCTGGTCGAACCAGATATTTTGGCATGTGTTGCAGCTATTGGTTAAAAAGCATCTCTTTGGCGTGCTGCCTGGTGGTGGCAGTGATTTCAACTCCGCCCAGCATGCGAGCGATTTCCTCAATGCGCGCGGCCTTGTCCAGCAGACCAATGCGTGACAGCGGCTGTCCGTTATCATCGAGCTGTTTTGCCACCTGAAAATGGCGTGTCGCCTGGCTGGCGACTTGCGGCAGATGCGTGACGCACAGCACTTGCCGCGCGGCTCCCAGCCGTTGCAGCAACCGGCCAACGACTTCAGCCACAGCGCCGCCGATGCCAGCATCGACTTCGTCGAAAATCAGCGTCGGGGTTGCGGTTGCCTGAGATGCGATGACTGAAATTGCCAGCGCAATCCGCGCCAGTTCGCCGCCGGAAGCGATTTTCGTCAGCGGGCGAAGGGCAGTGCCAGCATGACCGGCGACGGTGAATTCGATCTGTTCGACACCATGAGCGCCCGGTTCGCACGGGTGCAGTTCGACCGCGAAGCGGCCGCCTTCCATGCTCAGTTCCTGCATTGCGGCTGTGACCGCCGCGCCAAGTTCCGCCGCTGCGGCCGCGCGTGTGGCAGACAACTGCCGCGCCAGTTGGTCATAGTCGTTTCTGGCCGCCTGTTCCTGCGCGCGCAATGCTTCAATGTTGCCGGTTTGGGTCAGCTGAGCCAGTTGTCCGGACAGCTGTGCCAGTTCGTCTGGCAACTCTTCCGGCGCAACACGGAATTTGCGTGCGGCCGAATGCAGCGCATCCATCCGCGCTTCGACCTCGTGCAGCCGCTGCGGATCGAGTTCTGTTTTCGAGAGGTAATTGTTCAGCGTGTATGCCGCTTCCTGCAGCTGGATGCGTGCTGATTCGAGAAATTCCAGCACCGGCTTCAGATTGCCGTCGACATCGGACAGGCGCGACAGTTTCTGGTGCAGCAGAAACAGCTGCGAAATCAGCGGCTGGTCGGAGTCGGCCAGGATGGTGATTGCGTCCTGCGCGCCAGCCATCAGGCTGGCTGCGTGCGACAGGCGGCTGTGCTCCTGCGTGATGTCGCCCCATTCGCCGGCCGTCGGTGCGAGCCGCTCGAGTTCGCCGACCTGCCATTCAAGATGTTCGCGCTGCGCCGCATGGTTTTTCGCATTCGCCTCGAATTCATTGCACTGCCTGACCAGCAGCTGCCACGCACGATACGCTGTGGCGACTTCGGCTGTCTGCGTCTGCAGTCCGGCGTGACGGTCGAGCAGCGCACGCTGGCTGTCGGTTTTCAGCAGCGACTGGTGCGCATGCTGGCCGTGGATATCGACCATCAGCTCGCCCAGTTCGCGCAACTGCGTGGCGGAAGCGGCTATGCCGTTGATGAAGCCGCGCGAACGGCCGGTGTTGTCGATTACGCGGCGCAGAAGCACGCTGCCTTCATCGTCGGCAAATTCATTCTCGGTCAGCCACGCATCAATCACATCGTTGCGGGCGAATTCCGCGCTGATGTCGGCGCGTGCTGCGCCTTCGCGCACGACGCTTGGATCTCCGCGGCCGCCAAGCGTGAGAGCCAACGCGTCAATCAGGATCGATTTGCCCGCGCCGGTTTCGCCGGTCAGCACGGAAAAGCCGTGGCTGAAATCCAGTTCCAGCGTATTGACGATGACAAAATCGCGGATTGAAAGCGTGTGCAGCATGGCGGGTTTTCCAAGTGACGGCGGGTCAGTAACCCCAGTCGATTGGCTGGCGCGCGCTCCGGCCTTGGTTCCAGTGCAGCTTGTCGCGCAGCGTATCGTAGTAGCTCCAGCCGCGCGGATGCAGGAAGGTGGCAGAGTATTTCGAGCGGCGGATGACGATGCGGTCGCCATCGCTGACACTGGCGAAAGATTGCGAATCGAAGTTGATGGTCGGGAAGCGGGCTTCGACGATTTCGACCATGATTTCGCTCTTGTCGGGCACGACGATCGGACGGTTCGATAGCGCGTGCGGCGCGATTGCCGCCAGCACGATGCCGTCGAGGTTCGGATGCAGCAGCGGCCCGCCGACCGACAGCGCATACGCGGTCGATCCGGTCGGTGTGGCGATCACCAGCCCGTCGGAGCGCTGGCTGTACATGAAGTGGCCGTCGACCGTGACGCACAACTCGATCATGCCGGCACCGGCGCCACGCGACACGACGATGTCGTTGAATGCGATCGCCTGATGGATTTTTTCATCGTCGCGATAAATCGTGCCTTCGAGCAGGCTGCGCTTTTCCGACTGGAACTTGCCTTCGAGGATGTCGGACAGAACCGGAATCATCCGGTCGAGCGGAATGTCGGCCATGAAACCGAGCCGGCCGTGGTTGATGCCGATCAGCGGCACGCCGTAGGGCGCGAGCTGGCGTGCGATGCCGAGCATCGTACCGTCGCCGCCGACGACGATCGCTGCATCCGCAGTCTTGCCGATTTCATCCAGTGGCATCACAGGCAGGCTCAGCGGCGCGGCATTTTCTGCCGTTTCAGATTCGTACGCCACATGATGGCCGGTGCCTTGCAGGAAATCGGCAATTTTTGCCAGCGATTGCATTACGCTGCTGGTATATCGCCGGCCGACGAGGGCGAAGGTCAGTCTTTTGACTTGCATGTCGAAACTGGAGGGAAAATGAAACAACTGTAACGGAACTTCGGTACAACCTGCAACACCGCTGCGTACGGCAGTTTTTCGGAATTTTCTTCAAAGAGATTACACCATAAATGGCGGCTAGCAAAAAAATACGCTGAAAAAAGTCTTCCGGCCGGAGTGTGTGTTCGGCTGAAGCAGGCGCCAGCAAAATGGTAAGATTGGCGTCACATTTTCGGGATGGTCGTGCCTGTCTGACAGCCGGTGGCGCGGCCATCTGCTGATTTTTTGAAGGGTATGCGGTCAAACCAATAGGTTTGGCCTGATGTTCCGAGGTGGTTTTTATATACCCGGGTGAGTATATTTTTGATGTTCCGGCACCTGCTGCAGGCGGTCAGACTGCAGCGATGAACGGGACCGGATGCAACAGATGACGCAGACGAACACAAAACCGATGCAGCTCGAACCACGGGCGCAGACTTTGCTTAAAACGCTGGTCGAGCGGTATATCGCCGAAGGCCAGCCGGTTGGCTCGCGCGCGCTGTCGAAAATTTCCGGGCTGGATCTGTCGCCAGCGACGATCCGCAACATCATGTCCGATCTGGAAGAAATGGGGTTCATTGCCAGCCCGCATACTTCCGCCGGCCGCGTGCCGACACCGCGCGGTTACCGCATATTCGTCGATACATTGTTGACGGTGCAGCAGATCGATCGCAATCGGGTCGAGTCGGCCTTGCAGCCGAAGTCGTCAGAACAGCCGGGCCGCATCATCCAGAACGCGGCGCGGCTGCTGTCGTCGCTGTCGCACTTTGCTGGCGTGGTGCTGACGCCGCGGCATGAATCGCTGTTCCGGCAGATTGAATTTTTGCGCTTGTCGGAGAAACGCATCCTGCTGGTGGTGGTTGATCCGGCTGGCAATGTGCACAACCGCCTGCTGTTGACCGACACCGATTACACGCCGTCGCAACTGACGCAGGCGGCGAATTACATCAATGCGAATTTCAGCGGCCAGGGTTTCGAGCAGGTGCGGCAAAAGCTGCAGACCGAATTGCGTGAGTTGCGCGACGACATGACGCGCCTGATGCAGGCAGCGATAGAGGCCGGCAGCGAAGCGGTGGCCGACAGTGGCGACGAAGTCGTGATTTCGGGTGAAAAGAACCTGCTGTCCGTGACCGATCTGGCGCAGGACATGGGTTCGCTGCGCAAGATGTTCGACATTTTCGAACAGAAGACTGGCTTGCTGCAGCTGCTCGACGTATCCAGCAAGGCGTCTGGCGTGCAAATTTTCATCGGCGGCGAATCGCAACTGGTGCCGATGGAAGACATGAGCGTGGTCACCGCGCCGTACAAGGTCAATGACCGCATTGTCGGCACGCTGGGCGTGATCGGCCCGACTCGGATGGCATACGAGCGCGTGATTCCGATCGTGGACATCACGGCCAAACTGCTGTCGAGCGCGTTGAGCCATCAGTAATGTCGGTACATGCCACAATGCAAAAGCCCCGCATCGCGGGGCTTTTTTGCAATTCAGCGAATCTGATTAGATCGGCTTGATGTTCGTTGCTTGCGGGCCTTTTTGACCCATGCCAGACACGAAGCTCACCTTCTGGCCTTCTGCCAGCGATTTGAAACCTTCTGCGCGGATTTCGGAGAAGTGCGCAAACAAATCCTTGCCGCCTGCATCAGCGGTGATAAAGCCAAAACCTTTGGCGTCGTTGAACCATTTAACAGTACCTGTTTCCATTATATTTTCCTTTGGAACGATGAAGAAGAATGGGCAAATGCCCGGGGTACAAGATAATCAAGGGAAACTACATGGAACAGCGGAACCGCTTTGAGAGGGAACAACGATGTGCTTGGAGAACTTGCTTGATGATATTGTGCCGCCATTATACGCGAAATAGCGGTTTGTGCTTGAACGGGTTTGCCGGAGCGCGCCAAGAACCTCGCCAGCCGTCTTGACGACAATGAAATTGACGCGTTCGCGTGCTCGTTCAGATGCGGTAGCTGTTGATGGCGTCGCAGGTCGCGGCCGCCACACGGCGCGCAGCCTGCGCGAAATCTTCGTCCGCTTCCGGTTTCGCATACAGGATGGCGCGCGACGAGTTGATCATCATGCCGGTGCCGTCGGAAGATTTGCCTGCGGCCACGGTCGCCTGAATGTCGCCGCCCTGCGCGCCGATGCCGGGCACCAGCAGTGGCAGGTCGCACACGATGGTGCGTACTTCCGCCAGTTCGCGCGGGAAGGTGGCGCCGACCACCAGCGCGCACTGGCCGTTGGTGTTCCACTCCTCCGCCACCAGTCGTGCGACATGCTGGTACAGCGGTACCGGCTTTTCCTGGCCGCCGACCATCAGGAACTGCAGATCCGATCCGCCGGGGTTCGACGTGCGGCACAGGATGATCGCGCCGCGATCCTTCCATTCGAGGAACGGCGCCACCGTGTCATAGCCCATGTACGGGTTTAGCGTGACTGCGTCGGCGTTGTAGCGCTCGAATGCTTCGCGTGCGTACTGTTCGGCGGTGGCACCGATGTCGCCGCGTTTCGCATCCAGAATCAGCGGGATTTGCGGGTGCTTTTCGCGCAGGTAGCCGCAAATCGCTTCAAGCTGATCTTCAGCGCGCAGCGCGGCGAAATAGGCAATTTGCGGCTTGAAGGCGCAGGCAAAGGGGGCGGTCGCATCGACAATCGCCTTGCAGAATTCAAATACGGCATCTGGCTTGCCTTGCAGGTGCGCCGGGAAGCGCTTGATGTCGGGGTCGAGGCCAACGCACAAAAGCGAGTTGTTTGCCTTCCATGCGGCGGAAAGTTTGTCGATGAAGGTCATGATGGTTTCCTGTCGAAAGAATTGCCGGTGCATGGCATCCGCCCGCCGGCTCATTGATCGCATATTTTACCGCGCCGTGCTATCGTAAGACCATGACTTCGTTCTCGCGCAAAGACCTGATCCTGCTCGCGCTCCTGACGCTGTGCTGGGGATTCAACTGGCCGATCATGAAAATCGGCGTCACCCACTATCCGCCGCTGGCGTTCCGCATCCTGGGCATGGCGGGCGCATTGCCGGTGTTGTGGCTGGCGGCAAGGTGGCAGGGGATGCCGCTGGTGCTGTCGCGGCATCATGTCATGCCGCTGATCCGGCTGTCGATTCCGAATGTGCTGCTGTGGAACCTGTTCATGATCATGGGCATCACCACCCTGTCGTCCGGACGTTCGGCTATTCTCGGTTACACGATGCCGGTGTGGGCGGTGCTGTTCGGGCTGGTGCTGTACCGCGAAAAACCGAACCGGATGGGGTGGTTTGGCATCGTGTGCGCTTTCGTGGGCACGCTGCTGCTGTTGTCGAGCGAATTCGGCAAGATTTCCGGTCAGCCGCTCGGCAGTGTGTTGATGTTGCTGGGCGCGGCATCATGGGGCTACGGCACGCTGCGGATGAAGCGCGCGCAGATCGATATGCCGACGATTGCGATGACTTTCTGGATGGTGCTGTTTTCCACTGCGGTGTTGTTTTTTTGTTCAGCGATGTTCGAATCTGCTGACTGGCGCTTGCCGACGGCAATGCAGTGGGCAGCCATTGCCTATAATGCATTGCTGGTGTTCGGCTTTGCGTTTGTCGTCTGGTTCCGGCTGGCGCGCACGCTGCCGCCGGTGGCATCCAGCTTGTCGGTGATGATGATTCCGGTGGTGGGCGTGTTTTCCGGCGCGTGGATGCTGGGCGAAACGCCGCACTGGCAGGATTACGGCGCGATGGCGCTGATTCTGGTGTCGCTGGCGACGGTGCTGGTGGCGCCGAAAAAGGCATGAGCCTGCCGGATGGTTTTCTCAATTTTCGTATGAGGATGGCATGATGAAACAACTGTTCAAGTGGCTGCTGATCGCAGCATTCGCTTCCACCCTGACCGCTTGCGGCTACAACGATTTTCAGTCGAAGGACGAAGCCAGCAAGGCGGCCTGGGCTGAGGTCGTGAACCAGTACCAGCGGCGCGCCGACCTGATCCCGAACCTGGTGAATACAGTCAAGGGTTATGCCGCACACGAAAAGGAAACCCTGGAATCGGTCACGAAAGCGCGTTCGGCTGCGACCAGTTTCCAGATCACGCCGGAAGTGCTGAACAACCCGGAGGCGTTCAAGAAATTTCAGCAGGTGCAGGGTGAACTGTCGTCGGCGCTGTCGCGCCTGATGGCGGTGTCCGAGCGTTACCCGGATCTGAAGGCGAACCAGAATTTTCGTGACTTGGCCGCACAGCTGGAAGGCACCGAAAACCGGATTGCGGTCGCACGTCAGCGCTACATCAAGACGATTGAGAGCTATAACGTGCTCACGCGCCAGTTTCCAAGCAACCTGACGGCGATGATGTTCGGCTACAAGGTCAAGCCGTCGTTCACGGTCGAAAACGAGAAGGAAGTTTCGACCGCGCCGAAGGTTGATTTCGGCGGCAAGAAATAACCTGCAATCAGCGGAAAGGCGAGCGCGATGCTGCGTTTGGTGACGGGATTCCTGCTGGCGCTGCTGCTGTCTGCGGCGGTGGCGCAGGATTTCGCGCCCATTCCGCCGCTGAAAAGCCGCGTGACCGATGTTGCAGGCATGCTCAAGCCGGAGCAGCGTGCGGCGCTGGAAAATACCTTGAAGGCGCATGAAGCGAAAACCGGCAACCAGGTGGCGGTACTGCTGGTGAAAAGCACCGCGCCGGAAGTGATCGAACAGTACGGCATCCGCGTGGCTGAGGCATGGAAACTTGGCCGCAAGGGCGTGGATGACGGCGTGATTCTGATCATCGCCAAGGACAACACGCGCGATTTGCGCCGGATGCGGCTGGAAATCGGGCGCGGCGCCGAAGGGGCGATTCCCGACGTGCGGGCAAAGCAAATCCTGCAGGACATCATCGCGCCGAAATTTCGCGCAAACGATTTTTATGGCGGTTTGAATGTGGGCGTCGAGGCGATTCATGCATTGCTGAACAAGGAACCGTTCCCCGAGCCGTCGAAAGCCCGCGCGGCAGCCAGCGGTGCCGACATGCCGACATGGGTGATCGTGCTGGTGCTGCTGGTGCCGTTTCTGGTCATCATTGCCATCGTGGTGGCGATCCGGCGTGCGATGAATCGTGTTCACGGTGATGGCTGGGGGCGCTCTTCCGGCGTGTTCCTGGGAGGCGGCAGCGATTCCGGCGGCTGGAGCAGCGGCGGGGGAAGTTCCGATGGCGGCGGATTTTCCGGCGGTGGCGGCGATTTCGGCGGCGGCGGCGCCTCGGGAGATTGGTGATGGGAACGATTTCGCGCCTGATGCGGCATTTGCTGACGACATCTTCTGCCGGAAAGCGCGCCTTTCCGCCAGCGACCTTGCGCGCCATCGAGGCTGCAATTGCCGAGGGCGAGGCCCGGCACCGAGCCGAAGTGTCCTTCATCGTTGAGCATTCGCTGCCGCTGCACGAGTTGCTGCACCGCACAGGCACGCGCCAGCGCGCGCTCGACCTGTTCGCCCGATACCGGGTGTGGGATACCGAGGAAAATTGCGGCGTGCTGCTGTACCTGAATCTGGCCGATCGCAAGCTGGAAATTGTGGCCGACCGCGGCGTGGCCGGCCAGATCGGTAATGACGACTGGAATGCCGTTTGCCAGACGATGACGCAGGGGTTCGCGCAAGACGAATTCCACCACAGTTCGCTGGCGGCGCTGGCGCAACTGAACGCGTTGCTGGCATTACATTATCCTGCAGATGGCGAACGCGTTAATCAGCTTTCAGATAAGCCCATCTTGCTGTAATGTGTCTGTTTTGACACAGCATTGACACAGTTGTGCATATTATTGTTGCGATTGCGCAATGTTTTATGTGAATTGACGCTCTACACTGGGCGTCCATTGTCGGCTGGAAAAGGAAATGCAAAAGTTTTCGTTGAGATATCAGCTGGTCTTGCCGTTCGTTTTTCTGGTGCTGCTGGTACCGGCGACCGTCGGCTGGATGCTGTTCGACGCAGGCTCGAAAGCGGTCAATTCGCTTACTAGTCGCGTTCTGACCGATGTCTCGCTGCGCATCAACGAAGCGACCGGCCAGCATCTGGACGCGGCGATGAACTTGCTCAACAATTTCGCCCCCGATCCTGGCTTGAAGGAGGCCGGACAGTCTTTCTCGAATGACCTTTCCTGGCTGGAGCATCGCATCTGGGCCATTTCCGGCCTGTATCAGAAAGCCGGCATGTACACCTATTTTGGTGGCGCCGATGGCCGTTTCATTGGCCTGTACCGCATCAACGGTTACATCAACGAGCTGTATCTGCGGGAACCGAATGCAGCGAAACGCACGATCTATGCCGTCCCCGGCCCGGGCGTACGGACAGCCGTGCTAAGAACAGATGAGTACGATCCCCGTTTGCGGCCGTGGTATGCACCGGCCGCGCGGCAGGCCGCGCCGGTATGGTCTGCGGTATACCGTGATTTCACCTCAAAATTGCCGACGATCACCGTGGCTAAATCGATACGCAAGGAGGACGGGGCCGTCGCGGGCGTGGTTGCGGTCGATGTAGAGATGAAGGCGCTGACCGAGTTCCTCGATGGCCTGACGATCAGCAAGAACGGCATTGCGTTCGTGATGGATGGCAAAGGGCAGATGATCGCTAGCTCGAATAACGAGGAATTGCTTGAGCAGCAAGGCATCCAGCCGCAACGCCTGCTTGCGAGCGAGATGAAATCGCCGCTGATCAAATCTGCCGCCGAAAGCGTGATGGCGTGGAAAGCGCAGAAAGCTCAGGCGGGCAAGGGCGTGCAGGAACCGTTTTCAGCCAGTCTGAAAACCGCTGCCGGCATGGTCGAAGTGGCCGCTTCGCCGCTGGGGGAAAAGCACGGGCTGGATTGGGTGACGGTTGTGGTCGCGCCGCGCTCCGATTTTCTTGGCGGCGTGACGACCAGTTTCAATGCCAGCATTGGCTTTGCCATCGTATGCGTTGGGCTGGCGCTGTTGATCGGAATGCTGCTCATCAACCGCGTGTTGCGTGACATTCTCGCGCTGAACGCTGCGGCGCAAAAGATCGGCATTGGCGAGCCGGTGCGCGATCTCGACATCAACCGCCGCGATGAAATCGGACAACTGGCGCGCTCGTTCAATGAAATGGAGCACAACTTGCGTACCGACAAGCTGACTGGCGTGTTCAACCGGGAATTCCTGTTTACCCGGATGCGCCTGCTGCGGCAAATAGCCGGAGAATCAGAGCAGCCGCCAGCATTTGCCTTGCTGTTCATCGATCTCGACGAGTTCAAGCCAGTCAATGACCATTTTGGTCATGACGCTGGCGACCGGGTGTTGCAGGCGGTGTCGGAACGGCTGAAGGCGGCGACCCGTTCGTCCGATATCGTCGTCCGCTACGGCGGCGATGAATTCGTCGTGTTGCTGGGCGATGTCTGCACCTATGCGCAGGTGGCAGTGGCGATCGATAACATCCGCGCCAGTGTCGAACAGAAGGTCGCGCTGGCGCAGGGCGAGATCGATGCCAGGATTTCCATCGGCTGGGCGATTTTCCCTGAAGATGGCAGCGATACGGAAACGCTGCTGAAAACCGCCGACGAAAGGATGTTCGGCGCCAAGAAGTCGCGCAAGGCGGCGGCTTGAACCTGGCTGTGGCATTAGAATAACTGACCCGAAAGTCAGTTTCGTTCAATTAGGCTGAAAAATATACTCCCGGTAGTATTTTTAAACGGCGTTGAAATATGTGGTCCAGGAGGGTGTTTTGTCTATATACCCCCATTGTTTGAGCGTCAATGCACGCTGCCGTGTGCCATGCCACCGGGCTGCAAGGATGTTCGCGCCCAGTATTTAGCGGTTCCGTGACCGTTCAGCCGCTGGTGTGCACCCATTCCAGCAACGCATCCAGCGCCGGGCGTCCGGCGGCGGCGTTCGGATGGTTGATGAAGCAGACCACCACATAGCGCTTGCCGGATGCCGCCAGCACGTAACCGGCTATGGCGCGCACGTTTCGCAGTGAGCCGGTCTTGATGTGTGCATGGCCGGCAACGCCTTTTTCCTGCACGCGCGAACGCATCGTGCCGTCCAGCCCGGCCAGCGGTAGCGATGAAATGAATTCCGGCATCAGCGGCGAACGCCAGGTTGCCTGCAGCATCTTGCCCAGCGTGCCGGCCGAAATGCGTTCGCTGCGTGACAGGCCGGAGCCGTTTTCAATCACCAGTTCCGGCGCGGCAATGCCTTTGGCGGCTAGCCATGTCTTGACTGCGTCCGCACCCCGTTCCGGTCGTGCCGGAGCGCCGTTCTGCAACGCGAGCGCCAGCAGAAGTTGGCGCGCCATCACGTTGTTGCTGAATTTGTTGATGTCGCGGATGATTTCCGGCACCGCGGGCGACGTCCATTCAGTGACCAGGCGTGCGTTGGGCGGCGTGATACCGCTTTTGACTTCGCCATTGATGCTGCCGCCAGCGTCTTGCCACATCTGGCGGAAAACCGCGGCGAAATAGCGATCCGGCGTCAGCGCGTGCGCATGCACAAACCAGGTTTTGTCGCCGCAGGTGGCGGGATAGCTGCCATTGAAGCGCGCGCCGCTAGCGTCAACATCGGGCGCCAGTTGCTGTTTCCAGCCATTGCAGTCGCCATCGGCCAGTGCCGGTGCGCTCACCTTAAAGTCCGCCAGCGGCGGGTCGAGCCGCACCCGCACGCCATTGCCGGCTTCGTTTGGCGCGAAGCCGAATTGCAGCGTGTGGTAGTTCAGCAGCAGCGCATCCGGCCCGGCGTTGTAGGCCTTGTCAGGCGCGCTGTCGAATGCCGATGCATCGAACGGCATGTCGGCGAAGGCGGTGCGGTCCAGCACCAGTTGGCCGCGGATGTCGCGGATGCCTTGCGCGCGCACCTGGCGCAGCAGCAGCCACAGGTGTTCCATCAGGAATTTCGGATCGCCACTGCCGCGGATGATCAGGTCGCCATGCAATGTGCCGCCTGTCAGGCGGCCGGTCGCCAGCACTTGCGTTTTCCAGCTGTAGGTCGGGCCAAGCAGTTCCAGCGCGGCATTGGTTGTTACCAGCTTCATGGTTGACGCCGGACTGAACGGCTGTTTGGCGTTGATTGATACCCACGCCGCGCGGCTGCCTACCTCCTGCACCAAGGTGGCAGTTGCCTTCACTGGAATTTTTGCGCGCCGAAGTTCGCTTTCGACTTCATACGGCAGCCCCTGTTGCGCCAGCGCGCAGATGGGAAGCAGGAGCAGCAGGGTGGCGAGCAGGCGACGGGCAGGGGCGGAAATATTCATGTGCGGAAGGAATCAGTAGCTGATGCAGATCGCGTTCAGGATACCGATCGCGACCGACATCGTAAACAGCAGGATCGCAGGCGCGATGTGACCAGCTTCGATGTCCGGCACGAAACGTCGCAGCAGGCGGAATACGATCAGCTGCACGATGCCGGTGATCGCGGCCCAGAGCGCCATCTCGATGATGTCGTGGGTGAAGAAAATGGCTGAAGCCAGCGGCAGCGTGAAGCCGAGGATGGCGCCGCCGAAGGTGATGGCGGCTGCGATGTTGTTGTTCGCGATTTCGGCGAATTCATCGTAGGGCGTGATTTTGGCGTAAATGAACATGAACACGGCCAGCAGCACGATGGCGGCGGCGAAATAGCTGAGGAAGGCGACGATGGCGTCCATGGTTATTCCTTGTCAAAGTAATGCGGAACAAAATTGCTCAGGTTGGTCGTGATCGGCTGCCCGTCTTCGCGGATGCCCATGCCGGCGGCGCTGTCATGCACCACCCAGCAGCCGACGACCGGGTAACGGCCGTCGTGGCTTTTCAGCCGGCACAGCGCCTGATAGACATGGCCTTCGGCGCCATACGGGCCGCCGTCGTGCGCGATGGTCTTGCCGTTTTCGACCAGTTCGATGTTTGCGCCTTCGCGCGAATACAGCGGCTTTTTCGCATACGACGACAGTTTGCCCGGTTCGAAATAGGCGGGCAGCAGGTTCGGGTGATTGGGGTACATTTCCCACAGGATTGGCAGCAGCCCCTTGCACGACAGCACCGCCTTCCACAGCGGTTCGATGAAGCGCGTTCTGGCTTCGGCCACATGCGCGCCGAATTCCTCGCGCAGCATGAATTCCCACGGGTAAAGCTTGAACAGCGCGGCGATGGGCTGTTCGTCCAGATCGACGAAGGTGCGCCGCTCGTCCGACCAGCCGATGTCTTCGACGAAAATATGCCTCACTTCGAACCCGGCTTGGGCGGCGGTATCCATCAGATAGGTGGCGCAGACCCAGTCTTCCTCGTTTTCAGCCAGCGAGGCGAAGTGGATGGTGTCGATGCCGGGGCCGAACTGTTTCCAGCGCGCGACCAGTTTTTCGTGCAGCGAGTTGAACTGGTCGGCCTGCGGAAATTTCTCTTCCAGCCAGTACCACTGCGCGACCGCGGCTTCGAGCAATGAAGTCGGCGTGTCGGCGTTGTATTCGAGCAGCTTCGGCGGCGATTGGCCGTCGTAAGCAAAATCGAACCGGCCATACAGGTGGAAATCGCGGCGCGCGAACGATGCCGCAATCGGTTGCCAGAACGCAGGCGGAATGCCGAGGTCGGCAAAACGGTTGTGCTCGATCACATATTGCACTGCATCCAGGCACATTTTGTGCAGATCTTCGGTGGCAGCTTCCAGTTCATCCACTTCGGCCGCAGTGAAGCGGTAGCAGACGTTTTCGTTCCAGTAATTGTCGAGCGCATGAAATGACAGACCAATATTTTCCAGCTTGCGGGCGTAATCCGGGCGCGGTTTGATTTCTAGACGCTGCATGTTCAGCCTCCGCCGGAAATGCCGTGCGCGGTGCCGCCGAATCCGCCGCGGCTGGTATGGCCGCCGCCGATATGTCCGGCCGTCTTGCCGATGGAAGTCGCGCCGCGGACATGGCCGAGCATCGTGTGCGTACCGGTCGCTTTGGTCGCAGTTCCAGCACGCAGAGGCGAATTCGGCAGCGGGCGCGAACTGCCGTCGGGGTCAATTGCAATCGGATAGCCGCCGGTGTGATGCCAGTAATAGCGCGGGCCGCGATAGCCGCGGCCGGATTTTTCAGGCTGGCAGTCGCGTTCGTCGCGGCCCCAGTCGTTCAGGCAGTCTTCGCGGCTGGCATACGTATGCTGCCGGATTTCAGTTTGCGTGGCTTGTTCGCTCTGGCTGCAGCCGACGAAGAGCGAAAGACTGCCGAGCAGGATCAGCGGCACCTGGCGGGATTTTTTCATGGCATTCCTTCAATGCTGATTGAAGGAAGTATACGTGCCAAACCTGCTGCGGTGGCAATTTGGCGTGAAATCCGCTCGACTGTACGCGTTGCTGTGACCACGACACAGTACTCGGCGGAGCTATCGTGGGCTTGCGTGCGCTCAAGTCAATCGAGAATAATTCTCATTCCGTGTTATAGTGCCACCATCAATCAATTCCGGAGTTTTCCATGTCCGCAAAAAATTCACCGGCTTCGCGTCATCTGGCGCTGCTGAAAAAGGGTGATAGCGCAGTCGTCACCGGCCTGATGGAAGCCAACGGCGATGCAGAGGAGGACGCGATCCGCCTGCGGCTGCTGGAGCTTGGCTTTTCGCCGGGCGAGGTGGTGCGTGTGGTGGCTGAATCCTTTCCGGGCGGCGATCCGATGGCGGTGCGCATCGGCAATACCACGTTTGCATTGCGCCGGCGCGAAGCGGCGCTGATCCGCATTGGGCAGGACAAGGTGGTCGCATGAAAGAAACGATGCAAGCTACGCCAGTTCTGCAAACCTTGCGCATTGCGCTGGTCGGCAATCCGAATTGCGGCAAGACCGCCCTGTTCAACCGGCTGACTGGCGCGAGGCAGAAGGTGGCGAACTATGCCGGCGTGACGGTCGAGCGCAAGGAAGGGCGCTTTACGTCGCTGAATGGAATCAGCTTCGAAATCATCGACCTGCCGGGCGCGTACAGCCTGAATGCAATGACGCCGGATGAAGTGGTAACGCGCGATGCATTGTCTGGAGTGCTGGCGGGCGAGGCGCTGCCGGACGTGATTGTGCTGGTGGCCGATGCGACCAACCTGCGGCTGAACCTGCGTCTGGCCCTGGAAGTGGCGCGGCTGAAGCGGCCGATGGTGCTGGCGCTGAACATGATGGACGTGGCGCGAAAGCGCGGCTTGCAGATTGATGTGGAAAAGCTGCGCTCCGAACTCGGCATGCCGGTGGTGGAAACGGTTGCGGTGGAAGCCGGCGGCGCCGATGCGCTGGTGGCGCAACTGGAATCAATGCGGGAATCCAGGTCAGATAGCTTGCACTTTGCGCCATGCGCTGCGCCGCTGCAGCCGGATACGCCTTCGGCGATGGAAGCGGTGCACCGCGACGTGCGCCGCATCCTCGATTTGTGCATCAAAAACAGCGGGCAGAAATCGTCATTCGGTGAGAGGCTGGATGCAGTGGTGCTGCATCCGGTGCTGGGCTACCTGATCCTGGCAGCGTTGCTGTTTCTGGTGTTTCAGGCGGTGTTCAGCTGGTCGAAATGGCCGATGGAGCAAATCAAGGCAGGCGTTGATGGCCTTGGTGCGCTGGTGACGGAATCGATGGCAGAGGGCGTGCTGCGCAGTCTGCTGGTGGATGGCATCCTGTCCGGCGTTGGCAGCGTGCTAGTGTTTTTGCCGCAAATCCTGATCCTGTTCCTGTTCATTCTGGCGCTGGAAGAGTCCGGCTACCTGCCGCGCGCGGCATTTCTGCTGGACCGGCTGATGGGCAGCGTCGGCCTGTCCGGGCGGGCGTTCATTCCGCTGTTGTCGAGCTTTGCCTGCGCAGTGCCTGGCATCATGGCAACGCGCACGATCCAGAACCCGCGCGACCGGCTGGCGACGATCATGATCGCACCGCTGATGACTTGCTCGGCGCGGCTGCCGGTATATGCGCTGGTGATCGGGGCATTCATACCGGAAACCGACATCGGTGTGTTCAACCTGCAGGGGCTGGTGCTGTTCGGCCTGTATGTCGCCGGCATCGTTTCGGCGATGGCGGTCGCTTATGTGTTCAAGCGCACCTTGGGTCGCAACCGGCATGCGCCGCTGATGCTGGAACTGCCGAACTACCACTGGCCGAATCTGCGCAGCCTCGCGCTGGGGTTGTGGGAACGGGCGCGGATTTTCGTCACCCGCGTCGGCACGATCATCCTGGCGCTGATGGTGGTGCTGTGGTTCATGTCATCATTCCCGGCGCCGCCGGACGGCGCGGTTGGCCCGGCAATCCAGTACAGCCTGGCGGGGCAGATTGGCCGCTTGCTGGAAACCGTGTTCCGCCCGATAGGTTTTAACTGGCAGATCGCGATTGCGCTGATTCCTGGCATGGCTGCACGCGAGGTGGCGGTGGGCGCGCTCGGCACCGTGTATGCGCTATCGGCCACCGGGGATGAATTGTCGGTGATGCTGACGCCGATGATCGCGGCCAGTTGGTCGTTGCCGACTGCATTGTCGTTGCTCGCATGGTACGTGTTTGCGCCACAGTGCATCTCGACGCTGGTCACCGTCAAGCGCGAAACGAATTCGTGGAAGCCGGCGTTGGCGATGCTGGTGTACATGTTTGCGCTGGCATATCTGGCTTCGTTCACGGTGTATCAGATTGCATCCGGCGTGCTCGGAGGTGCATGATGCAAGAAGCAATCGTTGCCTTGATCGTGCTGGTTGCGTTCTGCGCGGTCATCAATCGCTACACGCCGCCGCCATTGCGCCGCTGGTGCCGCTCGTTGCTGGCAAAGAGCGCACGGTACGCTGGCTGGCGCTGGCTGGAAAACAGGCTGAACCTGCCGGCGCAGGCAGCGGCCAGTTCGTGCGCCGATGGTTGTGGCGCGTGCAAAGGATGCAGCCCGGAAGCTATTCCGAGCAATCAATTCTTCATTTCCCCCAACGAACTGAAGCTGAAAAAATAATGCTGCCCGCGTCGCAAAAATTCACAAATCACCTGCGTTTTAACTCTGCATAATTCGCACTTTCGGGCGATTTTGGCGTATACCCCGTGAACAGAGAATTGGTAATCTGGTCACCGGGCGCAAACAGAATGGGAAATATCACTGTCGAGTTGAAGCCCATGTAAGGCAAAAGGTAGCCTGTATCACGAAAAAAATATAGACAACCACAAATGCCGGAATGTTCCCCCAAAGTTTTTTACTCGGCCGGTCATCTTATTTCAATTCTTTTCCTTGGCCCTGATAAAAGAAGTCATCTCCGGATTGCATCAACTTGTAGACGTATTGCTTGGCTTCGAACTCTTTGATTTTTGCTTCCTGTGCTAGTGGCTGAATCCATTCTTCCAAAACGTATTTATGACTCATTCGTACGGTTGCAATTTTGCTGCCAGTCGCATCCGTGGTGTAATCGACGGCGTGAATTTTGCCTACTGTTTTCACTCCTGTTCGAACGCATGCCTGTTTTGTCGGCCAATCGGTTTGTGCCGGTACAGCGATGAATGCATTACCTTTTTCGGTAAACACCAACCCCGGTTCCGTGTGGATCTTGCCCCAAATATCTTTTGCAGAAACGCTTCCTTCCGTAACAAGACCTGCCTGCATCAAGGCTTTCATGCTTTTGTCGTAGCCATCTTTTGCGACCAGAGCTTTTTGCTCCTTGTTCATCGGGATGCCAATAGGGCGCATGACGCACGTCGGATCTTTTGCCAGCCCGTCATTGATCGCTTTTTCGATTTTTGCTTCCGGCGAATTGCCTACGATTTTCATGGTACTGCTTGACTTGCCACAGGCAGACAGCAGCACGGCTGAGCAGAGGATAATTGTTGCGGTCGTTTTCATGAGAGAGCCGTATCTGAATTTATTGAGGTTGTTCATTCGCGCAAATGGCGAACGCTGTTTTGTTCGAACATTCGTATGCCATTTATTTCGGCGCCTTGAACACCCACGCCCCGTCTGCCATGCGCTTGAAGGCGTAATTAGCCATCGCGGTTTCATTGCTGGCAGGTGAGTAATATTGAATGCGCATCGAAATGGCATTGGCTGCTGGTTGCGACCATCGGTCGATGCGGTTTATCGCCATGCAAGTCGATTTGGGGTGATATTGCGCGTGCCACATAGCCAGCACCAAACTGCCGTAGGCATGTGGATTCTGATCATCGGGATCGATCCAGCGGCGCATGGTTTTCCACCCCTCAATCTCGTTTTGTGCTCCGTTTTGTGGATACGGGCCGATGCCACACGCAGCTAGTGTCACGAATTTTTCTGCCATTTGCATGGCTGCCTGCCAATCTGGCAACCTGCTCTGGATTTTCTGCGGAGGAACCAATCTTTGTCGGAATGCCGTTTGCTCTTCCGGCGTCGGCACTGCTTGCTTGAAGTTGATGCTTCCTGTTGTGGCCGCTTGCGCTCCTCCGAGCGCTTGTACTGTGTCTAGTACACGCGATAACTTGTCGAGAGCAGTTTGTGCGAAACACGTGGTGCATGCACATACCAGTACCAGGCCGCTAGCTATTTTTATCATCTTCAGTTTCCGTTTGTATTCTGCGTTTTGAAAATGCGCTCTGCCAACGCTTTTTCGATTCTTCTGTCCGTTATGATTCAAATTGCAAAATCAGACAGAGGAAAATTTGCCATTCATTTCCCCATTAGAGCCAATACTAGGCATCAAGATGATGCAACCGATGGCGGCATACTTGATGAGTGTTTCAAATATCGATGTCGCAATGGCTTTCGCGTAGCCATTAAATTCCTCAATCCCATGCTCATTTCTTCTATAAAATTTGCGGCGCCCGACAAACAACAACCCGGCGATTCCAAGAAAAAACAGTAAGGTGCTTATGATTTACGGACTTTCTCGCTGTGCGTAATAGACGTGATTGGGTTTGGTATTAATTCACAATATATTGTGAAGACTTAAACATATCACAGGGCCAACATTATTCCCAATATATTGGGAGAGTGTGTGGATCCTGCTGTTGCTTTCGGAGTCGTGTTGCGAACCTTGCGGAAACAGGCGAAGCTGTCGCAAGAGCAACTCGCGCTGGAGGCTGAGATTCAGCGTAATTTTGTTAGCTTGATGGAGCGCGGCGTCAATCAGCCAACGGTTCGCATGCTGTTTAAATTGTCCAAGGCACTGGGGTCATCACCATCGGCCATGCTTGCCCTTGTTGAGGCGAAACTGGTTGAAAATTCAACTGCGCCACCCGGAAATTAAATATCGCCCGGTGTTGAGAGGCAAAGCATGCGGCGCTAGCCAGGAACCGGCATTTTTTCTCAAGTGTACAAAACCAGCGAATGGTTGCATTTTGCTTTAATGGGTATTACTCTGGTAGTACCAATCTTCGCGAGGCGTCCATGGCAATCACTTCACTCAAACTTTCCGATGACCTGAAACAGCGTGCGGCCAGATCAGCTCATGAATTAGGTGTTTCTCCGCATGCTTTCATGATTGCCGCCATCGAACAGGCGACGGTGATAAGCGAACAGCGCGCCAGCTTCCTTGTTGACGCCAAACTCGCTCGAAACGAAACGATCGAGGCTGGCAAGGGATTCAAAGCCAACGATGTTCACGCTTACCTGAAGGACAAAGTGTCAGGAAAGAAGGCTTCCAAACCTAAGGAGACGTTGTGGCGCGCCTGATTTACTCGAGACGCGCTTTTGCTGATCTCGACCGTTTAACCGACTTCCTGCTGGAATCCGAGCCAGGTGCCGCGGAAAACACCATCAATCTAATCACGGAAGCCGTGTCCATACTTGAACGTCATCCGCTCATTGGGCGAGTGCTGGATGGCGACATCAGGGAATTGATCATTTCGCACGGCAAAACTGGCTATGTCGCACTCTATAGTTATGAGAAGGCGTACGACACTGTTTTGATTCTGGCTGTTCGTCATCAACGTGAAGCGGGATACGCTCACGCAGAAGTTGTTTGAACTGACAGCGCCTTGTGCGCTTGAGGCATATGCAGGCCAGGATAAAAAAACGCCCCGATTCGCGGGGCGCTTCATTTGCGGGAATCGTTAACCCAGTTCCAGCGATTTCTGTCCTTCCGGCGACAGCAGGTCGTGCGTTTCCGGACGTTTTTTCATGTAATTGATGAATACTTGGCACACCGGCGTGACCGACAGTCCGCGTTCGCGCGCCGATGAGAGGCAGGTCGATGCCAACTGGCCGGCGAGACCACGTCCTTGCAGCGCTTCGGGGATGATCGTGTGTTCGAACGTGATGGTCTTGCCATCGAGTTTGTATTCGACCTTGGCCATGTGGCCTTCGATTTCGGTTTCGAAGCGGTTCGCTGCCGGGTTATCGCGGATGACCGGTGCCGTGCTTGTTTCGCTCATGATTTTTTCTCCTTGTTGATATGAAGTCGGGGTTCATCCAGAGGTTGGGTGCGGCCGGTTTGCTTTGTCGCCGCACCGTGAAACCAGTGTAACCGAGGTAAAAAAATCGTGTATTCCATGCAGGCATTGTGGTTATTCGCCACGACGCGGTTGCCAGCGTTTGAGCAAAAGCGAATTGGTCACTACGCTGACGCTGCTGAATGCCATTGCCGCGCCGGCAATCACCGGATTGAGCCAGCCGAGCGCCGCCAGAGGAATGCCGACCACGTTATAGATGAAGGCCCAGCCCAGGTTTTGCCGGATTTTGCGGTAAGTCCTTTGCGAAATGTCGATCGCATCGGCCACCAGCGCCGGGTCGCCGCGCATTAACGTGATGCCGGCGGCATGCATCGCGACATCGGTGCCGGTGGACATCGCGATGCCGACATCGGCCGCCGCCAGCGCCGGCGCATCGTTGATGCCGTCGCCGACCATCGCTACCGTGCCGCGCGCCTTCAGTTCCGCCACCGTGTTGGCCTTGTCGCCTGGCAGCACTTCGGCGCGGAACTCGTCGATGCCGGCAGCCTTCGCCACCGCCTGCGCGCTGCCGGTGTTGTCGCCAGTCAGCATCACTGAGGCGATGCCCATTGCGCGCAGCCTCGCGATTGCGCCGGCGGCCGATGGTTTCAGCGCATCGCCAAAGGTCAGCAGGCCCGACAGTTCGATGTTGTCAGCTGTCTGCACCGCCAGCCACGACACGGTACGACCGGCGCGTTCGTGCTGCGCCGCCAGCGCGGTGTAATCGGTCAGCGTTATGCCGAGTTCCAGCATCAGGCGCTGGCTGCCGAGAAAGACATTTTTTCCATCGATGCTGGCCATCACGCCCTTGCCCGGAATCGCTTTCGCTTCGATTGCCGGCAATGGCGCGATGCCGCGCTTCTGCGCCTTTGCCTGCACCGCGACGGCCAGCGGATGTCTGCTGTACTGCTGCACCGTGCAAGCGAGTTGCAGCAGTTGGAATTCGGTTGTCGGCGCAATGGCGACGATCGCGGTCACGGTCGGCCTGCCTTCGGTTAGCGTGCCGGTCTTGTCGAACGCGACCGTAGTGATGCTGTGCGCTGTTTCCAGTGCTTCCGCGTCCTTGATCAGGATGCCGTGACGCGCCGCGGCGCCGGTGCCAACCATGATCGAGGTCGGGGTCGCCAGTCCGAGTGCGCACGGGCAGGCGATCACCTGCACCGCGACGGCGTTCAGCAGCGCCTGCTGCCAGTCGCCGGCGAACAGGCCCCAGCCCAAAAAGGTGACGAGCGAAATCAGCAGCACCGCCGGCACGAACACCGCGCTGACCTGATCGACCAGCCGCTGAATTGGTGCTTTCACCGCCTGTGCATCTTCGACCATGCGGATAATCTGCGACAGCATCGTTTCGGCGCCGATGGCAGTGGTTGCCACCACCAGCAGACCATCGGCATTCACGGCGCCGCCGGTGACCGCATCGCCGACAGTTTTCGATACCGGCAGGCTCTCGCCGGTCAACAGCGATTCGTCCAGATGGCTGCTGCCTTCGATGATGCGGCCATCGACCGGCACGCGCTCTCCCGGGCGGATGATGACAATATCGCCGGTGCGCACGTCGGCAATTGGAATGTCGGTTTCGATGCCATCGCGGCGCACGGTGGCGACAGTTGCGCGCAAGGCTTCCAGCGCGCGGATGGCGTCCAGCGTCTGCCGCTTTGCGCGCTGCTCCAGCCATCGGCCGAGAAGCACCAGCGTGATGATGACCGCCGATGATTCGAAATACAGGTGCGGCGCGTGGCTGCCGTGATGCGTCAGCAGCAGGTACAGCGACAAGCCGTAAGCGGAACTGGTGCCTAGCGCGACCAGCAAATCCATGTTGCCGGACAGCGCTTTCGCTGCTTTCCAGCCGGCGCGGTAGAACGGCGCGCCGAGCCAGAATTGCACCGGCGTGGCCAGCAGCAACTGCAGCCAGCCGGGCAGCATCCAGTCCTGCCCGAACAGCAGGCCGCTCATCGGCGCCACCAGTGGCAGCGTGAACAGTGCCGATGCCGCCACCGGCCACCAGCCAGGCAGCGCCTTTTTCTCAGGCGCTGGCGGTGGCAAATCCGACGCCAGGCGCGCACCGTAGCCTGCTTTTTCGACTGCCGCGATCAGCGTGGCCGCGCTCGTTCCGGGCAATGCTTTCACTTGCGCCTTGTTCGTTGCCAGATTGACCGCAGCATCAAGCACGCCTGGCGCAGCCTTGAGCGCCTTCTCAACCCGCATCACGCACGAGGCGCACGTCATGCCATCGATTGCAAGCGTGATGGTTTCGTCTGGCACGCCATAGCCGGCTTTCTGTACCGCCGCCGCCAGTGCGCCGAGGTCGATGCCGGCTGGTGCCTCGATGCTTGCTTTGCCGGTAGCCAGATTCACCGTCCCGCTTTCGACGCCGTGCACGGATGCCAGCGCCTTCTCAACCCGCGCCACGCACGATGCGCAATGGATGCCGTCGACTTGGAAGCTGTGCTTGTCCGAACGGATGTCGTTTTTCGTTTGTGGTGTCATTTCACTGTATGCTCAAACCGTCGCTTGTTGTTATCATGCACGATATCGAAAACAAATGCTTGCGGAGAAAATCATGCTCAAATTTCATGTGGCAGACATGAGTTGCGGTCATTGTGCCGGCGTGATCACGAAAGCGGTCAAGGATGCTGACCCGGAGGCAACCGTGAACATCGATCTGGCAGCGCACATGGTACTAATTGAAGGTGCAGCTGACGTCAACAAGGTGCAGCAGGCAATTCGCGAGGCGGGCTACACGCCGCTGGCGCAGCCTTGAGCTGGCCAGCGCGAGTCGCAGACGGGCTTTTCGCTCTCCCAAAATACTAAGGAGAGTATTTTTAAACCGCCTCGGAATTCATGGCGGAAGTTAATTTTTTTTTGCCTATACCCCGGTAAATCTGCCTGCGTGAATACCTCTTGGTGCGTTACCGGCTGCTCCAGCGGTCGAACCACGCGAACAGCACCATGCCGGCAACCATGCCGCCGAGAAATACCAGCGATTGTCGAACGCCTGAGCCGAGCAGCACGATGGCCGGCCCGGGGCAGATGCCAGCCAGCCCCCAGCCGATGCCGAACAGCGCACTGCCGATCAGCAGCCGTCTGTCGAGCTTGCGGTTGGTCGGGAGCTGCATCTGGAATCCCAGCAGCGACGTTGCCCGTTTGCCGCCCAGACGGAACGCAATGAAGCCGACCACGATTGCGCCGACCATTACCAGCGCCAGCGACGGATCCCAGCGGCCAGCCAGGTCGAGAAATCCCAGCACCTTGGCCGGATTGCCCATGCCGGACACAATCAGCCCGAAGCCGAACAACAGCCCGGAGATCAAAGAAATCAGCATCGACATTGCGCTCTCCTTGTGTGAGTCTTGAATCTGGTTTTCATGCGAGCAGGTGGCGCATGACGTACACGGTGGCGAAGCCGAATCCCATGAAGGTTAGCGTGGCCGCAATCGATCGCGGCGATAGGCGCGACAGGCCGCACACGCCATGACCGCTGGTACAGCCGGAACCAAGCCGTGTGCCGAACCCGACCAGCAGGCCGGCTGCCAGCAGCACTGGCCAGCTGGCATCGAGCTGGCTTGGCGGCAACTGGCTGAAAAGGAGCCACAGCATCGGCGCCGCCAGCAGGCCGATGATGAAGGCTGCGCGCCAGCGGGTATCGCCCGCCCTGATTTGCAGCAGGCCGCTGACGATGCCGCTGATTCCGGTAATGCGCCCCAGCCAGAACAGCATCAGAGCCACTGCCAGTCCGATCAGCAACCCGCCAGCGAGCGAGTTCAAAGGGGTGAAATTTTGCCAGTCGATTATCATGATGGTTCTCCTGCTTGCGGACAGTACAGACCGTAAAGCGTGTTCAGGATCGCCAGCACCTTGTCATCGGCGATCGAGTAATAAATCCGCTTGCCGTCGCGTCGCGTATTCACCAGCCCCTCGTTGCGCAGCACGCCCAACTGTTGCGACAGCGTTGGCTGGTGCACATCGAGCAACTGTTCCAGTTCGCCCACGGATTTCTCACCCTGGCTCAACTGGCACAGGATCAGCAGCCGGTCTTCGTTCGCGAGCGCGCGCAGCGCGGCGGTCGCCTGGCCGGCAGCGGTGCGCATTGCCGTCATATCCAGTTCGGTGCATTCAGTCGTCATGTGATTTCTCCAGAATCTTCTTGCGAATAGTATATAACACGATATAATGTATTTCAATATATCGTTTTCGCATTTGCTTATTCCACCAAAATCCAACGAGCCACAAAAGGAACAACAACATGAAACCCATGCAAATACTGGTCATTGGCGGCGTCGCTGCTGGCGCATCGTTCGCGGCGCGCGCCCGGCGGCTGAGCGAATCGGCGCAGATCACGGTGATTGAACGCGGGCCGGATGTGTCATTCGCGAACTGCGGGCTGCCATACCACATCGGTGGTGAAATTCCGGTGCGCGATGTGCTGGCAGTGCAGACGCCGGCCAGCCTGAAGGCGCTGTTGAATGTTGATGTGCGCGTGCGTACCGAAGCGATGCAAATTGATCGAGAAAACAGGCGCGTGCTGGTGCGCGATGTGCAAAGCGGTCAGAGCGAATGGCTGAATTACGACAAGCTGATGCTGGCGCCTGGCGCCGCGCCGCGCGTGCCGGATTTGCCCGGCATTGGCGATGCACGCGTGTTCACGTTACGCAATCTGGCCGACATGGATAAAATCGCTGCTGCCGCCAATGCCGGCATGCGTGCGGTGGTGGTTGGTGCCGGGTTTATCGGGCTGGAAATGGCCGAGCAATTGCATCACAAGGGCTTGACGGTCGAAGTGGTGCAGATCGGGGCGCAAGTGCTGCCGCAAATTGATGCCAAGCTGGCGTTGCTGCTGGAAAACGAGCTGGTGCACCACGACATCAAACTGCACCTGAACGATCAGGTTGTACGTTTCGATGGCCAGGGTGATGCGCTGCATTGCCAGCTTGCGTCCGGCAAGACGCTGGAGGCCGATTTCGTCGTGCTCTCGATAGGCGTCGAGCCGGAAACCAGGCTGGCAAAAGATGCGGGCCTGACGCTGGGGGCGCGCGGTCATATCGTGGTCAATGATTTCATGCAGACGTCCGATGCCACCATTTACGCCGCCGGTGATGCGGTCGAAACGCGCGACCGCGTATTCGGCCAGCCGGTGAACGTGCCTCTGGGCGGGCCGGCGAACCGGCAGGGGCGCGTCGCGGCCGATCATATTTTCATGCCGGAAAAGGCGCGGCCTTATCCTGGCTCAATGGCGACCGCAATCGTGCGCGTGTTCGGCGTGGCGGCCGGCAGCACAGGCTGGACTGAGGACCGGCTGCAAAAGGCCGGGCGCGATTATCGTGCGGTGACGGTCAACGATTACCAGCACGCGACCTATTTCCCCGGTGCGATGCCGTTGACGCTGAAGATTCTGTGGGATACGCAAACGGGCGAGCTGCTCGGCGGGCAGGCGGCCGGGCATGACGGCGTGGACAAGCGGCTCGACGTGCTGGCAACCGCGATTGCCGGTAAGCTGACGGTCGAGGATTTGGCGCATCTGGAGCTGGCGTATGCGCCGCCGTTCGGCTCGGCCAAGGATATCGTCAATCTGGCTGGTTTTGCTGCCTGCAACCAGCGCGACGGGCTGGTGGAAACGGTGACCGAACTGCCGGTCGATGCTTCCGTGCAAATCATCGACGTGCGCGGCAAGCCGGTGGCCGACGCAAACCCTGTCCCGGGCACGGTCAACATTCCGATGCCGACCCTGCGCGCGAACCTTGAGCGGCTTGACAAGAGTCGGCCGGTGGTGACGCTGTGCGCGATGGGCAAGAACAGCTACTTCGCCTCGCGCGTGCTGAAGCAGCATGGTTTCGACGTGAAAAGCCTCGATGGCGGGGTGAAAATGCTGCTTAACACGCGCAATCCGGCCAAGATGTGAGCGGGTGACGCTTTAAACAGCGGCAATGCGTTAAAATACGGCAATTATTCGGATGGTCACCACATGGCGGCCAGTCTGATGGCCATCATGGCGGGGCTGGATAGATGCTCGAATCCAGCCCCCTTTTCTTTTCGGCGCAATGCCGGCGGGCAAGGCAGTTCATGTTGCGCTCACTGCCTGCACCGAAGTGCAGCAGGAAAAAATCGGGTTCTGAGTTTCAATCGCAAGAGGTTACACGTGTTATCTACCGCAAATATTACGATGCAGTTCGGCGCCAAGCCGCTGTTTGAAAACATTTCCGTCAAGTTTGGCGACGGCAACCGCTACGGCCTGATCGGTGCGAATGGCTGCGGCAAATCGACCTTCATGAAAATCCTTGGTGGCGATCTTGAATCGTCGGGCGGGACGGTGATGCTGGATCAGAACGAGCGGCTGGGCAAGCTGCGCCAGGATCAGTTTGCGTTCGAGGACATGCGCGTGCTGGATGTGGTGATGATGGGACACACCGAGATGTGGGCGGCGATGTCGGAGCGCGATGCAATTTATGCCAATCTGGAGGCGACCGACGACGATTACATGAAGGCGGCCGAACTGGAGGCGAAATTTGCCGAATACGATGGCTACACGGCGGAAGCGCGTGCCGGTGAACTGCTGCTGGGCGCCGGGGTGGACATCAGCCTGCACAACGGCACGATGAGCGCGGTCGCGCCCGGCTGGAAATTGCGCGTGCTGCTGGCGCAGGCGCTGTTTTCCGATCCGCATATCCTGCTGCTGGACGAGCCGACCAATAACCTCGATATTCACACCATCCGCTGGCTGGAAAACCTGCTGAACGAGCGCAATTCGACCATGATCATCATTTCGCATGATCGCCATTTTCTGAATCAGGTTTGCACCCACATGGCCGACATGGATTACGGCACGCTCAAAATCTATCCGGGCAACTATGACGATTACATGCTGGCTTCGGCGCAGGCGCGCGAGCAGCAGCAGTCGGCTAATGCGCGGGCGAAGGAAAAAGTGGCCGAACTGCAGGAGTTCGTGCGCCGCTTTTCGGCCAACAAATCCAAGGCGCGCCAGGCGACTTCGCGCGCGAAGCAGATCGAGAAAATCAAGGTCGAGGATCTGGTGCCGTCAAGCCGCGCCAACCCGTTCATCCGATTCGACGGCGGCAAGAAACTGCACCGGCTGGCGGTGGAAGTGCAGGGCATCTCGAAAGCTTACGACCGGCCGATTTTCACCAATTTCGACATCACCATTGAAGCAGGCGAGAAGGTGGCGATCATCGGCGCGAATGGCGCCGGCAAAACCACGCTGCTGCGCTCCATCGGCGATGCGGCTTGCGGCATGCAGGCTGACAGCGGCATGGTGAAATGGGCGGAGAATGCGAATGTCGGTTACATGGCGCAGGATTTGAGCGAAGAATTCGAAGCCAACCTGGATCTGACTGACTGGATGGGGCGCTGGACGCAGGAGGGCGACGACGATCAGGCGGTGCGCTCCATTCTCGGTCGTCTGCTGTTTTCCGGCGACGATGTGAAGAAATCGGTCAATGTGCTGTCCGGCGGTGAAAAGGGGCGGATGCTGTACGGCAAGCTGATGCTGGGGCGGCATAACGTGATGCTGCTGGACGAGCCGACCAACCACATGGACATGGAAACCATCGAATCGCTGAACATCGCGCTGGAAAAATATACTGGCACGCTGGTATTCGTGTCGCATGACCGTGAGTTTGTGTCGTCGCTGGCGACGCGCATACTTGAAGTGAAGCCGGAAGGCATCGTCGATTTCCGCGGCAGCTACGACGAATATTTGGCGAGTCAGGGCATCGACGCCTGACCGGGAAACGGTGCGGCAGATTCCGGTTTCGGGGTGAGTGGCGCTCGTTACCACGTTACAATAGAGCCATTGTAGTCATCGTCAGGAGTTGCAGATTGCTGACCCCGAATTTCATCGCGCCAGCCCATTTTGATGATCCCGCCGCCGCGCTGGCGCAGGTGCGTGCCATTTACCACGATGCCGTCAGCCACTTGCGCGATCGTTTCCAGCGTTTCCTGAATGGTGAGCGTTTCGCAATGCGGGTGCGCGCTTATTATCCGTATTTGCGGCTGAAAACAGACGAGGTGGCGTTGTCCGACACCAGTCTGGCCTATGGTTTTCTGGCTGATCCGGGCGTTTACGAAACCACGCTGACGCGGCCGGATGTTTTTGCCGATTACTATCTCGAACAATTCCGGCTGCTGCTGGAAAATCATCCTGGCACCTTGCTCGAGATCGGTGTCAGCCAGCAGCCGATTCCGATCCATTTCTCGTTTGAGGAGCAGGATCACATCGAGGGCACGCTGAGCATCGTGCAGCGTGCGGCCATGCGCGGACTGTTCGACCTGCCCGACCTGACCGCAATGGAAGATACGATTGCCAATGGCAGCTGGGAGCCGACCGCCGATCAGCCGAAGCCCCTGTCGCTGTTTACCGCGCCGCGAGTCGATCTGTCGCTGCAGCGGTTGCGGCACTATACTGGCACCGCCGCCAGCCATTTCCAGAAATTCGTGCTGTTCACGAATTACCCGTTCTATATTGATGAATTTGTTCGCCTGGGACGCGAGATCATGGCACTCACGCCAGACAGGTCGTCGCCCAAAGCGGAGAATGGCTACGTCGCCTTCATCGAACCGGGAAACCGGGTGACGCGCCGCGCGGGTCTTGACGCGCAGTCGCCGGAGGACGATAGCCTGCCGCCGATACGTGCGCCGCAAATGCCGGCGTACCACCTTGTGCGCGAAGATGGCTGCGGCATCACGATGGTCAACATCGGCGTTGGACCGGCGAATGCGAAAAACATCACCGACCACATCGCCGTGCTGCGCCCTCACGCATGGCTGATGCTTGGGCACTGTGCCGGTCTGCGCAATACACAGCAACTGGGCGATTACGTGCTGGCACACGCCTATGTGCGCGACGACCATGTGCTGGACGAAGATTTGCCGCAATGGGTGCCGGTGCCGGCGCTGGCGGAAATCCAGGTCGCGCTGCAAAACGCGGTGGCCGATGTGCTCGGCGTCAGCGAGGAAAATCTCAAGCAGGTGATGCGGACGGGCACGGTGGCAACAACCGATAACCGCAACTGGGAATTGCTGCCGCATGAGAAGCGCTTGAGCCAGAGCCGCGCGATTGCGCTCGACATGGAAAGCGCGACCATCGCCGCCAACGGCTTCCGTTTCCGCGTGCCATATGGCACCTTGCTGTGCGTCAGCGACAAGCCGCTGCATGGCGAAATCAAGCTGCCCGGCATGGCCGACCAGTTTTACCGCCAGCGCGTCAGCCAGCACATGCAGGTCGGCATCCGCGCGGTCGAACTGCTGCGGCAGCGAGGCGGCGAGCATCTGCACAGCCGCAAGCTGCGCAGCTTCTCCGAGGTCGCGTTCCGCTAGCTTGCCGCCGCACCGGTGGATTGAATCCAGGTTACGTCAACTGGCGGCACGCACGTCTGCTTCGCCATGCGAGCGATTTTCCCCCAAGTTGTTGGCGGGTTTTGTGTTGCCTGCGGGGATTTCGTTCCGGGCTGGGCGAACCAAGTTAAAAATAACTGACTCGAAGGTCATTTTTAGTCAGTAAGCCCGAAAATTATACTCCGCCCAGTATCTGAAAACAGCCAGTAAATATGTGGCTCAGAAGGGTGTTTTGACTGCATACCCCGCCATTCTGTTCTTGGGTCGGTTCTGGCTGGCGCTGCTGGATTATTCTTCAGCCCGCCACGGCAGTGCGGGCAGACTTGAACAGCCTGGGTTGGCTGGCGCCAGGAGAGTTTTCCAGCGAACCGGATTTGCTGTTGAACAGCGCCGTCACATTTTCAGGCACCATCGGCCGGTGGAAGTAGTAGCCCTGATATTGTGTGCAGCCGTGCGCCTCGAGGAATACCGCTTGCGCCAGGTCTTCAACCCCTTCGGCCAGCACATCAAGTTTGAGCGAATGCGCCATCGCGATGATGGTTGAAACGATTTTGGCATTTTCGCTGTCCTGCGGCAGATTGTGCAGGAACACCTTGTCGATTTTCAGTTCGTCCAGCGGCAACAGCTTGAGCTTGCCCAGCGACGAGTGGCCAGTGCCGAAATCGTCGATTGAAATTTTCACGCCCATGTCCTTGAGCGAGTTCAGGATTGAGATCGCCAGCGATTCTCGCTCCATGATTGCGCTTTCGGTGACTTCGATGGTGAGATTTGTCGGCGCCAATCCGCTGCGTGCCAGCGAAGCGGCGATCGTATCGACCAGTTCCGGTCGCAGTTGGCGCGCCGAAACATTGACCGCGATTTGCATGTCTGGCAGGCCGGCATCCTTCCACGCGCGCGCCTGCTGACAGGCGGTATCGATAACCCAGTCGCCAATCGGGATGATCAAGCCGTTTTCTTCGGCAAACGGGATGAAGCGGTCGGGCGGTATCATCTTGCCGTCGGCGCGCTGCCACCGCAGCAGTGCTTCGACGCCGAAAACGAGCCCGTTCTGGTTGACCTGCGGCTGGTAATGCAGCAGGAATTCGTCCGCATCAAGCGCGCGCCGCAACTGGCCGCCGATTTCCAGACGTTGTTGCGCAGCGGCGGTCAGGTCGGCGGTGTAGAAATGGAACAGCGTACGCCCGCGCTTTTTTGCTTCGTACATCGCGGTGTCGGCATTGCGCATCATCTGCACCGGGTCAATGGCATCGTCGGGAAACAGGCTGATGCCGATGGTTGCGCTGGAATAGACTTCGGCGCCATTGCTCAACTGGAACGGCGTGCACAGCGTATCGAGCAGATAATGCGCATACGTTATCAACGATTCGCGGTCATAGGCATCGAACGTCAGCAGCGCGAATTCGTCGCTGCCTAGTCGTGCGAGGACATCGCTTTCGCGCTTGTGCTTTAACAGCCGTTCGACGATGGACAGCAATAGCGCATCGCCCACCGTATGACCGTAGCAGTCGTTCACGTTCTTGAAGTAGTCGATGTCTAACAGAAACAGCGCCAGCGGCCGGCGTTCGAGCCGCGCCTTTGCCATCATGGCACCCAGCTTTTCCATCAGGGAGAAGCGGTTTGGCAGCTTGGTGAGTGCATCGTGCTTGGCCAGGTATTCATAACGTGCCTGACTGTCCGCCACCAGACGCTCGCTATCCTGCAGTTGACGGTATTCGGTCAGTAGCAGGCGCTGGCGCAGCACCGACAGTGACAAGTTCAGCATACCGGCCGCCAACACCGCATAGCGCACGGCTGGCTGCGTATTCGGCGTCAGCAGCACGACCAGAATCGACAGCGCTGCCAGCATGACGATGAAAAGCGGCAGCATTCGCAGCGTGCCTTCGCACAGGCGGTCGAAACGCGGTGATCTGTCTGGGCGCGTGCGCCACGACATTGCACCAAAAGCGAGCAGCAGCATCGCGGGTGAAAACAGTGCATTGACCAGTCCGCCGTTGGTCAGCGCGTCGTCGAGGGTCAGCGTATTCCACTGCATCCACAGGGCGCCGAGCGTAGCCAGTCCGGCCAGTGTGCAGATCCACGGCCAGTCGGGGCGCATTCTCAGGTGCAGTACCGTCAGCGCGCCGAGGCAGGTTGCAGATAGCAGAAACAGCGGAAAGGCAGTCAACAATAATAGCGTCAGGCCGGTGACTTCGCTGCTGCGCGGCAGGTAAATCGCGAAGATTAATGACAGCAGCAACAGCACCATGCTTGCCAGATCCAGCATTGCCGGACGCATCTGTCGGGTCTCCAGTTGGCCGCGCAAGGCTGTGTAAAGGCCGGCGATGAAGCCCGCGCCCAGCAATACGCTGGCAAAAGCGCTTAACGGGAATGCTTGCTCTGATTCGATGAACTGGCCGAGGCCTGGCAGTTGGCTTAGGTAATGGTATGGATCAGGCAGCGACAGCCAGCCAAGGAGTGCCTCGAAATTCCACATCCATTGCCCAAGGCAAGCCGCAGACAGACCGAGCGCAAACCAGTATCTGGTGCGCTGGTCACGCTGCTTTGTCGCGCCTGCGCCTATCCAGCCCAGAATGGCAGCCGCCGTGAACGATATCGTCCAGTGCAGGTTGTCGAGCAGCAGCAGTCCGCCCTGTTGAGCGAGCACGATCGAACCAAGCAGCAGCACAGCGACCAACACGCAGCTGCCGTAGAAAAGCACGCGGGCGTGGCGAGGTATCATGCGGCCGCCCTGCTTGCAGGTTGGGGTTTTTGAAGACGCTTGATGATAAACATCGTCGCCTTGATGTTGTAAGAAATCATACACATTCGGGAGTTTGTTACAGCAGCTTCCATGCACAGCATAAGCATGATTCAAGCCATGTGCGCGCAATCGGAAAAGTGTTGCTGTGTGGAAACAGTATTGTACAATTTATCCGGGTGGTCGCAAAGCAATGCGCGCAACACATTTTGCATCCTTGCGCGGGAATTGAAATTCTCTGTTCCAGAAAATGGGGCTGGCGATAGGGAGGAGTTTTAACAGATGTTCACCTGAATGCTGCGGAGGGGGGTTTAGGTGATATGCTGCTTGCGAAGTGCAGATAACAACAGTATTGGGGCTGGTCGCGAAAATATGGCTACTGAGGCGCAAAGCAATCTGGATGGTTTACAGGCTGAGCCCCATCCGAATTCAGGCAGACGTTTGCGGGTGTGGATGCGGATAGCGCTGATTGCGTTCAATGTGTTTGCTATTGCTGCTTTCATATCGAGCATGCATGAGTCTTACGGGCAAGATGTCAAAGAGGCCGAGATACAAAGCCAGAACCTGTCGCTGGCGATGGATCTGGCGTTCACCAATGAGTTCGACAAGATCGATCTTTCCTTAAAGACCATAATTGGCATACTCAACTCATCAGGGGGCGTTGGCGCTGAAGCTCGCCGCACGGTTGAAGAACAGTTCCGGATACACAAGAACACTCTCGCCGATTCCAATCACACAATCATCACCGATGCTTCAGGGAAAAGCGTTTTGGCGCTTGGCGCAGGCGGCGAATCCGGCGTGAACATTGGCGACCGCGATTATTTCATCGAATTGAAATCGGGGCGGAAACAGGGGCTTATTGTGAGTCCGCCTCTTGTTAGCCGAATAACCGGCGAAACAGCTTTGGTATTTGCACGCAGTTATTTTGACCATGCGGGGAAATTCGCGGGCGTGATTGCCGTTCATTTGCCTGTTTCCTACTTCGAGAAGGTGCTTGGGGGATTCGATGTCGGCAACAGAGGGGCCCTGGCCATACGTAGCAATGATTTTGAATTGATAGCACGCATTTCGCCGGGGAACGAAAAAAACTCTGCGGAAATAGGCGAGAAGAATGTCAGCTTGTCATTCGCCAAGCTTGTTCAGGAAGGAAAGCAGCGCGCTACCTACCACGCATTGGTGCCGTTTGATCATGTCGAGCGTATCTTTAGCTATCGCCTGCTCAGCATTGTGCCCGTCTATGTATTTGCTGGCATTTCAACACAAGACTATTTGTCAGAATGGCACAGAGCGTTTTGGGTAGACTTGTTTTTTCTCTTGGGGCTATTGACCGTTGCAAATGCATCAGTGATTTTGCTTTATCGCCAATGGCATCGGCAGCGCTTGTACGGGGAGGCGCTGAAAAATAGCCATAGCCAGTTGGCGGCATCACTCAAACAGGTGCTGGAGCAGGATGTCGCGCTCATTGCGGCACAGGACGCGGGAGGGCTTGGAACGTACAAGCTGGATATCCCAACGCGTACCTTCATAATCTCAGCCCATATGAAAATCATTTTGGGCATAGATGATTCTTATCCCAATACTACGGAAGGATGCCGGCAACTGGTGCATCCAGACGATCGGGATGCTGTGGCGCTTTATTTTTGGGAAGATGTAATAGGGAAGGGGGAGTCTTTTGACTGGGAGTGCAGAGTAGTTCGTCCATGCGATGGGGAGGTCATCTGGGTACATGGTTTGGGCAAACTGGAATTTGACCCAGAAGGCAGACCGTTGCGGATGAATGGCACCGTTCAGGATATCAGCAAGCGCAAAGCGAGCGAATCTCGCCTGTATTTATCGCAGCAAGTGTTTCAAAGTGCGCTCGAAGGCATTTTGGTAACGGATACAGCCGGAACCATCGTTGAGGTTAATCCTGCATTCACGCAGATTACCGGCTACTCTTACGATGAAGCAGTCGGCCAGAATCCGCGCATTCTTGGGGCTGGTCTGCACGACGAGACGTTTTATCGCCAATTGTGGCAAAGCATTACCCAGAAAGGGGTTTGGGAAGGAGAATTCACCAACCGCCGCAAGGACGGCCGGGTATATATCCAGAAAAGCCGCATATCCGCCATACGTCGTGGCGGTGTTCTGAATGGATATGCAGCACTCATTTCAGATGTCACGGAGCTTAAAGAAAGCCAGCAGCAAATTGAGCACCTGGCGTATTACGACAAGCTGACCGGCCTTGCCAACCGCGCCCTGCTCGCCGACCGCATACAGCAAGCCATATCCCACGATAAGGGTTTACTGGCAGTGTGTTATATCGATGTCGATGATTTCAAGCCAGTCAATGATGAATGGGGAACTGACATTGGAGATCGTGTGCTGATAGAGGTTGCCCACAGGCTGCAAAATGTGGTGCGTCCCGGAGATATGGTGGCTCGCATGGGTGGGGACGAATTCGTGGTTCTCCTGACAGCGCGCACAAGCCAGCAAGACATCGATGCTGTCACAGACCGGATACTTGCATGTCATGCCGAGCCTTATCTGATTAAACAATTCCGCTGGACGTTGACCATGAGCGTCGGTGTGACCATTTACCCGAACGATTCTGTCAATGATGCCGATACCTTGATTCGCCATGCCGATCAGGCCATGTACGAAGCCAAGCGTAACGGGAAAAACCGTCTTCATTATTACGACCTCGAAAACGATCTGCGGATAAGAGAGTTTCAGCGCCAGTATGCAGACATAGTTGACGCCCTCTCAAGCAAACAGTTCCGCCTTCACTATCAGCCCAAAATTGATATGCGCACTGGCACTGTTGTCGGAGCGGAGGCGCTTATTCGCTGGGAGCACCCGGAGCAAGGGCTTCTTCAGCCAGGTCAGTTTCTGCCTGTTATTGAATCCACGGAGCTGACCTTGCCGGTTGGTGAGTGGGTGCTGCATGAAGTAATGCAGCAGAAGCAGCGGTGGCGTGGCAGCGGCGTTGACATGCCTGTCAGTGTCAACATTTTTGCGCTGCATTTGCAGCGCAGTGACTTTGTCGAACGCCTTGAAAGCATCCTGCGCCTTTATCCGGACATCAACCCGGAGGGCCTGGAACTGGAGATTCTTGAAACGACATCAATGGAAGACCTGGATGAAATTTCCGTGCGCATCAATGCGTGCAAGCGTTTGGGGGTCAGATTCTCGCTGGATGATTTCGGGACTGGGTATTCATCTTTGACCTATTTCAGACAGCTGCCGGTGGATCTGGTGAAGATCGATCGTTCTTTCGTAATCGACATGCTGGACGATGAAAATGACCAAGCGCTGGTCGACAGTATCGTCGGGATGGCACGAACGCTCAAGCGACAGGTCGTTGCCGAAGGTGTCGAGACGCTTGAACATGGCATTTCCTTGCTCAAGTGCGGCTGCGATTTTGCTCAAGGATATGGTATTGCCCGGCCGATGCCGCCAGACAAGTTTCTAGATTGGCTGAGCCAGTGGAGAATGCCTGACGCTTGGGCGAAATATGGCACAACCAAATCGGAAACGCAGCAAGCTGTAAGTTAATCTGTAGTAGTTCAGACTTGATCTGACAGTTACCAAATTCCCATACACACATGGAGAGTCTCCCAATGAGTTCTGATGACAAGAAGCTGACGGCCCTTCGCCAAAAGATCACCGAAAGCTTGCGCATACAACGCGACAGCTCAGAGGCAGTTCCATATATTGACGCAGCCAACATCCTTGGCGATGTCCGATCGAGACAAAACCACGCGATTTTTGCGAGACGAGGATGCGGCAAAACTCTCCTTCTGCATCATTCAAGTCGGTCACTTGACGAATCGGTTCGTACCGTTTACCTGAATTGCGAAGACTTCAAGCGGCACTCATTCCCGAACGTGCTCATTGAAATTCTTGATGCGCTTTTCCGCGAGCTTGAACGGCATCTCACTGGCTGGTTTGGGCGGAAGAAACGGTCGCGCGATCTCGTAAGACAGATTCGCGAGGATCTCTCTAGGCTGCGAGTTTCTGCTGATTCGCATGAAGAGTCTGTCCGCAATACAACAACCGCAGAACAAAGCAAGTCTACCGAGGCATCACTTGGTGCATCTGCCAAAGAAGTGTCGGCGAAGATCGGGGAAACAATCGGAACCAAGTCAAAGACTGAAACCGAGCGCAGTTTCAAGGTTCGCAGTGACAAACTGCGGGAGTTGGACATGTGGTTGCCGCGCCTTAAGGAGCAAGTGCGCGAGTTCTTTGAAGTGTCCAATTCTGTGAAAGCAGTATTTCTTCAGATAGACGACCTCTATCACCTGAAGAAGACAGATCAGCCCTATGTCATCGACTACATTCACCGTCTTTGCAAAGACGTTCCACTTTACTTCAAGGTTGCAACTCTTCGGCACGCTTCTTCGCTATACATAGACCGCGAAGGACAGCCCATCGGCGCCCAAGAACGCCACGACTATCAGCCTATCAATATTGACTATACATTTGCAGACTTTGCGCGAACATGTGACCAGAATCGCCGAATATTTTACGAGTTCGGAAAGCTAGTAGGACTAAAGCAAGGCCAAATTGACGGACTCTTCAAGGGAGAGGGCTTTGATCGTCTGGTAATGGCAGGAGGAGGCGTGCCGCGAGATACACTGTCATTATTCCTTGAGGTTCTCAGTTCAGTTCGATCAAACGGTGGGGACCGAATCGGAAAAGATGAAGTGCGAGTCATGAGTCGATCGAATTTCGAGCGACGTATAGAAGAGTTGAAGCAAGACTCAGAAGGCGGAGAACAAGACGTTCTAATGCGCGGAATTTATACGCTTCGTACATTCTGCCTTTCTAAGAAGTCCAACGTATTCGTCATTTCGGAGCAAGCTCTCCAACAACGAGATGAATTCCGCGACTTGGTGAACCGCCTTCTTGACTACCGAATCATTCATAATGCCGGTAGTGCGATAACCCACAAGTCGCAAACGGGAACCTATCAGGCCTTTGCCATTGACATCGGCTGCTACGCGCATCTTCGGAAGCTTGACGGTCGTTTCAATGAGATTGACCTTTCTGATCGAGGCGCGAAAGAGAAATTGCGTTCGTCGCCAGTCTTCGGTCCCGCCGATTTCGAGACATTGTTTCAGGCTGCGCCAAGAGACGTCGAGGCAGCGTTGTTAAGCGACGTTGGTACCTAACCCATCATTCCACGGACTGGCGCGATAAAGCCGCGCCAATCGGTTAATTCAGACGTTAAGCATCTGCATTGGATCGGCAGTTCGCATTCTTCACCTTAAGAAGTTACATGGCGAACGACAAAAAAATCTTACCGACCGCCCTTGAAAAACAAGGGGGGCGCACCTATACTAGCACTCGCCAACGGAGAGTGCTAACGTGCTCCCGTTTTTATTCGATTCGGTTGCGGCTTTGTTTTTTTGTGGGCCGCATGAAATCAACAACCCATTGAATTAAAAGGAATTTTTATGAAACTTCGTCCTTTGTACGATCGTATTATCGTCAAACGCCTGGATCAGGAAACCAAGACGGCATCCGGTATCGTGATTCCCGACGCAGCCGCAGAAAAGCCGGATCAAGGCGAAGTGCTGGCAGTTGGCACCGGTCGTGTTTCTGAGGATGGCAAGGTGCGCGAACTGACGGTGAAGGTGGGCGATCAGGTGCTGTTCGGTAAATATTCCGGCCAGGCCGTGAAATTGGATGGCCAGGAATATCTGGTCATGCGCGAAGACGACGTGATGGCGATTGTCCAGAAGTGATGCGGCACACCAGTCGCATTGCGCGTGGAGGCAAGCCGCGTTATCCCCGCATAGGCGGGGGCGACTTTCAGATGAGCAAATCCAACGAATTTTAGGAGTTAAACATGGCAGCAAAAGGTGTAGTTTTTCACGATAGCGCTCGCAGCAAGATGGTTGAAGGCGTCAATGTTCTGGCCGATGCGGTCAAGGTCACGCTGGGTCCGAAGGGCCGCAACGTCGTTATCGA
>Ga0316613_10000090_pt1 | contig 125580 bp, 116 predicted proteins | sample OWC_soil_day10_C_2_FD_207647 | JGI IMG/M metagenome (GOLD analysis project Ga0316613, IMG submission 207647) | Wetland soil microbial communities from Old Woman Creek delta, Ohio, United States - OWC_soil_day10_CT_b | ecosystem: Environmental > Terrestrial > Soil > Wetlands | place: USA: Ohio...
TTCATTATCAATATATTGTCTGCACTGGCAGCTTATTCTTTTTTCGACAAGAAACCATCGATAAACATCAATCAAGACATTGTAGATCAAACTAGATTGACAAATGCTTAGGTCGAACTCACGTTAATTTACAAAACTCAACTAGACTATCTGCTTGCTAAGGAAAATCAGTGTCACAGATAGAAGAGCGGGATTTAATTTTTCAATCGACTTTTTCGAGTACAATATTGTTCTCTAAACAAATGCCGGCACAAGTGAGTCCTCCGCCAAATCCGATAAGCAAGAGTTGGTCATGAGATTTGATTTTTCCGGAGACCAACCCGTTGTACCATGCAATAGGGATTGAAGCAGCAGAAGTGTTTCCGTAATTGCGGATACTTTCCACGCATTTTTCCATCGGCAATTCGAGCTTTTTGCACACAGCCTCCAATATGCGGATGTTGGCACTATGAGGAATTAGGAAATCAATGTCATCCAACTTCCAATTGTTTTTTGCCACTAAAATTGGGATATTTTTGACCAAGGTAGAGACTGCCCATTTGAACACAGCTCTTCCATTTTGATGCATCTTGCGGTCAGCCAAGATCGGTTCTCCATCAACAGTTTCCGATAAATGCGAGATAAACAATTCTTTTCCTAGGTTGCCCTCAGTATCGGTAAGAGCATTGAATATGTGATTTTCTGAACTAACTTCCACAATCACGGCACCTGCGCCATCGCCGAAAAGGATACAGGAATTCCGGTCCGAGAGGTCGATGGCTTTCGATAGAGTTTCTGCACCGATAACCAACACCTTGCGATGAGTTTGTGCCGCAATTAAGCCTTTGGCCAAGATGATGCCATACACAAATCCACCACAAGCAGCAGATATGTCTATACATCCCGCATGGGGTATTCCCAGTTTTGCTTGCACTCGGCTGGCTGCACTGGGCAATATCTGGTCGGGAGTGCTGGTGGCAACGATAATAAAATCAACCCCCTGCACATCTGTCTTGTGATTTTTCTGCAATGCTTCCACCGCTTTTACACACAAATCGCTTGTGTATTCATTTTCTGATGAGAAATAACGTTTTTCAATACCTGTTCTTTCCCGAATCCATTGATCTGATGTTTCTAAATACGTTTCAAAAAAGGAATTCGTAATTTCCCTTTCAGGATGGTAAATCCCTATCGATTTAATTGTAGCGTTCATTACTCTTTTTTCTGGAATTTATAAATTGAAAAGATTTATTGATATAAAAAATGAGATAAATAGCCCATATCCTATCGGTCAAAAAAGGATGAGGACTTATGCCGGTTTTTGGAACTTTCAATTCTCAGGACACGCAAAAAACACACAAACAAATACAAATCAAATATTTAATATATCCAAAATGAAATTAGGCATCACATTTCAAGTCCCTTTAATCGGCGAAGGTAGAAAGTTTTAGCCAGTATTTAGCTTCTGATCGTTTACCAGCAACTCCCTCCAATGCCTCAGTCCAGCCGACCCTAAATGAGCATAATCAAATACTGTCCCTATATGCTATGGGGGTCATTCCTGTGTATTTTTTGAAAAAACGCCCGAAAAACGAAGGACTTGAAAAATTGAGTTCCTCGGACACCTGCAAAACAGTCAGGTTGGATGATTTCAACAAAGCTTTGATATGAAGGATGGTCATCTCGTTGATCAATTCGAGCGCCTTTCTTCCAGTCACAGTCTTTATCACTTTTGTCAGATATTTGGCGGTGATACTTATCCTATCTGCGTAGAAGGCCACTGACCTTTCTTTCTGATAATTCTGAACCAGCAGCTCGGAAAATTGATAAAAAATTTCTTCGTTGCGGTTGGTAAATAATTTCGCCCCTGTACTCGACTTCTCATAAATGCACATGATCTCATAAAGCAATGCCCTCAACAAGTTCCGTATAATCTTGTTGTAGAATGGAAGATGCTCATTTGTATATCTTTTCACAATCAATGAGTGATATTCAAGTAGGATGTTTACTTCATCCTGGTCGAGCCTCAAGCAGGGCTGTTGCACTATTTTAAAAGGGATGTCAGCATTTAGGAAGATACGCATGTCGGAAAAGAAATTGTACGAAAAAAATAGATATTCTATACAAAAATTCTCCACACAATCTTGTACTTCGATTATGAATCCGGGCAAAATACAAGCAATCGAGTTTTTTTGAAAATCATATTCTTTCAAGTTTATTTTAATCTTACCCTTGCCCTCAACGCACATTACAAAAACAATGCCATCCATGATGTAGGGATGGAAGGGAAATATTTCAGGAAGATGCATGTTTTTGTCAGAGACGATGAACTTGTTAGTCACCTTGGAAGCTCCATTGCCAGCTATCTCATCAAAGGATATAGTAGAGAAATTTACATTTTCTTTTTGCATATTCATTTCACTGGTTTTCCTATTTACAGTGTGCAAATCTACAAATTATAATGACAACTGCAATATATAGAATCTACAAAAAGCGACTTTTGTGACATAATTGAAGGAATTAAGACCTTTTCAGCATCAGCATTTAGGTAGATCTTTGCATTCGAATAAGATTCATCGCACATATCAATACTTGCAAGTGACAGGAGGGTGCTAAAGCATCCAGACGCCAATGCGTATCCATTATTTTAACAAAATTGTCATTTCATAAATTCATTAGTGCAGGACGAAAGCTGCCTCAAATAATGTTTTTTCGCATATTATGTGTGTGGGCGAAGCCATCCCTAATCCGTTAATTTGACAACAATGAAAACCATACGCCTGAAACCACAGTATTTTGTGATAGCCCTTATCCTGCTTCTCCTGTTCTGCTATTTTGCAGGATACAAAATACTTGACGAACATGAAATGTCAAATCCAGATACTGCTCTTCCGGAGGTGGTGTCCCCACATTTGGGCGACAGTATTGACAAGGGACTTGCGATGGTGCTGTTCTACACGCCAGGATCAGAGTTGTCAGCCTATATGCAAACTCGGCTGATCGAACTCAAAAATAAAAATAAATCACCCATCCGCTTCTATCAAATAGATGTGAATCGGAATGATAGTTTAATCGACAAATACGGCATTTCCCTCACCCCTTTGGTATTAACTTTCAAAAACGGCAAAGAAAACCAAAGAGCCATGGGAATTGTTCCCCTCTCCAATCTCGAGATAATACGCGACCGCTTGGCCAGATTGGAAAGAGAGAATTAATCAGCAGAGGCATCCTATGGAAAAATTCATTTTATTTGCCGTAAACAATAGGCTCAGTATCATCGGCATGATGCTGGGGCTTGCTCTGGGTTACGCACACTGGTATTATTGGGGATGCTATTGGGGTACCTATCCCCTATCGTCCGAATGTTGGGTCAACTGCTTGGGAGGAATGCTTTTTGGCGGATTCGTGGGCAGCTTATGTAGCAAAGACAATAACCCTGGCCAGACCTAAACCGGCATGGGTTTGCTGAGTATATAGAATTATCGAAGGGACAGGAACACCCTGCCTCGGGACTTCTTCGCATCCACTCCGTGGCAAGAAGAATGGGGAGAATTCGAAGCTGCTGCCCGGCGTAGTAAAAAAAAGATATCCAAACAAAAACATCTACACTAAATGTTTTGTATAGCACACACTGCTTTCCATGCAAGCATATTGGTCGTAGTTTGGAATCCTCCGATAGCCATGCTTCTCATAGAGAGCGACAGCCTCGGGAAGCTTTTTTCCCGTTTCCAAAATACTTTGTGTATATGCCAATTCTATAGCCCATGCCTCCAATTCGGTAAGGATTTTTGTGGCAATGCCCCGGCTTCTAACACAATGGTCCACAAACATCCGCTTGATTTCAATAATACCTGGCTGATATTCTCTTATTGCACCACAACCCACTGGAAGCCCATCCAAATACGCCACAACGACAAGCCTTATCTTGTCCAATTGGGTTGTAAGGGGTGCAATGGGCATGAGCATCTTTGTCTCTTTCGGTAAGAAGTTTGTCCAAACAGACAATTAGCTGTTGAAAATCAATGCTGTCAGAATTAGTCCGGACAAGTTGTATGTTCATATTTCGAGAAATTATAAAATCACCAATTGCCCAGCACTGCAAAAGCCACGGACAAAATCAAGGTAGCAATCGAAGTCTTTTTCAAAAAAGGGTCGAGCAAATGCTTTTCTTCCGTGCGAAATATGGTAATTAAAATTCTAATAAACGAGATAGAGGTCAGCAGATACAAAAATTGATACCAATGGATGGAATAACAAACGGAATAAGCGGCGAAACATCCGATTCCAAACAATGTTACCAAAGCGTGATAGTAGCGCGCTTTGGTGTAGCCCAATCTACCGGCAATCGTGATTTTACCCGATTTAATATCATTGTCGATGTCACGCATATTGTTGATGTTAAGCACCAATACGGTGAAGCATCCCATCCCAATGGCAGGAAGCCATGGCCTGAAATCGAGCGTATGCGTATGCAGGAAATACGTTCCAACTACCGACACGAGGCCGAAAAAGACAAATGAAAAAATATCCCCCAATCCGATATACCCATACGGATGATTTCCAGCCGTATAAGTGATGGCGGCTATAATCGAGAGAAGCCCGAGCACGAAAAACAACAAGATGTGCCACAAGCTGATGAATTGAGCGGCTTCGTATATCAAAATAGCTCCCACCAGCGCCGAAGCAGCGATGGCAACGGCAATTCCCCCTTTCATTTCCTTCGGGGTGATGGCGCCACTTTGCACGGTGCGTTTTGGTCCTACTCGTTCGCCTGTGGTGTCGGTGCCGTGTTGAAAATCGCCCAAATCGTTGGCCATATTGGACAACAATTGCAGCAAGGTAGCCGTCAAAATGGTTAAAACTACAATCCAAAGGCTGAATACACCCGTGGAATAAGCTACTGCACTACCGCATATCGTGGTAGCTGCCGAGAGGAACAAAGTACGTGGACGGATGGCCGAAAGCCAAGCCTGGGTTGAAGCCATAATTTTAATGTGCCGATAAGTAAATAAGTCAATATGCACATCGATCGAAAATCCAGATCATGTGTACATTGTTTTATAGCGATGGCAAATTTATAAAATCACGGGTAAAAACAAGGCCTGATTGACGAAAATCTACATATTTGTTTGCAAAGAGGGGAAGTCTCGATAGGTTCTTGGCTTGACACCATGCAACCCTTTCATGTAAATGTGGCCGATCAACTCTTCGAGTTTTTCACGGGCATCGTTCAAAAGGTTCAGGTCGGTTGGATAGGCAATATCCTGCGCACAAGCTGTAGCATCGTAAATTATCGACCTTTGGACTCTGTATCATTGATATTGTTTTGCTGGTTATTCGATTGAACATTCTCGTTTTCTGAATCCGTAATCGGATTCTGCGACTTATGGGAACTTTCAAGTTGTGTCTTTATGGCTACTATCTTTTCGTTGATAGCATTAAGATTGTCCATTCCCAGACGCTTACGGAACTCAACAACAAGAGAAGCATTGAAAGGTGACTCGTTTGTAAAATTTGGGTAACCCAGAAAGTATTCCATGTAGATATTTTCTGATATCTGGCCAACGGTTTCTCGGTCATCGAGATTACACATGTGTTTTATGATCAGTGAACCAATTACAATACGTGGATTTAACGGTGGACGATCGGTTTGTGGAACTCCAGCGGAAGGTTGGCGTGCCTATGGCCGTCTTTGTCAAGATGATGTGCATTGGGCAATGCACCGGAATATTCTTCATCGACTCCACCCTCTGAGGGCATGCCACATCAAGCGGGAGAAACAGCACAAGACCTTCAAGGGGGTCGCCCAAAAAGGACAATGCTCCCTCGGATGGTTCTACGGATTCAAGATGGACCTGATAATCAACGACAAAGGCGAACTGCTGGACTTTATACTCACCCCCGGGAATGTGGATGACCGCGAGCCGCTCAAAAGCATGGACTTCCACAAACGCATCTTCGGAAAGCTATTCGGGGACAAGGGCTACATCGGAAAGGATCTCTTCGAACAGCTTTTCGTGGACGGCGTACATTTGGTCACAAAGATCAAAAAGAATATGAAGAACGCCTTGATGCTCCTTCAAGACCGAATCATGCTCAGGAAGAGGGCATCCTTATTGAGTCGGTTAATGACGAGTTGAAAAACATGTGCTAGGTCGAGCATACAAGGCACTGGTGCTTCGATAGCTTCATTATTATGGCAGCTTATTCTTTTTTCGACAAGAAACCATCGATAAACACGAATGAAGACATTGTAGATGAGACTAGATTGATAAATGCTTAGGTCGAACTCACGTTAAGTAGTGTTTAAATATAATGGCGCATTTTTTCAAAATTGGTCAATACATGCGATAAGCTTTCTTTGAGATTCTGAAAACAGATATAGGCGTCAAAAGGTATCCATTGATACTTGATTCCCAAAGAATTTCAATTAAATTCAGTTTGGGTGAATATGGCGGTAAAAAGAAAATCAAAACATCTTTTTCTTTCCATTCTTCTATTTTATCCATGAACTTTTTTGACTTATCGATTGGAGAACTGTCAAGTATTACCACTGTCTTTTTTACTGTTTGCCGCATAAATCTATCCATATAACTGATAACTTTATCAGTGTTGTAGGTAGTTTCAAGCACTTCAAAGAAAAGTTTATTTTTACGGGTCACTAACCCAATAAGGTTTAGAAACACTTCTCAGGAGGTTTCGGCTACGGAGGGGGCAGAGTGAAAGCCCCCCCGATTTCCTCTCGTCCTGTCTAAAGGAAATGGGATTTGCCATCCCGCTAATCGGGTTGGACTTCTCTATTGATATGAATGTGACCTGTCAATTCAACTCTACCGTCACCAATGATTTCGCCGGCAGCTTCAGCTCCAACACGCCGTTTTTCAACTTGGCATCCTTGAACTCTTTCAAGGTCACTTGATTCGGGTTTTCAAAGGTGTTGAAGGTATCAACCTTGGGGGCGGTGATGACATTTCCCGAAACGAGTTTTTCCTTCGTCACGCCATCCAAGTTGCAACTGATTTCTATCGCTTTTTCGGGATCTATGTTCACAAACGAAATATGGATTTTACCGTTTACATCTTTCGAGGCGGATGCCGAAACGGCCTTTATTTGGCGGCCTTGGCGCGAATATGCAGGGCTGTTTAGTTCCAAGGGAAGCATCGTGGCATCTTGATGCACCTTGTACATGTCGAACACGTAATAAGTGGGAGTCAAAATCATCTTGTCGTCTTTGGTAAGGAACAATGCCTGCAACACGTTCACCATTTGCGCAATATTGGCAATCCTGATGCGGTCGCAATGTTGGTGGAAGATGTTCAGGATGACTCCTGCCAGCAAGGCGTCGCGCAAGGTGTTTTGTTGGTAGAGGAATCCCGGGTTGGTGCCGGGCTCTACGTTGTACCAAGCTCCCCACTCGTCCACAACTAAACCAATTTCTTTTTTTGGATCAAATTTATCCATCACAGCGCAATGTGCACTCACAATTTTATTCATATCATACCCATTGGACAAAAGGGAAAAATAGTCGTCCTCCGTAAATCCTGTGGCCGCACCTTTGTTCTCCCAGTTATAAGTCAATGTGTAATTATGCAACGAAATGCCCTTGACCATAAAATGAGGGATATCCTTGATCATGGTTTCCATCCAAAGTGTATCGGTGGAGTTGGGCCCTCCTGCAATTTTATATAGCTTGTTGCTGCCATAGTCGCGGCAAAAAGTGGCGTAGCGGCGATATTGATTAGCGTATTCCTCGGCGGTCATGTTTCCGCCGCAGCCCCAGTTTTCGTTTCCCACTCCCCAGAACTTGACCTTCCATGGTTTTTCCCGTCCATTTTGCTTCCGCAAGTTGGACATCGGGCTTTCGCCTTCCGAAGTGATGTATTCCACCCATTTCGACATTTCTTCCACCGTGCCGCTTCCTACATTGCCGCAAATGTAAGGTTCCGTTCCTATCGCTTCACAAAGATTCAGGAATTCGTGCGTTCCAAAACTGTTGTCTTCCACCACACCTCCCCAGTTGGTGTTCACCATTTTGGGGCGTTTTTCGCGCGGGCCAATGCCGTCCATCCAATGGTATTCGTCGGCAAAACATCCGCCCGGCCAACGGAGATTCGGCACTTTAATCTCTTTGAGTGCATCAATGATGTCCTTACGAACACCATTCACGTTGGGTATTGGAGACTTTTCGCCTACCCACAAGCCATCGTAGATGCACCGTCCCAAATGTTCGGTGAATTGGCCATAGATGTGGCGGCTGATTTGGTGTTGTCCTTGGTTGAGATGTACTACTGCATCAGCTTTGTTTTGGGCAAAACAAAAGGTGCTGGCAACAAGGCAAACAGTACTTAGAATGAATTTTTTCATCAGAATGTTTTTATAGAATTGTGGATTATATCTTGATGTTATGAAAGCCATTCGCTGTATAGGCAAAGTTTTCTTATCTAATTTCTACAAAAAGAGTAGTCGGCTATTTCTCCAAAGAGCAATATGGGAAAACTTGTGTGTATTTACACTGAATCATAACGGTATTGGGAGATGTGCCGTCGGTTGCAAGAGTTGGCATGCTGCACATAAGAGAAACAATTGGGGATGAATTTCGAATGACTATCATGATAAAAAAGGTTGATAAATACAAAGTAAACAATATTTTGGGATATAATGTGTCAGGCAGACTTCTTTTTCTTCCGCTATCCCGTTTTTTCATTTTTATCAAATCATTAGAAGTTGAATCTTTGGTTCATATTCTTATTTTTTCGAAAAGAAAAATGTATTTTTGCATCGCAAAAGAAAAATTACAGGTGCAATGATTGACAAGATAAACACACTTTTAGCCGAAATAGAGGCGTTGAAGGCCGAAAAAACAGAAGAAATTGAAGCCTTGCGCATTAAATATTTGAGTAAAAAAGGCGAGATTTCATTGTTGATGAGCGATTTCCGGAACGTGGCCGCAGATCAGAAACGAGAAGTGGGCATGAAATTGAATGTACTCAAAGAGGCTGCCCAGAACAGGATCAACGAACTCAAAGAAGCTTTCGAAAGTAAAGACTTGGGGGATGATTCGATCGACTTGACACGGACAGCTTACCCGATTCCTTTGGGAACAAGGCATCCTCTCTCTTTGGTGAAGAAAGAAATTTGTGACATTTTTCGCCGTTTGGGATTTTCGATAGCTGAAGGCCCCGAAGTGGAAGACGACTGGCACGTGTTTTCAGCCCTCAATTTTGCGGAAGACCATCCTGCCCGCGATATGCAGGACACTTTTTTTATAGCACACGACCCGCAAATCGTGCTGCGTACCCACACTTCCTCTGTGCAAACCCGTGTGATGGAAAAGGAACAACCTCCTATTCGGATCATTTGCCCGGGACGTGTTTACCGCAACGAAGCGATTTCCTACCGTGCCCACTGTTTTTTCCACCAAGTGGAAGCTTTATATATTGACAAAAACGTCTCTTTTGCCGACTTGAAACAAGCCCTTTTGTTCTTTGCCAAGGAAATGTTTGGTGCGGACACCAAAATCCGTCTCCGACCATCTTATTTCCCATTTACCGAGCCGAGTGCCGAAATGGATATTTCGTGTGGAATTTGTGGAGGAAAAGGTTGCGCATTTTGCAAACACACCGGTTGGGTAGAAATCCTTGGCTGTGGTATGGTGGATCCCAACGTGTTGGAAAACTGTGGTATTGACAGCAAAAAATATACTGGCTATGCGCTCGGGATGGGTGTGGAACGGATCACCAATCTCAAATACAGGGTGAAAGATTTACGTATGTTCTCCGAGAATGACATCCGTTTTTTGAATCAGTTTGAAAGTGCTCATTAATCAATCCGCATAGATAAATCGAAGAGCAATCAGTTTTCCCCGATTGCTCTTTTTGATTTTGGATTGTTCAAAACTTATTTCACATTCAGCCACGCTGTTACAAAAAAATACATAACTTTGATACAACGAAAATTATAAGTTCCTAAAGGTTTATGGATAAGGAAAGAGTTAAATTAAAAGTATTGGGTTTTTCATTCAACCAAACGCAAACAGGTACCTATGGATTAGTTTTGGCCGAAGAGTTAGGGAAAAGACGGCTTATGGTGATCGTAGGAACGCCGGAAGCACAATCCATTGCATTTGAATTGCAACATTCGGTGCCGCCTCGTCCACTCACGCATGACCTGTTCCGCACATTTATCAATAAATTCAAGATATCTTTGGTCGAAGCTCTCATCTACAAATATGAGAATGGGGTGTTTTTTTCACAACTCACGTTCGAACAAAACGGAAGCGTCATTCAAATTGAATCCAGAACCTCTGATGCTGTGGCCATTGCACTGAGAACCAATTCGCCGATTTACACCACCGAGAACATCATGCAGGAACTTGCTGTCGTTTTTGATGAAAATGAAAATGTGCTGTCTTCTCCCCCACAGCGGTCTGTATCTGCCGATGCGCCAGAAATAGAGGAAGACACTATTGAAGAGCTTCGATTGAAGCTGCAAGCTGCCATTAATGATGAAAATTATGAATTGGCATCGATACTTCGGGATGAAATAAGTAAAAAAGAGGATTCTAACAATTAACATTCACAACTATTCCCGAAGAGATGGACAAAACCATATTTTACGCTCCTGAAATTATTTCTAACTTGACTTTGCCCGAGGAAGAGTCGCATCATTGTGCAAAAGTTCTGCGCATGAAGGCTGGTGACCCCATCCTGATTACAGATGGCAAGGGTGTGTTTTACGATGCCGTGCTTGCGCTGCCGCACCAGAAACACTCTTCCGTGGAGATTGTGAGTCAAAGAATTGTGCACAAATATTGGAAGCCCCATATCCACATTGCATTTGCTCCCACAAAAAACATGGATCGGACGGAATGGTTTGTCGAAAAAGCTACGGAAATAGGGATCGATGCGTTTACCCCACTTCTTACACGCTATTCGGAACGAAAAGAAATAAAGCCCGCAAGGATAGAGAAAATACTTGTTTCTGCAATGAAACAGTCGCAAAAAGCATTTTTGCCAGTTTTGAACCCGATGATACCTTTTGAGGAATTTATCCGGCATCCTTTTTCTGGACTAAAGATGATAGCCCATTGTCATGAAGGTGACAAAACGCTTCTTTCCAAGATATACACTAGCGGAGAAGACGTTCTGATATTGATTGGCCCGGAGGGAGATTTCAGCGAACAGGAAGTCGAACTTGCCTTGACAAATGCGTTTTTACCCGTAAGCTTGGGTCAGAGTCGTCTCCGCACAGAGACGGCTGCCTTGGTTGCCTGCCATTCCATTCATTTGTTGAATGCTTGACACAGCGTCGAGGAGTAGGAGAGATGAGTGTATAAAATTTATCTTCTAGTGCCATTGTCGTCTTTTCGGGCAAACGTCGCAATCAAAACATCTGTAGTCATTGCCACTGCATTTTAAATAGCAAAAGCCGTCCTAAAGATTAAGACGGCTTTTGTAAAGTTTAAATTCGACTAATCGTAGCCTTCATTTTGCGAGAAAATATCGCCACTGACATCAATAACGCTTTGAGGTATAGGATACAAACGACGGAACGAATCGCTTTTAGCTTTGCCTGTATAAGCATTGTCAAATGTTCCGAAACGAATCATTTGCGGACGTCTTTTCATTTCCCAGTAATTTTCATATGAAATTTCGTTGTATAATTTTTCTTCTGTTAGATCATTCAATGAAATAGCTTTTCCTGCAATATCTCCGCCTTCATCTTCCGGTTGGGTGCGTGTTCTGCTTGTTCTCAGTATATTAATGTCATCCAATGCTTTTTGGGTTTCTCCACTTCTGTAATAAGCTTCTGCTCGGAGCGTGTAGATATATCCTAAACGAAAGATAGGAATATAGACACGCGATGTGCTACTGCTAAGATCGATTGGATCATATTCGAATTTGAAAATACGTACACCTTGATGCACTTTATTCTGTGGCAGAGTCGTTCCCGATGAAAAATCAAGATTAGGCGTAAATACCATCATGCTGTCATTCTTGTCGGTTTTCAGAGCTGAAACTTTCACACAAACAACGCCGTCAACAGTGTCTCTTACGTATTTACTATTAGAGTCATAAGTGGGTCCGTATTGTTGACCGACCATGAATCCTCTGTTGAAATGAAACCAAAGCACATTGCTTTGACCTTCAACATAATCCATGGTTGTTAATGGGATACTTTGCGTTTGGTTATTATAAAACCAGGTTCCATTATCGTATTCGTATTTTTGTACAAATCGAGGATCGTCTTGGTTATCATCCCATGTTGCATAATACTCTGGCGTTGTACAAGTTGCATTCGTTCCACGCAAACCTTCTGCCGGATGTTGGGCACGTTCCATGGGCATGTAGGCAAAATCATTTTGCCCGTTTACAGAACCATCATCCACATGCTGTGGAGCAGTAAAAATCAGTTCACTTCCATCGCTATTTCCGATAGCAAAGTTGTCGAAATAATTTTCTTCTAAAGAAAATTTTGAGGAAGAAATCAACATGGAAGCATACTCGGCCACCATATCCATATCGGTTTTGCTGCTGTTGTTTACCGATGCTTCCGTGAAATCAAAATTGGAAGTTGCGTTGTATCTATCCTTGAAAACAGCCCGGTTCATATACATTTCGGCAAGGAAAGCGTAAGCAGCTTCTTTTGTGAAACGTCCGTTGTATGTGGAGTTATCACCCAATGAAGCTAAATCTGGTATAATATTTTCAACATTGGTAATTAGCGTGTCAATGTAAGTACTGTGAACCACGTAAACATTATCGTCGGAAGAAACCGGTTCTTTCATCGGGCACTGGCCGTACAAATCAAGCGTATAATACGTGTACATGTACAAAAGAGCTTTTGCTTCGGCTAAATACATAGAATAGTTGGTGTCGCCCGAATTGTTGTTGATTGTTTCAATAGCCGTCAATGAACGCGTTACGCCGTTTGTAAGAGAACTCCAGTTGTTGCTCACCAAGGTATTGTCAGCACCCCACGTAAATTCCTGTATGGCGCGATATACGCCACCATCGCCCCAATCCGATCCACGTGTAGGAAGCAAAGCCTCATCTGTGGAATATTCCTGCAGCCCCCATAGATGCCCGTGATCAACAAAGACATCGGTGATCATCCGGTTATATGCTGCTGACAAAGCTGATTCAGAAGTCGCAGTCACATCGCTAAGTTCTTCATCTAAAAATACTTCATTTAGATTGGTGCAGCTTGCAAATGCCAATATAAGAGGCAATATCCATATATATTTTATAAATTTCATTGTATTCAATTTTTATTTTTTAGACATAAAAAAACACTGATAGATTCAACTGTTTATCTGCTTGATCTCGATGCGAATTTCCGCTTAAAATTTCATTGTCAATCCGAGCATGTATGACCTTGCATTCGGATAGCTTGTATAATCAATGCCAACAGATTGATTTCCTCCAGATGATTTATCGGCATTAGCCAACGGATCAAAGCCTTTGTAACCTGTTATTGTCAGTAAGTTTTGCCCAGTAAGATATACGTTCATTTCTTTTATCCATTTAATGTCTTTGATGTTAAAATTATAGCTTAACTTAACTGTATTGAGGCGAATGAAATCCGATTTCTCGAGATAATAAGTGGAGATAAGAGGCGAATTGCTGCTGCTTGCTCCCGAATTGTAATAATCTTTCAGTACGTTTCTGTCTGATTCCAAATTGTTTATATTACATGCAGTAAAACAAGTATTGTTGTACAGGTAAGCCCCTGCCTGTCCGATAATGGAAAAAGAAAGGTCGAAATTTTCATATGATATATCACTATTGATGCCATACGTAAAATTCGGCAAGGCGCCTTCAACTATATATCTGTCATTGCTGGTAATCGAACCATCGTCGTCCTTGTCTTGAAATTTTTCCGAACCGTCTTCGTTAAACCCTATCTGCTTGTACAAATAGAAAGAACCAACTTCGTAATTGCTTTTGTAGATGTTTGCCATAACACCCGATTGTCCCGGACCAGAAATCGAACCTGAATACAATTCACTTACCGGCAGGTCTTTCACAACATTGTTTAGCGTAGTAGCATTCACATCCACATTCCAACGCCATTTTTTGTTGTCAACAATATTGCAACCAACATTAAATTCAAATCCGCTGTTTATAATCTTTGCATCCACATTTCGCCAAACATAGTCAGTTGCGCTAAGTACAGATGACGGAAGATATAAAATGGCATCGGTCGTTACTTTGTTGTAATAATCGATCGAACCATAAATCTTGTTTTTGAACAAATTGAAATCTACGCCTAAATCTTGTTGAGTAACAACTTCCCAGTGCAAATCTGGATTTGCTGTGCGATTTACAGAGATACCATTGGTTACTGTACCGTCCGTAAGATTATATCCGCTTCCGCTTGACAAAGAATAACTTGCTTTTGTTATTTTGTTCTCAACTTCCTGATTACCGGTTTGCCCCCAGCTTCCTCTTAATTTCAAGTTATCAACAAAAGTTGCGCTTTTCATGAACTTTTCTTGGGAAATATTCCAGCCCAAGGCAAACGATGGGAAATAACCGTATTTTTTGTCTTCCCCGAAACGTGTAGAACCATCGGCACGTAACGATGCTGTGAGCATGTATTTTGAGTCAAAAGAATAGTTTGTCCGCACAAAGAACGATTGCAATTCGTTTTCCTGAGCACTTCCCGAAATATCAGATGAGGTATAGCTGGTGTAATCGGGATTGTACTTCGGTTTTATGCCGACACCTTTTTCGTTCAAACCAACAACCGTAAAACCGGTTGCTTCCATATTGTATTTTTGATATGAAAAACCGCCGAGCAAATTTAATCTATGTTTGTCCTTCGTTAAATCGTACGTTAGATAATGCTCAATCAATTCACTTTTATTATCCAAGTGGCTTTCGGTGTATTTGCCGTTGGTGTTTATTGTCGTAGAATTTTTATACATGGTTGTATTTCTCTCGGACGTTGAACGATCTATCGCATAATTGAGTTTGTATGTCAAGCCTTTAAACAGTCGAAAAGAAGCTTCCACGTTGCCTACTAATCTTAGCGTACTTGTCTCATCTTCGTATATGTATAGCAAATACATCGGGTTGAAGCATTGGTTAAGATTAAAATTGGTGTAATTGCCGTCTTCGTCATAAACCGAGAATGTAGGGTTTGACATCAAGGTGTGTGTGATAAGTTGTCCGTCGGAACCTCCACTATCGGCAGAAGGAACACCGTTTTCATTCATTTGGCTCACGCCCATATTTATTTTTATCTTCAAGCGTTGGTTGTCGAAAAAAGATTCTTCGGCATTCAAACGGGCCGATGTTCTTGCGAATTTGCTATTTTGGATGATGCCTTCTTGATTAATATGTCCGATTGATGCGTAATAGTTTCCCGTGGAGGTTTTTTTGGCAAATGACAATTCGGCGTTTTGTGTAACCGCGGTTCTGAAAACTTCATCTTGCCAATCCGTGTTGCCACCATGGTTGTAGCTGCTTTCTTCGCCTACAGCACTAATAAATTCCGCGTGGCTCAGCATGTTGATTTTTTTTGGTAAATCGGATAATGCAAGATATGAATTAAACGACAACACGGCATCCCCTTCTTTTCCTTTTTTGGTGGTGATAAGCACAACACCGTTAGAACCTCGCGCTCCATAAATAGCTGCAGCAGAAGCATCTTTCAAGACCGTGATAGATTCAATATCGCTTGTATTCAAAAAGTTAAGCGGGTTTTTTGCGGCTGATGACCCAAAGCCCATATCTGCTGCTGTCGGTGTAACTTCATCATTTGACAATGGAACACCATCCACAACAAACAATGGTGTACTACCGCTACGAATGGAACCTAACCCGCGAATCTGCACGTTGACACCACCGCCAGGTTCTCCAGATGAATTGATAATGCGGACACCGGCCATTTTTCCTTGCAACAAATTGTCCGCAGAAGTAGTTATTCCTTGTTTGAAATCCTTTGATTCTATTTTGCCGATAGATCCGGTAAGGTCTTTTTTCTCTTGGCTACCGTATCCGACAACGACAACTTCATTCAGCAAAGTCTTGTCTTCTTTCATGACCAATGCCAAAGATTCTTTTGCCGACATTTCCTTTGATTGATATCCAATACAAGAAAAATTTAACACAGCCAAAGAAGGAACGTTTTGTAACGTGAAATTTCCATTTTCGTCTGTAATAACTCCTTGTGTTGACCCTTTGACTGTGACATTAATACCAGCAAGGGAAGCTCCAAATTCGTCTTTTACATTTCCTTTTACTGTTATTTTTTCACGCGATACGTTATTTGAGGCTGCAACCGATTCTTTTTTTCCTTTATGTTCTTCTTTCTTGATAATTATTTGCTTGCCTTTCACAAGATACGAAAGACCTGTTCCAATCAAAGCTTCATCTAATATCTTTGTAGCAGCACGTTTGTCCAAGCTAACACTTGTTTGGGTGCTTAAGTTAACAATTGAAGTTTGATACACAAAAACATAGTTGCCGTGCTTTTCGATATATGAAAACACTTCGCCCAATGTTTTGTTTTCCTTCTTTGAACTCACATATTCAACATCTCTTTCTACCCACGAAGAAGCGAATGCCGTCGGAGTTGTAAATATTGTTAAACAAGTCAATAAGCAAATATTTTTTAAGGCATTTGTTGCTTTAAAACCGATTAAGTTCTTTTTTTTCATATTTTTGTAAGATAATTCTTTTTAAATTTTTCGTTTTAAGGAATTTGATGGATCGGGTAATACCGTCATATTATCCGGTCTTTTTCTTTTTTCTATATGTAACGATTCTTCTTTTCCCCATAGGCAACTCTCTTCTAAATGAATATTCTTGTCAATTTAGTTTCTGATTTTCTTTTAGTGTGCTATTTCTTTTCAAACAATGGATTTTTTCGAACATAGGTGTTATCCTTGAAAGCTATCCGGTAAGAAGATTTGAAAAAATCACTTACCTTGTAATAATCTGTCGTAATAATCTGTGCCCCCGATTGGCACGCAGCATCAAACTGAGAATAATCGTTGTTTCGAGCTTGGATAGTATTGGCATCGGATCGGGTGCGGATAAGATAGCCATGTTTCGCTAGATCGGAAATAGATAGATCTTCCTTCGGATTATTCAGGATTAGGGTTGCAGATGCCGGATCTCCGGGTTTTGCATTTACAAAAAGCACTCGTCCTTTCAAGGATGGGTGATCTTTGAGATAAAGTTCACATTTACTACCGTTGTCATCAAGAATAAATAAAAACTTACCTTTTACTTGATTTAATTTGGGCCAGCCTTGCTGAGTTATTGCCTTGTTGAGTGTTTCAGAATTACCCCTTACAAAATCAGGGGTTATGACTTTTTCTTTTCCAAGTTCGGCAAGGATAATGCTGTCTAATTCTGCGAATAATTTGGGGGTAAAATTCTCCGTCGGAGAAGATCTTCCTTCTTCTACTTCTTTTTGGCTATTTTCTTTGGCTTCCAAGGTTATGAAAACCGGAAAATGATTGGGGTGCCTGTCCGACCATTTTTTCAACTGCTGCAAGCAGATTTTCAGTGTTGGGCAAGAACTTCTGAAATCGATTTCCGTAACATGAAAAATTTTAAATCCGGGTCTATTCATCACACCATCGGCATTATAGGGAGATTGTCCAGGAATCATAGAAAACCCTTTGGGGTGAGCAAATCGTCCTCCCTGGGTATCTGCATAAATATCAATTTCAAGGTTTCTTAGACCTAAACTCAATTGATCCGGAAGGGAAATATGAGAATATTCCAATTCGTTTGCCCACGGATACAGCACTTTTAATGTATCCAACAAATGCTTGTCAATGGCTTGTTTGTAACTGTTGTGCGAACCAATCACTTGAAATTGGTTGATGGGAGTTTCGCCATACTTATTGCTTGCACAAGATATTAGCAAAAAAACTAATGCTATGTGAATGATATGTTTGCTGTTCATTTTATACTCTGTTTTTTTATATTCATGAAAAATTGAAGTTGAAGGGCCAATCCATCTTTTGAATCAAATTCTTGATCGGCTTGTGCCTGTAGAATGATTACCGCATCTTCGGAGTTCGTATCCGGTTGGATATAATCTGTTTTCACTGAAAACAGGCTGCTTTTAGCCGTCTTCACCTAAAAAATCGCGTTTGCCCGTCATCGGAATAATCAGTCCGTAGTACGGCATAGTTTCTGTTTTTGAAGCTATATCGTCCAACGCCGGATAAATGCGGAATGATTTTCATAAAAAACACGGCTAGATTGCAATTACGAGGCCATTCTTCGAATTAGCACATATTTGTTTGTTTCCGAATTTGAGATTCCCTCACTGTTATTGTCCGATAAAGAACCATAAATGTCCTGCAAATCCAGATCCGCTAAAAACGCGATTTCAACCAGACCTGTTTGTTTCATTTTTGCCCGATTTTCAGTCAAACAAAAGAAACAAAAACGAATGCTATGTATTTTAACTTACCTAAATTGTTTAACAACATCGTTTTATTGATTATATAAAATTCGTTATTCCTCGGATTTATTTCTGCTTATTTCTGAATGTGTCATTCACAAGTGATTCTGTTTTTCTGACAATTAATTGCTTTGATTATAGCCTTTCGAAAAATAATATTTGTTCCCAATTTTTTTTCTCATACGAACGGGAGAGATCTCCTCTATCGCACAAATCACTTCATCTACGCTATCGCACAAATCCAATTTCCCCGAAATATGAATATCGGAAATCTCTTTACTGTAATTGACTTCTATTCCATAATAATCTGCCAATTCATCAACCACCTTACCGATTTTCTCATTATCAAGAAACATAATGTTGTCTTTCCAACAGATATATTTGAATATATCTACATTTTCCAGAGCCATTTTGTCGGAAGATACTTGTCCCATCTGATTGGGATGAAGCAACGCCCGTTTATTTTTTCTATCTTTTAATTCGACCTTACCTCTCACTAAAACGACCGCTGTTTTTCCCGTATTCCGATAAGCCGACACATTGAATGCCGTTCCAAGCACCCTTACGTCACAGTTGGATGTTTTTACAATAAACGGACGCTTCGGATTATGTGTCACATCTAAAAAAATTTCTCCGTCCACAGCAATTTCGCGTTTGTTTTTCTCAAAAGCACTTGGAAAAACGATATGACTCCCTGCATTTACATACATTCGTGTTCCATCGGAAAGTATCAGCGTGGCGCGTTTTCCTCTCGGAACATACAAATGGTTTATTTTTGATAAGGAATTCGATTGTATCTGCTTGTTATTGACAGTCAAATTTCCGTTTGATTGGTAAGTAATCGTTGAATGATTTCTTATTCGCAGCAAATGATTGTCGGTCGTAGCAAATAATGAAATTTCACGTATAGAGTCTGCCGACAATTTATGCTTTTGCACCTCAGCCAACAATTGAACGGGAGCATCCTGCATGACATATTTCAAAATGAAAATACTTATAAGCAAGGATGCTGCTACAGACCACAGTAAGAAATGGTAGCGATTTCGTTTTTTGGCGGATTCATTCAGGAAAAGTTGTTTTTTTATATCTTTCCACGAATCCGATATTTCCATGCTACTTATTTGTTCCGCTTTTTTTACTTGTGAAACAAATCGCCTTGCATCTTTCAAAAAGATGTTTTTTTGCTTATACACTTTTTTTTATTTTATTGTACACACACAATACAACTTGATATGAGGTTTAGTACTCACAGTCCGCATTAAGATTCGATTACAAGAGTTTCACTTCGCTATTTCAAGATGATAATGGCAATATTCGTTATCCCAATGAGGGGATATTTCCACCAGGGTGTTTGTCTCTGTGATTTTAGATGGAGAATTTTTTAAATCCAAATACGATTTCTTCAATTTGGATAAAGAACGAAAAAGAAGATTTTTACTCGATTGATAATTTATGTTCATGGCTTCGGCAATTTCCGAATGACTGAATTCCAAAACATAATACAGATACAGTATTTCTTGTTGTCGGGCAGATAAAAGACAGAAAGCTTTGCGAATCGTTGTGCAATTATCCGAAAAGTCCGAAGAAAAATCAGAGTTGTCTTCTGTTTCGATAATCGACAGAATTTCATCCGAAGAAAATAATAAAGAATCATTTCGTTCGTCTTTTGATTTTAAAGCATTGTACAATGTGTTGCGAAAAGCTTTCAACATATACCCCTTGACAGACGAAGACCGAGACAAGGTTTCGTGATTCTGAATCAATTTAATAAAAAAATTTTGCAAACAATCTTTTACAAAATCTGCATCAAAAACTATTTTCTTTCCATAATTATATAAAAGGGCGTAATATCTTTTATACAACTCCTCAAAAGCATCTTGATTTCCTTCTAAACAGGAAGACCAAACTATTTCATCCGTTTGCTGACACATAAATTTCCCTCTAATTTCTGAAAACAAAGATATTGGCATAGCCTAACTTATTTATTTAGAAATAATTACGTTTTAGCTAAATTCAAGAAACGCTTCTTCTCAGTTTTTCATATTTTAATACAATCAAAAACGGAGTCCGTACTCATCGGACATATTAAGATTCCATTACGGCTTGTTGAGCTTTTTGAAATTTATTTTTTCCCGTGACACAATTAGTCCAAAGAATTGCTTGTAAGTTTGCATCTATTCACAAAAATGAAACACATGGAATTTTGCGGAATTTACTGATTTTATGTATTTTATCTGGGATTCGATATGGTTTTTATCTTTCTTTTTAAATCAGCATCTACAATGCCTGTGCTTGCGGTTTGGTAAAAGTCGGAATAGAATGAAACCTGGTGGCGTAGAGGTGAAAATTCAGAGTGAGAGGCGAAAGGTCTTTGGGCGGGAAAATAAAAAAAGGAATTTCAACGCGACAATTGTTGAAATTCCAGATACAATCAGGAGCGGGAAGTGCTTAGCGGAATTTCCGTTCAAGGGACACTTTCCCGGGCAATCTTTGCCGAAGGCTTACTTTGCTGCGATCACTTCTATTTCCACCAAGGCTCCTTTGGGAAGGGCTTTTACGGCGAATGCTGAACGGGCGGGAAATGTCCCTTCAAATTGCGAAGCATACACCTCGTTCATGGCCACGAAATCGCCAATGTCGGCCAGAAGAACGGTCGTTTTCACGATGTTGGCAGTAGTCAATCCAGCTTCAGCCAAAATGGCTTTGATGTTTTTGAACGATTGTTCGGTTTGTTCCTTTATTCCTCCGGGAACGAACTCTCCAGTGGAAGGGTCAACAGGGATTTGTCCGGAAATATACACAAATCCGTTTACTTCGATGGCTTGGCTATATGGGCCGATGGCGGCTGGCGCATTGGTTGTTGCAATTACTTTTTTCATATTCTGTTGATTTGTCAAATCGTTTATTTGTTGATATATACATAGGCGAAATATTTTTCACCCCTACCTGTCATATTGGTAAATTGGCACATTATCCGATGTTTTTTTGCCGGATTACTTCATAAATCAATACACCGGCAGCAACCGAGACATTTAGCGAACCGATAGTCCCGAATTGTGGTATTTTCACCAATTGGTCGCAGATGCGCAGGTTTTCGTTCGAAATTCCGCTTTCTTCGGAACCCAGCACAATGGCGATTGGTCCCTTCATTTCAGATTCGGTGTAGTTTATAACCGCTCTTTCGGTGGCAGCAAGCACTTTCAATCCGCTGTTTTTAAGAAACTGGATAGCATCCGTCAGGTTGGGTTCTTTGCAAACGGGTATTTTCAAGAGTGCGCCAGCCGATGTTTTCACGGCATCCGCATTCACGGTGACGCTGCCTCTTGCTGGTATCACGATGGCATCCACCCCGCCTACTTCGCAGGTACGGGCAATGGCTCCGAAGTTGCGTACATCCGTTAACCCGTCCAAAACGAGAATAAATGGATCTTTCCCTTGTTCGTAGAGAAATGGGACGATCTCTTCTATCCGATCATAGGTGATGGCCGACAGGAAGGCAATCACGCCTTGGTGGTTTTTGCGCGTGTAACGGTCGATGCGTTCCAAAGGAACCCTTTGCACAGGTATTTCGTGGCCTTTCAATGCGGCTTGCAGCTCCTTGAACAAGTCACCCTGAAGTTCGCGCTTCACGATCACTTTGTCGATGTTTTTTCCGGCTTCTACCGCTTCTATCACGGCACGGATGCCGAAAATCATTTCTTTTTCCTTCATGTAAGGTAATTCGTAAATTTGTTGATTTGTTAATTAGTAAACAGCTGATTCGCTGGCTTGCTAATTCGCTAATTTCTTGTTTGTTTGGAGCATTGCCTTGGCGTTCTCCATGGCAGCTTCGGTGATGTCTGATCCGCTAAGCATTTGTGCCAATTCCTGTGTCCGCTCTTCTTTCGAGAGAAGCTTGATGCTGGTGTTGGAGGTCTGCTCGTCGTCCGATTTATATACAAAATAATGGTGGTCGCCTTTGGATGCAATCTGTGGCAAATGGGTGATGGCCAACACTTGTTTGTTGTCTCCAAATTCCTGCATGATGCGTCCCATTTTGTCCGCCACTTCGCCTGAAACCCCGGTGTCTATTTCGTCAAAAATAATTGTAGGCAGGTTGGTGACGTGTGCGATCAATGACTTGATGCAAAGCATCACACGGGAAATTTCTCCACCGGATGCCACTTCTGAAACGGGTTGGAGAGGCACGTTTTTATTCGCTGAAAACAGGAACCGGAGGTTGTCGCCACCGCTGTTGTCGGGAAATTTCTTGGGCGTGATTTCGCACTCGAAACGAACATTCGGCATGCCGAGGGAGGCAATTTTTTCGACCAATGTTTTTTCAATGCTACTTTTTGATTTCAAGCGTTTTTCCGAAAGTTTTTTTGCCAAAGCAAGCATTTTCGTTTCCGAAGCTTCTGCTTGTTTTTTAGCTGACGTTATTTTTTCATCCAGCGAATCGATGCTGCTTAATTTTTCTTGAAATAAATGAAACAATTCGATCAGCTCTTTGATGGACGAAACGCGGTGCTTTTGTTGCAGGCCATAGATCAAGTCTAGGCGGTTGTTGATGAATTCCAGCCGTTCGGGCGAAAATTCGATGTTCTCGGCACTCCGCTCAATTTCGGGACTCAAATCTTTCAGGTCGAGGTAGGCCGACTCTATTCGCCCTGCCATCTGGGAGGCCGTGGGATAGATTGCCGAAATGCTTTGGATGGATTGCAAAGCCTCTTTTAGGTTTCCGATAATGCTTTGTTCGCTATCCGAAAGGAGGGCATACGCTTTGAAGAGTACCGACTTTATCTCCTCCGAATGGCTCAACAAAGCCAGTTCCCGCTCCAGCTCTTCCTGCTCGCCATCTTTGAGAAGTGCCTCGGCCAAAGAATCGTGCTGAAAGCGGATAAACTCCTCTTCGTTTTTATTGCTTTGAGCCGTTTCGAGCAAATCATGAAGTTGGCGTTCCGCCTTTTTATATTCTTTGAAAGATGTTTGAAATTCTTTTAACACATCGCCAGAACCGGAAAGCAGATCCAGCACTTCAAGCTGGAAATCGTTGTCGCCAAGCAATAAGTTTTTATGTTGCGAATGGATGTCGATCAGTTTTTCGCCCAACTCTTTCAGGTTGCTAAGCGTGGCGGGCGTGTCGTTGATGAAGGCCCGCGATTTTCCTTCCGATGTGATTTCGCGGCGCAAGACGAAAGATTGCGCGTCGTAATCAATGTCGCGGCTCTCGCAAAAACTTTTCAGGTCATAATCTTTGACATCGAAGAATCCTTCAATAATACATTTGTTTTCCCCCGCCTTGATGGTTTTGGAGTCGGCACGCTGTCCCAGAATCAGGGACAATGCACCTAAGATAATGGATTTTCCAGCACCCGTTTCCCCCGTAATCACAGAGAATCCGGAGTGAAAATCCACCTCCAGCTTGCTTATCAAAGCGTAATTTTTGATGTATAATGACTTCAACATAAATCGCTATTCGAGGATATCTTGGTTGTTATAAAAAATAAGTCCCAAATTTTGTTCAAAGGTAATGAAAAAATAGGTGAATATGTGAATGTGTCGATTTGTAAATTTATGCCTTCAAACTTGGCATAAGGGACATCGTCCCAATTCCTTTGTAGCAGAATATGCGAGATGATCCAGCTCTCGACAAAGATAGCAGGGCCACCCCTGTTGTCTTTATTCCAGCGTTTGTGTTGTAATTTCTACGTTTGCAACTAACGAACAACAATTTATTCTTCTCTCACCGTCAACCTATATCCCATTCCCGAGACAGCATCAAGAGAGACATCCTCGTCTTTACTTAGCTTTTCACGCAGGGAGGCGATGGCATTGTAGAATGTTCCCTCGTTCAGGGATGTTTTGTTTTTTTTCTCAGGCTTGCTTTTAGTGGCGCGAGGGCTCCGGGTCTCTCCGTTAGTAGAAGCGAAAGACTTTGAAATGTCAAGTTTGCTTACCACGTCGTTTCTCTTTCGGTTGAGAATATCCAAAATCTTGGTTTCTGTTGGGTTGAGGTGTATTTTCTCCCCGTTGATACACAATAGCTGTTCGGAGCTTAAAAATGAATATCGGCCGATGAATGCTGAATGTTGAGAATGGCTCGGCGTTGTTTGCACATGCGAAAGCAGCTCGTTGGTTCGAAGGAGCAGTTCGTTGATGCCGAAAGGCTTTTTCAGGTAGTCGATATTCCCTATTTCATAACCCTTTTTCAGGTCTTCCACCTGGGTGCGTGAAGTGATAAAAATGACCGGTGTGTCGGCCAGCTTCCGGATGCGTCTTGCCAACTCAAAGCCATCCATCTCGCCTTTCAGGTTCACGTCTGTGAATACAATGTCGGGTTTGAACTCCAGAAATGCGGGCAAGGCCTCTTCTGCCGAGGCAAACGTTTCCGTTTCAAAACCTTCAGCTTCCATTCCGTCGGCAATCATGAATGCCAGATTCGTGTCGTCTTCTATCAGTAATATTTTAGGCATAAAGTATTTTTCGTATTACGTGTTCCCAGATTTATGCGCCAACAGGCAAGCTGAATGCAAATTCACTCCCTTGGTTGGGTTTGCTCGAAAGCGATATGCTTCCGCCATGCTTCTCAATCACAGCCTTCACATAGCTGAGGCCAATACCAAATCCGGATATTGATTCCTCCTTGCTATGCACGCGGGCATATTTCTGAAAAACAAGTTCCTGCTTCTCGGGAGCGATGCCGAAGCCGTTGTCTATGATTGTCACCCGGAGATTTCGCACTTCGCTCGCCGCTTGTATCGTGATGGCCACTTCTTCTCCCGAATATTTGATGGCATTGTCAATCAGGTTGGCAATCGTTTGGCGAATGTGGGTTTCATCCCCTTGCACCAAAAGCTGCTCCGGCAAATCCGAAATGTCGATGTGTACCGGTTTGTGGCTGGTGGAAACAAACTGTTCCTTCAATTGATGAATCACCAAAGCCAAGTCGAATTTGGAGATAGAAAGTTCGAAGATCCCTTCTTCTGCCAGCGAGAGGGTCAGGATCATATTGATCGTATCGGCCATTTCATTCACCGCCTCTTTCGATATGGCGAGGTAGCGTTCTTTCTTTTCCGGGTTGGCATCCACCCGTTCCGTCCCCAAGCTATCTATGGCCATCCGCAACCGTGCCACTGGCCGCTTCAGTTCATGTGCCGTGCTTCCGAAGAAATCGTTTTTCACTTCCATCAACTGCCTTTGCCTGGCAAGTATCTTCATCAGCTTCACGAAGGCAAGTATGCAAATCACCGCAAAGGCAAAAGAGGAAATTAGCATCAGCGCCATCCGCTTCACGATGACCCCGAAAGGATTGATGAGGGTGAGCTGGAGGGATTCGGAATTGTTGAGATTGACTAAAAGGGGGGATGTCTTAATAGAGAAGAAAACGAATGATGCCCCATCTCCAGCTTGGTTTAAGATTTTCCCATTTCTGTCAATCCGGCTAATCATAAAGTCAGAATCTATATTTCGTGATTTGAGTATAGTCTTTGTGATATTTTCTATTATATGAATGTTGTATGGAATTTGATCTTCGAGTTCGGAGTTGATTACTAAATCAATCTTCTTACTGATGTCCTGAGAGGGGATGCCCTTGACATTCGCTAAATCAACTTCCTTTGAAGGCTGGGTGCCTTCTTTCTTTTTTATTATTCCAGCTTCAACTTTTTGTTTTAAAGATACGTTCCTTAGAAACAAATCTTTTTTAAAGACTTCTTCTATAATGGCTTCCGACTCCCTGGTCAGTGCGGCACGAGTTGTCTGGAAATAATCAGATATTAAATAGGCCTGTGTTAACAATATCAGGCCAAGACAAGCAACGGCGATATATAAGAAGCCTTTGTGTGACATAAGCTGTTTCTCATAAATAATGCTCAAATGTAGAAAAAATATTGTTAAAGTGTTAGGTTCGGGTATTCAAATTGTGAATATTTTATTAATGACGGTCTGATAAAATCGCTATAATATTGTGACATCCATAATTTAAAAAACAGTAGATGTCATGAAAGAAAAGAAAAAACAAAAAGACTACGAAGTCTTAAGCCGGGAACAATTGAAGAAAATAAATGGAGGAGGCTATCAGGATGTAAAATTGCCAGATGGAACAATTATTCGGATTTATTTCTAAGTATTCCAGAGAATGCACTAAAATCACATTCCCTATGAGTTAATGGATTTATTTTTTCTCTTCACTAAGGGGGTGACTCAAAGTCACCCCCTTAGTGAATTTTATCGCATTTCTAAAAATATAGAATGATTTCGACCTAATTCATCGAGACTACGGCAAGCCATAAAGCTATTTCAACCACGGAGTTCGAAGTCACACAGAGTAAAGGAAAAACTCCGTGTAACTCATTTTACTCCGTGGTGGAGAATAAAATATCCCGGCGGGATATTCGCTCGGTAGAAAAAAGGAGAATATAAAAGCTGCATGCCGTAGGTATGCACTTTCTGTATTTTCTTCTGCTGAGTTGTATCTCCTTCGGAAAAAGGGTGAACTGCGCAAATTCCTTAGTTGAATTCAAAGTCATAAAAAAACTTAATCATTTCACAAAATTCTCACAGATGTTTCACAAAAACCAAATGGCCTCTTCAATTGTGAACTTTTTATGAGATATGCGAAATGCGCTTGTGAAGCCCGATTCCCTTATGGGGCGAAGATTTCCCTGATTATAAGGGCAAATATTCCTCACAAAAATGGTCTTGATTTCACAAAAAGAGTGCTATTTTGTGAGATTGACCGCCTCAAAAAGTGAGAAATTTATTAATGATTGTTCGGTTTTTTTTGTATAATATTGCAAGCGGAAACGGTTAACAGTCAGCAGTTAGCTGTTTCGGGGATAAGGGATTTTTTGCTTGAATGCTATGAGACAGAACCAGAAGCCTATTTTTTTTCTTCCATTTATAGACTTGCACGCTTGGGATGAGGCCGCGCGCGACATCCCAAGTATAGCAGTCACAGTTCTTCAGATTCACGAGGCGGCTTGGAGCCACCCTGTGGGTTTGAAATGCATCGGATTTACTCAATCTACAAATTTACAAATTCTTAAATTTTAAAATGACTATGGCAACAACAGACGAAAAAAACAGCGTGGTGGTCGAGCTCTATGATCTCCCCATCACAGACCGCAAGGACGACCGTAGCGGACGCGTCCTCACCTCCAAATCATTGAAGATAGACGACGTTGTGGCAATCGCCGTCAACCGGCGCACCGACCTGAATGCCGTCACCCTGAAGTCCTCTTTCGAAATCCTGCGTGACATTGCCGCCGAACAGCTTTGCAACGGAGCGTCGGTGGAGTTCGGGCTGGGATACTACAGCCTGGGCGTCACGGGCGTGTTCTACGGCGACAACGCTCAATGGGACAGCGCCAAGCAAAGCCTCTACGTGAAGGCGACGCCCACTTCCGCGCTACGCACGCAGGTACGTGCCGTTTCGGTCAACGTGCGGGGCATGGCTTCCTCGGGAACTTTCATCAATTCGGTGATAGACGTGGCCTCGGGCGAGGAGAATTCGAAACTTACGCCCGGCGGGGCGGTGAACATGACCGGCACCAAGATCAAGATTGCCGGCGACAACCCCGCCAACGGCATCAGCCTGACCAACCAGGCCGACAACACGGTGACGGTGATTCCCGCCAACTCCATCGCGATCAACGATCCTTCGAAGATCACCTTCATCGTGCCATCCACCCTGCCCGAAGGCGACTACAAGCTGAGTGTGACCACGCAGTTTTCGACAGCCACCCAATTGTTGAAAGAACCGCGCACTTATACCTTCGACTATGTGTTGACGGTGTAGCTTCCTATAGAACCACCCGATAGCTGGCGATCAGATCGCGTGATTGCCGGATATCCGATTCCTGATTGTCTGCAATCGCAAAGTATGATTGGAGGCGAGAAGATAAAATCAATTCACGGGGGTGACTTTAAGCCATCCCGTGAGTGAAACAAATACCTTTCTTTCTTTGTAGTAATTTGTAATTCGTGCTTTGCTGAAACAAATTCGCATAATTCTCTAAATACTGACTCATATATGATGCTAGAAAAGTATATTACTCGCTTGTGCTATGCACATAAACTGATTTGTTCAGAGTCAACAGGATCGACAGTGGAATTTAGGCAAAAGCTTCATATAGGAAAGAGTCAATTTTATAGTTTATTGGAAGAATTTGAGTTTATGGGGGCAAAAATAAAATATGATCGTCGTAAAAAAACATATTATTATTTGAATGATTTTGAGTTGATAATTGATATCCATGTGCTAATCGATAATAATCAACAAAAGATTCTATTTATCCATTAAAAAAAAGGAAAAGTTCGATTTTTTAGGATTATATTCTTTGCATCTTTGTTTCGTATTAATTTATAATTATTCATTAAATCAAGACGCTTATGGAGAAGAAAGAATTGAAATTTAAAAAAGAAAAGCTCACAAATCTTACGAATCTCAATACGAGGGAAATGGAGGAGCTTAAAGGGGGAAGGGTTCTTAAGGAGCAGGAGACTTTACCCGCGGTTTGGCTTTCTGTGACACTGTGTAACACTATTTCTATTTATTAATCAAATTAAAAACTTTTATGAAAAAGAAAGAATTGAAACTTAAAAAAGAAAAGCTCTCAAATCTCACGAATCTCAATACAAGGGAAATGGAAGAGCTTAAAGGGGGAGCACTTCTTCAGAATAAAAATGAAGCCTCACTCACGGTTACTGTTTCTTTGACATGGTCTTGGACTGTTACTTGGTAAAATTATTAAACGAGTTTCTTTCACAAAGAAACTCGTTTAATTATGATGAAAAAAGAGAATTACAATTGGAATATAAACATGGGATAGCTTTGATGATCTAATAGGCTGAATATGGATGTGTTTTTAAAATATTATAGACATTTAAATATCTAAAAAATGAAAAGTGTTTCAATCTTAACTTCCGCAAATGCAGAGTTTGATAATATAACAGTCAATGGCTCCTTTCAATTGGAAAATACAGAGATAAGGGTTGGATTAGTGGAAGAACCTAATCTTAAACTATCCGATTCAACTGATCCCGATAATCGTGTTCTAATAAAAAAAAGAGCTTTTTCTTGCAATTATCGTGACAAATCACTTATATTCAAATATAAAAAGCAAATTGAAGATGCTGCAAAAACAGGAAATTATATGTTCTCTTATTTCGGCTCTGAGTTTGTTGGTGAAGTAATTGAAATTGGGAAAAATGTACAAGACTTTCAGGTCGGTGACAGAGTAATTCCAAATATTTCTTATCCTTATGATGACGAAAATGAGCATTATAAAGCTGGATTGCCTTCTAATCATGCTTCTCGCAGAATAGATGATTTCTACCCATCAAAGCTGATAAAAATTTCAGACAAAATACCAGATGAGGTCGCGGCTGTACTTCCAATTGCAGGTTTTACTTCTTACAGTATGATAAGAAAGGTTGTTAAGCCCAAAGCAAAGATATTAGTAACTGCCGCAAAATCGAATACTTCATTAGCTGTCATTAGTGCTTTGCAAAATTATGATGTGGATGTTTATGCGATGACTTCATCACCAAAATTTTCCGATGTATTGAAGAAAATGGGCGTAAAAGAAATATTGACCGTGAATTTAGAATTAAATAGTTTTCTTGACGATGAAGATATAAGTGCATTAATGAAAAAAATTGGTGGTTTTGATGCTGTGATTGATCCGTTTTATGATGTCTACTTACCAAGAATCACTGGATTGATGAATTTTGATGCGAAATATACAACGTGTGGTTTCTATGATCAATATCCCCCATTTTCAAAGAAACCATTTATATACAAGGGGGATAGTCTAAAAGAAATGTTTATAAATATAATGTCAAAAAATATATCAATAATAGGAAATTGTATTGGATTAAGGGAAGATGGGCTGAAAGCAATAAAAGATTATGAAGATAAAAAGTTTAATATTATTATTGATAATGTTTTTTCGGAAGGAGAAGAAAAAGCATTTCTTGATTTGACATATAATTTCAAGAATAGATTGGGGAAAGTTGTTTATAAATATAACGATTAATATGATGAACATCCAGGCGTCAAAATTGCATAAATTTTTATTGATTTTATGCTTATTGTCAGTAGGGGTTGCAACCGCAGGATATTGTTTGTGTAAAGAGTATTTGAAAGAATCTATACCCATTTATGTCATTGTTGGAATCCCTTATATGTTTGTTCCTGCTATATCTGTTTTTATTGTAGAAAAATGGAAGTTCAAAGTCATTATCAACAATTATAGCATTCAATTAAAGAATGTTAGCATTTTTAATTCTTTAAAATATATATTACTAACAGCATCTTTGTTACCAGTATTAATTTTAATTTTTTCTTTTTTCATTGGAAATATATTTGGATTCATAGAATTTGGGTTTTTAATAATTTCTAAATCCGATTTAGACCCTTTAGTCTTAGCGAAGTTACCTCCTTTTGTCTCTAATTTTATTTTTCGCATCTTCATTGGTATTCCGATTCTGACTATTTCTAGTTTATTAGCCGGCTGTACAATCAATCTTTTTTTTGCTTTAGGTGAAGAAATTGCTTGGAGAGGCTTTTTAGAGAAAGAAATTGTAATAAGTAAAAAATGGAGGCCATTCTTGACTGGAATCATTTGGGGATTATGGCATGCTCCTTTAATTTTGATGGGATTTAATTATAAAGGGTATCACATTTGGGGTATTCTTATTATGATAATTGTTTGCATTGCTTTGTCATATTACTTTTCCCAATCACTGTACCGAACTCGTACATTATTGGTTCCAGCAGCTTTACATGGAATAATAAATGCTTTCAGTATGACGTTTGCTAATGACATCTTCATTAAAACAGGAAATCCATTATTCAGTCCCCCAATGGGCCTTTCTTTCGCACTCTCTGTCGCTGTCCTTATTTTCTTACTGTTGTTATTTAGAAGAAAAACAAATGAAAAAATATAAATATTCATATTTTAGAAATTATATTTTAAGGATTCCTTCAAACCCTTTCAACCTTGATGCATTCAAGAAAATAAACATGGAAGACATTAAAAAAAAATTTCTTTCCGATAATATGTTTCAAGAGGCCATATCTTTAGCTTCTAAAAATTTGTTTGACGAAGCCACAAAAACTTTAAATAGCGAAAAGATTGCAAATGATGATAAAATTTTGGAAGCTCTCTTAAAATACGTATTGAGAATGCATACTCGGTGTACACCATTCGGATTATTTGCTGGAAATACCCAGTTAGGTGATATTGTAAAAGGTGATTCATGTATTTCTATTAATTCGACAAAACGATTAAAGAAACATGTTCGAATTGATTCTGAGCTACTTTATGCTATATCTAAATATCTGAATTCTATAGATGATATTATCTCTAAAGCTAAAATATTTCCAAATAATACATTATACAAAATTGGAGATACCTTAAGATATATTGAACCTGTTATTGAAAGTAATCAATTAAATTTTATTGTAAATTCTCTTGAAAGTGACGAATATCTGGAAAAAGTCATTGATTTTTGCGAAGAAGGTGTATATGTATGTGATATATGTAGATTGTTAAAAGACAGTGGGTTCAAAATTGAGGACATTAAAACTTACGTTCGTGAATTATTGGATAATCAAGTGCTGTTTTCCGAAGTTCAATTATCTTCGATAGAAACACAACCGCTCAATAGATTAATATCCATAACAAAAAAAAACGAGACCGATTGCACATATAATCTGATTAGGGATATGAAAGAAATAGCTCAATATATAAAAAGCTATGCAAATGATAACAAAACAAATAACTATAAAATATTCTATGACAATTTTTTAAATTCTAATTCATTTATTAAACAACATATGACATCTAATCTTATTCAATTGGATTTACAGGTGTTGACGCAGAAAAATTATGTTTCAGAAGAGATTGCTAATTCTTTGTTAGTCGGCATTAATATATTAAATAAGCTATCTGTATACCAGGAAGATAAAGATCTTGAATTGTTTAAATCTCGTTTTCTAGAACGATATGAATATAATGAAGTTCCATTATTAAAAGTATTGGATGCAGAATTAGGATTAGGCTTTCCTGTTGCAAATAATAAGCTGCAATCCCCCTTAATAGATGATATTAAATTTGAAAGAGTTGAAAGCGTATCACATGAGGTGAAATGGGATAGAATTAAGACATTTTTCCACAAAAAAATAAGTGGCTTTTTATTAAATTCAAATTCAAATGAGATTGAGATTGAATTAACTGATAGTGATTTAAAAGAATTTGAGCCTTCTGATAATTATTTGCCTGACACACTTTCTGCTTTAGTAGAAATATATATGACTGATACAGGCGAAAGAATATATATTCCAGGGTTATCTTCTCCAGCAGCCAATTATTTTGGCAGATTTGCCTCGTCTGATCCGGATATTAGAAATTATATCAAGAAAACATTGTATGAAAAAGAAAATGAATATATTGATAATGAAACTGTATTTGCGGAAATATCACATTTCTCAGATGGGCGAATTGGTAATATCTTGTTGCGCCCTGCTTTTACCGAGCATGAGATACCAATACTTTCGACATCTTTATTACCTACCAAAAAACAAATTAAATTAGAAGATATAGTTGTGTCAATTAATAATAATAAGCTTATTTTGAGGTCATTACGATTAAATAAAAAAATTATACCTAGGTTGAGTTCGGCACATAATTACAGACGACGTGAGAATCTATCAATATATAGGTTTTTATGCAGTATTTATAATCAAAATAAAAAAGAAAGAATGGGTATCGACTGGGGTGTTCTTGCTAGTTTTCCATTCTTACCAAGGATAATATATAAAAATTTAATTTTTTCAAAAGCAACTTGGACTATAGATTCTGAATTATTAAAGCCATTTTATAGTTTATCTGATATTAAAATGATTCAGGCGATTTCAGATTGGAGAGCAAAATATCGAATTCCCTCAAATGTGGTTTTAAAAGATTTTGATAATAAATTATATGTTGATTTTGAAAATGCCACATTGGTTAAGTTGTTTTTTAAAATAGTCAAGAATAGAAAACAATTTACTTTAGAAGAATTTATTTTCTCAGAAAAGAATGGCTTTGTTTTTGATAAAAAAAAGAATATGTTTACAAATGAGTTTATCTTTTCGTTTTTCAAAAATAAATATGATGATAACATTCAATAATGATAGCCTTTCAGTAATTGGAGATGAATGGGTATATTACAAAATATATACAGGAGAATCTTTTATTGATAAATTACTGTCTAATATATTAGTTGCTAGTAAACAATTGTATAAAGAAGGGATTATTGACAAATGGTTTTTTATTCGCTATTATGATCCTAGGTTTCATATTCGGTTGCGATTCCATTTGACAAATTCAAAAAAAATACAGTATGTGATTGAATTAATGAATGTGTCTCTATCTGAATATTTGATAGAAGGACTTATTGATAATGTTCAAATAGATTCCTATATTAAAGAAAATGAACGTTATGGAGGTAAAGTGGGGTGTGCCTTGTCTGAATATATCTTTTTTGCTGATAGCGTGATGATGTGTGAATTTTCATCTTTACTTGGACAAAATAAAGAAGAGGAAAGGTGGCTGTTTGCTTTAATAAATATGGACAATTTGATGAATGATTTTAGTCTTTCGATAGAAACTAGACTTATATTTTTAGGCAATTTGATTGATTATTTTCATGTTGATTTTTTAAAAAATAAATATTTAAGCAAGCAATTTGATGCAAAATTCAGAGATCATTTAAGAGAAATCAAAATGTTTTTAGATAATGACAAAAGTAATATTTTTGAATATCTTGTTAATATACGTCGCAAGATGTACAATCAGATCATATTAGAAATATTAAATGGTATCAAGGACGAAACAATTCATAAGTCAGTTTTTGATTTGCTAAGTAGTTACATGCATATGAGTTGCAACCGTTTATTCAGGACGGAGCACAGACGAAATGAGTTTGTCCTATATAATATACTTCTTCGATTTTACAAATATAGACTTTATTCAAAGTAATTTAATAATGACACATAATATGAGAATTCTGTTAAATTGCTTCCCTCCATTGGAAGTGTCTATGCCTGATTTAGGATTATCTGTTTTAAAACAATATTTATCTCAAAGAGATGTTGATTGTGATATTTTGTATTGGAATATACTTTTGTATGATTATTCTAAAGAAATTGTGCCTATCAATACAAGTAGTGATACATCAACAATATTTATGCCATATTTATTTTATTTAAATAATGGGTTTAGTGAAGAAATGAGGCTACTTTTGCAAACCAAAAATCCGTCATGGACACTTTTGGATGCCAATTATTATGAAAGATATGTATCGAATACATCCGACAAAATAAGAAAATTCATTAACAATGTAATATCAGAGAAGAAAATAGATACTTATGATGTTATTGGGATTTCATATAAGTTCTCACAATGGATATCAGCATTGGTTTTTATCCGAGAATTAAAGAAACGAAATTCAAATATTAAAATAGTCATCGGCGGTATACCTTCAAAAATTGAAGCCCTAAAATTTGTAGAAACATTTTATAAAGATATAGACTTTGCAATATGGGGAGAAGGTGAGGCTTCCCTATATAAATTGATCCAGTTTCTACAGCAAAGCAATAATTCATCTGCAAAATTGCCTATTAATATACATTCTTTAGTTTATAAAAATCAACAAAGTGAAGTTATTGCTAATACGTGTCTCCCTGTATATTCTGAAATGGTTATTCCCGATTATACCGATTTTGTGAATCAGTATAATATTGAAAATATACGGCCTATTCTGAATATAGAAAACAGTAGAGGATGTTATTGGAACAAATGCACATTCTGTTATTTGAATGAAGGTTATAAATTTCGTCGAAAGACGAATAAACAAGTCTTAGAATCCATACATGATATTGTTGACAAATATAAAATTGGACAGCTGTTTTTTAACGATAATGATTTGTGTGGTGGAAACATGGAGCAGTTTGAGTCTCTTTTGGATCTATTGATTATCTATAATAAAAATTCCAATGTGAGTTTTATCGTGGGAGAATTCAACTCTAAAAAACTTAATAAAAATATTATTGAGAAAATATCTTTAGCTGGATTCAAAATGATTCAGATTGGTGTAGAGGCGTTAAGTGACAAGAAATTAAAGAAAATTGAAAAACATGCTTCTTTTATTAATCATTTATTATCCTTCAAATTTTGCTATAAATATGGTCTTGTAGTAACAGGCTCTAATTTAATAACGGGATTTCCAGATGACGATATCCAAGATGTAATAGATGCTGTGAAAAATCTTCATTATTTAAGGTTTTTCTTTAAATTTGGCTTGACAATCCGAGTGATAGACCTCTGTGTAAAAGCAACGTCAAAATATTTTTCCAACATGGATGAAAAAGATCGGAATAATTTACATTCTGACTTATCAATGTTAGTTGCTAATGAGCATGTTCAAAATAATAAATTTTATTTTTTTGAACATGTAAATTTAGGGAAAAAGGGGTTATGGATTCACTTTACTAATGTTCTTAATTTTTACAATAAGAACAATTTCTCATATAGGGTATATCCACTGAAAGACGAAGATGTTGTTTTTTTCCAGTATAAAGAGTATTTCAATGATAAAGAAATATTAAATATAGTCTTTAATGAATTGGAATGGTTTATAATTGAAGAATGCAGCAATGAAATTATCAATATGGAAGAATTGATCAGTAGAACAATTCATAAATATTCAAATATATTGCCAACGGAAGTCATGTCTATAGTCAAAGACTTGAATAAAGAACGATTATTATATATTGACAATTATACAGAAGAAATTTTTTGTATTATAGATGCAGATTTAAAGACTTTAGAAAATAGTTATGCAGTATAGTTAATGTAAAATTAAGACATGCGATAGCTAAATGAAATTCCCTCTACACCTCCAGCACGACGCCATGGACTGCGGCCCCACCTGCCTGCGGATGATTGCTTCCCATTATGGCCGCAATTATTCGTTGGAAGGCCTGAGGGAAAAAGCCAGCCTGACCCACGAAGGCGTTTCCCTGCTGGGCATTAGCGAGGCAGCCGAGCAGGTAGGTTTTCGGACAATGGGTGTAAGTCTGAGTTTCGAAGACCTGAAGGAAGCCCAATTGCCCAGCATTGTGCATTGGAACCAGGTGCACTTCGTGGTGGTGTATAAAATAAAGATTAAGCGAGGGGTTCACTTGGTATATATTGCCGACCCGGCATCCGGCAAGCTGGTTTATACCAAGGAGGAATTTTGCCGGTGCTGGTGCAGTTCGGTAAAGGATGAAGAGCCCACGGGCATCGCCCTCCTGCTGGAACCTACGCCTGATTTTTATCGGTACGAAGATGATTTGGACAAGCCTAAGAAAGGTTTTTCTTTCCTCTTTTCTTATTTGAAGCCTTATCATAAATTTATATCTCAGCTGTTTCTCGGGATGCTTTTCGGAAGTCTGATACAGCTCATCTTGCCTTTCCTCACGCAGTCGATTGTGGATTTCGGTATCGGTGCACAAAATCTGTCGTTTATCTACTTGGTACTGGTGGCGCAATTGGTGCTGACTTTGAGTACGACTTCGGTGGAATTTATTCGCGGATGGATACTTCTACATTTGGGTACGCGCATCAACATCGCCCTGATTTCCGATTTCTTGGCTAAGCTGATGCGGCTTCCGATGGGGTATTTCGACACCAAGATGGTGGGTGATCTTCTTCAGCGCATCAACGACCACGACCGCATCCAGAACTACCTGACCAATTCCACGCTGAATGTGCTTTTTTCCTTTGTCAATATCGTTATTTTCAGCTTAGTGCTTTTCCTATACAGCCCTGCTATCTTTGGAATTTTTGCTTTAGGTAGCATCGCTTATTTCGCCTGGGTGTGGCTGTTTATGAAAAAGCGGGCGGAACTCGACCACAAGAATTTCGCCCAGCAGTCGGCCAACCAAAGCAATGTGGTGCAGCTGATTACAGGAATGCAGGAGATAAAACTCTCGGGGTGTGAACAGCAAAAACGCTGGGAATGGGAACATATCCAGGCAAGGCTTTACCGTCTCCGCATCAAGGGCCTGGCCTTGAGCCAGTACCAGGATTCAGGAGCCGTGCTTATCAACCAGGTGAAGAACATCGTGATAACGGCCTGGGTGGCAAGTTTGGTGGTGAAAGGGGAGATGACCCTCGGGATGATGCTTGCCGTGCAGTATATTATCGGACAGTTGAATAGTCCGGTGGATCAGATGATAAGCTTCTTCCGGCAGACGCAGGATGCGCGCCTGAGTATCGACCGCTTAGGGGAGATCCATGGCAGGGAGGACGAGGAGGATGCAGACGAAAAGAGGATCCGCGAGATTCCTCCGGGAAGAAGCCTCGAATTGCAGAATCTGTCCTTTGCCTACGACAAGACCTCCATTGGTGAGCCAGTACTCAAAAACATCCAACTGACCATCCCTTCGGGGAAACAAACGGCCATTGTCGGCACCAGCGGAAGTGGAAAGACCACTTTGGTGAAGCTCTTGTTAGAATTTTACCCGCCCGACAAGGGAGGGATACAGCTGGGTAACAGTCTCCTGGGAAACTTCAGTATCCGCGAATGGCGCAAGCGATGCGGGGTGGTGATGCAGGATGGCTTTATCTTTTCGGACACCATTGCCCGCAACATTGCTCCGGGTGAGGAATCCATCGACAAGGAACGGCTTTTCAATGCAGTGGAAACTGCAAATATCCGGGAGTTTGTGGAGTCGCTTCCGTTGGGCTATAACACGAAGATTGGGAGCGAGGGACATGGGCTAAGCCAAGGACAGAAACAACGTGTCCTGATTGCCCGTGCCGTGTATAAGAATCCCGAGTTTGTGTTTTTCGACGAAGCCACCAATGCCCTGGATGCCAACAATGAAAGGACGATCATGCAAAATCTTGCCAAGTTTTTTAAAGGCCGTACATCGGTTGTGGTGGCACACCGCCTAAGTACCGTGCGGCATGCCGACAACATCGTGGTGCTGGAAAAGGGTGAAATTGTGGAACAGGGAACCCACGAGGAGCTTGCAAAGAAAAAGGGTGTATACTACAGGTTGGTTAAGAACCAGCTGGAATTGTAGAATTAGGCCTTCTTCCCGGTCAATGAACGGAGAGTATAATTCATTTAAAGCTGAAAATGGAAACTGAAATCCAACTAAAAAATAGAGACTCAAAACCTGGGGATTCCATTGAATTGCGCAGTGAAGAGATACAGGACATACTAACCCGCCCGCCACATTCCTTGATCCGCCATGGAATCACAGTTGTTTGTGCGGTAGTGATGGTCATCGTCTTGGGCAGCTTTTTCTTCAAGTATCCCGACATCGTTTCGGGGGAGATGGTGCTGACAACAGAAAATCCCCCTGCATGGATTGCCTCAAAAGTGACCGGCCGGATTAAGGAATTGTATTGCCACGATCAGCAGCCGGTGGCCGAAGGGCAGTTGCTGGCTGTGATTGACAATGCTGCTAACACCCAGGATGTACAATTACTTGACAAGCTGTTGGGTCAGGTTGTTGTTTCTGATTCAGTGGTTTCGATTCCAAGTTCGCTGTTGGAACACATCTTCCAGCTGGGGGATCTGCAATCTTCTTATTCCTCGTTTGTGAAGGCGGCAGTGGATTACCGGAATTTCCAGTCGATGAACGTCAACATGCGGGAGAAGGTCTCCATAGAACGGCAGATGGCGGGCAAGAAAATCTCTATGGCTTATTTTCAGCAGCAGCTCCGCCTGAAGGAACGGGAGCTGGGTCTGGCCAAGGAAGAATTTCAACGGGAAAAGATGTTATACGGACGAGGTATTATTTCCAAATCAGATCTGGAGACAGCCGAACAGACTTATCTGAGCGCACAGCAAGCGTATAGCCAGCTCCAATCCTCGACGATGTCGTCGCGCATCGAATCCGATCAATTGGGCGAGTCGGTGAAGAAATTGGACTTGCAGCACCGCCAGGATCGCAACTTGAATTTCAGTGCGCTCAACTCGAGCTACCGGGAACTGATAGCTTCGGTGCAATCGTGGAAAAAGAACTACATGCTGGTTGCGCCTACGGCTGGTAGGGTGAGCTTCATCAAATTCTGGCAAACCAACCAGCTGGTGGAAGCCAACGGCAAGGTTTTCTCGGTTGTGCCAGACCGTTCAGGAGAGCTGTTGGGCAAAGCCGAGCTACTGTCCGCCAGTTCGGGAAAGATAAAAGCTGGCCAGCGGGTTAACATTAAGCTTGACAATTACCCTTACTTGGAGTACGGTGTGGTGGTAGGTCGTGTGGAAGCCATCTCCCTATTGCCCGACGAGGATGGGAAATACACGGTGAGCATTACCCTCGCCAAAGGGCTGCATACTACCGTTGGCAAAAAACTGAAATTCACAGGGGAACTGTCCGGAACGGCAGAAATACTGACTGACGACCGTAGTTTGGGCAGCCGCCTTGTCTCGCCTCTGTATTCGATCCTGAAAGAAAAAACGGAATAAGGGATGTCTGAAGTCGTTGCACTTTTTCTATACATTTTGTATCTACAAACGGCAGCTTTTCAATATCCTTGAAGACCTGAAGCTCATGGGGGCGCCCATTTGCTACGATGCCAGTAGCCGAACTTATTGCTATTCAACCGACTACCTACTGTATGTGGATGTGAAAATGGAGTTGCTGGACAATAAAATTTTAAACGATGTTAATGGCGGCTCTTTTTCGGCAGAGTGCAATAAAATTGCACCCGTTCCCGATAAATTTGCACTTGAAAGCATTGGCCAACTTGCTTACAAAACTAACAGTTTTATTAATCATTAATTTTTTAAAGTTATGAACACAGTAGATTTACAAGCCTTGGGCTTGGAAGAAATGAATCAAGTGGAGATGAAAGGGGTAGAAGGTGGTCGCATCTTTTCAAAGGTGTGGAATTGGATGGTTGGCCATTCAATTCAAGATGCAACAGCCGGTGCAACATTCTATTTTTAAGCTCTATCACCAATTTTAAGTCAACTAAAGACTAAATTAAATGAAAACTAAAATTGCAATCGTTTGCCTATTTGCCTTCAGCCCTTTGTTTATCTATTCCCAAGTTAAAGGCAAATTATTGGATGCGTCAACGCATAAAGCTGTGGAAAATGCCATTGTGCAGTTTGGAGATTTACCAGAGGAAAATGTGGTGACAAAAGCGGATGGGGGTTTCGAAATTCCGCAAAAACATGGCTTGGTGGTTTCCATCATTTGTCTTGGCTATAAATCCCTATCTGTGCTGGTGGACGATATTGGTAAGAATCCTCTGATTCTGCTGGAGTCCTCACCAATTGAGCTGAAAGAAGTTGAGGTGAATTATGTAGATGCCGAGAAACTATTGGAAAGGGCTTTTGAGAATACAAAGCAAAAGCTATTGGTCAACGAATACGTGAGCTATGACATGCACTTTGTTCAAGCGATGAACGGGATAGATTCCGATGAACTGCAAATGTCTTATGTCTCTTTTTTGAAAAAGAATAGCTTGAAGAATGGAAAGATTCCCTATGAATTAGGTTTGATTTCATTGCAGATATTGAAAGAAGACCAGAAGGAGAGCAAAGATTATATCGCAAACTGCGACTATCAAGGGGCTTCCATCTTTAATATGAAAAATCTTGAAAAATACAAAATAACCCTCTCTGATTCGCAAAATGACGAATTCCTGGTATTGAAAGCGCAACAAAAATCAAGAGCATCAAATTCTAAAAGTTACTTGTGCTATATAAATCGCAATGACACCACCATCAATCGTTTTGATGTGGAAGTCACCTCTCTTGACAAATTGGAATATAAGAAAGATTCTCACTTTCAATGGGCTACAAAAGGGATGAAGGGGCGATTGGAATTTTCACGACGGGGAGAGGCCATGTATATGACAGCTGTTCAATATACTTTAAAGCTACAATACCTCATGGAGGATGGCACAGTCTCCAGTGTGGAATGTTTCATGGATAATAAATATAGAAACAGGGGAAGCGAAGGCCCAAAAACTAAAAAATTGAATGGGTATTCGAGGGAGCTCTTCTCTATAAAAAATTGAATTATGAGAAAGATATGTATCTGGTAATAGGGCGGATGCAATACTAGGCAAATTTTATTTTCGGCATAATTTTGACGCCCAGAGAAATATGTATTGTAAAAATGCTTTCATATTATTTTTTGTTCTGCTTTCAATTGGGATGCCTCCAGCCCAATCTGTAAAGAGTGAATTGAGATCCGATTTATGGAAGACCATTCTGCCGACGCATCGTGGTATTCCGTACTCATTGCCCCTCGATTCGTTGACTGATACAATTAAGACAATTCAGAAAGAGGTTTCAGGTGATAATGATGCAGCATATTATTATAGAAATTTTAAAAAAATGGATTTCTTAGAGAAGAGCTATCAAAGATACAAAGAAGCTTGTTGGATAGACGAGCTTTTCCCATCGAAGATAGACCTTAATATTTATTTAAACCCGCCAAATCAGCGTATTTTGACTTTAAAATATGATTTTGGACATTTTTATCTTGCAACAAGATGTGACAACGGTGGCTTTAGTTTCGACTTGTTTGGTGGTGGGCCACGAAAACTCTCAAAGAAAACAAAATGGATTTTGAAAAATGTGTATAATGTGTCTGATGAGGAATTGAAGGGGAAATGAATGGTGACATTGCCTGATAGCTTCCAAGACAAAATATTAAATTAATTAAAAAAACGAGGTTTTCACCGAAAGATTAGGCATGTACATCATCGACGAAATAAATTCGTTGAAATAAGAATAGAGCATTTATGTAAGAAAGAAACGAATTCAATCCCGCCGGTTACACAAAAGAACACATGATCTTCAACAGGCGCAAGGCGAATATGTTGTTGACTGAAATCAGGATTGAATTATTGGACTGCGGTGAACGAAACGATGTGAATGGCGGCTCTTTTTCTGCAGAGTGCAATTTTATTGCACCCGTTCCCGATAAATTTGCACTTGAAAGCATTGGTCAACTTGCTTACAAAACTAACAGTTTTATTAATCAACCCGTGGTGCATTTAGAGCACAAAAGACTTGATTAGATTAATATTTCGGTTTAATAATTTGTTTATCATTTGAATAACTGTCAAAGCGGTTATTTTCGATAATATTCTGTTTTTATAACCGTCAAATGATTTAGCGTAATTGTGACGGATCATAAATTGGTCGCAAAGCTGAGAGAATAGGGTCTCAATACGCTTTCTTGTTTTTCTCAGCAAATACGGTTGTTTTTTGTAGTTATGCTGATTGATTCTCATTGGAACTTCCAGCCGTATTTGGCTTGAAATAAATAAATACAAGTGATAGTCAGCGCTTAAATAACCTCTATCTCCAATAATCGTACAAGAAGAAAAGTTATATTTGACGTTCTTCAAATAGTGGATATCGTGCACACAAGCAGGTGTAAGTTCTATATCAGAGAATACTCCAGAAGCACTACAGACTGCATGTAGCTTATATCCAAAATAATGAGATCCTTGACTGGCACAATATCCTTTAGATGGGCTTGTTAATACATCTTCTTTGCAAACAGTGATTCGGAAAGATCGGCTTAACTTGCAAATTTCCAAAGGTATGCTATCAATGATAAAATAGTTTTCAGAGCCTGTCAGCTTTTCTGTTATTGCTTTGCGAATGAATACGCTTTTTTACAAAAAACAGTTTTCGTCTACGACGATTATAAACGCTACGTTCAATCTTTGAACCCAGTGATTTAGGGATAACTCGAAACAGTTGGTGTTCAGAATCAATGCCGAAAGATTCTGCTGTCAAATCCAGGGAGATCAACTCTATGTCACTTAAACGTGGACAACGAATTTGATTCAAGAAATTACTTTTTGTCTCAAATTGCTTTAATATCTCGAGATTTTTCTCGTACTTTGTTATAAAGTTGTTCATGTATTTATTTGATAACCATATAAATATACGGGTTTTATCCGAATTGAACAACTTTTTTCGTTTTAAATTATCAAATGCACCACGGGTTATGTTACCATTGTTGTGTTTAGATAAATACAAATTCTTCTGTAAAATAATAATCAAGATATTTATGAAAACGATATTTATATTTTTCCTGTCACTTATATTCTTGCCCGTCCAAGCGCAAAGTCACGTAGAGATACCACCTTATGACTTGGACACCGCACTGATCAAAACCATATTCAAAGAGAACTATGCTGGTGTGAGAATCAATCTATTTAAATTACCGCCTATTAAGGATGCTGATTTTGATAATCTTATATTGCTTCGGAATTTATTGATCAAACCAGACTCCGTGGACAAAAAAATTATTGTTGACATAGACACGAATGATGTAGTATTGTTTTTTCCAAAGCAACCATCTACATTATATCATCTGAACAAGCAGAAAAAATTTGTTGGAGAAACTGATCCACAAAGAGTGAGAAATGTAATTATGAGATTGCAAGCGCTTGTAAGCGATGGCAGCTATAAATCTGGTATTCATGATATTTTTTTAATTTCCCTATTTCCTCAAGAACAGTATGAATATAAATATTTATCATATATTTTCCAAGAGAGAAAAGATTTTTATGTAATGGATGATAGGTTCAGGGCATTTGATTCTTTAAGTGATTTATTGAAATATAATTTTGGCTCTGACATCAATTTTATTGAAACATACAGATATAGATATTCAGTAAAAGATAAATACAGATTTTGAATTTCAATCTTTCAAATAATCTAATGTTGGTATTCATGATAAAGTGAGGGTAGTCCCGATGATTTTCATAAGGAAAAAATATGAAAAAGATTATAATAGCATTCTATTGGTTGAGCTTTTTTGCTTCGATAAAGTCACAAAACTCTATCATGCGGTTATGCAAGGATAATTTCACTCTATCCAAGCCACAAAAAGATCTTTGTATTAGTCAAATAGAGAAGCATGGAAGGGGAGGTGTCAGTAATGATTCATCAGACGTATCGCAACTAAACTTTTTAGTGATACATGCTGATACAACGACCAATGAGATTACTTATGACATCGATCGCTCCCGATTTTTTTTATTTCATGGCCCCTCATCCGAGAAATCCTATTTTTTTTATGATACGGGTTCACAGTCTGAATATTCAAAAAGACTTAGTGATGAATCAGGCCATGGATTTGAATATCCCTTTCTTATATCCAAGGTATTCGGGGCAAAGTCAGCTTCCCTAATCGAGTTGTTTACATACGACAATCGTTACAATGCTGTTTTAGCTGTCAATGAGAAGGGAGAATCTTGGATTATTGATAGTTATTCCACGTTTTTTCAATCGTTAAACGAATACCTTGGCTATCTTTTGGTTCCGAGAAAAACTACATCGAAACCTGTAAAAAGCGACTCGAACTGTGTAAAAAGCTATCGAAGCAAAAGTCTCGCGCTTCGGGATCAAATGTAATATCCTTAGATTCGCTGTCCTTCAAAAAACGTTATCAAACACGCAATTAACTAAGATAATAACAAACTATGAATAAATATGTATTACATGCATTTGCTTTACTTATAGCTATTTGCATAAATCCTGCTGCAATTGCCTCCGATACTGCAAAGATTATTCCCTTAATCAAGTATTCCCCTGATAAGTTTGATGAGCTTGTCGAGACGGCATTTTCAATCACACCTAATTCTAATTATTTGGAAATAAGCGGGGATCGCTACACTTTGTTTCTTGGGGAAAGGCGGGAAAAATTTAAGGATGATGACTCCTTCTTTAAAAGCTATTTGCCGAAGAACATTGTGTCGAAAGACTCCATATTCTTCCTTTCATTCGATATTGACAAGCATGATCGGTTCGATGGCTTCTATCCGCCTAAATATTACGGCGTTTTAGAAAACGGGAAAATGTTCTTTTTCCGAGGACACGACACCACAAAGTATGAGCTGACCGGATTGCTGCAAGTAGAATACGGGTCGATAGATAAGTTCCGGGAAAAGCAACTTGAGCGATATTCGAATTTACTTTACTATGAAAACCAAAGCAATGGCTTGGGCAAAGAAATCGACGAACAGACGGCTGTCGATGTCTTGCGGGAGGATTATACTTTCTATGGAGATCAAAGCAATAGCAACAAAGAGGTTGCGGTGCAGAAGTTTTTGAACTTTATCAGAAAAAGCGTCGTCTTGTCGGATGCACAAGCAACGATTGTCCGGGATTATTTTGCGGGAGGGGAAAACCTCGATAAAGCCAAGATGATCTACAAATACTATGACCATCAGCCGGACGCTGATAATTGTTTGATCGGTAGAAGTCCGGAAAAGATTCTTTCGCAAATATTGGTGAGAAATGAGTTCGAGAATGTGATGTTCCGGATAAAGCAACAAGCCCAATTGAGAAACACTTGCTTTTGGCAGCTATGCCGTTTAGACAAAAAGAAGCGGTCGCAAGAAAAAAGCTCCAACTTTATTTATTATAGCGATATCGAATTTTTGGAAAGGATACAAAGCCAAGTGTTTGGAGTGGATAAGTAAATCAGCAATATAGTAAACCCCGGGAGCTATAAGGGAGTTGTTCGCAAAATATAATAATAGATCGGGAATGAAAAGAAAAAAAGTTGCCATTATTTTATTCGGGATAGCACTTGTTTTAGCGTTGGTTTGCGTGAAAAATTTCAGCGGATCAAAGAAGATAGATCTCCATAACAGGTTTGCATTGATTCACGAAAATCAGGTCTTTACCCTCTCTCAGATCAACATTGCTGACAATTGGGACGCTGCACTAGTTATTGGCCCCTACAATACGGCTGGCGTTGACAAAATAAAAATGGATGATGCTATAAAATCGGATATAAAAAGTAGTGCATTTGGTGATGAAGGCTACTGCACGCTTATCTTTGAAAAAGGGGGCGAACTGGTATCTTATGCTTTTGTCCCCAGAACTAACTGTGCGGATTTTTCCGATCTTGACAATATCCAGATTCAACGGGACGAGAAGTTGCGCCTCACAAAGAAGAGGGTTGTTAAGAAAGAATAGTATAACGCTAAGTGGCAATAACATGAAAAAATCAATTATAATATCGATACTTCTCATGGCGTGTTTGCAGCTAATAGCCCAAAATGCGCTGACCATCCCGGATTCTATGCGGTAAAGCCTGATTTAGAATTACTGAAACAGAAATTGAGAGGCTTGCAAGAAAATAAGTTGTCCAGATACAGCAAAGATGTGAAAGATATTACAGCCGAGGACTTGGAAAATATGGTTGTTATCAATGTTCTAAAAATATTTCCGGATACCATCTCACTGGATAGGGTCATATTTAAAACGGATGATAATATTTTTTACATATATCTGCCTTCCAAATCCAAACTCTATGTGTGGATGCAAAGTGATGGTTATTTCCTTTATGCGCGAAATTATGAAATAAACACCCAGGCATTAGAATTGATAATGCATTCGATAGATGACGTTAACAAATCAGACACCTTTTTTATTTCATTTTTTTCCGACGGATCGAGGACATCATCATATCATTGCATACAAAGTCGAGGGAATATATAAATGCAAAGAGATTTATCATGATTCATATTTCACTTCGTTTGATAGCGCATTCGAATATTTCTTTTCTTCAACGGTTTGCTATGCCGATATTTTTAAGAAGCGTGCAAAATTCCACAGAGGATTGTATGAATGGAGAGGTTATGAATAATGCGTAAACGATGAAAAAACAACTATTTTTGGGTATCCTCCTTTTTATGGCAGAAGCATCCTTTTCACAAAACCTACCCGTCATCAACGACAATTTGAGGGTGCCGATCGATGAGTCTATGCTAAGAGAGGGCATAGCAAAAATGAAAGTTAGCTGTCATGAGTCGATAGAAAAGGAAATCCGGAATTTTTCACCGGACTACCTTCAGGATATGTTGGGGATGAACTATCTTGAGATCTTGCGGACACTATCCAGAACACCATAAAATGCAGGGTGGACACGACATCCTTCCTTGTTTATGTCCCTCAGAGGAAAGACAAAATGTTTTTCTGGAAGACTACCAGCAAGTATTTCACCCCGGTCAATAATTATGACACCAAATTATTCGCTTCAGCCTTATATAAACATCACAGGGCGGGATATGATCCGGCGTTCCATGTCAGCTTGTTGCCTAACCAATTTCCAAAATTCTCGATCTTGGGATTTAGAATAAAAAATGGGCAGTATGCCTTCCTTGAGATAGGATCTTCCAAACTATTTCCATCCCTTAAATGCTTGCTTGATTATTACTTCGGGTCTCCCGAGAGCTATATCGAGAGTTACAGGAATAGGCTAAGGTACAAAAATGAGGTACCGAAGTATGCAAAACAGATTTACCAATAAATCTTTAAGATGGGCTTGATTGTAAGCATATCGAGTTAAATATTTGTTAATTAGTATATTATAAAACACCTGGAAAGATTTTGAACACAATCATTACTGAAATTTCGACCTTATTGGAAGAGAAAAATATCCCATACAAGGAATGTATGCTTACGGGGAGCTTCTCTTGCAATAAGAATAACGATCATTCCGACATCGACATTTTTCTTTTGTCTGACCGGGTGAACAATGTCACTGTGGAGAGCCATGTCTTCAACAACCGGCGCTTTGAACTTATACTATTCCCATATCATAAGACACATTGGTTGCTGCTTTTCCAGCAAATGGGAAAGTATAAATATCTGTCGATGTTTGAGAAGGGGAAAGTGTTACCGATGAGGAAAAATTCGATTTTGGGGAAACTGGACAGTTTAAAGAATATTTTCAAAGGAAATTGCATGGAGCCAAACAACAGGCAGATCCTATACTTGCGACACCGGATCACAGATCTTATCGATGACATAGACCAAGCCAACAGCTACGGGGAAAACCTGCTCACGGTATGCGAGATCGTAAAACTGCTGTCGCAACTTGCTACATCGGCCTACGATTACTCAGGCAGACACTTAGCCAAAGAACTCTCCAACTATGGAAGCATTGAAGCATGTATCTTGAAAATGGTAGGGAACTGTTTACCTGATAGCGATTTTGAATTGATAAAAAACGAGGCAAGAAATATTCTTTCCATGTACGGCGGCCTTTTATACAGGCATAGTACCAATTACTCATACGATGGTGGAGATGGTGAAAACGGGCTATTCATCCAAATAGAGGGATTGGGCTATTTAGATACCAGAGTCTCTAAAATCCTGTACGATCTGACTCCACAAATTCCCAATAGCGACCATGTCATCGTTTTTTATGTGGGCAATAATCAAATGCTTGAACGGGGAACATACATCCACATTTCCTGTAAGGATTATCCAGCGACAACAAACATCCTAAACGGGTTCTTTTTGCGTCGCATTGATTGGTCCCTTTCCCAAAATATCCGATTTTCCTATCCGTACCAAATAGGGTTTGACGTAGCGCTTTATTTTGGGGGGCAAAAATGCCTTGACAAATTGTTTCCCCTGTTCCAACAGTTGTCCAGACTAATTCAAGAAGACCTGTGGAATTGTAAAGTTGACCACGCCTATCTTGTACAGCTTGGATTCGCCGTTCTCTTTTCGTTGAAGTCGGGTTTCGGCAATAAATTGCCAAGTGGTATGTTTCTCCATCTGGCAGAGAAATTCCAGTGCGAAGCTATTGATGTCAATCAGGTTTACAATACTACGCAATTGAAGACGGTGGAGAAGGCAATGAGAAGGATGCACCGAAAGTACTTTCTGGCTCAAAAAACGAAATTAGAATATCTGGATAATTCAATCAATGCTTCCACGCCTGATGAGGTTAAAAGATACATCGACTGGGGAAAAAATGCCGCTTCCATACTACGAGGGATGCCCGACAAAGATATTCTATATGATCCGATATTCATTGAAGGATCGTCGGTCAGAGAACAATTATATGAAAAGGTATTCAGCACAATTTTGAGTATTTTAGGGATAGAGCCTCATGAAAAGTACAGTATCTTCTTCATGTTATCAGAATTAGAAAATTAGGAAACAATGCGTTTGAAAAAATTTCCGACCTGCCAGCAACTGATAGCTTCGGTGCAATCGTGGAAAAAGAACTACATGCTGGTTGCGCCTACGGCTGGTAGGGTGAGCTTCCTCAAGTTTTGGCAAACCAACCAGCTGGTGGAAGCCAACGGCAAGGTTTTCTCGGTTGTGCCAGACCGTTCAGGTGAACTGTTGGGCAAAGCCGAGCTGCTGTCCGCCAGTTTGGGAAAGATAAAAGCTGGCCAGCGGGTGAACATCAAGCTTGACAATTACCCTTACTTGGAGTACGGTGTGGTGGTAGGTCGTGTGGAAGCCATCTCCCTATTGCCCGACGAGGATGGGAAATACACGGTGAGCATTACCCTCGCCAAAGGGCTGCACACTACCGTTGGCAAAAAACTGAAATTCACAGGGGAACTGTCCGGCACGGCAGAAATACTGACTGACGACCGTAGTTTGGGCAGCCGCCTTGTCTCGCCTCTGTATTCGATCCTGAAAGAAAAAACGGAATAAGGGATGTCTGAAGTCGTTGCACTTTTTCTATACATTTTGTATTTGGTTCTAAGGAGTATGTTGGGCTGAGGAGTGACGGGGCTTTTATGATGAGAATGCCCCGTGAAATAGCTTCACGCAAAACCTTTATGTGAACGCGGCATCTTCATCAGCCCTAAACACCATCAAAGGTGTAGTTTTGAAAACGACTTGGATGCAATAGAATCAACAAAGTGATAAGACTTAAAACTACTTACTTTTGTGGCTAGCCTTTATCTTTGGAGCATTGAAATTTCCATACTTTATTTTGGATCAACCCAAAGCCTTAATGGATATTTAGCATGTATTTCAACAGGTTGGTCGTAGGGCATAAAATTTTCCCTGAGATCAAGAATGGTTCTTTTGCCTTTATGATCGGAGCAATCCGGCTTTCGTCTTGAGGCTGGAGTTGGACAATGCGGTAGGCTTCACGGCTTGTTACTATGATTGTATCGGACACAAACTGGGGCTTGAATGCAGATGGCAATACGTGGCCAGGATATTCATTCGTCTCAAAATGTAGATTTCGTATCTCACTGGGAACGATGTTGCCCGGAACTTTACCGATATAAAGCATTTTACCTAATTTGTTCTGGCTGACGGTTATCTGTGTCTTAATCGACGGCTGGTAGGGGATCACTGCCAACAATGAAATCAAGATTACGATCGTAGATGTGATGATTGCAATCCCATAACGTAGCAGTGCAGGGGGAACTCGTCCAATGATGTTCCGTACTTTTTCACTGCGAAGTTCAATAGATTTGGTTGCCTCTTTCATCGTCTTAATTTTTATTTCAATCGGTTTATTTCATCGGTAGCTTGTTGCCCTTTGTATTTGTTGCGGGTTGGGTTGAAACGGTATAAAAGCGAGAAATACACTTGCCTGGGGTGGTAGGCGGAGCTGTAATCCATGCTAATGTTCTGGTATTGCATATTCCATTTCGACGCACTGGTGTCAAACAGGTCTTTTGCCCCAAATACAAGGGTCAGTGTTTTCTGGAGCATCTCTTTGGAGGCGCTCACATCGGCACTCCAACGTTTCTTCAGGTACACAATGCTATAATTCCCTGATGTCGCATACGACAGATTTGCACGAAGTATATACCCATTTTTGAAACTAAAGGCATTGTTCCATTTGCCTTCCCACCGGGCATGGCTGTATTGGCTGCTCACGTTTTCCAAATGAAGCCATTGGTTGTAGACCGAGGTTTCCAAACGGGGACTCCATGGGCCAAAAGTTGGGTTGAAAGAAGCAGTCACACTCAAATTCTGGCTGTTGGGCACGTTTGCTTGTTGAAAAAGAATAATGGGGCGATTTTCATATTGTGAAAACACTTTCTGTATTTCATTTTTGTTTCTTTCATAATTGGCCATAAACTGCCATTTATGCCATCCGGCAGTCATTGTAAACTCATGCGAAAGTGCCGGAACAAGATTTGGGTTGCCACCTTCATAGGTGAAGGGAGAATCATACTGGACATTGCTCCGCAACTGATTGTAAGTCGGGTAATTGATTTTTCGCTCGTAAGCCACATTTAGGTTCAAGTCTTTATCGGAATAAGACAGGGATAAATAAGGGAAAAGCTTGTCGTAGTTTTTGGATTGCTCGTCTATGTGTTCGCCGTGATTGTAGTAATCAAAATTGACGTGTTCGTATCGCAGGCCACCATTCAACGCATACATTCCAAGCTGTTTCTGATAGGAAGTGAAAAATGCGCCCCTGTTCTGTTTAAGCTTTGTCTGCGAATTGGAAAGCCCCAGGTCAGCTTGGCTGATTGTGTAGGTCTGGTTTACTTCTGTGTGTGAATATTCACTGCCGAAAGATAGGTTGCCGCCATTCAGTTGATAGTTGAACACATCTTTCACTGCAAACAAACTGTTCCGCTGGATGCCTACAGATAAGATTGTATCTGCTGATTCTGAGAAAAGATAGGTATCCTGATCTGTCTCATCCTTACTTTTCAAAAAATCAGCACTTACGTTCAACCGGAGTTTAGCATTCAGTTCTCCATCAAAGTACCCATTCACCATGTGAGAATAGTCGTCCCCTCCAAAATGGGCGAACTCATTGTATTGCTGTATCGCTGAAGGAGACTGGCTGTCAAGCAAAATGTGCATGCTGCTTGATGGATTCACAAAAGTGCCATCGTATTTCACTCCAATCGATACCTTCTTGTTCGGGTTAAAGTTGATCCCTAATTCCGGGTTAAATACTTTCCCATTCATTCTCTCATACGCATAATTTTTTTGACTTATAACACTGTCTTGAAGATCTATATACTGATTTATGTAGGTGTTGGCTTTCCGTTTCTGAACCTGATATGCGAATGTTCCAAACACGTCCCACCGCCCTTTGCGGTAGTTGAGCTGAGCATTCTCACGACCCGAATACACATTTGAGTAAGCTTGCATCATATAAAGAGAACCGCTTATGCCTTCTCCAACGGCTTTCTCGGTGGTGATTTTTATAACCGACTTCACCGAAGCATCGTATTCTGCCCCCGGCATTGTGATCACTTTGATTGTCTTAATGTCCTTGGGTGAAAGCCTGTTCAGCTCTTCCTGATTGCGGACCAATCGGTTGTTGATATAAATCACGGGAGTTCCTTTCCCAAAAACGGTGAATGCACCGTCATTCTCAGCCACGAAAGGCATCTGGGCAATCACCTCGCTGGTGGAAGGCAGTGTAGCCAAAGCTGTATTTTTCACATTCGCGACAATTGCTCCGTTTTCATTCTTAAAGATTCGCTGATTGCCAGAAACGACCACTTCCGCCAGTTCGCGTCCCGAAGGTGGCAGGATGATCGAAATGCCGTTTTCTGCTTTTTGGATGGCCGTTTTATAGCCAACGAAAGATGCTTTCAGAAAACCAGGTTTTCCGATGTTGTTTTTTAGGCTGAAATCGCCTTGCTCGTTGGTGACTGTTCCTGTCACAAAGGCCGAATCGGGCAATGAATAGAGCATCACATTGGCATAAGCGATGGGGTGTTTGCCTTCATCCGTTACTTTTCCCGTGATGGTTTGACCGAAAGCCGCTGTGAAAGTCAACTGGATAAGTAATCCGAATAGACATGTTAGTTTCTTCATACGTATAAATTTTACAAAATATTTACAACTTGCTAATTCCCGAGTTCTAATTGATTCTTCACGAGCTCAAAATATTTTCCTTTTTGCTGCACTAATTTCGAATGATCGCCAACTTCCACTATTTTTCCCGAATCAAGTACCACAATCTGATCTGCATTCTTTACCGTACTGAGGCGGTGCGCAACAATTATAACCGTCTTATCTCGATAGAAGTCTTCCAGATTTTCTACAATTGCTTTTTCATTGTTGGCATCTAACGCATTGGTGGCCTCGTCGAAAAATACAAATTGGGGGTTTTTATACACAATGCGGGCAATGAGTATGCGTTGTCTCTGCCCTTGGCTTACACCTTGCCCGTCTTGCCCGATTAATGTGTTGTATCCCAAAGGAAGAGCTTCGATATACGCAGCAATGTTGGCCATGTTTGCAGCATAACGAAGTCTGTCCAGGTCCACTTCATCATCCGATACAGCAATATTACGGGCAATGGTGTCTGAGAATAAATAACCGTCTTGCATGACAGCCCCACAATTCTGGAGTACTGACTTTCAATCCTAATTTTTCTGGTTTCATAATCGTAATAATTTAAAAAATTTCATTGCCTACTCTGTTACAAAGTTTTCGGCTTCCACTTAGTTATTGATTGATCAAAGAATAATTTCTCGTTTCATAGCATCTGCCTTTTAGGCGTTGCCAGTCTTTGGTCGCTTTCGAAGTAATTGTCTTCGCGGGACTCTCTATAAAATCCATTTCTGATAGTACCTCCATGGATCATGGACAATTTTGCTTCCTCCATCAACTCAAAGTCATTTGCTGTTAGGTTCATTAGTTCCATAATTCTTATTTTTTTTAATTGTTTGTTTTATTCGTTAATTTGATATTGCAAATATCAGGACTGTTTTGCATCCACTTGGTTATCGAAATGCTATCTTTACGTTAATGAAATGTTATTGTTTTATTGTATCCAAGTATACGTTCCATCACTTTCTTTTTCCCAATGCCCTCCTCCTTGAATCTGAGACATCATTTTTTCACTCATCTCGTATTTGCTAAATTTTTCAAAAGTTGTTTTCATATCTATTTTCCTTTTTTGAATTAATGATTAATTATCTATTGCAAAGTACGCCTTATAATTTTTATAAATATGTTATTGAAAGTTTATATAAGGTTATCAGATTGTTATTATATTTGCATAAACAAGATGATTTGCTCCTAATATGAAGATTCGGTATATAAAAACAATAACTTTAATAGCTCTAATTTTGGTTATAGGGTTACAGATTACATGGCTTCATAACACGTATTCTATATTTAATAAGGATTTTAATAACAAGACTGATAAAATCTTTCAGGAAGCAATAAGCAAAGTTATTTATGCAGAAGCATCACGTCCTCATCGTAAAATACCGGCTCGTATTATAGTTGAAGGTGTAGGGCCTGATAAGGAAGCTTATACAAACGCAATGGCATTTAATGAATTTTATAGCAGATGGGGTTATCCTTTTTCTCTAAGTCGGATGGATAGTATATTCAAAAAAGAACTTTATGATAATATTGGGAAGTTGGATTACCAGCTTATGTATCAAAATATAAAAGGGAAAAGAATTATTAAGACAGGGAATTTCAACCCCAATGTCCTTAATCAAGGGATCCACCTTGAACGCCCCTTGCGGAAAGATAAGGCAGAAAAAATTGAACTCTATGTTTCATCTCCTTACCGGATTATTTTTGGGCGCATGTTTCTTTTGTTCATTGCTTCGGTATTGATTACTTTAATCGTTATCTACAGCCTTTACTGGCAAATGAAAATTATTGCCCGCCAAGACCGGATTGCCGAGATTCGGAAAGATTTCACCCATGCGATGATCCATGACATGAAAAACCCCATCATGACCATTCAAATGGGAATTAATGCGCTGAAAGGAGGAAAACTCGATGATAAGCTACAGATGAAGCAACAATATTTTGAGATTGTCTCCAAAGAGAGTGAGCATCTTTTATCTTTGACAAACAAAGTGTTGACCATTGCCAAGTTTGAAGAAAAACGGATGACCCTGGCTAAGCAAACCATTGAACTACGACCTATCTTAGACGGAATTATAGATAAATACGGCGTGAACCAAGAGAAACTGATTGAATTTGAATTGGATTTGGAAAAGCTGCCATCTATCTATGCCGATGCGGAATATATTTACGAAGCATTTAGCAACCTGATTGACAATGCCGTGAAATATTCAGGAAAGAATGTCCACATCCGAATTTCCGGCATTCCAAGTGCGCACGGGGAGAGCGTAATTAAAATTCGTGACAACGGTGTGGGGATTTCCCTGAAGGATCAGAAAAGAATATTCGAGAAGTTTGAGCGGGTTGGTTCCAATAAAAGAAATCCTGCCGTAAGAGGTTTTGGATTGGGACTCAATTACGTGTACCAGGTGGTGACGGCTCATGGAGGCCAAGTGACTGTGGAAAGCGTTTTGAACGAGTACAGCGAATTTACGATAACTTTACCAGGAAAAGAAAATGATCAAACTACTATTGATTGAAGATGATGCAAATCTGGGCTATATTATAAAAAGCAGCCTTGAAGAAATTTTAGGGGGCTATGAAGTGGTGACGGCCACAAACGGCGAGGAGGGGCTACTTGCTTTTGAAGAATGTGCCCCCGACCTGATCGTGTCGGATATAGACATGCCTGTTCTCAATGGAATAGAGATGGTCCGTAGGATACGCCAAACAAATCAGGAGATCCTCATAGTTTTTGCCTCTGGCAAAACCTCTTCGAAAGATGTGACGCTTGGCTATGAGGTGGGAGTAAACAACTACATCAAGAAACCTTTTCTTCCGGAAGAATTGGACGCCCACATAAAAGCTCTTTTGCAATATTCTCAGGCGCGGCGGTATAAGCCAGCACTGGAAATTTATAAACTGGGTTGTTTCCAATTTAATCCCAAACTCTATTTCCTTTCCAGCGATGGCGTGAAGCAAAACCTGACGGCTCGCGAATCTCAGCTGTTGGAAGAACTTTGTAAACGAAAAGGCGAAGTGGTTCCTCGGGAAGACTTATTGAAGAAATTCTGGGGAATAGATGATTATTTTACCTCACGTAGTTTGGACGTTTTTATCAGTAAAATGAGAAAATATCTGTCCGGCGACGGGAGAGTATCCATCAAGAACATCAAAGGCGTAGGACTTATTCTTGAATGCTTCTCGTGAGATGTTTCAGCTCCTCCGATTTGGAACGCAAATCATCTTTCAGCGGAGCATTAACAAATGAATCAAAATAGAGTAACTTGGACAGAAGCTGAAGCCTCTGAATCAAATCTTCTCCCCAAAATCTCACTCTTAGATCGCTCAGAATAGTCTGCACGTCGTTGTCGTAGAAAAATTCTGCTTCTTTTCCCATTGCCAGCGAGTAAACGGTTCTATAAAACTCTTTTTCGGATCTTTGAGTAACCATATATTATTCATTATTTACTTTGGCAAAAGTATCTTTTCTAAAGATGTAAGGCAATTTTTCTACGTTATCAGATTGTTATTAATTCACTGGATGGGACGAATCATTTATTTTACTCTAACCTTGTTTTAGTCTATGAACAGGAAAAATGTAACTGGTTCAGTTCATTAGCCAAAAACAGGCACGATTATGCCATAAAACACAATCTGCCTGTTAACCCGCAAAAATATAGGGGAGGCATTCTGTGGTTATCTCCCCTTCGGCTTATGACAATTTCATTCCCACTCAATGGTGGCAGGAGGTTTCGAGGAGATGTCGTACACCACGCGATTCACGCCGCGCACCTTGTTGATGATTTCGTTCGAAACTTTCGCTAAAAATTCGTAGGGAAGGTGAGCCCAGTCGGCAGTCATGGCATCCGACGATGTGACGGCACGCAAGGCTACCGTGTTTTCGTATGTTCTTTCGTCTCCCATCACACCCACGGAACGCACGGGAAGCAGGATGGTTCCGGCTTGCCACACTTTGTCGTACAAGTCGTATTCACGCAGCATGCTGATATAAATGTCGTCGGCATTTTGTAGCACTTCTACCTTTTCGGGAGTGATGTCCCCTAAAATACGAATCCCAAGCCCAGGCCCGGGGAACGGGTGGCGTTTGATCAAATGGGCCTGCATGCCCAATTCCAAACCAACTTTTCTCACTTCGTCTTTGAATAGCAGGCGGAGCGGTTCCACCAATTTCAAATTCATTTCCTTGGGAAGCCCGCCCACGTTGTGGTGCGACTTGATGGTTGTTCCCGTGATGGAAAGTGATTCGATGATGTCGGGGTAAATAGTCCCTTGACCAAGCCACTTGATGTCTTTTAGCTTGTGGGCTTCTTCGTCGAACACTTCGATAAAACCTCGTCCGATGATTTTCCGTTTCCCTTCGGGATCGGTAACGCCGGCTAAAGCTGAGTAGAATTTTGCTTTGGCATCCACCCCGATCACATTCAACCCAAGGTGTTCGTAGTCTTTCAATACGTTTTCAAACTCATTCTTGCGAAGCAATCCATTGTCCACAAACACACAGGTGAGGTTTTTGCCTATCGCCCTGTTCAACAAAACAGCTGTCACAGACGAATCCACGCCCCCCGAAAGAGCTAAAATCACCTTGTCGTCCCCCAATTTTGCTTTCAACTCGGCAACCGTGGTTTCGATAAATGAAGCGGGTGTCCAGTCCCTTTGGCATCCACAAAGATCCAAAAAATTACTCAAAAGGGTAACCCCGTCCAACGTGTGGAACACTTCGGGATGGTATTGGACTGCCCATGTGGGTTCTCCCTCAATTTTATATCCCGCAGCAGCAACATCCGTTGTGCTGGCTGTGATTTTGAAGTTTGCTGGTAGCTGGGTGATGGTGTCGCCATGCGACATCCACACTTGCGAACCCTGCGGTATGTCTTTGAAGATTGTTTCTTCCGAATTGATGCCAGACAAATGTGCACGACCGTATTCACGGGAATCTCCCTTTTCAACTTTTCCTCCCGATGAATAAGCGAGGTATTGAGCTCCGTAGCATATTCCCAACAAGGGATATTTTCCTCGGATAGCAGACAAATCCGGCTTGAACGAATGCTCATCGTTCACTGAAAATGGACTTCCGGAAAGTATCACTCCTTTTACCGTGGGGTCGTCGTAAGGAAACTTGTTGTAAGGAACTATTTCGCAGTAAGTATTTAACTCTCTGATTCTTCGGCCGATTAACTGGGTGGTTTGGGAGCCAAAATCGAGGATGATGATTTTTTCGTGCATGTTCTCTCCTTTTTGAAAATTTGCACGCAAAGATAGGAATAAAACACTTATCGGGCAACCGAAAGCCCATCATATTATTTTGATGGAATGGAGATCTAACTCATGTAGTTGAGCGGATCAAATAAACCAGTTTTGGTTAATCAAGTGTGATTATTCCCCGCTTTTCGTAAGAACAAACAAAATTCAATTTTCCACAATAAAAAAATAAGCGCAGCGTTATTAAGTTAAATTTGATTCTGTATTTGAACTTTATTCTTGCCTATTTAGTTTTATCACTAATAAATTCTAATTTTTATGGAAAGAAGGCGTATTCTTTTGTTGTTGGTGTGTGTGTTGGCTTACATCGCACCTTCTTTTAGCCAAAATTGGCAACATTCGTGGGCAGATGCCCTACAGACCGCTCAGCATGAACACAAAAACATTGTGCTGAATTTCTCAGGTTCCGACTGGTGTATCCCGTGTATCCGGATGCACAAAAATTTTTTCGATTCAGAAGCTTTCATCGATTTTTCCAACCAGCATCTGGTCATCTACAATGCCGACTTTCCGAGAGAAAAAAAACATCAACTCGCAAAAGGAGTCACCAAACAAAATGAAGAGTTGGCTGAACGGTTCAACAAGGAAGGGCATTTTCCATTCACGCTTTTACTGGACAGCAATGGCAATGTCTTGAAAACATGGAATGGCCTCTATAAAGGTACCGTGGATGAATTTATAGCAGAACTGAAATAAATCTCCCTTACCAATGTCTGCCAAATGGCTATAAAATCAGTGCATAAACGTGCTTTGAAACTGATGGGAAATCATTTTGAAATCTCAGTTGTCTCAGCAGACGCTTATTGGGCCAAACAAAAGATTGAGGCTGGCGTGAAGGAAATTCGCCGCATCGAGGCACTTTTGACCACTTTCAGCGATGCAAGTGAGACCAACAAAATCAATCAACATGCGGGAATAAGACCAGTAGTGGCGAGTGAGGAAATTATCCAATTGATCGAGAGGTCAAAAAAGATCTCGGATGTCACGCAAGGTGCTTTCGACATCAGCTACGGTTCGGTGGACAAAAGTTTGTGGAATTTCGACACCCACATGACTTCGCTTCCCGATAAAAAAACGGCCAAGAAGAGTGTCAAACTTATCAATTACAAGAACATCGAAATAGACCACGCCCGCTCCACCGTTTTTCTCAAAGAAAGAGGTATGCGGATTGGATTTGGTGGGATTGGAAAAGGCTACGCTGCCGAAATGGCCAAAAATGTGATGAAGCGCTTGGGGGTCGCCAGCGGCGTGGTGAATGCCTCGGGCGACCTTACGGCTTGGGGACACCAGCCCAATGGTTTGCCGTGGACTATCGGAATTGCAAATCCAAACCTTTCGCACGAACTTTTCTCTTACATGAATATCACCGACATGGCAGTGGCCACTTCGGGAAATTATGAAAAATTTGTCTTGATCGACGGAAAACGTTATTCGCACACGATTGATCCCAAAACAGGGCTGCCCGTGAGTGGCATCAAGAGTGTGACGATCATCTCGACCAATGCCGAAATAGCAGATGCGATGGCTACCCCTGTCACGATAATGGGGGTGAAGGCTGGCCTTCACATGATTAATCAGATTAAAAACATCGAAGCGATCATTGTTGACGACAGCGACAAGCTTTTCACCTCGAAAAACATCAATCTGATTGAATGATTTGTAGCGGAAATACAACTAAACAACTATTGAATAATGAAAAAACTTAAGGGCTTACTTATTGGAACTATGATTGTTGCCTTCGCTGCATCGTGTGTGCCGGTGAAAGAGTATCAGAAGTCGAAATTGAACGACTCGGAAATGGCGCTTGCCAATAGAAAAGTGGAGAAAGAAGAACTCAACTTCCAAGTAATTAAAGAAGGTGCCGCAGGGGCAAATTCCGGGAAGTCGGGTGGTGGATGCGGTTGTAATTAACAGTAAAGCAATTTGTTGCACTAATATTATTAAAATGAAAAAGCTATTTATCCTATTCTTCTTCTTATACTGCCTCGCTTACAGCACTTTCGGGCAACTAATAAAAAAAGATTCCGCAACATATGCGCCAAAGAGTTTGAAGCTGGACGAAGTGAATCTGGTCACTTCATATTATTCGCACACGGGCGACCATTCCACCACTTTGGGAGGTATTGGCGACGAAAGCGTGAAAGAAATGACCACCGCTATCGATTTGAAATTTGTGGGTTACAAAAATCCAAACTACATCCACTCACTCACTGCCGGGCTGGGCTTTGCATTCCACACAGCGGCTTCGCAGGCTTGGATATCTGCTACTGGAGCATCCCGGAAGAATGGCACCCGGATCTTTCCTTCTCTGGAATGGTCGATGCGGGATGTGAATAAAAAAGCGGAATATTCGGCCGGATTGATGTATTCGAATGAATTCAATTACCAGTCACTTACTCTTGATGCGGGTTATTCCAAAGGGAATAGCAAAAATGGGGAATTTGCGCTCAAGTTCAGCGGTTCGTTCGACCAGGTGAAGATGATTTATGCTGAAGAAATGGCAAAAACTGACGTTCAAGAAATGGCAAACACCCAAGCCACCCTAAGCAGCACCACCATTGGCAATACCGTGCTCTCGAGCCAGAGCATATTGAAATCGGCAGCAAGCTCAAGTGGTAGTTCTGGCAGCAGTAGCGGGACTTCATCCGAAGAAGGATACGGCTCCGGTAGCAAGCCGAGAACAACTTTGACAGGAGGCATTTCTTACAACCAGGTGATTAACCCACAGATGCAAGTGGCTTTCCTAGCTGACTTCACCGGGCAATTCGGGTATTTGGAATTACCATTCCACCGTGTATTTGCAAGTGATGCAGACAGTAGCACCATAGAGAATCTTCCAGACACAAGGCTAAGATTGCCTTTGGCTGTTAGGCTGAACTATTTTCTGGGTGACCGCTATATCCTGAGAACATACTATCGTTTCTATACTGACAATTGGGGAATTACGGCACACACCGCTAATTTGGAGGTGCCCGTGAAATTGTCCCCATTCTTCTCAGTATCTCCCTTTTATAGATTTTACACGCAGACCGCCTCGAAATATTTCGCTCCATTTGCAGAACATACTACATCCGACGAATACTATACTTCCAATTATAGCTATTCCGCATTTACGGCAAATTCAGTAGGTGCAGGCTTGCGTTGGCTACCAAAAGAAGGGGGATTTTTCAAAACCATTGAATTGCGCTATACTTACTACAAGCAGACAACGGGCTTGGCCGCGAATGCGGTCACCCTCAACCTGAAATTCTGATAGCCTTCCATCAGTCTTTTATAAGGAAAATCCACCCCTTTCATTTGCGATGGGGGTGGATTTCTGCACGTGGCTAATTTTCAAAGACCGAAAAACAGGATTCGAACCTGCGACTCGCAGTCTGGGAAGCTTAACGAAGTTCTTTTGGGGATTTTTCTGTTTTTTATTGATATAAATATTCAGATTTTAAAGCATAAAAACGACTTTTCATGTTCTATTAAACAATTGCTATATTTTGTCTTTCCGCTGTGTATCCATGTTCTAAAATTGCCTGTTTGCTTCCGTAGTAGCTTGGTGAATGAAAAAAAACAGGGTTTGGATGCATGGGGAAGAAGTGAAGAATTTAACAGTCGGGGATTCGAAAATATCAATCGAAATGATTTAATCCCCTATTCCGCAATAGAAAAAAGCCACTATTTTTATGATTGGAGCATATTTTGAAAAAGTCAATGGCAAACTAGTTCTCAAGATCGCTTTGAATAAAAAAAGACGTGCATGGTTCTCGGGATTGTGGAACTATTCCGGTGTATTCGATTTCCCCTTCAAATTATCTAATGCGTAATCTGGGTTAAATTGTAAAAAGAAAGTGTTTGATAAATAGTTGAAACCCAAAAGTTCCAAAAGTTACATACATGTATCTTTTTATGTCCGCAATTTATTGTTAACGATAGAGATGTGGATGACGAATCGGTAGTCCCTGTCATAAATAAATGAAAACATAGCTCTTGCTATCTTATTGTATTGTCAGAAGCTGGATAATTCTTCTGCTTTATTTAAACCAATTCAATTCTTCCCGCATATTTACCACATCCCCGATTACTATTAAGGCAGGTGGTTTGAGTTGTGCTTCTTTTACTTTCTCTACAATGTTGGACAAATTTCCACAAACTGCGAGTTGATTGAGCGTGGTTCCCCATTGAATCAGGGCAATGGCTGTGTCAGGAAATTTGCCGTTTTCGATTAGTTTCGAAGTGATTTTACCCAGGTTACTTACGCCCATGTAAAAGACCAGCGTACTTTCCAATGTGGCCAAAGCCTGCCAGTTGATTTCGTCATCGGGTTTGTTGACCGCTTTGTGACCGCTAACGAAGGTCACCATCGAACAACTATCGCGATGGGTAACGGGTATGCCCGCATAAGCTGGTACTGCAATGCCCGAAGTGACTCCGGGGATGATTTCGAATCTGATACCGGCTTGCTTCAACGCCATGGCTTCTTCGCCACCGCGGCCAAACACAAAGGGGTCGCCGCCTTTGAGGCGAACCACATGGGTGTGTTTTTGAGCCAGTTCAATCAATAAAGCATTGATTTCGTCCTGAGGCAAGGTGTGATGATTGGCTTTCTTGCCGGCGTAGATGCGCTCGCAGTCGGGGCGGCAGTAGGCCAGCAAACTGTCGTTGACCAGGTAGTCGTACACCACGGCATCAGCCATTTTGAGTACTTCTACTGCACGCAGGGTAATAAGTTTTTCGTCGCCGGGACCGGCACCGGTGATATATATAGTTCCAGTTGACATTAGTAAGATGTTTTTAACGTGAAAATAAGATTCGTATCATGTCTTCGGCCAGCGGTTTAAGCTGTTGGTCGATGGCGGTTTGTTTTTCTTCGGGACTCAAGGCCGTATTGTTGACGATAGCCTTTCGGTATTCGGCCAATCGCTCCAGCAACTGATCGGCATCGGGATGAATCAGCTTGTCGATTTGCGAACGCACCATGCCGCTCAGCAGGGGGTATTCACCGGCTGTACTTACGGCAATTTTGAGTCGGTTGCGATCGATCACCGCCGGGATAATGAAATTTCCCATTTGTGCCGAGCTGGCATTGTTCACCAGAAGGTTGTGTGCCAATGCCTGTTCGCTGATGCGATTGTTCAATGCTTTGTCCGATGTGGTGGCAATGATCAGATTGTATCCGTTCATCATATCGTCTGTGAAATGCTGCAATTGTGCTTCGAGATGTTCCTCCAGAATGATTTCCTGCATTTCTGTGCAAAAGTCGGCACTGATGATCATGGGACGTAATCCGGCGCGAAGCAGTCCTTTGAGTTTGCGAACGGCTACTTTGCCACCGCCTATTAAAAGTGGTCGAAACTTGTCGGATTGCAGGGTAATGGGAAAAGTATTCATTTATGCTTCGAATGATTTTGGATGAATAATGGATTGCATAAGTTCCGAATAATCGGTGAACACCAGCGGATACTCCAACTGGGGTCGATCGATAATCAGCACTTCGGCACCCACGCTTTGTGCAGCAAGGATTTTCTCGTCCAGTCCGCCATCGACTCCGCTGTCTTTGGTCACCAGGTAACGAATTTTGAGCTCCTTCATGGTTTGCAGGTTCTCTGCTTCGGATACGACTGCCCGCATGGTGAGTACGTGATCTGGGGGATAACCTGCTTCATCGGTTTGCTGCAAACTGGCAGGGGTGTTGAGTACCCGCACAAAGAGTCGTTCCACTCCCAGTGGCAGGTATTTGGCACAATATTTTGATCCGGTGGTGATGAGAACATTGCCCGAAGTGTTCTGCAGGTATGCGATCAGACCTTCGTAATCGCCGAAATAGCGGGCAGCGGCATGACGCACCTGCTTGCGTTCGTAGCGAATGTACCGAATGGCTTTTTGCTCACAGACGATCATAGCCTGGCGCGACACATCGACAGCAAAAGGGTGCGAGGCATCTACGACGGTGGTGATGCTCCGATCATCGATCAGTTGCCCCATGTCCTGCGGCGTGAGCGCGCCGGTGAGCACCGTACTTCCTTCCAGAGCGGCAATGTTGCGCCCCAAAGCTGTTGTGACGGTGACCAGATGCGGCAATTGTTCAGCTTGCATCAACCGCGAAATTTCTACGGCATTGGATGTTCCTCCGATAATCCAGATCATAGTTTGTATCCCCGGGGGGTGATCATGCGACCCTGTGCCACATAAGTCTGTGAATTACCAACAATCAATGTCGTGGTCATGTCAATTTCCTTTTCGAGCATGTCGCTGAGCGTGCACAGTTCAGTTTCGCAACCTTCGCGCATGGCGTCGCGGACGATGGCCACGGGCGTTTCGCCAGAGCGATGCTTCAACAGAATGTCGCGGAAGATTTCGATTTGTTTTATGCGTTCGCGGCTTTTGGGGTTGTAGAGCGCAATGGCAAAATCGCCCATGGCAGCGCATTCGATGCGTTTAATAATAACTTCCCAGGGGGTCATCAGGTCGCTGAGGCTGATCACGGCAAAGTCGTTCATCAGCGGAGCGCCTACCAGTGAGGCTGATGAAATGGCCGAAGTGATGCCGGGAACTACTTCTACCTCCACCTCGATTTGGTCGGTTGCCAGCATCTCAAGGATGACGCCGGCCATGCCGTAGATGCCTGCATCGCCGCTGCTAATCATGCTGACGGTTTTGCCAGACAGGGCGATGTCGATTACCTGGCGGCAGCGTTCCACTTCCTGGCGCATGCCCGACGAAAGAAGTTCTTTGCCTTCGATCAGGGATTCGATTTGTTTGGTGTAGGTCTTGTAGCCCACAATCACTTCACTCGCTGCGATGGCGTTGATGGCGCGTTGACACATGTACTCGATGGCACCGGGGCCTGTACCGATGATGTATATTTTTCCGTTCATATTTTATTTTTTAGATGCAAACTTTTCCAAAGTTGAGTGATTATTTAAAAATGTCTTCTGCTTCGAAAATGGCCAATGTGATGCCTTCGAAGGCGGTTTTGCGGAGGAGAAAGCGGCCTTTTCCTCCGGCGGCAATCGAGGCAGTCGGTTCGCAAACGCCTGATACACCGATTTGGGATTTTACAAAGTCGGAACTGCTAAATGCCGTTTCCACCTGCTCAATTTCGCTGCGCGGAATAAAGTGGGCGGCGACATTATAATGCGCTGCGGCTTGCAAAATGCCCTCTTCATTGCTTTTTAGATCGACAGAGGCGATGAGGCTAATGCAACGCGGGTCGATGCGGTGGACCTGTAGATGTGCGTCGATGAAATCGATGATGCGTTCGGAGGAAACACCACGTCGGCAGCCGATGCCTAGCACGATGTTACGGGCCAGAAGGCGGGCAGTGGGTAGCGGACTTTCCTGTGGTAGCTTGTTGGTGATGCATATTTGCCCTTCGGGAATACCTGTGCCCGGATATTCGTTGGGGATGGGCAGACAGGTTTCGTTGATTTGCCGGATGGGGCGGCGTTGCAGAATCAATGCAGTAAGGATTTTGGCATCGTCGAAGCTATCGATGACGAGTCCGTGTTTTTGGGCAAACAAATCCACGGCTTGCAGCCCCTGTACATCGGTGGCCGTGGTAATGACGGGTGTAGCTCCGATGCGGGCGGCTACCTCTTGGGCCAGAGCATTGGCTCCACCCAGATGCCCGGAAAGCAGGCTGATAACAAAATTGCCGCCTTCGTCGGCTACAAGTACGGCGGGATCGTGTGCCTTGTGCACAATGTGCGGGGCTATGCTGCGCACCACAATGCCGGTGGCCATGATAAACAACAAACTCCGACGGGTGGCAAAGAGTTCCGCTACCAGTTCGGACAGACTGTCGAAGGGACATGTGTCCGGCAGTGCATATTTACGCAGGGTAAATAGCTCGGCCTCGGTACCGGCCGCTATGCGACGGCCCAGGGCTGTGCCGGATGGCGATAGGGTGATGATGGTGAGCATTTATTTAATATTTTGCGTCTCTACTGTTTTTTCCCTTTTCGATATTCGTGAGTGAAATGGGCATCGTAGAGCTTTGAATTGTTGTAGGTGTCGCCCAGAAAGCGGCCTACGAGTATCATGGCTGTTTTGCGGATGCCAGCTTGCTTCACTTTTTCGCTGATATCTGTCAGGGTGCCGGTGATGTGGCGTTGGTCGGGCCAGGTGGCTTTTTCGACGACGGCTACCGGGGTGTCTGACGGATAAGAGGTGAGCAGGCGGGTGCAAAGCTCGTCGATCATTTGCACGGACAGGAAAATGGCCATGGAAGCCTGGTGTGTGGCGAGCAACTCGATGCTTTCGAGCTCGGGCACGGGAGTGCGGCCTTCCATGCGGGTGCAGATGACGGTTTGCGAGATTTCGGGGACGGTGAATTCGCGCCCGAGCACCGAGGCGGCTCCGACGAAGGAACTGACGCCGGGGATGACTTCCCAGGGGATGGACAGGCGGTCGAGGTCTTCGATTTGCTCGCGAATGGAGCCGTAGATGGACGGATCGCCGGTGTGGACGCGTGCCAGCGACTGCCCTTGGGCGATGGTTTGCTGCATAACATCGATGATTTCGGGCAGGTCCATGGTGGCGCTGTTGTGAACGATGGCTTCGGGCTTGCGGCAATCGATGATGGCGGGATTGACCAGCGAGCCGGCATAAATGATGACATCAGCCTGGGACACGAGGCGCTGGCCTTTGACGGTGATCAGCTCGGGGTCGCCGGGACCTGCGCCGATAAAGTAGACTTTGGGTTGTATCATGTTATTTATATTTACCCCTAAATCCCCTAAAAGGGACTTGGTGTGGTTGATGCGTGTGTCGGATGAAATATTTTTAATCATTGTTGTCCGGTAAAGAATTGATCTGATTGTCCTCCAGCCGGACGAGCCTTTACTTTTTTCTCGAAGGCGGAAAGAGGCTGCGCAAAACAGCGAGTCTTTTAGCTTTTCTATTTCTTTCGTTTTGTGAGTATGACCGTGCTAAAGTAATGGACGTCGGTGGTGAGGTCGGCAATATCGCGGGTGACTTGCTGACTATCTTTACCGGCGTTGGTGACCATGGCAAAATCCCACTCGGCATTGTTGCTAAGCAGCTTGTAGAGCAACTCGTGATAGGCCGACACCTTCATGCACACCACGGTGTCGAAGTGTTGCACGGCGGCCCAGGAGTCGCTGTCGAGATCACAAATCACGGCCAGTCGTTCGTCGCCAGCCACCAGCGGCAGGTTGAGGCTGTTGCTGATAGCGTTGAACGAATAGATGCCCGGGATGGATTCGCAGTCGATGCCTTCGGCCGCCACATGTTCCATCACGTACTGAAAGGTGCTGTAGAGCATAGGGTCGCCCAGCGTGAGGAAAGCCACGTTTTTACCCTGATTGACCTGCTCGGCTATCAGGTGCGCATTCTCGCGGCGCGAGTGGAGGCGTTTTTCCACATCGCGGGTCATGGGGAAAGTGAGCGTGAGCATGTCCACGTCGGCTTTCAGGTGCGGACGGGCAATGTCGAGCGCAGTGCTGCCCAGTTCTTTTTTGCTTTCGGGCACGGCTACGATGTCCACCTTTTGCAGTATTTTAATGGCTTTGAGCGTGATCAGGTCCGGATCGCCGGGCCCTACGCCTATGCCGTAAAGTTTTCCTGTCATATCTTTATCTATTGTTTTCCTCGAAGGGAAAAATTTGTTTTTGTAACTATCTTTTTAGTTGAGTGGATACCCTTTTTTGGTATCTGTTGATCTTCCTAAGGTCATTCGGAGCAGTTTATTGCTCGTTTGGAGCAATTAGTGACTCTTTTGAGGCCAATTGGCTATCAAAATGTCAATTTACTCCTTTCCAGTAAGCTTATTTTCTTACTGCCCGGATGATCCACACCGGCGATTGTGCCTTCAGCATATCCGAGTTGCCCACCTTTTCCACCCGCGTCACAGCCACCTGCACCACTTCCGGCGCACTGAACCGATCCGATTGCAGCAACCGACGGCTTTCTTCCAGTGTGTTCAGCGTAACAGCCGTAATCACTACCACCGTTTCGGGTGCCGTCTTTTCGGCTACCCACTGCACAATATCGGCCAGTTCGCCGCCCGAACCGCCGATGAACACCCGCGTCACGTCCCGGCAATCGGGCAGGAGCGAGGCCGCCTTTCCCTGCTGTATCTCCAGGTTGTTGATGCCCAGTTGAAGCGCATTTTGGTAGATTAGTTTCACGCCTTCTTCATTGCGTTCCAGGGCCGTCACGTACCCTTCGCTCAGCAATCGGGCAGCTTCCAGCGCCACCGATCCCGTGCCTGCACCCACATCCACCAGGTGATCGTGGCTACGCAGGCTGAGTTTCGACAGCACCACCGCGCGCACTTCCTCCTTGGTCATCGGCATCTTGCCGCGCACAAAAGTCTCGTCGGGCAGGCCGTAGCTCAGTTCGCGGTGGGCTTTGAATTCCGAATTTTCCACGATCACAGCACACAAATCAAAGTCGTACTCCTGTTGCGCCAGCTCCGCTGCGGTCGCGCTCACGATGCATTCGTCGGCATACGACAGTCGGTTGCCCACATACACCCGGCACTGGCCCAGCCCTTCGGTCACCAGTTGTTGCACAATGTATTTCCAGTTTTGGTGTCGGTCGGTCAGTAAAAAGCTGAAGCGATGGTGCCGCACTTTGTCCGTGAACCGCACCGACGTACCGTGCAGACTGCCGATGTACGCGTCCTCGTAGCTTAGTTGCAGTTGCGCAAAAAAGTACTGATAGGTGCTGATGCCCGGAATCACCCGCACATCCATCTGTGGAAACAAGCGTTTAAACGTCCGCAGCAAGCTGTGAAAACCCGTATCGCCCGACACCAGCAGCGTGATGCGTTGCGCATCCGTTGTTTGGATGGCTTCGCGCAGTTCCGCTTCGTGACCGTTCATCGTCATGGTGCGCTGTCCCGGCAGGGCAAATTCCTCCAGGTGACGTTTACCTCCCAGCAGCACCTCGCAATCGGCCACCGCCTCCAGTACCGCCGGCAATACCAGCTGTTTATTTCCCGGCCCAATGCCGCAAATGGTTATTTTATTCATGTTTTTTATTTCTTTTTGAGACGCCATATATGACGTCTCTACAGGGATGGCGTATTGTGTTTCTATATCCAGACGATGTGCACATCGTCTCTACGACCGATCCGTGCAATCCGTATTTTCAGACGATGTTGGTGTTTTCCCCAACAACCGATCCGTTCCGGCAAACAACACCACCTCAACTTGTAATTGATTATACACATGCTGTTCGCATTTGCGCCGGATGGTGGCGGCCAGTTCATCGAAAAATCCGCCCTCCGTATCGATGTAATCCAACGCTTCCTCGGTAGTGTTTGAAGCCATAATTTTTCCAAAAGCTTCCACATCGCCGCTGTAGAGCAGGTAGTGTGATGCCAGAATTTCCATCCGTGCATCGGCCACACTGCTGTGGGTGTGAAACACACCGCCGGCTACCTTTACCAGTTTGCCGATATGTCCGGCCAGCAACACTTTCCTGAACCCATAGCGCACGCACTCGTGCAGCATATAGCCGATAAAGTTGCTGGTATTGACGGCCGTTCCCGCCAGCTGCGGCGCATATTGCTGCAAAAAGCGTTCGCCGTAATTGCCTGGTGTCAGCACCACTTGTTCAGCACCCTGTTCGCGCAGCACCGATATATCCAGCGACAGCGATTCTTTAAACGCTTCGTCGGACATGGGTACCACCAATCCCGATGTGCCCAGCACCGAGATGCCACCCAGGATTCCCAGCCGGGAGTTGAACGTGCGCTTAGAAATTTCAACTCCTTCGGGAATACTGATTTCAACGGTGAGTCCCTGTTGTGCGGGGCGCAGTTTCTCGGCTTCGTTACGAATCATTTGGAGTGGAACGGGATTGATGGCAGGCAATCCCAGTTCCACGGGTAATCCTTTTTTCGTAACGATGCCTATGCCGGTTCCCGCCTTAATTTCGAGTTCGGCGGTGGCAGTGAGTTGTGCCCGGGCATACACCCGGATACCGTTGGTCACGTCGGGGTCGTCTCCCGAATCTTTTACCACAAAACAACTTACGCTATCTCCCTCGCGCTCGTAATCGTACACGCTGATGTTCACTTCCGTTCCCGAAGGCGTCATCAGCACCACCACTGGCGTTTCGTCGCCCTGCAACAGGGCTTTAACGGCTGCTTGCGTGGCTGCTGCCGCACACGAACCGGTGGTGTAACCGTAGCGGTACACTTTTCCGTTGATATAGCGTTGTTTGTGTGGCATTATATTTTATTAAACCCTCTACGAGGACATCTTTATTTCATATACAGTAACGCATTCAGTATCGACACCGCTACGGTGCTGCCGCCTTTTCGTCCGTTGGTGACGATGGTGGGCACAGCGCGTGCTTTGATAAATTCTTTCGATTCGGCAGCACCCACAAAACCTACCGGCACACCGATTACCAGCACCGGATTCAGCTTGCCTTCGTCGATCAATTCGCCGATGCGTACCAATGCGGTTGGTGCATTACCAATCACAAAAATCTTCGTACGCTCGTTTTCCGCTGCTTTGTCGATTCCCAGGATGGAGCGGGTCAGCTTCAGCTCTTTCGATTTGGCTATCACCTCTTCGTGATCGATGTAGGTGTAGATAGTACAGTTCAGCTCTTTCAGGCGGCGTTTGTTCACCCCGGCTTCTATCATGCGAGTGTCGCAATAGATGTCGCAACCCTCGAGTAGTGCCTTGCGAGCCGCAGCCACCGCCTCAGGATGAATTTCGATAATGCGGCCATATTCAAAGTCGGCCGTGGTATGTATTACTCGTTTTACTATGGCCGCCAGCTCTTCGGGCAAACCCAAATGTCCCAGTTCGTGGCTGATGATGCGGAAGCTTTCTGCCTCAATGGCATTCGGGTCGGTTATTGTATAGTTCGATTGGTCCATAAGTCAGTTATCTTTTTGTAAAATGCGTCATTAGAATAAAAATGAATATGCGGATATCCAGCCAGCACATTTTTGTAGCGTAACCCTCCTTGCCAGTTGTGGGGGCGTTCGGGCTTTTCCATCTCAAATGCCATCTCATAATTGGGTGCCTGTTCGGATGGAATAAGCCGCGAATGATGAAATTCGTGAGCTTTAGTCACCGTTCCTTCCCAATCGACCAGGCAATAGCCAAAGTTTTGCAGGCGTGCAGTCATTTCGGTGCGGCAATGAAATACGCCACACATCGGATAAAAAAGATCTTCCACGGGGATAATTCCTTCGGTCAGGTACATCAGTCCGCCGCATTCGGCATACACGGGCATACCGTATTCCACCGCCTGTCGGATGCTTTCGCACATACTTCTGTTGTGGCTAAGCTCCCGGGCAAATACTTCGGGATATCCTCCTCCCAGATACAAAGCATTGACCTCTTCGGGTATGCAGGCATCTTTCAGCGGACTGAAATAGATGAGCTTGGCGCCATCCTCGCTCAACTGGTTGAGATTGGCTTTGTAGTAAAAACTAAATGCATCATCGTAGGCCACCCCGAGTTTCAGCCCTTTGAGGTTGACGGCATTGTTGGTGTACTGTTTTTCCGGTCGGTCACCAAGAGTTGTCAGTGCCAATAGCCGATCGATATCGCAATGTTGTTCCAGCAGATCGGCTATGGTATCTATTTTGTTGAAGAGGGTTTTGATTTCTCCGGCCTGAATCAATCCTAAATGGCGGCTTTCGAGGGCAATTTCGCTATTGGGGGGCAAATACCCCAAACAGACTATCCCACAATGTTGCTCGATGTATTGTTGCAAAAAGCGGAACTGATCGTCGCTGTAAACATGGTTGAGGATAACGCCGGCAATTTGCACCCGCGGATCGAGCGTGGCAAATCCATTCACGATGGCTGCTACACTTTGGTAGAGGGCTTTGCAGTTGACCACCAAAATCACCGGTAAACCAAGCATTCGTGCTAGTTCGGCGGTACTTCCATGGCCTTCCATTCCCAGTCCGTCGTACATTCCCATTACCCCTTCTACCACAGCAATGTCCTGCTGGCAGCTATATTTGTCGAACAGTTGTTGCACGTTTTCAGCGGCAAGTAGGTAGCTGTCCAGGTTGTGCGAGTCGGTTTCCGTAGCCATGCCATGAAAGGCCGGATCGATATAGTCCGGTCCTGTTTTGAACGGTGACACCCGCATACCTTTGCGGCTAAGCAGTCGCATCAGTCCAATGGTAATGGTGGTTTTTCCGCAGCCACTGTTTGTACCTGCTACGATAAATGCATTCTTCATATACTGGAAATGATCTGTTTCAGCTCTTCCACACTTCTGGGGGCGCTGTATGTTTGTAAATGTAGCGGTAAGCCCGAGTAAATGTCCAATACTGTTGGCCGGTTCAGTCCAAAACTCTGCAACATAGCTTCGTTGTTCAGTATGACTGTCGGATGCCCGGTTTCCATTATTTTTCCCTCATGCAGAATAATTACCCGATCGGCCCATTCCAGGGCGTATCCGGTGTTGTGTGTCGACTGAATGATGGTCATGCCTTCGTTGTGCAACTGATCGAGCAATTCTCTAAAATTGGCTGCATGTTGCGGATCGAGGCCGGCAAAAGGTTCGTCCAGCACCAGCACATCTGGTTTCATGCTCAGGAAAGCCCCTGTCAGCACGCGTTTCTTTTGTCCGAAACTCAGTAACTGCGGTTGGCGGGTGAGCAAATCCTGCAGGCTGAGCCGCTGACTCACTTCTTCTACGCGCTGTGCGGCATCGCTTCGGCTAAGTCCTATATTCAGTGGTCCAAAGGAAAGTTCGCCGTACACCGTATGAGCAAAAAACTGACTGTCGGGATCCTGCATCACCACCGCTACCCGCTTGCGCAGGGCGGTAAGATCAGCCTTTTTATAATTTATTTTTTCCCCGTCGAAACAATAGCAGCCCGAATCGGGTTTCAGCAATCCGTTCAGTATTAAAAAGAGGGTCGATTTTCCCGAACCATTGCTACCCAGTACAGCAATTCTTTCGCCCTGCTGTATAGACAGGTCAATGTTGTGCAATGCCTCGTTTCCTTCGGGGTACCGAAAGCTAAGGCCTTGTATATCGATCATGGGTTGGTTCATCGTATGTACAGCTGAAATACAGTGATAACTATCAACGCCAATCCTGCTAATACATACATGACATTTGCAAAGCGTGGAGCCGTTTCCTGTGGTTCCAGCAAGCGGAAGCAGCCGTCGTAGCAGCGTGCTTCCACATTTTGCTGCAAGTATTGCGATTTGAGCAGCGAAACCAAGAAAATTCCTGTTAGCAATTGAGCCGCCTGACGGTAATTGCGATTGCCGGTATAAGCCAGTCTGCTTTTTTGTGCCAACAACATTTGTTCGGACAAGCTGAACAACAAGCGGATATTGTTATAAATCAGAATTAATAAATCCACTACCGTCTCGGGCACTTTGCAGCGACGCAGCAATTCCACCGTTTGGTATACCGGGGTGCTGAAAGCAAATACATTCAGAATAAAAATGCCCGTAAAGCAGCGGAACCAAGTAGTTATCAGTAGTTGAACTGACGACTGACTAACATGGATTCCTCCCATTTGCCACAGCACATCCTGTTGGGGTGTATTCAAGCTAAACAAAGCCGGCAACAATCCTACGGCCACAAACAGCGATTGTCCCAACAGCAATTTAAAAAAATGCTGCCGACGAAAACCATTTGCCCACAGAATCAATAGCAAGTGCATGCAAATGATCAAGCCCTGCGTAACAATCTGACCCGATGCCAATGAGAGTACCAGCGATAGCAGCATAAAAGCGGCCTTCGTTTCGGGGCGAACAGCTCGTAAACTGTGGTTATGAGGGTTGACCGGATTCATGTTGTTTTTTATCTTTCAGAATTTTGCGCAGGAAAAGAACGAACAATGCAACGCCAAGTGCTATCTGTGCGGCAAAGCGGAAACTTTCCTGTCCGTCGGTGAGTTCCGGGGCCCAGCTGAACCAGGCCTGATAGCCTTTGTGAATATTTTGAACAAGTGTTACAGCCTGATCGTCGGTACCTTCGCCAAAATCGACTAGTCGGGGCAGGTAAGGCACACTTATCAGCAACAGAACTCCTGCGATGATGGCTATCAGCTTTTTGTGTTTCATGCTTTCCGTAGGTATTTGGCAATTAAACTATCTTGTGGTAAGGTGTTTCGCCTGATCAGGTATTGCAGGGTGATGGTGGTAAGAATGCCTTCGACCACCGCCAATGGCAATTGGGTAACCGCAAACATGCCTGCAAACTTTCCAAACGAAAGTGCATAACCAGAAGCCCCGGATCCATCGGGAAAGGCCAAAGCCAATTGTCCCGAAGTGACTACATAGGTAATCAAATCGCCCAGAAAAGCCGTGATAAAGATGTTGACAGGCAATTTCACCCGCAACTTTTGCATCAAAAGGAATAATCCATACGACACGAAAGGTGCTGCTATGGCCATCGAAAATACATTGGCACCCAGGGTCGTCAGTCCGCCGTGGGCGAGGAGCAGGGCCTGAAATAACAGCACGATCAATCCGATCAGCACCATGGGCCAGCTTCCTACCAGTAAAGTGCCAAAGGCAATGCCCGTGAGGTGCGACGACGATCCGGCTACCGAAGGCAGTTTCAGTGCCGAGAGTACGAACACAAATCCGCCGGCCAACCCCATAAAGAGTTTGTCGCTCAGCTGCTGCTTCGATTTTTTGCGGAGATAATATACGCTGTAGATGATAAATGGCCAGGCAATTAAGTGCCAGCTCAGCGCCCATGCCGGAGGCAAAAATCCTTCAGCAATATGCATAGCCATTCCCGTTTGCGGTAGCAAACACAGGCAAAGCCCCCAAGCAATCCCTTTGGTAAAATAGTTCTTTTGCATAAAAACGATGTGTGATTAGATGGAGAAAGTTACAATCCTGCGCGTTTCAGCAAAATGCCTACCATCAAAGGTTCAGCACCGATGGGCGAAGTAATCCGGAAAGCTACCTGCGGATATTTTTCTTTCTCAGATTCGATTAGTTCGGGGATGTCCTGTTTGATGTGGTTACCATTGAACAGAAAATAAGGTACCACTGTGATGTCCTGAACGCCTTTTTCTACCAACGATGCCACAACGGTGGGTATATCGGGCGTAGCCAGTTCCATGTGAGCACCGCCTACTTCAAACCCTTCGGCTTGCGTACGAACCATTTCAATCAGTTGATTAAACTCATTTACCGCATCTTTTGAGCGGCTTCCGTGACTAACAATTAATAATCCTTTCATTTCCTTTTTTTTAATGAATCAGGGTATTCGCTTCGCGTTATTACATAGTTCTTTGCTCTGTGTTATTGATTAATATATTATTTCTTCGAATAACAACGAATCACCTGGTAGTTATGCTTGCTTTTCAATCGGAGGATGGAAGTGTCTTAACGGGAATAACAACCGAATGAGGCCGATGTTGGCTGGTTATTTCTGCGTCATGACTCTTTCATTTTTCGGTTGAAATAAAAATAACAACAACACCGTCTCCTACATGGAGATGTTGAAAAATGAAAGTAGCATGGAAAAATTTCTGAATTAATCGGGCGGGTATTTGTTTGGAAAAGTTGCAAACACTGCCAAATAGAATTCTCGCTTTTATTCCCGAAAGCTACGTTTCTGTTTTATTCTTCGGCAGGTTTTCTGACTTTCCCGATTTTCAACACCTTCCCATCGTCTTTGGAGTTCGACCACAGTGGCTACTTGTTGAAAATACTATGCACGGCATCAGGGCACATGCATCGGGATTACAGCTACGGGTATAGTTCCGGATTGCCACCGGATTCCCTTGACCGAAATCGTCCGCAAAGATATATAAACTTTTTAAAAAGTGTAGTTCACTAGCTGTATTTTGCTAATTATTTAAGAGTAATTGTACTGAATGATCGCTGTAACACATTTTCCTTAAAATGATTTTTCTATAGAACCCAGCAATAATAACAGGTCATTTTGCGGAGAATCATCTTAAAATAGTGTGTGTAAATAGATAAATTAACATTTGTTGCCGATATAATGTAGGTAGAGTGATCTTACTTAATCCCCTATTCCGCAATAGAAAAAAGCCACTATTTTTATGATCTAACTTCTAATGCGTAGCAATAGACAAGTCTATCCAATGAACTTTGAGATATAATACACCGGCAAAGAGATTACGCCCTGGGGCGGAATGGTTTTTCTAAAGCAAATGTTGCAAAAAAGGCTATAATCCAAGCAAAAAGGCAGGGCGAGTCATCTCCACTTATTGCTTTCATAGCCGATGTTGGTGGCCAACATGTGGCTACGAAGCGGGGATTGCTCCTCAGCAAACAGTTTCCTTGCTTTCCTGGAGGACACATTATCTAAATTGAGGGGCAAAACCATCGGGGCATGGTTCTCGGGATTGTGGAACTATTCTGGTGTATTCGATTTCCCCTTCAAATTATCTAATGCGTAATCTCGGTTAAAGGATTGGCGGCAAAATTGGAAACGCAAAAAAAGGAGACGAATTTGTCCCCTTTTTTTGCGTTTATTATAAACCTTCGATATGAACAAGCCCAGTCGGCAAATTTATAAACGTGCCACAAATCCTCCTCCAGGAACTAATTTCACAGTCAGTGTATCTTTCGGAGAAACGACCTGTTCACGTCGGTCGATGCTCGTATTGGTGAGCTTGCCGTCGTAGATAAGCGTTGCTTTTGTCACTTTTTTGAGGAAATCAAGTGGTATTTTTATTTCCCGTTGGCCAGCGCCATTCATTGCGCCTATCCACCACGTATCGCCTTTGCGGCGCGCATAAGCCACCACCTCGCCGATGCTGGTGCAAGACAGCACCTTGGTTTCGTCCCAGACGGTAGGTATTTGCTGAAACAAATCGAACATGGGGCTTTGGAGATAAAACTTGTAATGGTCGGTAAAATGCGTGATGGGTGAAAGATATACGATGGACTGGGCAAACTCATGCGCCCAGGTGAATTTTTGGGTGGTCAGTTGCTCAGGGTCTAATATCACTGGTGTAATATCGGCTGCTCCGGCCATCAAGCGGGTAAAAGGCAGGCAAACATCTTGCTCCAGAGAAGCTATGCGTTTGTATCTGGTCATATGATATTCGCTCCCGCGGACCGCCTCGCGCGTAATGTCCATGGGGTAGGTGCGGCGCAATCCTGTTGGCTTAACACTCCCGTGAAAGTTCAGCATCAATTTTAGTTCGGCACAGTCCTGCGTTGTCCCCATATACCATTGCATGATATCGGAAGTAGCATCGGGAATAAAGTCGATTTTGATACCGACTGCACCGATAGCTTTTATTTTTTCCAAATAAGCTCGGCGTTTGCCAGCCTCACGCATTTCTTTGGAGTCCACCCACACAATTGATTTAACGCCAACGCTTTTGCCATACGATATGACTTCGGCCAGCAATGCCCATTGGTCTTTGCCATCTTTGCGCCAATCGCGCCAGCCATCATCCACCAAGTAGTATTCCCATTTCAATTTTGCTGCTGCGTCGTACCAGTTCTTCTGATCTTCATAAACAGGGCTACCTACGCTCCACCATTGCCACAAGCACCGCCCGGGCTGGACCCACGAGAAATCAGTTCTTGCGGCGGGCGGCGGGCACAAGTTCATCAACAGGTCGGAATTTACCAAATCGGTTAGATTTTTTGTAACTACAGTTGTCCGCCATGGCGATACCAATTGTCCATGGTAAGTGCCATCCAAAACCAAAGGCCCGTTATCGGATCTCCTTTTTATATCCCAACCTTGTTTTTCGAATGGGAAATCGGCCGTAAATCGGCTGCCTTTGCGGACAAAAGCCATATCGGAAAAGGTTTCGCAGTCGGCTTCAGAAATAGAAAGATAATGCCCGGCCATTTCAAAGGTAATCGGCCCCATTACGGGTTTGTCCTGCGGAATTTTGTCTAAAGAGGTCGTATAGCTCGGCTCCTCGTAGCACTGGCTAAAGCCCGACCATGTCGCTTTTGTGACGTTCGCAGGAAGATTCCACGAAGTGGATTCGCCATTTATCCGTTTTGAACCCGCAGGTAGGGTGTAACGTATGCCAACTCCATCATTATACACCCTGACTATAAGTTGAAATGTTTTGCCCGATGTCACAATCGGTATGGCGGCTTCTTGGGCAAAATTATGTGCTGTCGTGTGGTTTCCCAAAACGGGATAAGTTTCGTCAATCCGACAAAACAGGGGTGTGGAGGTAAATTTCGCACCCTTGCCTAAATCAACGCTATCGACGGTTATTCCTAAAGGCGATGTTTCGAGTACTTGTATGCTACCCGATTTGATGGAGTACGACAGCCTGCCTTCATGGGCAATGCTCACCAAAACTGAAAGTTGCTTGTCGGGACTGTCGATTTTAATTCCGTTGTCAGCCGCAGCCAGATTAATTCCTGCAAATAATGCAATTGATGTAATAATAAATTTCGTCATTTTGTTCACACTACTAGTTTTTTTAGGTGTTTCTTGAGCGCAAATTTACAATAAGTATGAGGATTTACATAGTAATATTTGAAATGGAATTAGATTTTTGGGAAATTATTTGTTTGGGAGACTACAAATGAACTCATAGAAGTAAAATGGGAAGTAAACGATATTACGGTTTATATTCTCATAAAAAACGTCATTTTGAAACCCATAGGCGAATTATAAGATGCTTTGTCCGATATTAAATCCCCAAAAAGTACTTAAGGCGAGCTTTGACCTATCTAAAAGCTTTTGCCCTATTGTGCTTTTGCCTATTCCTTACAAAAAGGTCAGATGGCCGAGGGGATGGCGTCGGGGCGACACAGATTCATATCATTGTTTTAGTTCACTGAATAATACCACTGCCAATACACAATTTGCAATCCTTGTCGTAGATGACGCCAAATTGTCCGGCAGCTATTCCTTGTATTTTTTCTTCCGATTGAATGGTCAGAATGTCACCTTGTTTTTCTAATTTGCCAAAAGTGAATTCCGGCGTATGACGAATTTTGAAAGCAATCTCTTTCGAATCAGTAAAGTCGCCCCAGATATCTTCCGTGATGTATTCGAAACCACGAAGATTCACTTCTTTTCCGTATTGTGTTTCGGGGTCGTAGCCGTTTGACACATAGATCACGTTGCTCTCCATGTCTTTCTTCACGACGAACCAAGGGCCTCCGCCCAGTCCGAGTCCACGGCGTTGGCCAATGGTGTGAAACCAGAAGCCGTTGTGTTGGCCAATGATCTTTCCTGTTTCAAGTTCCACAATTTTTCCTTTCTTTTCTCCCAGATATCGGCGGATAAAATCGTTGTAATTGATTTTTCCGAGAAAGCAAATGCCTTGGCTGTCTTTTCGTTGAGCCGACGGAAGATTATTGGCTGCGGCAATTGCACGCACTTCGCTTTTCAGCAAATCACCAATCGGGAACATCAACTTCGACACCTGCATGTAGTTGATCTGTCCAAGGAAATAAGTTTGGTCTTTCACCTGGTCTTTGGCGGTGGAAAGCCAGCTCTTGCCTCCGATTTCGGTGGTCGTGGCATAATGGCCGGTCGCTATTTTGTCAAATTGATAGCCCCAATTTTGTTCGAAGCATCCAAATTTTATCATTTTGTTGCACATCATATCCGGGTTCGGAGTCAGTCCGCGGCGCACTGCCTCGATGGTGTAGCTCACCACATTCTCCCAATATTCTTCGTGCAAGGAGACTATCTCGAAGCGGCAGCCGTATTTTTTGGCTACGGCCGTCGTGATTTCAATGTCTTCTTCCGAGGGGCAGTCGATAAAACCGTCCTTGTCCTCCATTCCGATGCGGATGTAGAAAATAGTGGGGTCGTAGCCCTGCTCTTTCAACTGGTGAACCACCACCGAGCTGTCCACTCCTCCCGAAACCAATGCTGCAATATTCATCCTTTGTTATTCCTCCTAAAAAATGGTTTGCAAAGTTACAGCTATTCTGTGAAATACAAAAATGGAAGGTGGGCAACTTGGCAATAATAACGAGAGTTCGAGGTAACGAATGCAATGCTATCCGCTTACCTTACTACAAACGAAACGCCGAAGGGTTGACATCGGTTATTATGCCACGCCTTCGGCGTTTATGGTTGCTGTTTGGCTCATGGTTTCTATAATCATGCCATCCCTTCGGGATTATCAAGGCTCTTTTCTAAAGGCCTTTTAGTATTCTGACTTAGATCGAACTCACGTTAGTCTAAACATCTCTATGAAGATTGAATTAATTTCTTCTAATAAACCTTCTTTCGGTTGTTTCTTCAATGCAGTATTTCGGTATTCGTGATAGAGTTTTAAAATCTTCTCCTCATCCTTTTTTTCTATTCTCTCAATGTCAACCATCAACGATTTGTTAATGTCATTAGGTTCAAATTTTTGTAATCCGTTCCCGTATTCTCTGCGGTTGTCGTTGAAGATGTCTTTTGAAATATCAGTAAGAAGGTAAGCAAAAAGCAAATCAACTTTCGGTTCTGAAAACATATTCAGGTATATGCAGTGGAAAGTCGTTAGGTTCCTAATCCTCGCTTCGTTGCGAATAAAACGAAGTCCGTTACGATTGAAAACAGAAACCCAAATAGGGGAAGGTGGTCTGTTCTCTAATGCGTGCCAAGGATTACGGCTTGCTGTCAAATTTTTTTTGTGGACTTCTTCCGATTCTCCTTTTGCAAGGTATTTTTTCAATGACGGTTCTGTGGGTTCAGTTGCATTAAGCAAGTAAACGAGCCTGTCTTGTTCTTTCAAGTTTGCAAAATCCTCTGTTGTGAAAAATGCTCCATCAACGTCAATTGATTTTGTAACACAAGGCAACAAATACTTTTTATCAATGTTGAATTGCTTTGCCTTTGACTGGTTGAACGTAAAATACTCGTTTGCACCTGTCGCAATGCCACGAACAACTTTTCCAAAGTTGGAGAAGGGCACCAGGTTTTTAAATCTTGTTGCGTTTTGCTCTTGGTAATATGCTCTCCACTTTATTTCAGGATTGAGTTTTGAAAATACAATTGCATTTTCCGATTTTATTTTGGGGTAGGCTGCAAACTTTTCCTGTAAATCAAATAGTTCATCAAGAGTTTTGATGTTTATGAATTCGACTTCTGATTTTTCGTTGTCGTTTGCGAAAAGCAGGATTGAAGCAGTAGTCAAAGCATCGTCAAAAACATTTTCTTCAAAGTCAAAAATGATGATGTAGCGAAGCAGTTTGTTTTTGATTAGATATGACTTTACCAACTTGCCGTAATCGGAATTCAAAAACTCTGACGGAATAATGAAGGCGGCTCTGCCATTTGCATTTAATTGATAAGCAGATTTTAAAAGGAAGAGTGTATAAAGATTTGTAAATCCGTTCAATTTCAATCCCAATTTTCCTTCTATCTCTTTCAGGGTTGCTTTGTTTTCGTAATCGTGAAATTTGAAGTATGGTGGATTGCAAATAATTCCATCGTAACGATTTTCCCAATCATTAAACATATAATCCTTCAAATGAATTGAAGTGTTCTTTTCATTGTCAAAAATATTTGCGGCTTGCATCAAAATATATCCATCAATATCAAACCCTTTTATTGAACACTCTTTGTTTGTTTGTCGGATTGCTCTTGCGAAAACTCCCAGGCCGAAAGCAGGGTCTAGAACTGTTTGTAGCTTTTTGTTTGCTGTAATCCATTTAGCCATGAATTGTGCAATGGGAAAAGGAGTGAAAAATTGGGCAAATTTTTTCCTGTGTTCAAGTGTAACGATCTGGGAGTATTCTCTTTCGGGTTCGTTGGTTGCGGTATGTTCTTTGGATGCCAGCATCAGAAGTCGTTTTGGTTTATTCCTAATACTTCTCTTAAATTATTTACATCTAAATAGGCAGTTCCACCTTGGAACTTCACATGAAAAAGTAATCTTCCTCTGCCTAACTTTCTCATAATACTTTGATGTTCGGGCATATCAATTTTAACTGCGACTTCTTTCCCTTCTTTGTAATCAATTTTAACTGTCCATTTGTTTTGATTTTTGCTGTCTTCATCACCGATAAAATATTTATCGCCCTCCAAATCAGGATTAGAAATCAATTCCAATATTTTTTCTAATGAAATACCATAAACCTTATCAAAGAAAACTTGAAAATAAAAGTGAGGAACATTGTATGTTTCAATCCACTTAAAAACAACCTTTAAATCTTCAACTTTGGGTGTGATGCTAAGAAAATCTCTTTTCTTAAATTCTTTAAGAACACCATTCATTTCCTTTATCAGGTCGCTTGCGGCTTTGAGTTCTGCTAAGCTCTCCAACCAGGTGCATCTTTTATTTCTAAAACACCAATTGTTTCGTTAGTTATTGCACTCAAACTTTCTATCCAACCTGCTTTTTGGTTCAGTATATCATGGTAGTTCTCTAACAGGTTGGCTTTCAGATTAAGAACTTTCTTTGTCATTTCAGCCTTTCGATGCTGCATGAATAGGGTATATTCTTCAACCAGAAATGCACTTGACCTGACTTCAATACCTGCTGTGGCTAAAGGAACTATAATGTCAAGTTGTTCTTTAGTAAAATTGCTAATGTTATGTCCCCATTCTTCTTTGTAAACGTCTTTAGAGAAGAGGAGTAAGTCAGGTCTTTTGCCAATCGTTTCTAACTCGTCCTGATATTGTTCGTAGAATTCTTCAAAACCAGGTTCACCTGCAATTATATTTTCTGACTTACCATATTGAACAGCAACATATTTTTCCGATTTAGCATTAATTGCCTTGTGAATTAAATTTTCCGCCCAATCACCTTGTTCCCTATTCGTAAGGAATTCAGAAAACGCTTGTGTAGGTGGTTTCCCTCTTTTCCGCTCTATTGTCCAATCTATAATTGTTGTTGGAACAGTTTGAATTAAAGCTCTGATTGTTTGATAATAACTCATTGTTTGGCTTTTAAATATTGGACTTTTCTTTCAGCAACTTTCAATGTGTCAAGGTCGGCTTCTTCTTCTAAAATTTTGTAAGCGATTTGGTCACTTAAAAACTCCTTCATCATCTCTTTTTCGTCGAATTTGAAATACTTAGCGACCCGTTTTATTTGTTCTTTTGTCGGCTGCCTTTCGTTGCGCTCAATCTTGCCAAGTAATGAAGTGTCAATACCGATGCTTTCTGCAACCTCTCTCAATGAAAGCTGTGCTTCTTCTCTTAGCGTTCTGACTTGCTCAGCAAATGTTGTTACTTTATTCTTACTCATTTGTCAAGGACAATTATTGTCCAAAGATAAGGGTTTAATCTTATCAAGGGCAGATGTTGTCCTCAAAAGTTTTCAACAGTAAGCCCCAGAAATGCGTGTTAAAGGCTCGTCTCGCCCAAGTTGCACTCTGGCCATATAATAGCCGATAACGTATTATTTACGAAGTGAATATACAACATTCGTAACCAAATTCATGCGTTTATTAATTTTATCCGTTTAAAATATTGGTATACAGATCAGGCAATGTTTTGTCACCTATCCCATTTACGAATGTATTTTGTGTCTCTTCCCATCGATCTTGCTGCCAACTCCTATATGCTTTCCACCATCCCGAAACCCAGATGGTTGTTCTCTCCAAATCCAGCTTCATAACCGATTTTCAATAAGCGGGAATCGGTTTCAAAATAGAAAGCTGTGTCAAAGCTTCTGAGTTTCGTCTCTTGCTTCGTTCCGGCGTTCACAATAACTGAATTGGAATAAGATGCTTGCAACAATTGAAAAGAAAATACTTCATCTCCATCAAATGGTTGTCCGTAAAGGGCAAGGTATTTGTCCTTTAAATTGCGAAAAAGCAGGTCTCCGAAATTTTGAGTTTCGGGGCTGATGGACATCCATGAGCCATCTTCCCGGTGGATAGGCAAGTACAATGGGGACAGTGTGCGGAAATTTGCGGCACCTCCAAGTTTTGGGGTGTATAACCGTTCAATAGCACCGATTTTGAATTCCACCTTGCTTAGGAAATCGCCAATCACGATCTTTTTACCCAGAAACAAGTCTCGGATCATTTGCTCCGTGCCAAGTTCGTGGAAAAATGAGACCTGAAGCTCAATGCTTTTGCAATCGATCAGCAACCGGTCGCGTTGTGTATGTGATGACGGGATGGACAACCGGGAATAGCAAAATCGTTTGAAGCTGTTAGCCTGTTCGTCTAACCCATTGTTTATTAGCCAGTTTCTGAAAATCTCTTTTCCGTTCTCAAATGCCGCATACAAGCCTTCCGAAATTTCGTAAGAATAGCTTTTCGGCAAGGCATTTCCGAAAGCTGACGGGTTGGGTATTAGTGCAAGTTTGAACCGCATGGACGGAAAAGGTTAAGTTGGTTTTTCGATCAAATACTTTTTGCCTTCTTTTTGTTGATCAGCAGTAGGGCAAAAAGATCTTTTTCATCCCATCCGATGTTGTTTTTGCGGACGGTGAAATTTCGATGGCAACTGAGATAGAGACAATCGGAAGAGTTGTCGTTGTCGGTAAACAACTGTACGGCCTGTCCGGGTTTTAGTTGCGGGATAAGGTCTGCATAGGCACTCGAGACTAGGGAAGCTTGATGCTCAATGAAGCTGGCGTTGTGGCGGTTTGTTCCCGTCGAAAAAAGGGCATACACCTTGTATTTGTCCACGAGCACTGGTTTCGCAAAAGCTGTGATGATGCTACCGGGTGCGTTCAAGAACTTAGTCAGCAGATGCTTCCTGACGGCCTTAAACCAAATGGTGGCAACCACAAATACCACAATATACGGCACGACATACCAAGTGGCTAATTTCCCTTCCTCGAGAAGGTATAGCACACTGAATATACTCATGAACAGGAGCAAAACAGGACCCACGTATAGCCAGCTTTTCCATTTTAGAGAAAAAGGGATCTGTGATTTTATGAATGACTTGTCTTTCTCTAATTCAGCAAGTTCCTTGTTCGTTTTCTTTTGACTCATCGTTGTTCTGTTATTTCTGATAATACTTGTCCAAGACCCTCTGGGCAGCAGCAAACGAAGTGATCCTGTTGTTCAGCACAGCATCTTCGTTTACTTTGAGAGCTTCTACCACCCGCTGATCGTTGTAGAAATTGGCTTTCAGCCGTTCGTTGATGCTTTCGTACATCCAGAATTTGGATTGTTCGTTGCGGCGGTGTTCGAAATATCCGTTTTCGTTCACAAAATCGATGTATTCGCCCACCATGTCCCACACTTCTTTGATGCCGATTTCGTAATAACCCGAATAGGTCAAAACTTTCGGACTCCAACCCGATTCGGGCATGGGGAACAAGTGCAAAGCGTTTTTGAAATGCGACTGGGCTAGTTTCGCCTTCTCGATGTTGCTGCCATCGGCTTTGTTGATGATGATCCCGTCGGCCATTTCCATGATACCACGCTTGATCCCTTGCAATTCGTCGCCAGTTCCGGCCAGTTGGATGAGCAGGAAAAAATCCACCATCGAATGTACAGCCGTTTCAGATTGGCCCACACCCACCGTTTCCACAAAGATGTAGTCAAATCCGGCCGCCTCGCACAGGATAATTGTTTCCCTTGTTTTGCGGGCAACTCCACCCAGCGAACCTGCCGACGGGGAAGGGCGTATGAAAGCGTCTTCTTTCACGCTCAAACGTTCCATTCGGGTTTTGTCCCCAAGAATGCTCCCTTTTGAAATCTCGCTTGAAGGGTCGATGGCCAGCACTGCCAGCTTATGTCCTTGGTTGAGCAGACAGAGGCCAAAAGCATCAATTGAAGTGCTCTTCCCTGCACCGGGCACGCCTGTAATGCCCACCCGGATGGAATTTCCTGAAAAAGGAACACACTTTTCAATCACTTGTTGCGCCATGTGCTGATGTTCGGGTTTGGAACTTTCCACCAGAGTCACAGCCTGGCTAAGGATGGTTCTGTTGCCATCCAAAATTCCACGGACATATTCGTCCACGGTGTATGTTTTCCGTTTGAATCGACTGAAATCCTTCATATATGGATTCACAGTTGGCGTGTTGTTTGTCCCTTTATTGACTCGAAGGCCAATGTATTCGGATTCATTTTCAGGATGTTCCATCTTAAATGACTATATTAATGAAGTGATACAAATATACGAATTATTCAACGAATGTGGATCAGGCTAAAAATACTTTTAGCAATAAACAAGCAAGTCACTGTTGAGGAGATACATTCCGTCACGCTGCATTCAAAGATGTGATTGCGAATAGAGACCGATTTTCCAGATATTTTTTAGAATATGGATATTAGTGCAGAAAATTCGCTATTTTTGACAGTGATATATTCACCCACAAAAACATGGTCATACATCATTTAAGGATAATCTGCTTCAAGTTGTTGTTTTTTATAGCTTTACTTCCTTGCTTGAAACTATATGCCGGAAATGGAGGCAAGAACGATTCTGTTCGTGTTTTCAAGCATACTGTTTCTTTTGGATTTGGACTGGTAACAGAAAACAACCAATTTTTGGACGACCTGTTTTCGAAGGGTACGTTTGGCGATTTGTTTTATTTGTCCCATTTCAATTATGGCGATTTTGTGACAACAGGCGCACTTAATTTGAATTACACACTGAATTTGAGCAAGCGTTTTTCAATAGGATGCTTCTCCTCTTTTCAATTGGATTCAAGAAGTGTGTTTGAAAACTCCACGGGGGAGAAGACTGGCGATGCACGGCAAATTTACAGTTCGCTAACTCCAAGGCTTTACTTTTTTTGGCTGAACAAAGATGTCTTCCGGATCTATTCGGGATGCGGGACAGGCGTTGGATACTATTGGACGAAATATCGGTTTGGTGACACTAAGTTTTCGGGACGAAAATTTGAATGGAAACCCCAATTAACATTGGTCGGCGTTCAGGCTGGAAGACGTTTTTTCGGATTTGGCGAAGCGAATATCGGCGGTCGTCTTGGCTATCTCAACTTGGGGGTTGGCTATCGGTTTGGAAATTCAAAAAAATATAAACAGTGATGAAAAGAATAATGCCTAAGATTGTTCTTAATTGTTTGGTCCTCTTTTTATTAATGAATTCGTGTATTATAGGGGAAATTGCAGATAAAGATGAATACGCTTCCCATAAATTGGTTTATGAGTATTCAGAATCGGCGATATATGAGATGCTTTATAGTCTTGACTTGGCTGTCCGTGTAAGTGCTTATGCAAATGCCACAACCGATTCGGCAAGGAATGCGATAATAAAGGCTTATTTCTCTTCTGACAAAATCACTCAGACTTCAGAAGCATGGGCCGTTGCAAACAAGTGCGGGGAATGGTTGTTCCAATCCAACGGCTTGCCCATCGAGCAACAAGGTGCCGAATGGGAAATTGCCCTTTCTAAAAATTCAGGCAAGGAGGTATTCATCACTTCCGGAGATTTCCAGATAAAAGCAACAGGTTACAGAAATTGGTCGTTGCAATTGAACGACATCGGTTCGGAAATAACAGACCGCCTCGAAAGTTCGGCAAAATATGATTATTATTTTGATTTTACAAGTTACGGCAATTATTCTATCGCAGCTTCCGAACCAGACTCCATACAGCCATTTTTTTACGATTACGATATAGAAAGCGGCAATGGTGGATTCGTTCCCAAGAAAATAGAATCGGGACATTACAACGTCACGGTCAATTATTCGGTTGAATCCCCGTTGAGCCTAAGGTACGATACTTCAGAATATATTTTTACCGACGGAACTCTTTTGTTAAATGTCGTAGATTCCGAAGATTCCACTGTGGAGTCTTTCAAAGCCACCGTCAACACTGTGCCCGGAAATTGGAACGTTACTTTCAAGTGAAAGGAGGCGGCTAATTTAAGCGGGTCACTTCTTTCACGCCTTTCACTGTTTTCAGTTTCTTGATTAATCCTTTGAGAACATCCGTGTTGCGCAATGTCACCGACAATGTGCCCTGAAACAGGCCGTCGTTGGACTCAATGCTAATCGAGCGGAGCGACAAATTCGGCTCTTTGGAAATGATGGATGTCATATTGGTTACAATGGAAATATCATCATGACCCAGCACGCGGAGGGTGATCGTGTACATCGATCCGGACTGGCCGGACCAGCGGGCGGCGATCACACGGTAGCCAAATCGGGTGAACATATCCGGTGCGTTCGGGCAATTTTTCTTGTGAATTTTGATTCCCTGGGAAGACACAAAACCAAACACATCGTCCCCATAAATCGGATTGCAGCACTTCGCCAATTGGTATTCAACGCCCGTCAAGTTGTTGTCCAGCACCAATTCATCTCCCGATTTCTCCTCTTTGCTTTTTTCGGGAGCATGGATCACAAAGTTTTCCGCACTGGTGGTTTCCGTTTTATCCTTGAGTTCCGCCTCCTTCTTTTCCAGTTCGAGATACTGGTCAATCACATTGTTGATATCCAAATGTTCACTCGCAATATCGACATAAAAGTCGGTCACGGTCTTGAACCCGAGCTTTTTGATTAAGCGCATCAAGAGCCCCTCGTCTTCATCAATCTTGCGGTTCTTGAACCTGCGTTTAAGCAATTCCTTGGCTAATTCTGATTGTTTGTTGGCTTCCTCTTTTAGCCTTTGGCGGATCTTGTTGCGCGCTTTTGTGGTTACCACAAAGTTCAGCCAATCCTGTTTGGGCGTTTGGTTGGGCGAGGTCAGGATGTCTATCTGGTCGCCGCTTTTTAGCTTGTGCTTGATCGTCACCAGTTTTCCGTTGACTTTGCCTCCAACGCAACTTGATCCGAGTTTCGAGTGAATCGAAAACGCAAAGTCCAGGATCGTAGCACCTTTGGGCAATCGGAATAGATCGCCTTTGGGAGTGAACACAAACACTTCTTCGTCGTAAAGATCCAGTTTGAAATCTTCCAGTTTTTCGGTAGCATTGGCATCCTTGTTTTCGAGGGCCTCGCGGAGGTTGGCCAACCATTCATCGATTCCCGATTCGCCACGCACACCTTTGTATTTCCAGTGGGCAGCCAATCCACGTTCGGCAATTTCATCCATCCTTTTTGTGCGGATTTGCACTTCCACCCAACGGGATAAAGGCCCCATCACGGTGATGTGGAGCGATTCATATCCGTTGCTTTTGGGTATCGAAAGCCAATCTTTCAGCCTTTTGGGATTGGGTTGGTACAAGTCGGTGACAATCGAATACACCTGCCAACATTCGGCTTTTTCCCTGTCCAGTTCTGAATTTAACACTACACGAACGGCAAACAAGTCGTAGATCGATTCGAATTCGATTTTTTGTTTTTTCAGCTTGTTGCTGATCGAATAGATCGATTTTGTGCGCCCCTTGATTTCATATTTCAGCCCGGTCTCACTCAGCTTGTCTTCAATCGGTTTGATAAATTCGGCAATATAACGGTCCCGGGAATCTTTACTTTCATTGATTTTTTTCGAGATGAAATCATAGGTTTCCCTGTCGGTATATTTGAGAGACAAATCTTCAAATTCCGATTTGATCTTATACAGACCCAGTTTGTGGGCAAGTGGGGCATACAAATAAGAAGCTTCCGCCGATAATTTGAGTGTGAAAGCCGTGTCGTATTCACGGGCCGTGCGCATCAGGTAGAGGCGGCTGGCGATTTTCACCATGATCACGCGGATGTCTTCAGCAAACGACAACAAGAGTTTGAGGTAGTGTTCCGAATTAAGTGAAGATTCCTTTTTCTCCAAATCATTGACTTTGATAAGCCCCCGGATGATGTCGGCGACATCCGAATCGAACTGTTTGCTCACATCTTCCAACGTAAGGCTTCCGCCATCCACCATCCGATAAAGGAACAAGGCTATGATGGTGGTTACTCCCAGGCCAAGCTCTTCCAACAGAATCTGCGAAACCAAAAGATTCAAAAGGAGGATATTCCCTTTGTCTTCCACCACCAACTGGTACTGTCCGGATGTGACACTTTGGCTCACCAAAGTTTTCACTTTCTTGAGTTCGGTAGGTGGTATTTGTTTGTCCAAGGCACGAAGAACTCTTCTGTAACTTGCCAGAAAAATTTTTCTTTCTTCGCTTGAAAAAACAATCTTATTCTCCATGATCGAGGTGCTTCTTAATTTTAGTTCGTAAAAATAACATATTCGCATGAGAATAATTCTGATTTCTGATGATATTTTGTATTTTTGCCTTATCGGATTTGATTCAAGGACAAACCTAATTACATATAAAAATGTTAACAGACAACGATTTAAAGTCATTAGAGAAAAGAGGAATTTCTATTGAAAAAGTAAACGAGCAACTTGACTCTCTCAAAGTTGGATTTCCTTACCTCAATCTTGCTGCGGCAGCTTCCATAGAAAAGGGTATTTTGAGATTGAATGAGCAAAGCCAATCAAAATATGCCGATGCATGGAAAGACTATTTGTCCAAAGGTAAAAAGATCTTCAAGTTTGTTCCAGCTTCCGGTGCTGCCAGCCGAATGTTTAAAAACCTGTTCGAGTTTTTGGATGCAGATTACTCAGTGCCGACCACCGATTTTGAGAAAACTTTTTTCAGTAGGATTCACGATTTTGCCTTTTTTGAGATCCTAAATGTGATTTCAAACAAGAATCAGGGTAAGGGAATTGATGAATTGATATCGGAAGGTAGTTATAAAGTCGTTGTCGAAAACTTGTTGTTGGAAAAGGGTTTGAATTACGGAAATCTACCCAAAGGCTTGTTGAAATTCCATAAATACCACGACTATAGCAGGACTCCGGTGGAAGAACATCTGAAAGAAGGAAGCTTGTATGCCAAGAACATTGAGCGGGAGGTGAATATCCATTTTACCGTTTCGCCCGAACACCATCCATTGTTTGTGCAACTTATAGAAAAAGTTAAAACCAAATACGAAGACGAATTTAAAGTAAAGTTTGACGTTTCCTTCAGCCAGCAAAAATCGGGCACAGACACTGTTGCCGGCGATTCCGAAAACAATCCGTTCCGGGATAAAAACGGTGAAATCCTGTTTCGCCCGGGAGGCCACGGCGCTTTGATTGAAAATCTAAACGAACTCGATGCCGATGTGATTTTCATCAAGAATATCGACAACGTGGTTCCCGATTCGCACAAAGCCATCGAGCAAAAATTCAAGGAAGTACTTGCCGGAGTGTTGGTGGCCACGCAAGCTAAGGCATTTGAATACTTGAACCTGATCGATTCGGGCAAATACCGTCACGAACAACTGATCGAGATCTTGTATTTCCTACAAAATAATTTGTGTGTGAAAAACCCCGATGTGAAAAACCTCGAGGATGGGGAACTCGTATTGTATCTCAAACGCAAATTGGACCGCCCTTACCGGGTGTGCGGCATGGTGGAGAATGTGGGCGAACCGGGTGGCGGCCCCTTCATCGCTGAAAATTCGGACGGGACGTTTTCACCGCAGATACTTGAAAGTTCTCAGATCGACATGAGCGATCCGGAGAAAAAAACGATGTTTGAAAAAGGGACTCACTTCAATCCGGTTGATTTGGTGTGTGGGGTGAAGGATTACCGCGGGAATAAATTTGATTTGCCAAGTTATGTTGACAAAAACACCGGATTTATTTCGTTGAAATCGAAAAACGGACGTGAACTAAAAGCGTTGGAGCTTCCGGGACTGTGGAACGGAGCCATGTCTGACTGGAACACGATTTTTGTGGAAGTTCCAGTCGCAACATTCAATCCGGTGAAAACCGTCAACGATTTGCTTCGTCCGCAACATCAAGGATAAAATAAAAAACGCTTGCCAATTGGGGAAACAAATCCAATTTCGCATCAATTACACAACTATTTCTTTGCAAAAGCAGTATTCTTTGTTTTAACTCTCGATGTATGAAGTGGAAAGATTTTTTCTATTATTCTGAAAGCGATAAAAAAGGGATACTGCTTTTGTTGGTTTTGGTGATTGGCCTTTTGCTGCTCCGTGTTTTTTGGAACAATTCGGATGCTCCGCCCGATGCCATCCGCGAATCTGACAGTTTGAAAACAGCATTTGAAACTTTTCAGAAAACGCTGATTGAAGACGAACGGATGGAACGCAACCGGGCTTATGAGGAGAGGCGGAAAGCTTTTTATGAGAAATACAAACAAAAGGACTACGCTTACAAAGAATACAAACCTTACGAAAAACAGAATTACCCGACCCCAACTTATCAAAAACAAGAGAAACTCTCTCCGGGGCAAACCATCTTGGTAAATGAAGCGGACACTGCCGACTGGAAGAAAATTCCGGGCATTGGCAGCGGGTATGCCAAGCGCATTGTAAAATACCGTGACCTGCTCGGTGGATTTGTTTCCGCAGATCAACTGAAGGAGGTGTATGGTGTCAGTGAAGAGCTTTTTGGTGAGGTCAAACCTTATCTGAAATTGGATTCTCACATCAAGAAATTGGCGGTGAATCAGCTTAGTATGGATCAATTCCGCGGACATCCGTACCTGAATTACAAACAAGCAAGGACAATCGTCGATTTACGCCAACGGCGTGGAAAAATCAGTTCGATCAAGACTTTGCAGATGCTGGACGAGTTTTCCGAAGAAGATATAAGACGGTTGAGTCCGTATTTGTCGTTCGAATAAAAATGCCCCAACCGCTTCCTTTGGGAAAAAGCTGCGCAGCTTTCATCGAAGAGTTGCGGTAGTTTCAGGCAAAACCTGCGCAGGTTTTATTGCTTCATGGTTGGCTAAGAAATAGACAATTTCAGGTCTAAAGCCTCCGCGACCCGCACAAGACTTGAAATCTGCATGTCCGTTTCCCCCTTTTCAATCTTGGCGATATAGCTTCTTTTCAGCCCCACTTTTGTATCCCGTCGGGATATTCGCTCGGTAGAAAAGAAGATGGAGGAAGCATCGCATGCGGTAGGCATGCACCTCTTTAGATGAATCATACTCCCGGAACGAGAAGCCTGGGCGACCGAATTTTGTTCTATGGATTGTATTTTCTCTGTAAAAAGGATGATATATTCGGTGTAATGTTTTGATTTATATGTTTTATTGTTTTTGTTTTTAAGATTCGATCATTCAGACTAGCGAGATAATCTAACCAAACCATTTCTTTATCTACATTAAGTTGCTAAATTTGAATTTGTGAATAGTCTGCTCGAAGAAATAGCTTTGATCTTCAAGATAACCAACGAATAACCCAGCGCATTTAGATAAAGCTAGTTTTTAGAATACGAATTTTTTTATTCTTCTTTAGATATGGCAAAAACATATATCCTTTTCCTTCGGGGCGTGATGCCTACTGGCAAAAACCGTGTTCCGATGTCCCAATTGCGTGAGATTCTCATCTGGGCTGGATTTGAAAATGTGCAAACTTGGATCCAAAGCGGAAATGTAGTTTTAAAAACTGATTTGCAACCGGAAGTTCTTGCAAAGACAATCAGTAAACTGATTGAAAACAAGATCGGCGCACAGATTCCTATTGTTGTGAAATCAAGAGAAGATCTGGTTCAAATTATCCAACAAAACCCTTTTCAGGGCGAAGGCTACGATATTTCCCGGGTCTTCTTTGCGATGTACAACGGTGAACTGAATGAGGAACTGAAAGCAAAACTACTAATGGAAGACTTTTCTCCCGAATACCTTTCCATTACGCAGCAAGTGGCCTACATGTACATTCCAGGAACGTACGGAAGAGGAAAATTGAGCAACAACTTCTTGGAAAAGAAGTTGAAAACTGTGGCTACATCACGCAATTTCAATACCATAAGCAAGATGATGGAGCTGGGGGTGGGGTGAAACAAATATAAAATCCTACTTTTCTACGGAAAATACAGCCATTAGCTTATGGCTTATAGAATTGGTTAAAGGATAAAAGCAATTGGCTTGAACTTATACATTCTACGACAACAAATTATTTCATCTGCTTAACAAGCCATTTGCATTCGTAAAATTGCGTATTGCAAAAATATGGACCTGGAGCCGACTGGCATGGCAAAAGCAAGGCGGTAACCTCGGATTACCTCACCAACACCACTTCCGGCGTGCAATGCTGCGCACTCTACGAAATCACTTCCGACGGGTACCTGAAGAAAAACGGGAATTACCAGCCTGCGCAATTGTTCGTTACCAAAGTGTCCGATGAGGACGGCAATACCTCCTACGAATTCAAGGACAAGCTTGGGCAAGTGATATTATCTCGTCAGGTTAACGGATCAGAGTATCTTGATACTTATTATGTTTTTGATGATTTCGGAAAAATACGCTTTGCCCTTTCACCAATGGCTTCGAATGAGTTATCTGGAGATAACACATGGAATCTAGACAATCAGACATTAAAAGAGTACGCTTATCTATATAAATACGATGCAAAATTACGCTGTATTTGGAAAAAAATCCCAGGTTGTGAACCAGTATATTATGTTTATGACAAAGCCGACAGGCTCATTCTATCGCAAGACGGCGAGCAACGAGCAAGTAAGAGTTGGGCTTTCAATAAGTATGACGTATTTGGACGGGTACTGATTTCTGGAGTTTATACGCCTGAAACTGAACGTTCTCAGGATTACTGGATAAGTCTCTGTGAAAATAACATTGTAACAGAATCAGTTGGCGGCAATTACGGCTACACATGGAATTCCTTGCCTGAAATACCTTACACAGGAACCTTGCTTGTCAACCACTACGACGACTATGAACACCTTCTCAGTCAAGACCAGGCTTTCAGGGATAAGTTAAGCTACACTGCTGAGGCAGACTACGGCACACGCTACGACAACTCCTCCTGTGCCTCCTGCTCGGCAAAAGGCTTGCTGGTGGGTACAAGAACAAAAATTATGGATGGGAGTGGAGAAATTGTCACCGCCACCTATTACGATGACCGTGGTCGAGTTATTCAGACAAAATCAACCAACATGTTAGGTGGAACGGAAACGGAATACATTGCTTACGACTTCACTGGACATCCGACAGCGAGAAAGCATCTCCATACAAATGGAGCAGGCAGTACCACTACGGAAATCTACGCTTATACTTACGACCATGCCGGTCGATTGCTAAAAACGACCCACAGCCTCAATGGAGGCACTGCGGTGACTTTGTCAGAAAACACCTACGATGATCTTGGGAGACTCCTGACTTCCATGCCGACAGACAGAGAAGCAATGAAGATGACATACAGTTACAATGTGCGGTCTTGGCTGGCAAGCATCACAACTTCAGGCTCTGTCTTTTCTGAGAATCTGTATTATAATATACCCTTTGAGGGTGGCACGGCTTGTTACAACGGCAATATTTCTACTTCCGTGAGAGACAATTATTTAGGATACAATTATACTTACGATAACCTATCCCGACTTGCTGTTGCTCGTAATTTCCTTGCCTACGATAATTACGATGCCGTGTATTACGATACCTACAACACTTCATACAGTTACGACGGGAATGGAAATATAACGGCCCTATCACGCTACGATGATCTTTCGTTGGAAAAACTTGAGATTTCCCATAATGGAAATCAGATGGCAAAAATAGCCGATCAGGTATCACTCTACCCCGATTCTTACTCCGATTATACTTCCGGATTTGTCAGCTACTCGGACAGCAGTTACGCTTACAATGCCAATGGATCGATGTCCTACGACCCGGATAAAGGAGTAAATTATGCTTATGATGCATTGGGCATGCCCTCGCAAGTGAATGTCCCAGCCATCCTCGGCACCATCGGCTACAAGTATTCCGCCATGGGCGAACGCCTGGAGGCTTCCTACAAATGGCACTCCGGCCTCTCGCTCGACCCGCTGGAAAACGTGAGCCGGCCCACCTACACGGCAACGAACTCCAGCAAGCTGAGGCAATACGTGGGCAACAAAATATACGAAAACGGTTCGCTGAAACGAATTTTGTTCGATAATGGCTACATTGAGGATGGGATTTATTACTTTTACCTGCGCGATCATTTGGGGAACAACTGTGTGGTGGGTAGCAATCAAGGGGCCATGAAGCAATGGGCCCATTATTTCCCTTACGGGAAACCTATTGCGAGTGAAAATTACAACCCTTCCGCCCAGCCCTACAAGTTTGGGGGCAAGGAGCAGGAGGCGATGTTCGGGTTGGACCTGTACGATTTCCATGCACGGCAAATGGACAGCCGGGTGGGGAGTTTCTTGACGGTGGACCCGCTGGCGGAGAAGAGGCCGTGGCTATCGCCATATGTGTATTGCAGCAATAATCCAATTAAATTTATTGACCCTGATGGGAGAAGGGAATGGCCAATAAATGAAACTTACAATGGGAACGGTCGTCGACATGAGAATAATTGGCATGCTAAAAGACCTCATGGAAGGTTACATCAAGGAGTTGATGTAAATCATACAGGAGGAGGCAATACAGATCAGGGCGCGCCAATTGTTGCAACTCATAGTGGAACTGTTGCGAGAGTTGGAAAAGCAGGAGATGGTGATGGTGGTGGTAATCGGATAAAGATTACTTCTGCAGATGGTACTGTTTCAACTTCATATATGCATTTAGACGCTACAAGTTCAGGACTCAAAGTCGGTAGTGAAATAAAAGAAGGACAACAAATTGGAACTATGGGTAGATCTGGCGCACATGGTCAAAGTGATTACCCAGCTCATTTGCATTATGAAATATCAGTAGATGGCACTAAGATAAATCCGGCAAACGGAACAAATCATTTGGTTGACCCCCAACAAATAATAGATTCCAGATCTACTACTCAACAACCGGAGGTAAGTTACAGTGGTGGAACCTTGCCAGAAGTAACAGTGGTTGGTCATGCTCCAGAAACACCAATGCCACAAGTTCCAGTCACAGAAGTAAAAGCACCTGAAATTAAACCAATCAGTTTTTAAGTTATGAATAGTAAGTTTATAATCCTATGGATTTTTATTGTAGGTCTCATAGTAATATCCTGCAATACGCACCAAAACAAAACCCCAGAAGGGAAAGTTAATGATTCAGTAAGTGTAAATCTACCAGTAAAGACTAAAGAATCAGAAAATAAACAAAAGGTCATTCATTGTGAGCCATTTAGTATGGATTCTATAATTGAGGGCTATCACATTTTATATAAGTCACGCGAAAATGGGAAAATTGTCACAACATATCCAATCACGGATGGGAAAGGAAAAGATACAATTTGTTATGCATGTCAAGATGTTATTTTAACAGTAACTAAAGATGGCAAAGATGTTGTTTTGAACAGAAAAATACAAAGAGATGATTTTAAGGCATTCATACCTAAAAATGAAATATCCAAATATTGCATATCCAACTTTAAAATAACAGACGTAACTACATCAAATATCAAATTGTCCATTAATCTCTGTATACCAGAGACCGATATATGTTTTTGGTTTGATTTGATTGTGTCCGACAATGGAGATTTAAAAATTAAAGAGGAGGTAGAAGAAGAAAGTGACATGTAAAATATTACAATCTATAACAAGAAAGCCTCGATGGGCGTAGGCTGCGTGCGGAAGCGTTCGGCATAGCTTTTAGCTATGTCGTAGTTAGAATCAAGGCTCTGCTTTGAATTTGGCAGATTTGCGTTTCTATGATGAAAAGCAGGAGCTTTTCTTTTAGCTGCGACGTAGGCAGAGCCTACGCCGAACGAGGGGCAAGGAGCAGGAGGCGATGTTCGGGTTGGACTTGTACGACTTCCATGCACGGCAGATGGACAGCCGGGTGGGGAGTTTCTTGACCGTGGACCCGCTGGCGGAGAAGTATTACAGCATTAGCCCGTATGCGTATTGTGGGAATAATCCAGTGAGGTTTGTAGATCCGGATGGAAAAATGAAATTTGCCATAAATTTTTCCTTTGGAGTCGGGCAAGGCATGATTGGTATTGGATCAGAGTTTTTAGGAATTAAAGGCGCTCCTTGGGGGCATAGCGGTTACGATCTTTCTATTAGTTTAAGTTTCGATACAGACAAAAAAACTCTATCTCTGGAAGGATCGGCAGGGTATAACCAAACTAAATCTTCTTTTGGAGGCGGATTTGGTGCATATGGAAGAGAAAGCAGTATAGAAAAAGTAAGTGAAGCAAAATTCGAAATAGGATTCAATTTTACAGAAGGAAGGCTTGAGGCGAAATCGGGTATTGAAATGAATTCCGAATTTAAAAATATAGAAAAATTTTCGATTGGAGGTCTAACAAATACAGAAACAGATGGTAAGTTTAGTCATTCAATGGAAATAAAAAGTATAGGAATAAAAAAATTTGATTTAGGGGTAGGGGTCGTAGATGCACATGCGGGTCTAAATATTTCTCTCGACCCAGCAACATCGTTAACCGAAACAGCTAAAAATCCAACCGAGTCAGTTAATATTGATAAAATAAAAAAAGATGAGGAATAATTTGAAAATATGGACGCTTTTTTTAGATTTTTGTTATATGGCTAATATATTGTACGCTATGTTAACAATACTACTTCCGGTATATTATTTTGTTGGACATAATGATAGTATTGAAACGTTTTTAGAAACTAATTTTATCTACACAAACGTCACATGCATATTTATCAGAGGCTGTTTGACATTGTTTACAGTAATATTTTGGATATATTGTTTTGTAACATGGGTAAAGTATGATAGAAGAATGACTCGACTTCTTCTTCTTCTATTTTTTAGCTGTTTCTATGCTATTTTCTATTTTAGAAAAATAAAAAAAGAAAAGTGGATATGATCTGAGTTTTGTTTGTTAGGATCGGGCAACGCCACTGTCTCCGCGGGATACAAGATTAAGTGGAAGATTAGTTGCACTAAAGGAGTCGTGGGTGTTTCTGGTGCAGTTTAAGAACGGCAACCAGATTGTCAACAAGTACGATGCCGCGGGGCAGAAGCTCTCTACGGATTATTTCACCCGCCCCTCGATGGGCGTAGGCTGCGTGCGGAAGCGTGCGGCATAGCTTTTAGCTATGCCGTAGTTAGAATCAAGGCTCTGCTTTGAATTTGGCAGATTTGCGTTTCTATGATGAAAAGCAGGAGCTTTTCTTTTAGCTGCGACGTAGGCAGAGCCTACGCCGGACGAGGGGAGAACAATCAAAATGTATCGCAAACAAATGGAGAAAGAAAGGAGAAAAACACAGAAAAGAAGATTAATCCCAAAAGAGAAGCAAGAAAAGCTGCGAAAGAAAAAAGAGATAGCCAACCAGCATCTGAAAAATATGCAAAGGATAAAGCGAATGCGAAGGGTAAAGCAGACGGACCAGATGCTAGACGAAAAGCACATGATGAAAAAGATGAAGGTGCACCTGATAGGACAAAAAAACAAATTGATGAAGATTACAAGATAAAGAAATCGGAATTATGAGAAATTTGAATGAACACCTCAAAGATGCTATAGCTTGTAGTGATTTTGAGTTTCTTGAAAAGAATAGACATTTATATGATATTAATCATAGATTTCCTGATGAAGGTAATGACACCTTACTATTGTACTCCATTAGTGATGGAGGGAGTGATTCGTATATTTTTTTTTTAAGGAATGGAGCAGATATTTCATTAGTGAATGATGAAGGTGAAGGAATTATTCATAGTGTTGTCTATTCAGGACTGGTTGAACGATTAAAAAGCATTATGTACACTCCGTTTAATGCCATTCAATTTATTAATATGCAAAGAAAAGACGGTGCAACCCCACTGTTGTTATCTATCCTATTGGAAAAAGAGGATATGTCTAATTGTCTAATAGAACTTGGAGCGGATATTAATCTACCTGATGAAACCGGAAATGCACCAATTCATCCAGCTTGCTTTCAAGGGCAGAAAGAGGTTGTGGTAAGATTGGTAGAAAGTGGAGCGGATTTGCGTGTGAAAACGGCATATGGAAATTATCCTTTAGCGCTAGCTGTCAATGGAAATCACGATGAGATTGTTAGATATATTTTTGAGAAAATTTACAAATGAATATTTTGGAGACTATCCGAGGCTGTAATTTGAACTCTGTCCAAAAACAATTTACTTTGCATTATGGATAGGAACAGTCAAGAGTACGAGTTAATGAGAGAAAAGGCATTAGCTCCCCTGATTTTCAATTGCAATCACTGCTGTATCCAGAAGTGCATCCCCCGCTGCCGCACGAATTGAAAATCGACAGAGCCAATCCTTTCGTGTGGCTAGCAAGAACAAGGAAATTAGCAAAATAGAATATAATCTGCTAAATTTGCCCCAGCAGGTGGACATCCTGAGTCCCTTGGCAGAAGCGAGGAACGAATAAAGCTATTCAGCGGATGGTGAATAAGCGCACATTTCCAATTTCACAACAATGGCAATGTTGTGAAGATAGATCCGGTTAAGTTCTTTTTACTAAATCCTTTGAGGCAACGGATACACTATATTCTGAAAAACGGCATCCTATGATCCTCTTATTCTAAAAGATTCTTACTTTGAGCTGGTTATTGAAGATTATTTTCATACAGCTTCAATTAAGAGCATGGAGAAGATTATTCACTCGGATAGCTCCTATAAAGTGAATATGTAATGTTTTCTAAGACCTGTTGAGGTAAAATATGTTATCCCGGATACTTCTAATATCCCAATTGTGGACGCCATTACTATTGATTTCCTCTCAAAACCAAAATTGAAACCTGCGAATTGGCAATTACTTTGCGCGACATGCTCGGTGCAAACATCCGTCCGAACAGATTGCGTCGGCGTGTGTTCAGGCACACCACATTCACCTTTTCCTGCGTCAAAAAATTATTTATTTTCTCATACATGTTTTCGTCCGGTTCCAGCATCGTCGCGGCGATCTCAAATTTTGGATATTTCAGCGAAAGTAATTTTTTCATCTCTGCCATCTCCGCCTCTTTTCGTTGTTGGCTGTTCTGATCCGTTCCGTCAATATGCAACAAAGTAATTTTGGCTTGCGTATATTGATTGAGAATGCTCGCCAAAAAATCGAAAGAAAGGAAATCACGCTTGTTGAGATTGGTGAGAAAAACGATGTGATTGATGTCTGACAAGGTTTTGATCGTGTCATCCTGCGAAATGGCCAACACTGGCACATTCGTTATTTCGATGACACTGGCAGCAATATTGCCCAATGGATCAGCACGGTTGTCGCCGGCACCTTTTGTTCCCATAATAAGCAAAATCGGTTGATATTCGGTCACAAAGTCATTGATCTCGTCTGCTACTGAGCCCTCCCTCAATGAATAAGAATAGTTTACCGACGACAAATCACCGCTGGCAATATCGGCATCTATTTCGTGACACAAATCGAGCATTTGCTTTCGGCTACGATCCAATATGCTCGGTTCGCCCGGCTCTTTGAGGCTATCTGAAAATGGTATCGTTGTCGGAAAATAGAGGTTGTGAAAGACATTGAGAATTTTCACTTTGGCATCAACCTTGCTGGCAATATCGAAAGCTGTATGGCAAGCCTGCAAAGACTGTTTAGAAAAATCGACTGCTACTAAAATACGTTTTCTTCCATCATCTATTTTGTGTGTTAATTTGTCACTATAGTTGAATAGATTATGTTCTTCTATGAGTTGAAAAGCTCTGTAAAGATCTTTTTGGCGTACCTTAACCACATATCCGTTTATGTTTTGCGTGTTGGTGCTATCTCCCAAAGGTTCTAATACAGCGGCAATATCATTGTCTCCAAGTAATTGCCTGAGGATGCTTGCTTTCTCAATTTTATGAATGGCTAATGTAATGAATCTATCTGTCATATATGCTCGCTACTTTAAAGTTTTGTATGGACAAAGATGAGTTATTCGACACAAAATCTGATGTCCTATTTTTCTTCTAAGCTGTCCGATTAGGCGAGAAAGAAGTTTAGCACTTAAGAGAATGTTTTCGGTCATAATGTCATCAAAAGGTTAAAAAAGAAGGTCTGAGTGATCTTCGTTTATTTACAAAAACATAAACGGAATGAAATATCAAAATACAATTGTGTCGTCATTCTATTTGAAAGGAAAAAGTTTCCACTCAGAGGATTGCAGTTACGCATGACCTCTCGTCTTGCACCCGAAAATCATGATACGAAATCAAACGAGTAGATTTACCCCATCAGCTGGTTTGCGATGCTATAGCCGAAAACGTCACCAACACGCAAAGAGGCACTCTATGCAAGTGGCATCGACAATTGCCTGATCGAGGTGGATGGATTTGAATTTCCAATTTTGGAGTGAAGTGTCATGGAATTTATACAACAGATAAGTCGGATGGGATTATTGATATAAAAGACGCCATGTACGCCGGAAGATTCGTTCGAGATTCAAAAAAAACTCACAATTTGATTCCAATTCAGACTTGATAGACGGTTATTCGGTCATTGATCTATTGCTTCAATAACCGACTTTTGTATTTATTTTTCTAGCACCCAAAAGAAAGAATATCCCTCATTAAAATGAAAAGTCAACTACAAAAAATGATGGTAATTATCGGGCTTACCATATCTCAGCTATTGCCCGCTCAAGAAAAAAACATCAACGATAGCATCCTGCAATTGCTCGATCACGACATCAAAGATACGCCTATCCGGCAAATGAAACAGCTTGATGTCAGTGAAGAAGAAGTGGTAAAAATGGTAGATTCGTGGCCGGCTTTCAGCGTTTTCAAAGATACCTATTTCGTTACAGGTGTGCCTCTCAATCGGAAGATCAACCGAAATTCGGCCGATGCGCTCTTCCAAATCAGTATTCGCCACCGCATCACTCGCAGCAGATTGCCTTTGAATACATTTCTTTATCTGACATACACTCAGAAGTCGTTTTGGAATATATACGCCAAATCGTCCCCTTTTCTCGACAACAATTACAATCCCTGCCTAGGACTGGGGCGTTACATCATTCAGAATGGGAAACTGAAAGGAACAGCATTTCTACAACTCGAGCACGAATCCAATGGCAAAGACAGCATTGAATCCAGAAGTTGGAATATGCTAAGCATGTCGGTGAAATATTTTTTCAACCCACGGGTTATCTTTGCCGGAAAAGCGTGGATTCCGTATGTTGATGGCGATGAAAACAGCGACCTGTTGGACTACCGAGGCTTTTTCACAGCTTCGTTGGACTACATTTCGGGAGATCAAAAATGGTGGCTCACAGCCGAAATAAATCCCCGAAAAGGTTTTGGAAACATGAATACAACTGTCACCGCAGCTTTTCGGACCACCAAGAATGCGAACCAATATTTCTATGCTCGCCTTTTCAACGGGATGGGCGAAAATCTGTTGGATTACGATCGCTACAGCTTCAATCTGCGGGTTGGGTTCTGCATCAAGCCCAGCATTAGAGGAGCGTTCTAAGAAAAACATGCTCACTCCCACTGGTTTTTCTATTTTGAATCTCGATATTCCAAAGGGGTCATACCGGCATATTGCCGAAAATATCTTCCAAAAAATGAGGGATTCGGAAAGTTTAGAAGTTCCGAAATTTGCAGAACGGTCAGGTTGGTGGATTTGAGTTTGATTTTCGCCGTCAATGTCACTGCCTCATTTATCCAAACATTGATTGATTTTCCCGTCACTTTTTTCAACGTGCTCGACAAATATTTGATCGTCATACAAAGTTTGTCAGCATAGAACGAAGCGTTGCGTTGACTGACATGATGCTCATGCAGTAGTTTGAAAAATTGCTCGGTAATATTTTCCGCCCTTGAAGCTCGTGAAATTTCGTTCGGTCTTGAAAGATTTTTTGTAGCAATCTTTACAATTTCCAACAACAATGAGAACAGGAGGCTCTTGACGATAAGACTTGTAAACATGTCTTTTTCGCGATTATACGACTTCAGAATGATCGAATGATACACCAAGACATCTTCCATCTCAGAAGCTGAAAGCCGAATGATCGGAGATTTAGTCATGTGTTCTATCATATTGTAATCGTTTGGAAAAGGCAGATCTGTGAAAAAATCGGGTGAGAACAGGAGAAATTCCAAAAAATAATCGTCCGTCTTATTCAAGGGTTCAAAAATATAATGTGGAGGAATGATAAACACATCACCTACCGATACTTCATACTCTTTATAATTAATTTGAATGCCCCCGATCCCTCTTTTGCAGATTCCTAACATTAACCCGTCAAAAGAGTATGGGTTATTTAGCCTGATTTCATAAGGGACAGAAGAGGAATCCGATACGACGAAATTTTGAGAAACAGATATATAATCTAATGTTTTAAAAATAATGTTTGTCAGTTTATTCTTTTCCATAATAATTAATATAAACTTCAATGATGATGCAAATATACAAAAATACTCCATATAGAACATACGTGATGTGAAATTGGTTGTGACTTTAGAGCAAATACGCCCCAACTTTGTAGCGTTATTTTAACAACACTTACGGTTAATAAGGAGATCAAACCGATATTGATCTATAAGTGTTTGAAAAACAATAGAAAACGATTAAATAGTCCAATTGGGAGTGGAATAGAAAAATAGCTGAAAGAAATAGCAGCAAAAAGAAAAGTTAGGTTAAGCAGGTTTAAGAATGAGTTTTTTCTAAGGGTTACATTCTAAGGGTTACATGGGTAACGAAGATGTTGTCAACAAGTGAGATCAGCAATTTTTAGAGTTAGAGCCATATGGTTCTGATGATGGGAATAATGCGACTTGCGCCATTGGATTTTTCATCAATAAAAGTTCATGGCCGATCCATCCTATTTTACATGGGGAAGTTATAACTCAAATTAACTCAATAAAATTAAAAAATCTATCTGAAAATAGGAATTTTCGGACAGTAGAATTCTATCTCAAAATATTCCTTTTAGGACATATTTGAAAATAAAGAAAATTAGCGCATTAGATAAAAAATCACTATAAAAATTTTAACCGTATGAAAACAATCGCAAAATCTTTTGGGATTTTCAATAAGTTGGATATGCACATGTTGCACGTGACCAGATCGCTCATCAAAAACAAAAATTCAATCTTGGGTGAATTCGGATTAACCTGTTCATTATTTGAAATTTTATCCGCCATTAATGATCTGGGTAGAAACAAAAAGGATATCATCCAGATTGATTTGTCTAAAAAGACAAGTATCGACCCGATGACCACCTCCACCTGTCTTCGCGCACTGGAAAAACGGGGACTGATCAGCCGTAGCAGAGGTGTTCAAAATGCCCGTATCATCCTGATCGAGATGACGCCCGAAGGACGGGAAGTCTATTCCAATGCGTTATTAAAAATCAATCGTGCGAACGAATTTTTGTACCAAGATATCGACAAAAAACTTTTAGTGGATCAACTATCCGAGCTTTCCCTAAAATTAAGTAGAACCAATTTATAAAACAGCAAGCTTTCTGCCTGAAACATTCCTGCGGCGTTTGCCACGATTGTTTCGGCACGGATAGCAAGCACTTCCAACAAGTAAAATTAATCGTATGAAAAAAATCACCTTTGGGGCATTAGCCATTACTTTAATGACAACTTCGTGTAGTAGAAATCAAAATCAGGGACAGGCAGCTGCTCCTGTTCAGGATTATCCGACCGCTGTGGTGCAAGAACAAAGCACGCAAGTAGCAACCGTTTATCCTGTCACAATCAAGGGTAAAGAGGATATCGAAATCAGACCTCGCATCGACGGGTTCATCGAGGCTATCTATGTGGATGAAGGCTCAGTTGTGAAACAGGGACAAGTGTTGTTCAGAATCAATTCTCCTCAAGCCGACCAGGCGTTGACTTCGGCTCAAGCCGGACTTTCTGCTGCAAAAGCGCAAGTGAATACAGCCAAAGTGAATGTCAACAGAATTAAACCGTTGGCAGACAAAGGGATTGTCAGCAAAGTGCAACTCGAAACGGCAGAAGATTCTTATCAATCGGCTCTCGCTTCATTGGAACAGGCACAGGCTGCGTTGAAAAACGCGCGGGCCACCAAAGGATGGACTACCGTGACAAGCCCCGTAAATGGTTTGGTGGGAGAAATTCCGTTTCGCATCGGCAGTTTGGTTAGCTCAAGCAACGTGCTGACAACCGTTGCCAACACAAGCAATGTGTTTGCCTACTTTTCTATCAATGAAAAAGAGTTGGAGACATTCCTCAACAACGCTAAGGGACGCACACAGGCCGAAAAAATCAAAAACATGTCTGCTGTCAATCTAACATTGGCAGATGGAACGCTTTATCCTTATCCGGGAAAAATCGAAACGATTACCGGTTCTGTCAACATTTCTACCGGTTCTGTTAGCTTAAGAGCTCAATTTCCCAACAAAGAAGGCAAACTAAGGAGTGGGACCAGTGGAAAAATTTCTATTCCGCAACGGTTGGACCATGTTTTTGTCATTCCTCAAGCAGCCACCTTCTCTTTGCAAGACAAGGTATTGGTCTATAAAGTGCAAAAAGATTCCGTGGTGAGAGAGATAGTATCTGTTGTCTCCATGCCAAATGGAAAAGATTATGCTGTCACGTCCGGATTGTCTGGCCGAGACAGAATTGTCGTGGATGGTGTTCCAACACTTTATGAAGGTAAGAAAATCGCTTTCAAACAATAGGTTGTCTAATTAATTTCCATTTATCAAAAAACGAAAACACCGATGATTTATCTGTCATTGGTCGTAGAATCATATATCTATAAAATAGACTAATTATGTTAAAAACATTTATTGAGCGTCCGGTTTTATCCACAGTCATTTCAGTACTGATCGTATTGCTGGGGATAATCGGAATTGCAACATTGCCTGTCGAGCAATATCCCGACATTGCGCCTCCTACAGTTCAGGTGACGGCCCAATATCCGGGAGCCAACTCAGAGGTGATTATGAAGAGTGTAATCACCCCTCTCGAGGAGTCGATTAACGGTGTGGAAGGAATGACTTATATGACTTCAAGTGCCGCGAATAATGGTGTTGCGAATATATCCGTCTATTTCAAAAAAGGGACCAATCCCGATATTGCCGCCGTAAACGTGCAAAATCTTGTGGCTGCCGCCAGTTCACAATTGCCGAGTGAGGTAACCCAGATTGGGGTGACGACAAAAAAACAGTTGAGTAGTTACATCTTGATGATCTCATTGACTTCCGACAACAAGGATTACGACGATCAATTTCTTCAAAACTATGCCAACATCAACCTTATTCCACAGATTAAACGTGTGTTTGGTGTGGGGGATGCCACTGTTTTCGGTCAAAAAGACTATTCGATGCGCGTTTGGTTGAAGCCGGATGTGATGGCTTCCTACAAGATGAATCCAACGGAAGTTATCGCCGCTTTGCAAGACCAAAACATCGAAGCAGCTCCGGGTGAATTGGGTCAAAACAGTGACCAAAGTTTTCAATACACATTGAAATATCCAGGACGTTTGAAGTCGGCTGAAGAATTCGGAAACATCATCATCCGCTCTCAAAACGGACATATTTTGAGACTGAAGGATGTGGCAAAAGTCGAACTCGGAGCGCTTAACTACACCGTCTTGACACGCACCAATGGCGAAAAATCTATCGCCATCGCCATCAGTCAGACAGCCGGTTCGAATGCGCAGGATTTGATTAACAACGTGAAAACCGTTGTGAACGATGCATCCAAATCCTTTCCAAAAGGGGTGAAGGTGATATATATGATGGATGCCAACGAATTTTTGAGTGCGTCCATCGAGAAAGTATTGCATACGTTTGTTGAAGCATTGTTGCTCGTGTTCTTGGTGGTGTTTATTTTCCTTCAAGATTTCAAATCTACATTGATTCCGTCCATTGCGGTTCCGGTGGCCATCATCGGTACATTCTTCTTCCTGCAGGTGATGGGCTTTTCGATAAACATCCTTACGCTCTTCGCCCTGATTCTAGCAATCGGTATTGTCGTCGATGACGCCATCATCGTCGTCGAGGCGGTTCACGCGCAGATGGAAAACGGCGAGACCGACCCACGAAAGGCAACCCTGGCGGCGATGAAAGAGATTACACCGGCCATCATTTCCATCACGTTGGTTATGGCTTCCGTGTTTATCCCTGTCAGCTTCATCGGAGGCACCAGTGGTGTGTTCTTCAAACAATTTGGATTGACACTCGCCATATCAATTTTGATATCCGCCCTCAACGCCTTAACACTGAGTCCGGCTCTTTGCGCCTTGTTCCTGAAACCGCCCAAAGAAGGTGAAGGAAAGAAAAAAGTAAACTTCTTGCAACGCTTCTTCTATTGTTTCAATGTAGCATTTAGTGCAGGAACCAATAAATACAAATCGGGGTTGCAATTTTTAGGGAAGAAAAACCATCGATGGATTTCTGTGGTCGCTATCTTGGTTTTTGCAGGTATCATGTACTCCATGATGAAAAACACGCCAACAGGATTTGTTCCTCAAGAAGATAGTGGTGGTGTGATGGGCATCGTATCGTTGACTCCGGGTTCATCTCTCGAAAGAACAGACTCGGTTGTGAACGAAGTGATAAAAGTGGCTCAACAGATTAAAGGGGTGAAATTTGTCACCAACATTACTGGTATCAATTTCATTGGTGGATATGGTGGCATGGCCAGCTCTTACGGTTCGCTCATCATCAAGATGGATTCTTGGGACGAACGAAAAATTACCACAGCCCAGGTCGCCGCTATTCTGACCGAAAAGACTAAAAAAATCACGAATGCTACCTTCTTGTTCTTCGGAACTCCTACTTTGCAAGGATTTGGCGTGAGTACCGGTGTTGAATTCAGCATGCAGGACAAAACGGGAGGCGACATCAATAAGTTCTATGGCATAACCGGTAATTTCTTGCAAAAGCTGAATCAGAACGATGCCGTGATGGTGGCAATGACCACTTTCAATCCCAACTTTCCTCAGAAACAGGTAGATGTGGACATGGCTAAGATAAAAAGTGCCGGCATCGGGCTGAACGATGTAATGACGGCGTTGGAGGCGTATGTCGGTAGTATGTATATATCTAACTTCAACCTCTATGGCAAGCAATTCCGCGTGATGTTGCAGGCTTCACCTGAGTTCAGAAGAAACAAGGAAGACCTCAACTCGATATTTGTGAGAACAAGTTCGGGCGACATGGCTCCGATTACCGAATTCATCCAGATTACCGACGTAACGGGTCCTTCCTCCTTGACACGTTTCAACATGTTCCAATCCATGTCGGTGACTGTGGTACCCAATTTTGCCAAAGGATATAGTACAGGTGACGTTATCAATATTGTGGAAAAAGCGGCGAAGACATCATTACCAGAAGGTTATGGATTTGAATATTCGGGCATGACCCGTGAGGAAGCCAACCAAGGTTCGCAAACCATTATAATTTTCGCGATATGTCTTGTTTTCGTTTACTTGCTGCTATCGGCATTGTACGAAAGTTACATTCTGCCTCTTTCTGTCTTGTTCTCGCTGCCGGTAGGTCTGAGCGGTGTGTTTATGTTTCTTTCCATCTTTGGGCAGTCACACGGTATAGCGAACAACATATATGTCCAGATATCGCTCGTAATGTTGATAGGGCTTCTCGCGAAGAACGCCATTCTGATTGTGGAATATGCTATCCAGCGCCGACATCAAGGACAGGGCATCGTGGAAGCAGCAGTCAACGGGGCTGTAGCCAGACTCCGTCCTATCCTGATGACCTCTTTCGCCTTCATCTGCGGATTGCTTCCGATGATGTTCGCTAACGGAGCAGGTGCCATCGGTAACCGTTCCATCGGTATTAGTGCCGTAGGCGGTATGTTTGTCGGGACAATATTCGGAGTGATTGTCATCCCGATATTATTCATCCTGTTCCAATCGCTTCAGGAGCGTCTGAGCGGAAAATCCACCAAAAATAATTCACTAACTGAAGTTGAAAATGAAGCTTAAAAAAGTATATAAATTAATGCTAATGGGGATTGCCTCCTCATTAGCCTTTACCTCCTGCGGGGTAATGAATAAGTATAAGACTCCTAAAGTGGATACGGAAAATCTATATAGGGACAATACTTCGACAGATTCCACGACGATTGCCGATATTGCTTGGAAAGATTATTTCTCGGATACCATCTTGCAGGGATATATTTCGGAAGCGTTGACCAACAACTACGATATGCTGATTGCTTCTGAACGTATCAAGCAAGCCGAAGCACAACTCGGACAAGCGCGTGCCGCCTATCTGCCGAGCGTCGCTTTGACCGGAGAAGTGGAACAAACCCGATTGAGCAATGCCGATCCGCTGACGGGTACACCCATGCCTAAAAACACACTGGCATATCACACCGAAAGCTATTCGTTAGGAATTGCCGCTTCTTGGGAATTGGATCTTTGGGGAAAAATGAACCGGCAGTCGAAAGCGAAATATGCGAGCATGCTCAGCAGCTATGCCGGACGTAACTTGGTGCAAACGAATTTGATTGCCAGCATCGCGAGTTCTTATTATTCGCTCTTGGCATTAGACCAACAGTTGCAAGTGACCAAAGAGATGATTGTGTTGATGGAAGGGAGTTTGGAGACAACCCTAGCGTTGCAAGAAGCCGGCATGGCAAATGGAGCTGCGGTGGAACAGACTCGCGCCACACTTAACAGCACCAAAGCCACAGTGCCCGACTTGGAAAGCAGCATCCGCCAAACGGAAAATGCGATATGCACCATGCTAGGACGAGTGCCAAGCCATTTAGTTCGCTCTTCACTCAACGAACAGCATGTTGCTACGCAATTGACACTCGGCGTACCGGCACAAATGTTGGCTCGTCGTCCCGACGTGCAGCAAGCTGAATTGTCGTTTCGCTCTGCTTTCGAACTGACGAACGCGGCTCAAGCAAGCTTCTATCCGTCCATCACGTTGTCATCTGGAATAATTGGATATTCCATCACCAACGGATTGGGAAATTTCTTCAAGGCGGAAAACTTGTTTAGCAACATTGTAGCGGGACTCACTCAGCCTATTTTTGCTAAAAAACAATTAATTACCCAATACAAAGTGGCAAAGGCAGACCAACAAGCTGCGCTTCTCACATTTCGCAAGACAGTTTTGTCTGCCGGACAGGAAGTGTCGGACATCCTCTACACCTACGAATCGTCGTTGAAGAAAAACGAAATTCGGAACGTGCAGGTGGAAGCCGAAAAGAAATCGGTGGACTATACCAAAGATTTGATGCAGGCAGGTGAAGCCAATTACCTGGAAGTCATCAGTGCACAGCAAGGGTTGTTGAACTCCCAGTTGAGCCAAATCAATGACAAGCTGCAACAACTCCAAGCTTCGTCCAATCTCTATCGAGCTTTGGGAGGAGGCGTTAAGTAAACTCCAAAATGGTATCTTAATGAATTTTTTGTGAAATTCAGCCCGAAAGGAAACACGCTTTTGGGCTGTTTTCTTTTCGCAGATACTATTTTCACACAGACAAAATCATTATTGAAACAACACATATATCAAAATCGAAGAGATCCTTGCGGATGTAGCCCTTGTCTCCGAATAGCTTTCCGAAAATGCGTTTGTGAAAGTCCATGCTTTTGAGCGGCTCGCGGTCGTCCACATTCCCAGGGGTGAGTATAAAGTCCAGCAGTTCGCCTTTATCGCTGATTATCAAGTGCAACTTGAATCCGTAGAAGATTTATTTTAAGATGGGTTCAATATAATAACAGCGATTTAAACGCTTATACCAAAATCTTTAGTACAAATCATCAAAAAGACGTTTTATTTGCTGAATCCTTTTGGTAATGAAGGGGGTATATATCTCGATGGTTTTGCTGCTGCGTCCCTATAATTCTTGTGTATATCTCAAATCTGTTTCGTTTTGAAGCAAATGGGTGGCGTAGTAGCCAATGCAAGGTAACGGGGTATGTGATTCAAGTTTTGAGTACTTGTTTCAAAACCTGTTGCCTTGTTTTCAATTTATTACTTTCCTGTCAACGGAGCACTGAAACCCGACTTGCGGGTATTTTGCTGTTGTGTGCTGTTATTTGTTCTCTTTAGTTTTCCAATTATTGAATTTTTGCCGTAAAGTTTCAACTGCATTCAGAGTATCATCTGTCCCATAAACAACCAAATTCAAATAAGGATTTTCGGTGTCATCAGTAGGTTTGGCAACAGTTAAAAAAGCACTTAACGCTTTTATGTCTCCACATCTTTTGTCACCTCCAAGTTTAGCACCTGCTTCCAATGCAAACATCAACACATCTTCTATGGGAAGAGAATCTTTTTGAGCTTTTATTGCAGCATTTAACACTGCTTGTAATTCTTTTGAATCAGACAATGTGTTGCCTTGTACTGAAATTCCTTTTGCTGTTAATGCCCCTTTGTTTGGTGTTGTCGAAATTCCTGTATAAGTTAAAGGCTTCTCCAAATAATTTACACATATTACAGCATACTGTTGTTCTTCAGGGTCAAACATTGGGTCTTTAATTGCGTTAAGAATTTCTTCGGGAGATGCGTCAGCCAAAATCATTTTCAATCCTTTTGCCCTTGCTTCATTATTGCTCATTGCCTGGACAACGATTGCTCCTTTTCCGGGAGCGATAGCTCCAATACCATAAACGCTATAAGTGCAAGATGCTCCTGCTATTCCAATAGCTTTTGTTTTACGATCAACAACGATAATTGACCATGTAGCAAAAGATGGAATAACAAAAATCGTTACAAAACAAAATGCTAGATAAAGATGTTTCAATCTTTTCATGTTGTTAATACTTAAATGGTTGTCTAATAATGGCACACAACGGTTTCGGGCTTTGCGTTCGGGCGGGTTTCAGAGCACAAAGTTTCAATTTATTACTAAAGTTCATTAGATGCAGAAAGTTCCAAGTTTGCACGTCAGCCCGCCTGACGCAAAACCCGTGTTAGGCGCTGTATTTGTTTCTCCAGTCGTCAGGAACGTCTAACCAAATTGCTGGTGTCAGCCAGTTACTTGCTTTAAATGTTGCTGTCTCGTCTGAAAATGAAATTGACTTTGTTTCAATTTTAGTTAGAATTTCCTGTATAATGTTTTCTTTGGTCGTATCTGCTGAAAAATTAAAGTCGTCAACGTTAACAGGGATTTCCGAAAACCAACCTTTATAAAAAACACTTTCAGGTCCACCAAGTCCGTATTCATTTTCTTTTTTGTCCTCGCACCATTCCCACCAACTTACGCTGTCGATTTTATAGCCAGATGTCACAAGGTCGGAAATGAAGTCTTTGTAGTTGTCACGGGAAACAATGATGTCAATGTAACCATGTCCAACAGGTTGCGCCTTATGTTTTTCAAGTATGTTATCAAGTGTTGACTTGTCCATGTAACGGTCGTCTGTAATATTGCTGCTAACGTTTGGCGGTATGAAAAGTTGCCGATTGCGGGCGATTTCCTGTCAAGTTACACAAAAGTTGGAGCGGGCTACAACCCTTGAATACCCACTGAACCGGCAATTTTTTATACCGCGTGTTAGCAAAAGTTATTTCATTAATCTCTTAGTTCGATATTCATTTTTCTTTGATTCATATTCACTTTCCGTTATGAAACCTCTGTTTCTAAGCCAATATAGTTGATTCATCATTGTTTCTTCTGGAACGTCAGCGTCAATTTTTGAATACCTTTCCAAGATAATCTTTTTTGATTTAGCCATTAACTCATTCGCAAATCTTTCAACTTCTGTTCTTGATGGGCTTTCAAGAAAAAAGGTAATCTGAGAATATCCGCCAGTTATATGAAGTTCATTTTTTAGAGGTGTAAAGAAAATAAGAGCACCGATTCCTAAATAAAATAAACCTATCGTAATCATAGCCCAAATTGGAAGAGTGTCATTCCCTGAAACAATATAAGCAGCTAAAAAAAAACAGTCCGAATGCAAGGAAAAATCCACCGAGAAAATAGCTTCCTCTTCGTGATTTTTTTTCAATTAGAATCTCATTACCAATAGAGTCAATATTTACCGACCATTCCTTGGTTTCCGATGATGTTTTATAAGTCATTTTCAATTTGTCACCTACTAACTCAAAAGTTCTCCTTTTTGTACCTTGTTTTTGTTCTAATCTCATTTTAAATCAATATCTGTTTTATGTATGTAACGCTCCTTTGTTCTCTTATAATTTTTGCTAACGGACGGAACTATATACAGTTGGGGATTGCGGGCTTCGTTCCTGTCGAGCCGCACCGCCGCTTTTGCGGGCTGCGGACTTTGTTGTCCGCACAGAAACCCCAATTGTTATATAGTTTTTGTTAGCAACCGTAATTTATTTTCCTCCAAGTTGTTTTAATCGTTTTGTTTTTTCTAATTCTCGTTCTAAGTCGATTTCTCCAAAATCAAATGACTTTAATGATCTGTCAATCTTAGAATCCACATAGGAAAGCAAGTCTTTTGCTTTAAGATACAAGTCATCAAGCCAAATAAAATCAGCAATTGTAGAGTAATAAAGATCATCTAAAGCACCGACAGAATTTCTAAAATATATGTTTGCTTCAAGTGTATATCTCGAACTGATTGAGAAATGTTCAATATTGTCATCTATTTTAGATTTAATCCCAGAAATATATTCAGTGTCCACTTCATTTATTAGTTTACTCAAGTCATGTCCACATTTTCTCACCTTTTTATATGTCTCACTTTCGTTTGTCAACGATTCTATAAAAATTAAGGCTTTCAGGCTACATTCAAAAGAAAAAACAATGTCAATAAGCAACTTACTTCTATTTGAAATTTCGGTCTGAAATTCTTTCAGATGTTCATATCTTTTAAGATATTCTCTGCTGTCGCTAAGAAAAAAAATTGCGATGTCTTCGTTGATCTCTCTGTCCATATATTTAGTTGTTTGTCTTGTTATTATGGTTGCTAACGGTTTTCGGCTTGGCGATGTGGCGGAAATTGAAGCACAAAAGTTCAATAGAATTTCTAATGTTGAACCTTGTACAAATGTTTCATAGAAGCACTTCAGCCGCCATATTGCCAAACCGATGTTAGCAGCTGACAATTTTTCCAACTTTCAAAATTAACTTCCAAGTCATTTCTTTCTGCTTCTCAATGTCTTGCCAATGGTCTTGAAGCTTTTGTGATAAAATGTCGATTGGATTTTCGTTATACTTGTCAATATACTTTTGAGTTGCCGACCAACTTCTAAAATGACCTAATGTTTCCGTAAGGGCTACTTGTTTTTTTATGAGAAATTCAGGTGTTTTGATATCATTAAACGGAAATGGTATTGTTGAATATTCTTTATCAATTAATTTATTTTCCGGAAGCCAGAACTCACCAATAATGTTGTCGTGAAAGTCTTTGATGATGTTGTCTAGTTCTTCATTTATGGTTGGGATACCATATGCCCAAACTGCAATTATTCCATCCGTCTTTAGAACTCTCTTTACTTGTGTGTAAAATTTGTCAAAGTCAAACCAATGAACAGCTTGAGCAACTGTAATTAAGTCAACCGAATTATTTTCTATTGAACTTGGGGTTTCGGCATTTTCAATTTTATAAACTATTCTCTCGTGAGTAATCGCGTTTTTTATTTGTTCTTCGCTTGGGTCTGTCGCATAAACATTTTCGTAGTAGTCCGCTAAATTTACAGCAGACTGTCCGTTTCCCGTTCCGCAATCCCAAGCTAATTTGTGTTCAGAATTTAGACTACTTAGAAACTCGAATAATTCTTGTGGATATGTCGGTCTGAATTTTACATAAACCTCTGCTTGTTTTGAAAAATTGTCTTTAAATGTGTTGTTCATTGGGTTGTCGGTTTTGTTTGCTGCTAACGGTTGGCGGTATGAAAAGTTGCCGTTTGCGGGCGATTTCCTGTCAAGTTACACAAAAGTTGATGCGGACTACAACCCTTGAATAACCTACTGTACCGGCAATTTTTTATATCGCGTGTTATGTGGCGTTTTTTATTTTTTTTGTTCTATCATCCATTTAAATATCTCCGGTTTATCCTCATAAAGGTATTGAATATAATGACCTTCATTTTCAATCCGTGAATATTTCACTTTACCATTGCATTTTTCTAATCGAGTAACCAATCGTTCAGTCTCATTTACATTAATCATGGCGTCCGCTGAACCATGAAATGTCCAAATTGGCACTTTATTAATCCGACAAATATCAATCGAATCATTGCACCCACCGCATAAAGGAACAATCGCTGCAAATTTATCAGGATAATCCATTGCAACTTGCCATGTGCCAAATCCTCCCATACTTATCCCTGTAACATAAATCCTTTGTTTATCAATCCTATAATTAGTACACAAATCCAAATATAATGAATCAAACCAATTAATCCTTGACCAATAAGTATTATCTGGACATTGGGGTGAAGCAATAATAAAATCATAATTGTATCCTTTGTCAATCAAATAAGGTAATCCATATCCTTTTAGTTTATTTAAATCTTTACCTCTTTGCGAACCTCCATGAAGATAAATAATCAATGGAAATGAATCATTATCAATATTATAATCCTGCGGTAAATACAATAAATAATTACATTTAAGTTTAGGCTTGATATTACTCTGAGAGAATAAGTCAATACTAAATCCTACAAGAAAAAATATCAAATAAATCAATCTAACTTTCATTCGGAGCGGTTTTTAAAATGCCACATAACGGTCGGGGCTATGCGACGCTGGGGATGTCGTGGATGCGAACCTATCACCTGTGCAGAAAGCTTGCAAGCGAGAGCGAAGCACACCTAACCGCTTAAACAACAGTGGCGTATGAGTCCTTGTTGGCAGCTGGTTTTTCTTTGTTTTATGGTCTATAAATAATGTCGTCATACCGAATGTTCAATCTTGAAAATTGTGTATTTAAAAATATTGTTGATTTCAAGTCGTCCAAAACTTGGTGTGAAGGGTGTCCAAACTTATTACCAAAACCAAAATTACAAACAGCCATAACACGATGTCCCCAACGATTAACGTTTTCGCCAATGTTTAATGATTGAAATTTAGTAAAGTCCCAATTTTTTGAAGAACCGTGATGAGGAACTTGAATAACGTGAACATTAACTAATTTGCCTTTAAATGCTTGCGGAAAATAAATCGGATTATTATTTGGATTTATTGATGTGTCGCCAAACAATAGCGTTCCTAACATTGGTCTTTTGTTGTTATTGAAATGATGTTCATCGTAAAAATGGCGATGGTAACGATAATCGTTGTGAAAATGGTTTAACTCGCAATCAGAATAAAATCTTCCACATAAATGTTCAAAACGTATCGGCCCGTGCAAAAGGATAAGTCCGTGAGAGTTAATATCTCCAAGGCAGTTGGTGTAACATTTATGAGCATCTTTTCTATTGTTTGTTACAATGTCTTTTAAATCTTTAAGAGTTAAATTGTCGCTTGTTTTAATCTTTAATTTCTTTTTTAGGCAATCTTGTAATTTGTCTATTGCATCTTGACTAATACTTTGGGAGTAAGTTGTAAACTCCCAATATCCTCTAATGAAAAATTGTAGGTTGTTGTCGTATTTTCTAACATTTGTTTGACCTGTCAATTCATCTTCATCTTGGTTTTCTGTCCCACGTGGATAAGCATATTCAGATTGATTGTTGTCGTCATAATTCAAATATTCAATTTCCGTTTTATCATTGGATTTTACAAAAAACATTTGCGTGCTTCCGCTGTTTTGTAAAATGAATTGGTTGGGACTTTCTATAAATGAAATATAATCATCAACAGTCAAATTGTTATCTGGGTCGTTGTTGTCAGATATTGATGCTAAAAGGAATTGTCTATGCTCTTTGTCTATGTATGGTAAAATGATGTTTTTTACTTTAAATTCTGTCAACAATCTCTTTAATCCTGAAACGTGGTCGTAGTCTAAGTGAGAAATAAACAACAATTCAATTTTGTCATTATTTCGTGAATTATAGTGTGGTCTGTATTTAAAGTGGTCTATTTCGTTGTTTAATGATTGATTGTTTCCTGCAATAAAAGGACTTGTCCCACAATCATAAACAACTGTGAAAACTTGATTTGTTTCGTGGCTCCAAATTCGTCCACCATAAAACGAACCTTGTCCCGCTTTAAAAAAAGAAAATTTCGCTTCCATTCGTCTCATTTGGTTGTTGTTTTAAACTTGCTGCCAACTTGTATATAGGTATGATAAAGTCATACAAAGCTACCGTTTTTAGGCAGATTGGTATGAAAGGCATCATACTTTATTTAATCGTAAATATATATAAAACATTTCACAAATCATCAAATGGACTTTTTATTTGTTGAATATTTTTGGTGCTTACGTGGGTATATATTTCGGTGGTTTTGCTGCTGCTATGCCCTAGCAATTCTTGTATATATCGCAAATCTGTACCGCTTTCTAATAGATGCGTGGCATAGCTGTGGCGAAGCCAGTGCAAAGTAACAGGCTTTGGATCCCCGACTTTTTGAAGGGCTTGTTTTAGAACGCTTTGCAAACTCTGTTCTGAACATTGTTCTCCAGCGTTTTGTCCTTCAAACAGCCATGTTTTGGGTTGGTGGCCTATATAATATTCTCGAAGCATTTCTAAGATTTTTGGAGATAATGGGGCAATCCTGTCTTTTTTCCTTTGCCCTCGCGGATGATTACAATTCCCCTTTTGGAATCAATATCTACGGGTTTTAAATTTAGAAGCTCACTTCGTCGCAAACCGCAACTGTAAATCAACGATAGCATCGTTTTGTGTTTGATGTTGCTGTGGGCATTCAAAATCAATTTTACTTCTTCTTTACTCAATACATTGGGCAATAGTTTGGCTCGTTTTGGTCGGTGAATTTTGTCTATTTGTATTTTAGTTTGTCTTACTGTCGTGAAAAATAATTTAATGGCATTGACGATTTGGTTTTGGTACGAAGCAGAAAGGTTATTTTTCAAAATATACGGCTATCCGTTTTTCTTTTTTATGGTTTATTAGTTTGGCACTCCATTTCATAATCAATATTTTTATTGGTCTCGAAAACAGTTGAAACTATGTGCTTTGGTTGCATTTCGTCTTTAGTTTCTAAAAATATTTTAACCACAAATCATGCTCATTGGTGCTAAGTAATTTGTGAAAATTTGTGTCTGATAAATAAGAGCCACACCTTGCAGGCTGTCGGCCAGTTCACCAAATCTATGGATTCTCATCCTATAGCGGCTAAAGAAACCTAGTCATATCAATTGCGACAAACAAGTATTGCCCCTCTGGTTTGCTTGCCTTGTTTTATATTTTATCTTGGTGTTCGGCGATTTCTAATTCATTGTCGGCTTTGGAAACCCCGGGTTGTCCTGCGAAGTAAGACAATCAGAAGCAAAGCCGTCAGGAATCCGGCCAAAGCAAATGGCCAGGTGCCGTTTGTCCCTAACTTCTCGAATCGATCGTAAGTGGACGTTCCGGCATAGAGGTAATGGGAAATCACGGCACACGCATTGTTTACAAAATGTGCCAAAACAGCCATCCAAATGCTTCCCGTCCACACAAAGACATATCCCATCACAGCCCCGAGGAGCATGCGGGGTAGAAAACCATAAAACTGGAAGTGAATGGCACTGAACACAATGGCCGTTATCCAGACGGCGAGATGTATATTCCGTGTTGACTTGGCTAGTATTTGCTGCAGCACTCCTCGGAAGAAAAATTCTTCGGTAATAGCGGCAACGAATGCTATGACAGCGAGGGACGAAATAAAATCGATTATGCTATTGCTCAAAAGCAAGCGTTCTGTTAATTTTCCGGCATTCATTTCAGCCTCTTTGATCTGCGCTTCCAATCCGGAAAGTGTTTCGGGAAGCACCATCTGGCTATTGAAGTAACCTACCCAATTGATAAAAGGTAAGAGTGAAATCATGATTCCGGACACGATGAGTACCTGCCCTATCGAAAAACGAGAATGGATAGTCAGGTATTGTTTCGGTGACTCGTGAAATAGATATGCGCAGAGCCAAGCCGGAACAAGAAAAACGAACACTGCTTGTATTGTTTGTATGAATTTCAATATGTTTGGCGACAATGAATAAATGTCGTGCTGTCCCGAAAGAGCTAAATACAAGGCAGAAACTATCCCTGTCAATATCAGCCCGGAAAAGAAAAAGAGGGCAAGAAAGGAAAGCTGGCTTCCGCTGCCAATGGTTCGAAAAAGTTGTCTGTTCATTATGTTCCTTCTATTTTTTCATTTCATTTAGCCTCACAACCGCTATTCCGTTGCAATTTTTCGAACGCAGGCAATAATCGGCTAATGAGGTTGGCTGCACCATCACTTTTTTGCCGGCACTGGACGCATGTATAAAGCTCAAAACGCCGTTGTTGCGATAAGCGATTCCCACGTGGCTGAAATCGAGCCCGTTTATTTTTGTCCCGAAAAAAACAATGTCGCCGTCTCGAAAGTTCTTTTCTTGAGAAGCAATCTGCTCTTTCGGAAGAATCACATAGTTTTTTCTCAAGTTGAGAGCATTTTCACACTCCTCTATTTTATTCTTCATCGAAGAATCATCCTTGATCGCCGGATAGAGGCGGGAATTTGCCGACATAAAATTGATTGTCTTTTCTTCACTCAACCCACCCAGCGAAAGGCTTATATTTTTCCAAAACCCTTTTCTTTCATTCTCAAAAATCCAATCCGATGAATAATGGAGCCGCGAAGAATAACCGTTAACCATTCCGTCACGGTAGCGAAGTGTTTGCAAAACAGACTTATAATGTCCGAAACTTTTATCGGCAGACTTCATCAGCAACGAAAGCGCGACACAATTTTCCACGAAAGTCGTGCAATCGAGTTCCCGGAGGTTTACAACCAATTGCTCGTCTCCATTTTGCTCCAAAGTTCCTCCAACATAAGGTCGGTTGAGAAAGTAAAGCCCCGTCTTAACTATCAGTTCGTTGACCGGGAGATGGGCATCGGGTGAGATAGTTTTCACATAGTTCTCAAAAATTAAAGAATCTGGCTCGGCTTCAACTGCATGCACCAACAGCGAGCTCCACAAGAAGCACGAAACAGATACGAAAACCAAAGCATAATTCCTGACACTCTTCATCTCTCAAAATTCTAAAACTGCTAACTGATAATTGCCTCAGCTTAATCCAACTATTTCTCCGTCCACCAAATCAATATTATTGGCATTGGGCATCTTGGGCAAGCCCGGCATACGCATCATTGTTCCGGCAATGGCAACAATAAATTCCGCACCGCTATTGATGGCTACGTCGGTGATTTTGAAGGCAAAATGCTTGGGTACACCGAAAGCTTTGTCGTTGTCCGAAAAGGAATATTGCGTTTTGGCTATGCAGACAGGGAAATGCCCCATGCCCAGTTTTTCAGCTTTTGCTATCACCTTCTTCGCCTTGTCGGAATATTCCACGCTTCCTGCTCCGTAGATATATTTGGCAATCTTCCCTATTTTTGTTTCAATCGAATCGCTGTCTTTATAGGTAAAGCGAAGCGGTTTCGACGGATTTTCTTCCACCATCCTCACCACCTCTCTTGCCAATTCAATGGCACCCTCGCCCCCTTTTGCAAACGCATCATTCACGGCAAAACCCACACCTTGCTCCTTGCAATGTGCGGCCAACAAATCGATTTCTTCCTGAGTATCGAAGAAAAACTTATTGAATGTAACAATCAGGTTTTGGCCAAAGGTATGAAGATTCTCGATGTGTTTGTCTAAATTTTTGAAGCCGTTTGCTAACCCTTGTGGATTTGGCCTTTTAATATCCTCCAAGGGAACGCCACCGTGCATTTTCAAGCTTTGGGAAGTGACCACCACGACGGTTGCCTTGGGACGAAGGCCCGATTTGCGGCATTTGATGTTGTAGAATTTTTCGGCCCCGAGGTCAGCTCCAAACCCTGCTTCGGTAATCACATAGTCGGCATGCGTCATGGCCATTTTCGTTGCAATCACCGAATTGCATCCATGCGCAATGTTAGCAAAGGGTCCTCCATGAATAAAGGCTGGCGTGTTTTCGGTCGTTTGCACCAAGTTGGGATGTATCGCATCCTTCAACAGCACGGTCAATGCACCAGCCACACCCAGGTCTTTCACCAAAAAAGGTTTGTCTTCGTGCGTATAACCCAAAAGAATATTCTCTATCCGGCGTTTCAGGTCGTTGATGTTTTCCGAGAGGCACAAGATCGCCATAATTTCGGATGCCGGAGTAATATCAAATCCCGATTCGGCAGGAACGCCGTTTGTCAATCCACTCAACCCTGTGACCACACTCCGCAGATTGCGGTCGTTGACATCCAAGACGCGTTTCCACAGAACCTCTTTCAATCCTTTCAGCGTACTTCGGTTTTGATAAATATAGTTGTCGAGCAATGCCGTCAGCGTGTTGTGGGCAGAGGTAATGGCATGAAAATCACCTGTGAAATGCAGGTTGATATCCTCCATGGGAAGCACTTGGGCATATCCTCCTCCAGCAGCACCACCTTTCATCCCGAAACATGGGCCAAGGGATGGTTCACGCAAAGCAGGGATGGTTGATTTTCCCAATTTGTTCAATCCAAGTGCCAAGCCTACCGAAACCGTTGTCTTGCCAATCCCCGCTTTTGTGGGCGTGATGGCAGTTACTAATATCAAGTTCGATTCTTTTACTTTCTTTTCGTTAATCAGCGAAAACGGCACTTTGGCAATGAATTTTCCATAATTATGGAGGTGCTTTTCATCGATGCCGATCTTTGCTGCTATTTCTTTGATTTCTACTATTTCTATATTACGGGCAATTTCAATATCAGATAACATATAAATTAATTGTATAAATATAGGGAGCACAATTCGGGTTCAAAAGCATCCCGTTTTGCACTGGAATTCTATCTAAATCTTTTCGTGATGAAAATTCGTTCAAATTACGGAAAAAAAAAGAGAATCTGCAAACCCCTTTTTAAACACCAGAACTCAGGTGTCCCATATCTAAAAGCGCACATCTTCACTTGTTCACGTGTTTACTCATTCACAAGTTCATGAAAAAATATCCATCTGTCAATGCTTTTATGTATTTTTGCAGGCGAATATACTCTGTTCCAAGTTTAAGGTATAGTATAATTAATTTATGGTAAAAAATACAGCAAATACAAATAAACCTAAATCAAGCAACATCGTGAAAGCGTTGTGGTGGGCATTCGGACTATTTATCATCACAGTCATTTTGGGGTTTACACTTATCTCGATGGGAGCAATCGGGTATATGCCCAAAATTGAAGAACTGGAAAACCCGATTGATAAATATGCTTCGCAGATCTATAGTTCTGACAATGAAATTCTCGGGACTTACTCCCAGAGCAAGGAAAACCGCATCTATGTGACCTACGACCAATTGTCTCCTTACTTGGTGCAAGCCCTGGTTGCGACGGAAGATGCAAGATATTACAGCCATTCGGGAATCGACGTGATGGCTTTGGCCCGTGCTTTTGTCAAAACCGGACTATTCCGCCAAAAAAGCGGAGGTGGCGGCAGCACAATCACCCAACAGCTTGCAAAACAGCTATATTCTCCTGAGGCGGACAGCAAACTCCAACGCATCTTGCAAAAGCCGATCGAATGGGTGATCGCTGCAAAACTGGAAAGATATTACACCAAAGATGAGATTATCAATCTTTATCTCAATAAATTTGATTTTTTGAACAATGCCGTCGGAGTGCAATCGGCAGCCCATGTCTATTTCGACAAATTGCCAAAAGACTTGACTATCCAAGAAGCCGCAACTTTGATTGGGATGTGTAAAAATCCCTCTTATTTCAATCCCATGCGCAAGAACGAACGGGCAAAAGGCCGCCGAAACGTGGTTTTTGAACAGATGGAAAAAGCAGGATACATCACCACAAGCCAGTTGGACTCATTAAAGCAATTGCCGCTCGTCACAACATTCAAGGCTTTGGACCACAAAGATGGTTTGGCCCCCTACTTCAGGGAATACCTGAGAATGCTGATGACAGCCAAGAAGCCAGACAGATCGAACTATGCCAAATGGCAGATGGAACAATACACCCGAGACTCGCTTGCCTGGGAAACAGACCCTCTTTATGGTTGGTGCGCCAAAACCCTCAAACCGGATGGCGGGCATTACAATCTTTACACAGATGGGCTAAAAATCTACACGACCATCGATGCCAATATGCAGCGATATGCCGAAGCTTCCGTAAGAGAACATATTGGCGGATACTTGCAGCCGCTTTTCACTAAAGAGAAGAAAGGCCGTCCGTATAGTCCTTATGCGCAAAAATATGCCAGGCATGTGAAGGATTATCTTGAAAAAGCGATGAAAAATTCGGACCGTTACCGGATCATGAAAAAAGCCGGCAACTCCGATTCGGAGATACGGGAAGCCTTCCGCCAACCCGTGGAAATGAAGGTGTTTTCTTGGAACGGAGAAAAAGACGTGGTGATGACCCCGATGGATTCCATCCGTTATCAGAAGACATTTCTTCGCTCCGGGTTCATGGCACTGAATCCAAAAAACGGCAACGTGAAAGCTTATGTGGGAAATGTCAATTTCGCCTATTTCCAATACGACATGGTAAATACCGGACGCCGCCAGATAGGTTCCACGATCAAACCTTTTCTTTACTCTTTGGCAATGGAAGAAGGGATGACCCCTTGCGACCAAATGATGCACGTGGCGCAGACCCTGACTACCGAAGCTGGCACAACCTGGACACCGAGAAATGCCAACCAAAAAAAAATCGGCGAAATGGTCAGCATCAAGTGGGGGCTTCAAAACTCAGACAACTGGGTGACGGCCTACCTGATGAAGCAGTTCACCCCCTACGCTTTTGTCCGCTTGCTCCGTTCATTCGGAATGAGTGGAAATATCGATCCCGTGGTTTCGCTCGCTCTCGGGCCGTGTGAGATTTCACTAAGCGAGATGGTGGGTGCTTATTCCGCATTTGCCAATAAAGGAATCCGTACATCGCCTGTTTATGTGACCCGGATCGAGGATTCTTATGGCAATGTCATAGCCAGTTTCACCCCGCAAACGCACGAAGTGTTCAGCGAATCCACCTATGTGAAAATGCTGGATATGCTCCGCAGTGTCATTGACGGCGGCACAGGGGGGCGCATCCGTTCGCAATTTAAGGTCACTGCGCCATTAGGCGGAAAAACGGGAACAACACAAGAGAATTCAGATGGTTGGTTTATGTGCTTTTCTCCCGACTTGGTGATGGGCTGTTGGGTTGGAGGCGATGAACGCACAATCCGCTTCAACAGCATGAGCGAAGGACAAGGTGCCACCATGGCATTGCCTGTCATTGGCAAATTTTTACAAAAACTTTATGGCAATCCCAAGCTCGGCTATTCTCAATCGACACAGTTTCCAACGATCAAGGATGTATTCCCATGTGGCAGTGGGGATGGTGACAAACCAGACTCAGAGAAAACCGACCAGGGAGGTATAGACGATATGTTTCAATAACTTAGAAATTATAATAAGAAAAGACACAACTCACATTTGTGCCTTTTCTTATTTATTAGGGAAGCCTAAGAAGGGAGATAATCAATTTATCAGATCTTTTTTATCACGAATTTAACCACAGCTAGGAAATATTTGTTCTGCATCGTGAACCCCATATCCATACGGTTCGAATTGAAATACAATAGAGACATCCAACCCGAGATGACGCAAAAGGTCGGACGCAAACGACATGGCAAACCAGATGGCAGGGAATTAGCCAGAATTGCCATTATTCCCTGTTGGCGTCGAATTTTCTCTTAGAAAGAAATTATCCTACTCCCTGTTGCGGCAAAATTTTCTCTTAGGAGAAAATTTTGCC